>WBZL01005450.1_pt1 | contig 10533 bp, 10 predicted proteins | sample 5204291 | NCBI WGS metagenome assembly WBZL01 (sample SAMN12344345, study PRJNA552823) | activated sludge metagenome | biome: Activated sludge suspended growth; feature: Nitrification reactor; material: Wastewater; isolation source: activated sludge from nitrification reactor of wastewater... | reverse complement strand
TCGCAGCCTGCCCTCTACCGGCCTTCCCGCCGCCTCCGGCCCTGGCGCCGAACTCTCGCAGCGACTATGCTTTGCGAGATTCAGCAGAGCACCAGAGCGCAGCCACGAGAGAGAGACTTGGCGATCACCGAGACCCCGTCCGAGGTCCAGCCGGCGCCCACCGGCACTGCCGCGGCCACGGCTGAGGCGCAGAGCCCCGGCGTGGTGGGCGCCGTCGCAGACGCCGTGGCGCCACCGTCCCGCCCGTCTCTCGCCGTCGAACCCGGCTGGGAGCTCCTCGTCGAGAAGAAACCGGCGGGCATCCTCCGCCGTGCCCTCACCACCCAGCGCCACCTGCTGGGCATGCTGGGCGGCCTGCTGACCGCGACGCTGCGCGATCGCCCCCCCGAGCAGCGCAGCGGCTTCAAGTACTACGCCGCGCGCGCGGTGGCCGGCGTCGTCTGGCCATTCCTCGACCGCAAGCTGCGCAACCTGCCATTCCCCGTGCAGTTCCGCCGCCGCCTGGAGATCCTCGGCCCCACCTACATCAAGCTCGGTCAGGTGCTGGCGCTGCGCGAGGACCTGCTGCCGAGCGAGGTCACCGACGAGCTCAAGAACCTCCTCGACCGCCTGCCGGTGGTGCCTTTCGACCGCTACTGCCAGCTGATCACCGAGAGCCTCGACCGCCCGATCGACCAGATGTTCTCCTGGATCGATCCCAGGCCCCTGGGCTCGGCGTCGATCGCCCAGACGCATCGCGCCACCACGCGCGAGGGTGACGTGGTGATCCTCAAGGTGGTCAAGCCGGGGATCCGCTCGACGCTACGCCGCGACTCGGTGCTGCTCAAGAGCTTCGGCTCGTTCCTGCAGATCTTTCTCGGCCGCTTCCAGCCGAAGCGGGTGCTCCGCGAGTTCGTGGACTACACGCTGCGCGAGGTCGACCTGCGCCTCGAAGCCGACAACGCCGAGACCTTCGCCGCCAACTTCAAGGACCTACCCGACGTCGTCTTCCCGAAGATCTACCGCCAGTACTCCTCGGACCGCGTCCTCACCATGGAGTTCCTGGATGGCTTCAAACCGAACGACCCGCGGGCCCTCGCGCTTTCCGACGAGGACCGCGATCGGCTGGTCGACCTCGGTTCGGCGGCGATCATCCGCATGCTCTACAAGGACGGCTTCTTCCATGCCGACCTCCACCCCGGCAACCTGATGGTGCTGCCGGGCCCCAAGGCCGGGTTCATCGACCTCGGGATGGTCGGCCGCTTCGAGGACGAGCTGCGCCGCACTCTGCTCTATTACTTCTACTGTTTGGTGATGGGGGACGCCGAGCACGCCGCCCACTACCTGCTGGCGCTCGCCGCCCGCGGCCCCGGTGCCGATCCCCAGGGCTTCCGCCGCGAGGTGACGGACATCTCGCGGCGCTGGCAGCACGCCGCCAACTTCGCTGACTTCTCGCTCGCTCAGCTGATCATGGAGTCGGTGGGCAAGGCCGGTAAGTACCGCATGTACTTCCCGGTCGAGATGGTGCTGATGGTCAAGGCGCTGGTGACCTTCGAGGGCGTCGGCCAGGTGCTCAAGCCAGGCTTCGACGTCGCCGCCGTCTCCCAGGCCCACGTCAACAAGATCTTCCTCTACCAGTTCAGCCCGTTGCGGCTGGTCAAGGAGAGCCTGCGCGGCGCCCCGGAGATCGTCGATGCGATGGTCAAGACGCCGATGCTGATCACCGAGGGGCTCAAGGTGCTCGAGCAGGCCACCCGGCGGCCGCCCGAGAACCCGTTCACCGGCATCCGCGGCACGCTCTTCGCCGGCTTCATGATGCTCGCCGCCGCCATCCTCGCCGGCAACCAGCTGTGGATCCCGGCCGGCGTCCTCGGCCTGCTGGGCTTGGCGCTGGCCTTGCGGCCTGGGCGGTAGGGGCAGCCACCGTAGGGTCGCTGGCGACTAGCCACAGACCACCGGCCCGGCCGCCGTGAGCGCCTACCGCGCCGTCGTGCGCAGGCGTAGCCAGCGAGCGAGGTCCGCCTCGGAGAGCTCTCCAGCCGCGAGATCGAAGAGCACGGCGACCACTTCGCCTTCTTCCGTGGCAAGGACGCCGCCGTTGAGGTCGAGGAAGACGGCCATGGCGAGGAAGGCGACGCGCTTGTTGCCGTCCAGGTAGGGGTGGTTGCGGGCCAGGCCAAAGCCCAGGCTTGCAGCCAGGGTGGCGAGGTCTGCCTGGGGGTCGTACTCGTAGCGCTGCCGGGGCCGTGCCAGCGCCGATTCGAGCAACGCAGAGTCCCGCACGCCGTAGGGGCCGCCGTGGGTGCGGATCTGGTCCTCTTGGAACAGGTCCACCAGGGCGCGGTCAAGCCAGCAGGGCTCCTTCACCCGCGCCGCCCTACTCCGCCAGCTGACGCAATGCGTTGCGGTACTTCTTGGCGACCCGCTGGTAGGCCTCCCATCCCTTCTCGAGGTTGGGGTCCCAGGGAGTGAGCAACACTCCCTTCGCCGTCTCGACGGCGAAGATGCGGTCCCCTGCCACCACCTGGAGCCGATCCGCCATCTCCTTGGGCAGCGTGGCACCCACCGAGCCACCCATCTTGCGCAAAGTCACTTCCTTGACCATGTGGCCTCCTGGCTCCATCGCCCGGTACGGCAGCAGAGTAGCACGAGAGTGATACTCGCAAGCCACCGCCGCTGGCATCCGTGTTCCGAGGCGCTGGCTTCCGGGCCTCACCGCAACAGAAGTGCCACGACGGTGGCGGCCCAGCTGAGCAGGAGGAGGACGGTCAGCACCTCGAAGGCGACCGTCCACGCCGTGCGCGGCGGCGGCAGCTGCCCGCCTCGCCTGGCCTCGCGGCGGGCCCGGCGGTTGGCACGGCTCTTCACCGCGGCGACCACGTCGGCGATGAACCCGACGACCTCGAAGGTGCCGAGACATCCTTCGAAGAAGATGCCGAGGATCTGGAAGATTCCTTCGATCGCTTCGAGGAGTTCCATCGGCCTGGGTCCGCCAACCGCTACGGATCGCGGCAGGAGGGCATTCCCGGGGGAGACAAAGGAAGACCCAACACAGGACTGGCGCCGGGTGACGTCGTCGGCCTGCTGAGGCCGGAGTTGGCCTTGCGGCCCGGGTTCGAGGGGCTACCCCCGAGTCGCTGCGGTTCATCGCTGACCTGGTAGCGATCCAGAAGGGCGGACAGCTCCTCCTGAGATGAGACCGTCCGATGGTGCTCTTCCTGCCTTTCGAGGTACCGCACCAGGGCCGCCAGCTGCGACGGCCCCACCCCAAAAGGCCCCGTAGCCACCCTGCCAGGCAAAGTTCGCGCCTTCCGGCAGGCGCGTCTTGAGCCATCTTGAGGAACTCGTCTTGACCTTCTCCACCGCCTGGGTGACGGCAACAATGCGGGAAAGGCCGAAGAAGAGGTGCACGTGGTCCTCGACCCCGCCAACCCGGATGGGTACACAGCCGGGGCGGGCAAGTGTCCCCAGCAAATAAGGAAAGAGATCCGACCGCACCGCTGGCGTTAGTACCGGCGCCCGCCCCTTGGCACTGAAGATCGCGTGAACCAGGGCCCTAGCCAGGGACTGAGACATTGAGATCTCCCAGGCCCGCGCGGAGGGGCGCTCCGGCCCCGCAGCACCACCATCGAGCTCGGGGCGCGATGCCCCGGGCTCGACTAGCCCCTCCTACCCCGCCGGCAGGCGCTCCCAGTCGGAATCGGGAGCGTCGAGGGCGATGGCGAGGCCGCCGTCTGAGCCGCAGAAGATCGGGTCCTTGACGACCCGCACGCGACCGCCGCCGATCTCCTGGAGCTCTTTCTGCAGGCGCTGCCCAAGGCCCCCGATCTGGGCCCCACCGCCGGCCACGATGACGTTCTGCCGCACCTTCTCCTGGTACTCGGGCTCCACGCGGGCGACGAGGTCGAGCATGGTCTCGACGATCGAGGGCAGCAGGCCCTCGCAGGCTTGCCGGACCTCCTCGGTGATGTCGATCTCGGTCGGTCGGCCGGCCACCGGCACGGTGACCTTGACGGGCGCCTTGGCGTCGCCCACGAAGCTGTAGCGCTCCTTCCACTCGCGCACCATGTGGAGCGAGAACGCCGCCTCCGGGTAGCGGGCGCGGATCAACCGGTTGAGCTGGTCGTCCACCCAATCGCCGGCCTGGGTGAGGGTGCGCTGCTCGTCCTCGGTGGGCAGGCGACCCTTCATCACGCAGAAGTCGGTGGTACCGGCCCCGATGTCGATGATCATCGTGTGCAGCAGCGCCTCGAGGCCGTAGGCGACGGCGAACGGCTCGGAGACGATCATCAGGTTGTCGACCAACCCCACCATCGCCTTGCGCACCTGCTGCTTGTTGACTCGCAGAGTCTCGGCTGGCACGCCCACCACGGCCCGCACCTTGGTGCCGTTGCGCGTCCCGGGGTCGGCGCCGGCCAGGCGCAGCAGGTGAATCAGCAGCTCGCGCACGGCGTGCTCGTCCTTGTCCGAGCCCTCTTTGATGAGGCCCTGCTCGAGCGGCCGGTAGAGGTGCACCATGCTGCGGTTGTCGAGCGCCTCACGGCCGATCAACACGTCTCGTTTCAGGACCTTGCGGGCCACCATGTCGACCGGATAGCCAACGTAGCTCTCGATCACCTGGCGCTGGGTATTGGAGCCGGATACCGAGCTGCGAGAGGTTCCGAGGTCGATGCCGAGGCTCAGGACGTTCTGGTTGGCTCCGAGCACAGCTAGCTTCCTTTCGGGGCTGCGGCGGGGGCACCGCCGGCGTAGGCGACGATCCCTCGCTGGAGGGACTCGGCGATGAACTGGCGATAGAGAGGCTTGGCGAGGAGGGCCGCCTCTCGCGGATTGGAGAGGCAGGAGACCTCGGCGAGGATGGCCGGCATCTGGGTGTCGACCAGCACCAGGAAGGGCGCGCTCTTCACCCCGCGGTTGCGCAGCTCGGGGTTGATCTTGCCGAGGGAGCGGAAGAGCTCGGTCTGCACCGCGCTGGCGAGCTGGCGGGATTTGCTGATCCGCACTCCCGAGAACAAACGATCGAGGAGCGACCGCAGCTCGCTCAGGCTGTAGCCCGAGTCGCGGTTCTCATCGGCGGCGAAGCGCTCGATGTACGGGTCGTCGGTGGCGCCCAGGTAATAGGTCTCGACGCCGCGGATCTCGGCGCCGTCCTCGATGTAGTTGACGTGGATCGAGACGAAGACGTCAGCCCCGGCCTCGTTGGCCAAGCGGGCCCGCTCGCGCAGGGCCACGAACTCGTCGTTCTGGCGGGAGAGTAGGGCCTCGAAGCCCTCGCGCGCCAGCAGCTGCTGCAGGCGAAGGCCGATGTCGAGGGTGATCTCCTTCTCGGTGAGCCCGGAGGCAGTGTGAGTGCCGAGGCTCGCGCCACCATGCCCGGGATCGATCATCACCCGCCGCACGGCGAGCGGGAAGAGGCCGGCGTCAAGCTGGCTGGGGATGCTCTCCGGGGCCACGGCGAGCACCAAGGGCTGCTCGGCGACCGGTCCGAGGCTCGCCGGCAGCGGCGCGGCCGCCTCGGTGGCGGCAGGCGTGGCAGGCGCCATCTGCGCTGCCGCCAACGGCACGGACGCGGCCGCCCGCTCGTGGCGCGGTCCGGCACCGAGGCTGCGACCGAGGTTGGGTGAGAGGGCCAGCGACGACGCGAAGACACCGGCGGGAAGAAGCAGGGAGAGGGCAGCGCCGCGCAGGATGCGCTGGCGGCGCGAGGCCAGGCTGGCGGCGAGGCTCGGGCGGCCGTTGATGAGGTCGAGGTTCTGCTGCACGACCTCCTGCACCATGCGCCGCTTCAGGCGTTCAGTCTTGCGCGGAGAGGGGCGCCGGCTCATGGTCATGCCCAAGGGCTTGGTCAGGACCGATAAGTGTAACCGATCCGCCGGCGGCGGCCGCGGCGCGGCGGGGCACGGCTCAGGAACGGCGCAGAACGACCGAGATCGTGTTGCCGTCGACGTCGAGGGAGGCGACGTCGACGCGCGGGCTCGCCAGGTCGAAGACCACATGCAGCCGGTCTCCCTCGTTCCCCTGGTGGAGCCCGGTGCGGATGGCCACCACCTCCGGCGAGCTCACCGCGAGGCGCGGCTGCACTCGCCGGGCCGTGATGCCGCGGATCGACAGCAGGAGCCGAGGGTTGTCACCGCCGAGGCGCGAGGAGGCGACAGCCTGGCGGTCGACGCTGCCGTCGAGCCGCAAGACGACGCGCAGGCCAGCAGCGCCCGCGGCGCTCCAGCGTATCTCCTCGAGGCTACGGGCCGGCCGCACCGGCGCCGGCGGCTCTGGCACGGCTCGCGGTTCCTCGCGCGCCGGCTCAGCGGCAGCGGCCGGCAGCGGCGCGCTCGCCAAGGCCGTCTCTGCCGAGCTCGTCTCGTTGGGGACGGAGGCCGCTTCTGCACTTTCCTCGCCGCCCCCGGTCTCACCCGGTGAGCGCGTCGGCGAGGCTTCCGGCGTGGCCCCGACTCCGAGATCTTCGGCCAGCGTCTGCCCGGGCTTGACCTCCGGCGGTGTTGGCTCTGCCGGGACCGCTGCCGTCTCAGGCATCACCGCAGGCGCCGTCGACGGCGCCTCGGTTGCCGCCCGCAGGCCGAGCCGCTCGAGGACAGGTGCCCAGGCGAAGAGGGCGGCGATCGCCAGCAGGGCGAGGAGCAGCCAACCAATGATCTTCGCCCAGCGGCCCGAGCCGCTGCTGCTGGCGTAGCCGGCACCACGGAACGGCGCCGGTGGGCTCGTGGTGGCTGGCTCGGGCGCCAGGTCGTCGATCAGCAGCACGCTCGGATCGCGCGAGCCTGGAGCCGGCCTCGCGGCCGCAGAAGCCGGCTCTCGCGCCGGCTCGGGGGCCGGGCTCGCCGCGGGCGCCGGGCGGTCCCAGATGTTCGGCCTGGCGGTTGGCGAGGCGGGTTGGGCTGGCGTGGCCACGATCGGCGCTCGCGGCGACAGCGGAGCGACATCCGGTGCCGGCGAGGCCGGGGCTGGCCAGGAGGTGCGCGGCACGGCGGCCGTCGGCCGCGGTGGTGCCGGCCAGGCGGGCGCAGCGGGCGGCGGGGGTGAGGCGGCCGGCGCCAGTCGCGGTGCCGAGGGCCGCGCCGGGGTCTCGGTGCTCGGCTCGCCGGAGGGCGCCGGGGTAAACTCACGGGCCGTCGAGGTCGGCAGCTTGGCCGCCGCCGCGACCACCGCCGAGGACTCGAGGTCGTCGGGCTGCGCGGCATACCACTGCACCAGGCGGAAGATGCGTTCCCGGCTGCCCGGGCTCAGGTACCGGTAGCGCACGCCCATGCCAATGGGCCGCTCGGGGTCTTCCGTGTCCGGGCGGGACCAGGCGACCTCCCCGGTGCCCTCGACGAGGGCATTGCCGACCTCGAACTCGAAGGCGACCAAAGAACCGACTTCCGCCGGCGACGGCACGGCGACCGAGAAGCCGCCTAAAGAAACGTTGAGCGTCAGGGCCTCGACCGGATCGGGAAGATCCTCGAGCTTGAGATGCACGCGGGTGCTGAGCGGCACCCGGCGTGACTTGCGGGGGATCGAGTGGCGCATCCCGAAAGCTTAGTACATTCAGGGCTTAGCAGCCCACGCCGCCGCCCGTCAGCGGTAGCGGGTGCCGCGCTGGAGGACCAGCTCGACGTGCGACAGCAGGTCGACGTGGCGCAGGACATCGCCGCGCACGGCAATGATGTCGGCGCTCTTGCCAGGGCTCACCGTGCCCACCTTGTCCTCCACCTTCATCGCCACCGCCGGCCAGTAGGTCGCAGCGCGCAGGGCGTCCATCGCGCTGACCCCGAAGACGTTCACCCAGGCGTCGATCTCCCGCCAGGTCGAGTCGCTGTGGAAGTTGAGCGGCACGCCGCTGTCGGTGCCGATCAGCAGCACCGCGCCAGACGAGCGCAGCTGCTCGAACTTGCGCCGCAGGGTGGGCACCCGGGCCGGCATGAAGCGGTAGTAGGCCAGCTGGTCGACGTGGTCGAGGGAGTGCCGGACGTCGGCCACCACGTCCTCGGGCAGGCCCGCGTGCCAGCGTGGGTCGTCGACCCGCTCCGGGTTCTCGATCGTCTCGCCGGAGAGCATCAGGGGACCGATGGTCGGGGTCCAGAACAGAGTGTTGGCGCGGCCCTTCATCAGCTCGTAGACGTCGGCCGGGTACTCCGGTGCCGTGCCGAGGCCGGTGTGCTCGAAGCAGTCGACGCCGGCGCGGATGCCACGCCGGATCTCCTCCGCGCGGTGCGAATGGGCCACCACGGGCAATCCCCGCGCGTGGGCCTCGTCGACCACCGCCTGCACCTCCTCCATCGTCATCTGGTCCTGGTCGATCAGCTTGATGACGTCGACGCCTGCCTTGGCCAGCTTGGCGACCTTGGCGCGGGCGTCGCTCGGGCCTTTGACCCCCCAGCGGAAGAGCTCGGTGCCCGGATAGGGCTCGTGCTGGATGAACGGGCCGGAGACATACAACGTGGGCCCGGGGAGCTCCTTCTTGCGGATCCTCTCGCGGATCGCCAGGATGTCGTCGAGCGGCGCCCCGAGATCACGGGCGCTGGTCACCCCGGCGAGCAGGAGCTGCTGGGCCGCCGCCGGCATGATGGTGTCGCGGAAGCGCGGCGGATAGGTCTTGTCCCAGTAGTCATAGTCCGAGTGGCCGACGATCATCAGGTGGACATGCATGTCCCAGAGGCCCGGCAGCACGTCCATGCCCTCGGTCGAGATCACCTCGGCGCCGTCCGGCACTGCCAGCTCCCCCACCCGTCCCACGGCCTTGATCGTCTCGCCCTCGATCAGCACCACACTGTTAGCGAGCGGCGGCCCACCGTAGCCGTCGATCAGCCGGCCGCCGACCAGGGCCTTGCTCTGGCCGAAGGCCGTGGTGCTCGCGAAAGAGGAGAGGACGAGGAGGGACAGGCCTACGGCACGGGCACGGTTCGGCATGGCAAGGCTCCGTCAAGAGGCAGGCTGGTTGGTGCTACGGGCTCGTGCGCCGCAGCCTAGGTGGAACGGCAGCGGCCGTCAACCGGCGAGAGTCGACTGTCCACCTAGCACCGATCCCTACGCTACGATGGGGCGATGAGCGCGGCGCCCGCCTCCGACCTCTTCTTCGCCTTGACGCCCGAGAAGGTGCTGGCTGCCGTCGACGCCGGCGGCCTCGTCACCCGGCCGGTCTGTTACCCCCTCAACTCGTTCGAGAACCGCGTCTACGAGGTCGAGCTCGAGGACCGCAGCCGGGTGATCGCCAAGTTCTACCGCCCGGGGCGATGGTCGGCCGAGCAGGTCCTCGAGGAGCACGCCTTCCTCGCCGAGCTGGAGGCCGACGAGATCCCGGTCTGCCCGGTGCGTCCGTTTCCCGACGGCAGCACCCTCAAGACCATCGAGGGGATCTACTACAGCCTCTCCGACCGCCGGGGCGGCCGCGCCCCGGACGAGCTCGACGAGGAGCAAGCGACGCGGCTCGGCCGCCTGGTCGGCCGGCTGCACAACGTGGGGGCCCGCCGGCCGGCGCCGAACCGCCCCCAGCTCACGGCCGATCACTACGTGCGAGCCAAGCTCGCCTGGCTCGCCGGCCGCGGGCTCGTCCCCGCTGCCTACGAGCAGCGCTACTTCGATGCCGCCAACGACATCGCCGACCTCGCCGATCGCCTGATGGAGGGGGTGGCGACACACCGCATCCATGCCGACCTCCACCTCGGCAACCTTCTCCTGCGCGACGACCGCCTCTTCGTCCTCGATTTCGACGATCTCGTCACCGGGCCGGCGGTGCAGGACCTCTGGCTCGCGCTGCCCGGCCGCGACGCCGAGACGCTGCGCAAGCGAGACGCCTTCCTCGACGGCTACGAGCAGTTCCGCCTCTTCGATCTCACCTCGCTGCGCTTGATCGAGCCACTGCGCGGCCTGCGGCTGGTGCGCTATGCGGTGTGGCTGGCTCGCCGCTGGCACGACCCGGCCTTCCAGCGCGCCTGGCCGCATTTCGGCGGCGAGGAGTACTGGCGTCACGAGACCGAGGACTTGGAAGAGCTCCTGGCCGTGATCCACGGCGAGGCCGTCGACCGCGGCGAGCAGCGCAGCGAGGGCCGGGTGGCCGTGCCCGACGAGGAAGAGCCCGTGCTGACCAACAAGGACTTCTTCTGGGACTGGGAAGACCGCTGAGGAGCCTCGATGAGCCCATCGCCCGTCGTTGTCGTTGCCCTGATCCGTGCCCTGCCGGGCCGTGAGGCCGCCGCCGAGGCAGCACTGCGTGCCCTGATCGCACCCACCCGGGCCGAGGCCGGCTGCCGGCGCTACGAGCTGCACCGCGCGACCACCGACGCGGCCGACTTCGTCTTCCTCGAGGAGTGGGCCAGCGCCGCCGACCTCGAACGCCACTCGCAATCGGCCCATCTCCTCGCCTTCCGCGCCCAGGCCACCGGCCTGCTGGCGGCGCCGCCGGACGTTCGCACCTACGACCTGCTCGCCTGAGCCCTCGCCGCGACGCCGGATGTCGAGCTCCCTCGGGCCCCAAACGGTGCTGCGCCGCGTCGCGGGCGCTCATGCCAAGGCCTCGCCCGACGGCCGGGTCTCTCTCCACCATCCCCGCGGCCAGAGCCT
>WBZL01005449.1_pt1 | contig 10535 bp, 12 predicted proteins | sample 5204291 | NCBI WGS metagenome assembly WBZL01 (sample SAMN12344345, study PRJNA552823) | activated sludge metagenome | biome: Activated sludge suspended growth; feature: Nitrification reactor; material: Wastewater; isolation source: activated sludge from nitrification reactor of wastewater... | reverse complement strand
CCGGGAGAGCGCCGGCGGCCTCTACGACGAGGCCGTGGCCGCGGTCGCCCGCCTCCGCGGCGAGCCTCCGCCCTCCCCGACCCCACGCTGACCGCGGTGGCCGATCACGTCAACACGCTCGCCCGCACCAGCGTGACCCTGATCTCGGCCATCTTCTCCTGTCTCTTCCTCGCCGTGCCGCTCACGGCGAGCATGTACACACCTCAGCTGATCCCGATCTTCGTTCGCTCCAACACCAATCGCTTCGTGCTGAGCTTCTTCGTCCTCTCCGCCGCGAACGCGGTCTGGACCTCGAGCCTGTCGCTCGCCGGTCCCCATGAGTGGCGCATCGCGGCTGCCTTCGGCATGGTGGCGGCGAGCCTCGTCCTGCTCCTCCCCTATCTGTTCTCGGTCTTTCGTCTGCTCGACCCTCTGACCATCATCCGGCGGGTGCACGACGAGACGGTCGCGGCGATGCGGCCGGCGAAGAATCACCTGTCGGGGCGCCGCGAGTACCTGGCGCTGCGCATCCGCAATCTCGGCAACATCGCGCTGCGCACGCTCGAGCGCGGCGACCGCGACGTCGCCCTGGCCGCGGTCGAGGCCCTGGGTTCCTGCGCCCACCACTATCTCGACATCAAGGCGAATTACGCCGATGCCTGGTTCGAGGTCGACACCGACCACTTCCCCGGCTTCGCCCGCGCCGCGATCGACGAGGTCAACGCCAAGCACACCTTCGTCGAGATGGAGCTGCTCCGTCAGTTCGCGCGCACCTATGACGCCGCGCTCGCGCGCGTGCCCGACGTGATCTCGGCGATCGGCCGCAGCCAGCGCCACTTCGCGCTCGGCAGACGGTCCGCCCATGATCACTCCGACTCGTTTTTTCATCCCGGCTCTCCCATCACTTTGACTTCCAGCTCGAGCGTGATCCCAAACTGTTCCGTCACTTTCCGTCGCACCAACTCGATCAGCGAGACAAAGTCCTTGGCCTTGGCGTCCCCAGCGTTGACCAGCCAGTTGGCATGCGCCAGGGACACTTCCGCGCCGCCGATCCGCGTGCCTTTGAGCCCACAAGACTCGATCAGCCGTCCCGCGAAGTCACCGGGCGGATTTTTGAAAAAGCTTCCTGCGCACGGAACGCCATGCGGCTCGCGCTCTTTGCGTCGCTTTCGCAGCGCAGCAACATCCGCTTCAATCGATTCTTTGTCCCGGGGCGGCAGCGAAAGTCGCGCGGAGACGACAATTTCCGACGGAGGCAGCGCCGAACCGCGATAGACAAAGCCACACTCGGCGTGGGAACGAACGATCAGCTCGCCTTGTTCCGACACGCTGGTGACTTCGACGGTGACATCTTTGAACTCACCGAGGTACGTACCCGCGTTCATGATCATGCCGCCGCCGATCGAGCCGGGAACACCGCCCAAAAACTCGACGCCACCGAGGCTGCGCTTGGTTGCTTCGCTGAGCAGCTTGCCGGTGCTGACGCCCGCTTCGACGTAGACTTCGGTGCGCGCATCGCTTGTGCTCGGGTCCGAAAAGCGCAGGCCGCGTAGCTGGTCCGATGCGAGCAAGACCCCACGAACGCCACCATCCAGCACGAGCAAGTTCGATCCCGATCCAAGCGCTCGACAAGGCAGGCCACTGGCGATGCAGAAGCGACGAACACGGCGCACTTCTTCCACGGAGCTGGGTGCGACCCACGCATCCACCGGACCACCTAGACGCAGCGTGGTGTGGCGCGCGAGCGGTTCGTCGAAGCGGACCTCGCCTCCCGAATCGAGCAAAGCGAGCAGGTCCTGTCTGAGACTCGACGAAAGCGGCATGATGCGCGGGTTTTAGCAAGGTCGCCATCGTCTGCCAATTTTTCGCGCGACCCACGCTAAGTGGCTGTAGCCCTTGCCAAGGGCCGCATAGTTCACATAGCCTTTCAGATCACATTCGAGCCTTCGTGCTGATTGATCATCGTCGGCGAAATGCCGCTTTGTAGGGCGCGAATGAGTTCGAAAATATGTACTATCACTTACAAAACGGGGTTCGTTGGTTATGCGAGTCATAGCGGTGCGTTGGGCAGAGTTGGAGACCGCGGTCGAGCGCAATGCCCCTGACACCGAGAGCTTCCTGGATACTCGCTCGGGCGAGGTGATCACGCTGGTCGAGTCGGCTCCGAATGTCGAGGAGCTACGGACCAAGGTGATGGGCGGCGGTGATGCGTATCTGCGCGTCGAGCCCGCTTCCTCGCGTGAGCAGTATAAGTGGATGGAGCGCTTTGTGGCGGGGGTCACCGAGCCGGTGTTGCGTGAGCGGCTCATCATCAGCATCGACGGAAAAGGAGCGTTTCGGCGCTTCAAAGACGCGCTGCTGAACTATCCAGTCGAGCGAGAGCGCTGGTTTGCCTATCGAGGCGAGCTGCTTCACTGGCACATTCAGGAATGGTTCAAGCGTGACGAGCTGACGACGGAAGAGCCTCCGCCGTGGGGTGTGGTGCCGCCGCCCGTCGAGGTCGAAGTTAATTTGCCTCGGCCCGTGGTTGTGCCCGAAGCACCAGGCGATGGCTACCGTCGAACCGCGCGCGATCTGCTGGAACAGCTTCCTGCTGCCGAATTACCGTCGGCCATTGCGTTTTTGGAATTTCTTCGCGATCGGGGCAGCGCGGATCTAAATCGCGTCCGTCCTGCGTCGGGAAGACCGAAACCGCCCACCTCAGGAGCGTAGTTGCCTCCCGTCGGATTCATTCTCAAGCGCGATCAGCCCGAGTCGGTCCCGCTGTGTGAAAAGCTGGTCCGCGTCGTGCGCGATCTGGGTCAGCAAGAGCTGGTCCTGCGTGAGCACGTCGATCTGCCCGGCTGGCTCTGTAGCGTGAGTGAACAAGAGCTGCCGCCTGACCTGTCGATGCTGGTCTCGCTCGGTGGCGACGGGACAATGCTGTACGGTGCGGGCATCTTGGGCGATCGCTCGGTGCCGCTGCTCGGTGTGAACCTGGGACGGCTCGGGTTTCTGACGTGCAGCACGCCACAGGAATCGTGCGAGACGCTGGCCGCAGCGCTTTGCGGCAAGCTTCCGACGGAGCAGCGACACCGCCTGCGCTGCCGCGTCTATCGCTTGCCCAAAGATCAGCCCGATGTGACGCCGGGAAAAGAGCACTTGCTGGTGGAACGAACCGCGCTCAACGACGTCGTCGTCAGTCAGCCCAAGATGGCGCGCCTCTTCGAGCTGGATGCGTTCATCGATGGAGACGCCGTCACAACCTATCGAGCGGACGGACTGATTATCTCCACACCGACGGGATCGACTGCCTACAACTTGGCTGCGGGTGGACCGATCCTGATGCCGAACATGGAAGCGGTGGTGATCTCTCCGATCTGTCCGCACACGCTCACGGCGCGACCGCTGGTCGTTCATCTGCGCTCGCTCATCGAGGTTCGTCCCGGTCGCGATGCCAGCCAAGTGCTGCTGACCATCGACGGTCAGTGGAGCCACATGGTAGAGCCTGGCGATCTGGTGCAAGTCACTTGCTCGGATCGGCCCCTGACGATTTATCGGCCCCTGTGTCGGTCGTTTTTCGATCTACTGAGAGCCAAGCTGCACTGGGGCGCGCGCGCCTGACCCGCGTCGCGCTCAACCATCATCACTTGTGCGTGTTTCCTGACCTCGAGCGCCGCTCGCACAATTGCCAGCCGGATCGAATTGGGGTACTTACCGCACGCTTACCGCCAACCCGTAGGCATAGGGATCAAGATGAAGAAGGACCTAATCCAAAAAGTTCTCGAGAGCGAGTCCGCCGTCAAAGCCGAAGGCAAAGGCGTTTTCGTGGTCAGTGATGAGGTCGAGCTTACCGTCATCGTCGACGTGAGCGGCCAAGAAGCGCTGGCGGTGCCGAAGGTCAAGCGGGTCACCATCGCCGCCGAGACGCTTCTTCTCGAAACCCACAAAGGCGAGCGCATTTACGTCGACGCTGCGGCTGGCTTCCGTGCGCTCAAGTTCAGCCCGCAGGACGCCAACCGATCGCGAGGCACTGGCTTCGCGGCCAATCGCTAGGCCCTCGTCATGACCCAGAGCGTGTATCCGTTCGGGCTGGCTCCGGCTCCGGGGCGTCGTCGTCGTATCGCGGTGATCGCCGGTGATGGCATCGGTCCCGAAGTCGTCGCGCAAGCGCTGCGAGCCGTCGAGCCGCTGGGAATTGCGCTCGACATTCAGCACTTTCCGTGGTCCGCCGATCACTATCTGAAGACGCAGGAGACGCTGCCCAAAGGTGCGCTGACGGAGCTGCGCGAGCACTTCGATGCAATCTTCTTTGGTGCGCTCGGTGATCCGCGCGTTCCCGACGGAGTGGTTGCCAAAGATGTCCTGCTCGGACTGCGCTTTGGGCTGGATCTTTACATCAACCTGCGTCCGGTGCAGCTTCTCGACGAAAAGCTCTGTCCGCTCAAAGGCAAGCAGCGTCGAGATGTGAACTTCTGGGTGCTGCGCGAAAACACCGAAGGGCCGTACGTTCAAATGGGCGGCTCGTTTAAGCGCGATACGCCCGACGAAGTGGCGATCAGCGAAGATCTCAACACCCGACGCGGGGTCGAACGAATCATTCGTGCAGCCTATACGCTGGCCAATGTTCCGCATGACTCGTCGCACAAGTCGCCGCGTGTCTGCATGGTCGATAAGGCCAACGCGCTGCCGCACGCACATGGACTGTGGCAGCGTACCTTCCGACAGGTTGCCGCCGAGCATCCCAATGTCTCGTCGAGCCACCTGTTTGTCGATGTCGCAGCGATGGAGTTTGTTCGCACGCCCGAGCGCTTTGATGTCGTCGTCACCTCGAATCTGTTTGGCGACATCCTGACCGATCTGGGCGCGGCGATCTGTGGTGGACTCGGTGTGGCTGCGTCGGGAAACATTCATCCGGGGCGCTGCTCGCTGTTTGAGCCTGTGCATGGCTCCGCGCCGGACATCGCAGGAAAGGGCCTGGCCAATCCGCTCGCGGCCTACCTGACGCTGGCGATGCTCTACGATCACCTCGGCGAACATGATGCGGGCGATCGTCTCCGTCGAGCCGTCGAAGAAGTTGTGCTGGCTGGCTTGGTGACGCGCGATCTGGGCGGTCAGCTATCGACCAGCGAGTGCGGTGACGCGGTGCTGCGCGCACTGACCGGAGCGACGAGAAACTGACCACGCACCGAGCGGTCAGTCGCTTCCGTTATACTTTCCCGAAACGCGAACAATGCCGCCCTGCGGCGCTCCTTCCGCGACGCTGACGAGGAGAAACGTGAAGATTCACTTTATTGGTATCTGCGGTACCGGAATGGGCGCAGTGGCCGAGCTGCTTCAGGCCATCGGTCACGAAGTTCGCGGCTCCGACGAGCATGTCTATCCTCCGATGTCGACGCAGCTGCAGAGCGCTGGCATCGCGGTGACGGAAGGCTTTGCCGATAAAAACCTCGACTGGCTTCCCGACGTGGTGGTGGTTGGCAACATCTGTCGTCGCGATCACATCGAGGTTCTGGCCGCTCAAGCCCGAGGCATCCGTCTGACGTCATTCCCGGCGATCATCGAGGAGCTGCTCTTGCCGGGGAAGCTGCCACTTGTGGTGTGCGGAACCCACGGTAAGACGACGACCTCATCACTGGCTGCGTGGACGCTGATCAATGCTGGACGACAGCCGTCGTACATGATCGGTGGTGTGCCGCTCAACATGGGCCACAACTCTGCCGTCGGTCAGGGGCCACATGTGGTCTTGGAAGGCGACGAGTACGACTGCGCGTTCTTCGACAAGAAGAGCAAGTTTCTTCACTATCGGCCTCACGTCGCGATCCTCACCAGCGTCGAGCTGGATCACGTCGACATCTTCACCGATCTCGAACACATCAAGCAGGCGTTCCGAGAGCTGGCTGCGCTGATTCCTTCCGACGGAGCGCTCGTGGTGTGTGCCAGCTCTCCACACGCGCTGGATGTGGCCAAAGCGGCCCATTGTCGCGTCGAGCGATACGGCGTGTCTGGTAGCTGCCCCGACGACATCGAGTGGCTTGCCGAGGTTACTGGCATCAAGCCTGGCGGACGCACCGCGTTCCAGCTGCGGCGCAACGGTCAGCTCTATGGACACTTCGAGCTGGGCCTTTCCGGTGGCTACAACCTGGAAAATGCCGTCGGTGTGATTGCTGCGCTGGCCAACTTGGGACTTTCCGCAAGCGAGATTGCGTCCGGGATTCGCCGCTTCGTCGGTGTAAAGCGTCGTCAAGAGCTACGAGGCGTCGCACAAGGTGTATCGATCGTCGACGACTTTGCACATCATCCGACGGCGATTCGTGAAACACTGCGCGGTCTGCGTGGTCGCTTCGGCACCGGTCGTTTGATTGCGGTCTTTGAGCCTCGATCGGCGACCAGTCGAACGGCGGTATTTCAGCAAGAATTCGCGGAAGCTCTCGTCGCTGCAGATGAAATATTGATCGGCGCTGTGCACATGCCGGAAAAGGCTCCGCCGGGGAATCGGCTGGATGTCGAAAGGCTAGCGGCTGACATTCGTCGACGTGGAGTGCCCGCCAAAGCGATTCAGAATACGGCCCAGATCGTCGAGCATCTGTCGCAGCGCGTTTCCGCCGGTGACACCGTCGTGATCATGTCATCGGGGAGCTTTGAAAACCTACACGAGCGACTGCTGCAAAAGCTGGGCGATGCGGTCATGCCGGCAGCAGCCAGCGACCTTCCGAAGGTTCGACAGCTTCTCGATCTGGCAAAGCTGCCGACGACGGGAGTGCCCGAGGCTCTCGCGGAGTTGTGGGTGATCAAGGACGGACAGGGGGACTCGATCGGCTGCGTGGCGCTCGAGCTGTATGGCGACACGGCCCTCCTGCGCTCGCTCGCTGTTCATCCAGAGCGTCGCGGAGAAGGTCTGGGCTGGATGCTGGCAGAGATGGCGCTCGTTCGCGTTCGTCAGCGCGGACTGTTGCGAGTTTGTCTGCTGACCGAGCACGCAACCGATTTCTTCGCCGAAAAGTTCGGCTTCCGGCCAGTTCCGCGCGAAGGACTGCCGCCAGAGGTACAAATCTCGTCGGAATATCAGCGCTTTTGCGGTCGTGCGGTCGCGATGGCGCTGGAAATCTCCTAGAAAAGAGCTCTTGCCTCGCGGCTCAAATTGAGCGAAATTTCCACCATTGTTGGCAGGCGATCCAGCCTGACAGGTGCGAACTAACGAACGAAAAAAAGTTTCTTGACAGAACCGGGGCAGTAAAGGTACTACTCGCTGCCTCGCGACCGTCGGCACTTGCTGGCGTAGCTCACTTGGTAGAGCAGCTGACTTGTAATCAGCAGGCAGTGGGTTCGATTCCCGCCGCCAGCTCTTTGAAAATAAAACGACTGCGGAGGGGTGCCCGAGTGGCCAAAGGGAGCTGACTGTAAATCAGCCGCGTCTACGCTTCGAAGGTTCGAATCCTTCCCCCTCCACTTTGAATTCAATTTTTGACTTCTTTGCGGGTGTAGCTCAGTTGGTAGAGCTCTAGCCTTCCAAGCTAGACGTCGCGGGTTCGAACCCCGTCGCCCGCTACCGTAAAATACGTTGCCCATGTAGCTCAGTTGGTAGAGCGCGTCCTTGGTAAGGACGAGGTCTCCAGTTCAATCCTGGACATGGGCTCTTCTCTCCAACATCAATCCAAGCGGGCGTTTGCTCGCTAAGTGGTCCGAGGACAGAACATGGCTCGCGGTAATCGTGTACTTGTCACGCTAGAGTGCAAAGAGTGCAAGCGGCGTAACTACCACACCAACAAGAACAAGCGCACCACTCCAGATAAGCTGGAGTTCAACAAGTACTGCAAGTGGTGCCATCGTCATACCTCCCACAAGGAGACCAAGTAGTCTTAGCGTTTGCTCCCTTTTGGGGGAGTGAGCGCTTTGTTCGATCGTGGTTTTAGGTCAGTAGCTCGAACTGGTAGAGCGCCGGTCTCCAAAACCGCGGGTTGGGGGTTCGAATCCCTCCTGGCCTGCAAGCGTAAGCAGCTTCCAACATCTTTAGCTTGGCGAGGGCCCCGGAGTGATCGGTGGATTAGGCTTGATCGCTCAAGTGGAGCAAGACGGAAACGATGGAACGAAAGTGGGTCCATATCCTATTTGCGGCAGCCGGTTTGGCGCTCGTGTTCTTGCTGGTGAGAACCAGTGAGTGGGTGTGGAGCTATTTCGCCAAGCCGAAGCAACTCATTATCTACACAGCGTCGTTTCTCCTTGCTGGAGTTGGTGTGTACTGGGCGTGGCGCAATGAAGAAATCTTCGGCCTCGCGTCCGAGTGCGTCACCGAGTTAAGCAAGGTTTCATGGCCCACTCGCAAAGAGACGATCGTGACCGTGATCATCGCCTCACTACTCCTTGGCGTCTTTGACGCTACGTGGGCGTTCATGACCGGCCTCCTGTACAGCTAGCAGGATCATCCTTGGGCAAAGCGGCGGTGATGCAATGGGTCTAAAGTGGTACGTCGTCCACACCTACTCGGGCCACGAGAACAGGGCCAAGCTATCGCTCCAAGAGCGGATCAAGCAAGCTGGTATGGATGGTGAGTTTGGTCAAGTTTTGATTCCCACCGAGTCAGTTCTCGAGCTGGTGAAGGGACAGAAGCGGACCACAACCCGCAAGTTCTATCCCGGCTATATGTTTGTCCAGATGGCGATGAGTGAGCGCACTTACCATCTGGTGAAAAACACGGCTCGAGTGACAGGATTCTTGGGCGGAACCAATCCGGTTCCAGTCAACGAAAAGGACATTGCGCAGATCAACTCGCAAATGTCTGAAGGCTCTTCTAAGCCGAAGCCTCGTGTTTCCTTCGAAGAAGGCGAGAATGTTCGTGTGATCGATGGTCCGTTTGCAAATTTTGCGGGCATCGTCGACGAAGTGAAGGCCGAGAAGCAGAAGGTAAAAGTCCGTGTCAGCATTTTCGGTCGAGCGACTGCAGTTGAGCTCGACTTTGCGCAGGTGGAGAAGGCCTAACCCTTCCTAAAAGGGTTGCGTCTCATCGTCTTCGCTCGAGGCTGAGAAGGTAAAACCACAACAACATTACTTGCCCATGCGCTAAGTGCTTGCTCTCAAAGGGCATTTTGGGCATTCTGCTGCCTACCGGTGGTAGTCAAACCGGTGGCAAGTACCTGACAGACACGTAGGAATCGGCCATGAAGAAAGTCACTGGCTACGTAAAGCTGCAAATCCCCGCCGGCAAGGCAAACCCCTCGCCCCCCGTTGGACCGGCTCTCGGTCAGCACGGCGTGAACATCATGGAGTTCTGCAAGTCTTTCAATGCAAAGACGCAGGGCATCGAAGCCATGATGATTCCGGTTGTCATCACGGTTTACTCCGACCGCTCCTTTACCTTCATCACCAAGACTCCGCCGGCGTCGGTTCTTGTGAAGAAGGCGGCGGGACTGCCGCTTCAGAAGAAGCCGGGTTCGGGGTCGAAGATCCCAAACAAGGTGAAGGTCGGTTCTATCACCAAGAAGCAGCTCCGCGACATTGCTTCGCAGAAACTGCCAGATCTCAATACCACGAACGTCGAGAGTGCAATGCGCTCGATCGCCGGAACGGCGCGTTCGATGGGTATCGACGTCGTCGAAGGGTAGTCCTTCCGCCAACCGCAGCGAATGCGGGAGATGTTCGGGGCTCTGCTTCGAAATCGATAGGGAGAGCGAAACGTGGCAAAAGTTGGAAAAAAGTACGCAGCAGCGCTGAAGCTTGTTGATCGCGAAAAGCGATACAGCATGGATGAGGCGTTCGATCTGCTTCCGAAGCTCAAAGTTTCGAGCAAGTTCGATGAGACCGTTGATCTGGCGGTACGGCTCGGAGTTGATCCGAAACACGCGGATCAAATGGTCCGCGGTGCTGTGAATTTGCCGCACGGTACGGGCAAGTCGGTCCGTATCATTGTGTTCGCCAAGGGCGATAAGGCGAAGGAAGCCCAGGATGCTGGTGCTAACTTTGTCGGCGCTGAAGACCTGGTGAACAAGATCCAGACGGAGAACTGGCTCGACTTTGATGCGGCGGTAGCGACTCCGGACATGATGGGAGTGATCGGCAAGATTGCTCGTATCCTGGGTCCGCGTGGTTTGATGCCGAACCCAAAAGTCGGAACGGTCACTACGGACGTTGCCAAGGCTGTTCGCGAACTTAAGGGTGGTCGTGTTGAGTTCCGCGTTGAGAAGGCTGGTATCGTTCACGCTCCGGTTGGGAAGCTGTCGTTCGGTCCAGAGAAGCTTCGAGAGAACGCTCGCGCGCTGATCGAACTGCTTGTGAAGCTGAAGCCTTCCTCGGCGAAGGGTCAGTATGTGAAGAGCATTGCTCTGTCGACCACGATGGGGCCCGGGCTGAAGCTGGATACGAATGAGATCCAGGGTCAGCTCGCTGCGAAGTAATCACTCCGGCACTTTGTGTTGGAGAAAAACTAACCGTCTTAGATAGCAGGAGCCACTGAGGCTTAATCACCTGCCGAGACTTGGAGTCCTGGGGTATGGATCGGAACGAAAAAGCGCAGCAGATCGCTGAGTTGAAGGACAAGCTCCAAAAGAGCGCGGCGGTGGTCATTTGTGACTTCCGTGGTCTGC
>WBZL01005448.1_pt1 | contig 10535 bp, 7 predicted proteins | sample 5204291 | NCBI WGS metagenome assembly WBZL01 (sample SAMN12344345, study PRJNA552823) | activated sludge metagenome | biome: Activated sludge suspended growth; feature: Nitrification reactor; material: Wastewater; isolation source: activated sludge from nitrification reactor of wastewater treatment... | reverse complement strand
CGTACGCATTGAGCACCGTGGTCGACACCCGCTCGTAGAAGCGGATCGACGGCAGCAGCATCGACGACACGGTGAGGTACGCGTCCGGCATCGCGGCGCGGACCCGCTCGGCCGCCGCGGCCTCGTGCGCGGGATTCGCGTACGCGTTCATGAAGCAGATCGACACCGCCTCGACGCCCTCGCGGCGGAAGTGCGCGACCGCGTGGTCGACGTCGGCGAGCGAGAGCGGCTCGATCTCGCGACCCGCGCGGTCGAGGCGTCCGCGGACGCCCACCCGCAGGTGGCGTGGCACGAGCGGCTTCACGTTGGTGAAGGTGTTGTCGTACTGCTCCTCGCGGATGCCGCGCCGCATCTCCAGCGCGTCGCGCACCCCGGCAGTGGTGAGGAGCGCCGACTTCGCGCCGGTGCGCGTGAGCGTCGCGTTGGTGGCGACCGTCGTGCCGTGGACGATGGTGTCGAGCGACGCCGCGAACGCGCGCGGGTCGATCGGCGGCTCGACCATCGCCGCGAGGTCGCGGATGCCCTCGACCACCGCGATCGACGGATCCGACGGCGTCGACAGCACCTTGTGCAGGAGCGGCGGCGCGCCCTCGCGCGTCAGCACGAAATCGGTGAAGGTGCCGCCCACGTCGATGCCGATTCTCGAACCCATGCCGTTCCCTCTCCTGGTCACGCCTCGCCGGCGACCGTTTCGCGCCGGGCGAGTTGCTTCAGCGCCTCGCGCTTCACCTTGCCCAGCGCCGTGCGCGGCAGGCTCGCGGCGAACACCACGTCGCGCGGATGCTTGTAGCGCGCCACGCGCCCTTCGAGCAGCGCGCACACCGCCTCGCGCGTGAGCGTCGCGCCCGGTGCCGGCACCACGATCGCGACGACGGCCTCGCCCCAGCGGTCGTCGGGCCGCCCGACCACCGCAACTTCGGCGATCTCGGGGCACTCGGCGAGGACGTTCTCGACTTCGGCCGGATAGACGTTCTCGCCGCCGGAGATGATCAGGTCGCGGCGGCGTCCGTCGACGTAGAGCCAGCCGTCGGCGTCGGCGTGGGCGACGTCGCCGGTGCGATACCAGCCGCCCTCGAGGGCCGCCTGCGACTCGCGCGCCCGATTCCAGTAGCCGCTCATCACGTTGCCGCCACGCACGAGGATCTCGCCCGGCTCCCCCGCCGCCACGTCGTTGCCGCCCTCGTCGACCAGCCGCAGTTCGCAGTGGAGCGCGGCCTTGCCGACCGAACCCGGATGGAACGGCGCGTCCTCGGCGCGCTGATAGGCGGCGATCGGGCAGGTCTCGGTCGCGCCGTAGACCTGCAGGAGCGGCACGCCGCGCTGCAGGTCGCGGCGGACGAAAGGCTCGCCGATGATGGTCGAGCCGGTCGAGATCGAGCGCAGGCGCGACAGATCCGCACGCGCCCACGCCGGCTCGCGCGCGAGGAGTTCGAGCTGCGCCGGGACGAGCACCGTGAGCGTGATGCCGTCCTCCTCGATCGAGCGGACCGCCTCGGCCGGGTCGAAGCGCGGGTGGAGCACCACGGTCGCGCCGGCGTGGAGCGCGGGAAGCGTCTGGATGTTGAGGCCGCCGACATGGAACAGCGGCAGCGTCGTCAGCACGACGTCGCGGCTGGTGAGGTCGTGCATGTGCGTGCTGTTGGCAGCGTTGTGCTCGAGCGACGACTGCGTGTGCACGACGCCCTTCGGGACGCCGGTGGACCCGGACGTGTAGCAGAGCAGGACCTGGGCATCCGCCCCACCCTCGCGCGGCGCCTTCCCGGCCGCCGTCGCGAGGAAGCGCTCCCACGGCGTCCAGCCCGGACGCGCTGCGCCTAGCGCCACGCGCACCGGAACCTGCACGGCTTCGGCAATCGCGGCGACCGGCTCGACGAACGGGTCGGACGCCACCAGCACGCGCGGGCTGCAGTCGCCGAGCATCGCCCTGTGCTCGGGCGGCGCGAGCCGCCACGACAGCGGCACGAAGATCGCGCCGAGCCGCGCGCACGCGAACAGGAGCGCGATCTGCTCGACTCCGTTGTAGCCCAGGTGCGCGATGCGGTCGCCGCGCGCCGCGCCGTGCGCGGCGAGCGCGTCCGCGGCCGAGTCGATCGCACGGGCGAGGTCCGCATAGGTCATCGCACCGCCGGGACCGGCGAGCGCGGTCTTCGCCGGCGTGAACGCGGCGTGCCTCTCGATCCAGTCCGACAGGTCCATGTTCCCTCCGTCGGCCGCGCGAACCGCGCGAACCGGGCGGGGGCGGCGTCGCTCTGCCGGCGACGTCCGCCCGCCGTTGTCGCCCCGCCGCTGCGGCCCGCCCGCCGCGGCGGGCGCGGCGATCGCGTTCCGGAACGGCGACCTCCTCCTAGTGCCCGTGCCTGTCCCCGACCTCCAGCGCGACCGCCATCGCGGTGTCGCCGGCCGCGCAGCCGGCGAACAGTCCGCGGCCTCCGCCGCGCACGGCCAGTTCCTCGATCAGTTCGATCACCGATCGCGTTCCCATCGGTGCCTGCGGATGTCCCCACACCAGCGACGATCCGTAGTTGTTCATCCGCGCGCAGTCGGCCCCGGTCTCGCGCGCGAACACGAGGTCGTTGACCGCGAACGGGTTGTGCGTCTTGATCGCGTCCAGATCCCCGATGGCGAGCCCGGCCTGCGCGAGTGCGCGCCGCGCGGCAGGCACGGTGGCCTCCGGCATGTGCGCGAGCGGCGCGCGGGCCTGTCCGAAACCCAGGATCCGCACCGCGATCGACGGCTGCGGCGAGAGTTCCGCTGCACGCGCAGGCGTCGCGACGACGATCGCGGCGTTCCCGTCCGCCGGGTGCGTCTGTCCGCCGAAGGTCACGCTGCCGCCGTCGCGCACCGGCTTGAGCTTCGCGAGACCCTCCGGCGTGGACGCGCCGAAACCCTCGTCGCCGGAGAGCGTCCCGACCGACTTCCTGAAGTTCGCGGACGGAACGTCGAACGGCAGCGTCATGAAGCGGCGCAGGAACGCCGAGTCGTCGGCGAGCGCCATCGCGTACTGCTCCTCGCGCCTCAGCACGACCTCGTGCTGCTCGGCGGTCGAGATCCCGCGCGCGCGCGCGACGTTCTCGGCCGTGTCGACCATCGCGTGCGGCCCGAGCGGGTCGCAGTCGAAGTTCCCGAGCACCCAGTCCTCGTGCGCGCCGGTGCCGCCCGGTCCCTTCGGGTTCGGGTAGTAGAGGTGCGGCCCGTTCGACGTGCGGTCGCAGGTGACGCCGAGCGCGGCTTCGGCGAGGCCGGCCTCGATCTCCTGCGCGCACGCGAGGAGCACGCGCACGCCTGTCGCGCAGGCCTGCATCACCGTCTGCCCGCCGAGGCGCGGCGCGCCGGCGAGGCCCGCGAGCCACGGCAGCCCGTAGAACGCGTGCTTCTGCGGCACCGACAGGCCGAGCACGCCGTGATCGAAGCGCTCCGGATCGATGCCGCGGCGGGCGAGTTCGCGCGCCGCGACGTGGGCGGCGAACTCGATGCTGTGGAGGTGCGCGAAGCTCCCCTGCCAGCGCGCGAACGGCGTCGACCAGTAGGCGCCGTAGGGAATCTCGGCCCGAAGCGCCATGGCTCGGTCCTAAGCCCGTCGCGCGCGCGCCGCCGCGGGCGGCTCGCTCCGCGAAGTTCGGTCGCGGTCGATGTCGTCGAGGACCAGGCGCAGATGGTGGCGCGCGGCCTTGAGGTGCTCGCGCATCACCAGCACTGCGCGTTCCCGGTCGCGCTTCTTCAGGACCGCGTGGATCTTCCTCATGCCCGCGAGCGCCGCCTTGCGCGCCGCCGGGTGGTTGAGCGTGAGCACGCGCAGGTAGCGCACGTGGCCGGCGTAGAGGTCGAGCGCCCGCAGGAGCCGGCGGTTCGCCACCAGATCGTGCCAGCCGGCGTGGAAGCGGGCGTTCGCCTCGATGAACGCCTCGGCGTCGGCGCCTTCCTCGGCGGCCTCGGCGCTGGCGAGGGCGGCGCCGAGGCGGGACAGCGCACCGGGAGCGACGCCTTCGGCGGCGACCTGTGCCAACGCAGCAGGCTCCAGCAGTTCGCGCAGTTCGTAGATCTCGTCGACGTCGGTGTCGGTGAGGACCGGCACCGTGAAGCTTCGCCCGTCCGCCGCGATCAGGCCCTCGCTCTCGAGCCGCGCGAGCGCCTCCCGGACCGGCGTGCGCGACACGCCGAGCTGGACGGCGAGTGCGGCTTCCTGCAGCCGCTGGCCCGGGACGATCGCGTGGCTGCCGAGCGATTCGCGCAGCCGCCGGTACACGCGGTCGCCGAGGCCTGCGGGGCGGTCGACGGGCTTGAGCGCGGGAACCATGGATTCGAAACGGGAGAACGGGTCGTCGAAGGCGGTCGGCCGGCGCGCGGCGGGGATTGAACGTATCCGGTATTGCGGGTACGGTATACATTCGGTCTTCGACTGTCAACCGGCGCCACCGCCCAACCCGCACCCCGCGGCCACTCCCCGAAATGCCCTCCCCGCGTCCGCCCTTCGCCTCGATCTGGGCGAGCCCGTTCCGGCCGCTCGGCGCGCTCGGCGTCGCCTACGGCGTCGCGCTGATGGCCGCGTGGGTCGCCGTGCGCGCCGGCGTCGTCGATGCGCCGGGCGCGTCCTCGTGGCACGCGCACGAGATGCTGTACGGATTCGCCGGCGCGATCGTGTGCGCGATCGTGCTGACGGCGCTGCCCGGGTGGGCGGGAACGCCCGAACTCCGGGGCGCGCCGCTCGCGGCCATCGTTCTCCTGTGGATCGCCGCGCGCGCAGGCTACTGGCTGCGCGACGCCCTGCCCGCCGCGCTCGCCGGAGCCCTCGCCTGCGCGCTGTGGGTCGTGCTCGGCCTCGTGCTCGCGCGCCAACTCGCGCGGCTCGCCCAGCGCACCTGGCTCGCCCTCCTCGTCGTCGTCGCTGGTCTCGCCGCCGGCGAGGCGCTGTTCTTCGCCGGTCAGGCGCAGGCCGGAGAACGCACGGGCCTGCACGCGATCGTGCTGCTCTTCGCTCTCGCCGGCGGACTGTTCACGCCCGTGTTCACCGGCAACCACCTGCGGCTCGCCGGCCGTGGAGCCCAGGCGAGCTTCCTCATGCCGCTCGAACTCGCGGCGGTCGCGTCGATTGTCGCGCTCGCCGCGCTCGACCTCGCAGCGGCACCGCCGCGCGCTCTCGCCGCGGCCGCGTTCGCCGCGTTCGCGGTCCACGGTGTCCGGCTCGCCCGCTGGCGCGGCTGGAAGGCGCTCGACGCCCCGCTCCTGTGGACGATGCACGCGGGCTACGCGTGGCTCGTCGCCGCGTTCCTGCTCTTCGGGCTGGGCGCGGCCGGCTTCCCGGTGGCCGCGCAGGCGTGGCTGCACGCCTTCACGGTGGGCGCGCTCGGATCGATGATGATCGGACTCCTCACGCGCGTCGCGCTGCGCCACACCGGCCGCCCGCTCGCGATCCCGCACGACATCGTCGCGGCGTTCCTGCTGGTGCAGGTCGCCGCGCTCGCGCGCGTCGGCGGGGCGCTCGCCGGCGCGAACGCATCGTGGATCGTCGTCGCCGGCCTCGCCTGGGCCGCCGCATTCGCGATCTACCTTCGACGCTACGGCGCCGTGCTCACCTCCCCCTCGCTGCCCCGCGCGGGCGCGAGCCCGCTCACCACCGACACGCAGCCGCCGCCCGCCGGACCGCGGCGCTGACACCCCTGCCCTTCGCCCGCCGAGGCCGACGTGACTCCACCCCGCTACGCCAATCCGCTGATCGCCCCGCCCACCCGCCCGATGCCGCGGCACGTCGGCATCGTCGGTGCCGGGACCATCGGGCCCGACATCGGCTATTACCTGAAGAGCGCGCTGCCGGACCTCTCGCTCACGCTGGTGGACGTCGCGCAGGCGCCGCTCGACGCGGCGCTCGCGCGCTTCGCCGATTACGCGCGCAAGGCGGTTGCTCGCGGCAAGATGAGCGCCGCGCGGGCCGCCGAGGTCACGCGCAACCTCGAGGGCAGTCTCGACTACGACGCGCTCGCCGGCTGCGACTGGGTGATCGAGGCCGCGACCGAGCGCCTCGACCTGAAGCGCCGGATCTTCGCCGATCTCGAACGTCGGCTTGCGGACGACGCGATCGTCACGTCGAACACGAGTTCGCTGCCGGCGTCGCGTCTCTTCGCCGGGATGCGCCACCCCGGGCGCGCGACGGTCACGCACTTCTTCGCGCCGGCCTGGCGCAATCCCGCGGTCGAGGTCGTCGACTGGCCGCTCGCCGCCCCGGGACTGGTCGATCACCTGCGCCGCGTGTTCGCGGCCACCGGCAAACTGCCGCTCGTCACCGCCGATGCGACCTGCTTCATGCTCGACCGCGTCTTCGACAACTGGTGCAACGAGGCGGCGATGCTGCTGCCGCAGGCGAGCGCGGGCGAGATCGACGCGGTGGCCGGCGAGTTCGTCCACGCGGGACCGTTCTTCGTGCTGAACCTCGCCCGCGGCAACCCGATCATCGTCGAGACCAACTCGCTGCAGGCCGACGAGGAAGGCGAGCACTACCGGCCCGCCCCTGTATTCCGCTCGGTCGACCGGTGGCTCACCGGGGCGCCCGGCGACAGGGTCGACGTAGCGCCCGAGACCGCGGCGGCCGTCCGCGACCGGCTGGCCGGCGTGCTCTTCTCGCAGTCGACCGACATCCTCGACCGCGGCATCGGCGGCGCCGCCGACCTCGATCTCGGCTGCCGGATCGCGCTCGGGTTCAAGCGCGGACCGCTCGACCTGATGCGCGACCTGGGTGAGGCGGAGGCCACGCGCATCCTCGGCCGCTTCGCCCGCGAACGGCCCGGAATGCCGATGCCGAAGCGGCCGCTCGCCTCGTACACCCGGTTCCTGCGCCACGTCCAGGTCGACGATCTCGACGGCGTCAAGGTCGTCACGCTGCGCCGCCCCGAGGCGCTGAACGCGCTGCACGACGAGATGACCGACGAGATCCTCGAGGTGATCCGCGCTCACGAGCGCGACGCGGCGGTGCGCGGTTTCGTCCTCACCGGCGACGGGGCCCGGGCGTTCTGCGCCGGAGCGGACGTCGGGCGCTTTCCCTCGCTCCTCGGCGACGCGCAAGCCTCCGCGCAGTACGCGCGCGACTGCTCGCGCCTCCTCGTCCACCTCGACGCGATGGAGAAGCCGGTGGTCGCCGCGCTCAACGGCTTCGCGCTCGGGGGCGGGTTCGAACTCGCGATGCGCTGCCGCTCGATCGTTGCGATGAAAACCGCGTGGATGCAGTTCCCCGAGATCACGCTGGGCATCCTGCCGGGCATCGGCGCGATGGTCGTGCCCTACCGCCGCTGGCCCGGCGCGGCTTCGCTGTTCCACGGGATGCTGCGCCGGGCCGAGAAGCTCACCGCGGGGCGCGCGCACGAACTCGGGATCGTCGATGCGCTCGCGGCCGAACCGCACGCGCTCGTCGCGGAAGCCGTGGCGCGGGTGCGCGCGCTCTCGGGCAGGCCGGGCGGCATCGCGGAAGGCGCGGTCGTCGTTCCGGATCTCGCTCCCGTCGCGCCGGTCGCCGAGGATGGCACGACGCTGAGCGCCGAGGCGATCGCGCTCATGGAACGGGCGATCCGCGACGCCGCGGCCGCGCCCACGCTCGGCGAGGCGCTCGAGGTCGGCTACCGCGCTTTCGGCGCGAGCGCGTGCACCGCCGCCGCGCGCGAAGGCATCGCGGCGTTCGGCGAGCGCCGTCGTCCCGACTTCAAGCGGACCGGCTGACCGCATCAGCGCGGCGCTTCGCGAGATGGATCAGCGCGCGGGCGCAGGCGAACGAGTGGCCGTCGAGATTCGCCTCGCGCGGCAGATCCGGGAGGTCGCGGGGCCGCCCCGACGCGGCGAGGCGCCGTTCCCCGCACTCCGTCACGCTGTCGGCGTCGAGCGAATCGTCGGCGCGGACCGCGTGGACGCCCGGAAGCGAAGCCGGCAGCCAGTCCGTGCGGCCGGGGTGCTCGGACGCAACGATGACGCAGCCGGCGTCGAGCGCGGCCGCGCAGGCGTCGGCAACCGCGCGGGAGCCGGGACCGGGTGCCACGCCAAGACTCAGGTTGATGAACTCGCAGCCTTGCGCTGCCGCGCGCAGGATGCCGCGGGCGACGAGCGACGGCCAGGTCGCGCCGGCGGCGTCGAACACGCGCACCGCGAACAGTTCCGCGTCGGGAAACGCGCCGCGGATGACGCCGGCCACCGCGGTGCCGTGGCCGACGAGGTCGCGGAAGTCGCCGTCCTCGCGCAGTTCTCCGCCGGGGCCCACGAAGATCCTGCAGCCCGAGACCGCGCCGCGCACGTGCGAGTGCCACGGGTTGACGCCGCTGTCGACGATACCGATGGCGAGCGGGCTCACCGCGGCTTCTCCGAAGGCGGAGCGAGCCGCGACGCGAGGTCCTCGAACGAGGCCGCCTCGCCGGGGGCAATCGCCGACAGGCGTCCGTCGCGCAGGAACAGGATCCGGTGCATCGCGTCGAGGCCGACGGGACGGTGCGAAACCACGAGCGCCGTACGGTCGGGGAACGCGTGCCACAGGTTGCGCCGGACGCGCACCTCGGTGTCGAAGTCGAGCGCGGAGAACGCCTCGTCGAGCACCAGGATGCGCGGGTCGCGCAGCACGAGCCGCGCGAGTCCCAGGCGCTGCCGCTGTCCGTCGGACAGCGCGAGCCCGCGCCCGCCGATGACCGTCGCGTAGCCCTGCGGCAGCGCCTCGATGAACTCCGCGGCGTCGGCGATCGCCGCGGCGCGCTCGACGTCCTTGCGGCTCGCCCGCGGGTTGCCGTAGCGCAGGTTCTCCTCGACGGTCGCGTGGAGCAGGAAAGGCTCGGCGCCGGCGTAGCCGAGGGTCGCGCGCGCACGCGTCCGCCGGGTGCGTCCGACCGCCGCGCCGCCGACGCGCACGCTGCCCTGCGACGGCGACCGCAGGCCGAACAGCAACTGGACCAGCGTCGACTTCCCCGCTCCCGAGGCGCCGAAGAGCGCGATGCGCTCGCCGCGTGCGACGGCGAGGTCGACCGCGTGGAGCACCGGCGGCTTGCCGGGATAGGCGAACGCGACGCTCTCGAATTCGATCGCGCTGCCGCCGGTGGTCGGATGCGCCGCCGCCGGTCCCGCGCGCTCGCCCGACGCGTCGAGCACCTCGCCCACCCGGGCGAGGCTCACGCGCGCCTCCTGCAGACCGCGCACCAGCCCGAGGAGCCCCTGCGCCGGAGCGAAGAGGCGCCCCTGATAGAGCACGAACGCCACGAAGGTTCCGAGCGTGATCGCACCGGATTCGATGAGACGTCCGCCGGCGAGATAGATCCACGCGAGCGAGAGCGTGAGCGCGAGTCCGGGCAGGCCGCTCGACATCGCATCGATGCCCTGGAAACGCACCACTTCGGTCTTCAGCCGCCGGTTGGCGGCCTCCAGCGCCTGCGCCTCCTCGCGGGAGGTGCCGTGCAGCCGAATGGCGCGCAACGCGCCCAGGCGCTCCGAGAGGAACTGCGAGAGATCGACCATCGCGTCGCGCACCCGGCGGGTGCCGCGCTCCACCGGCCGCCGGAACGCGCTCGCAGCGACGAGCGCGAGTGCCAGACCGGCGAAGCTCCACAACGCGAGCGTGGGCGAGAGCGTGAAGGTGATCGCGGCGGCGACGGCGAGGAACAGGACGTTCTGCACGGCGCCGAGGATGCCGTCGACCAGCAGGCCCTGGATGCGCGGCAGGTCGCTGCCGAAACGGGTCAGCAGGTCGCCGTGGCGGAACGGCTCGATCGCCTCCAGAGGCCCTTCGGCGCAGCGCGCGAAGAGCGCCGAGCGCAGGTCGGCGAGCACGTCCGCCGAAAGCCGCGCGTGGACGCGGCTCGACACCGCCGCGATCGCGAGGTCGACGAGCGCGAGGCCGACCAGCGCACCGGCGATCCACGGGATCGCGGTGAAGTCGCGCCGCGTCGCCACCGCATCGACGAACAGCATGCCGAGGAGCGGCGTCGACAGCGCGACGGCCGCGCCGGCGAGACCCAGCGCGAAGACGAGCGCGAGCGCGCCGCGCCGGCCCGACAGCGCGGGCAGGTGGCGGGCGAGTTCGGTCAGCACGGGTCGCCGCGCACCGCGTCGCGAGATTCCGCGGGCACGGCGCGGATGGGCACGATCCGCCGCTTCGCCGCCGCGGCGCGCGGGGTCGCCGGGCGCGCCTCGCGCTGGCGCGGCAAAGCGTCGGACCAGACGTCGGGGTAGTAGCACAGGTGCGCGTTCTCGCAGAGTTCCGGTGCGCCGCGTTCGGCGACGACGGCGTCCCGGATCGACTCGCGAGAGGCTCCCCGCTCCGCAACGCCCAACGCGATCGCAGCGAGGCGCACCGAGGCGACCTTGCGATCCAGCGGCGCTTCGCGGCCGACCACCTTGAGGCTGTCGATGCCCGCGCACTCGAGGCGAGGCAGCGCGCACAGCCCGCAGGGCCCCAGCGTGTAGCCGCGGCTCGTCTGGCAGCCGCAGTTGTTGAGCGTCCACTTCCAGAACGCGTAGCGCTCGTCCAGTTTCCCCTGGGCGTGGCCGACGGTGTCGTCGATGCAGTAGGGCTTGAACGCGTGCGT
>WBZL01005447.1_pt1 | contig 10538 bp, 9 predicted proteins | sample 5204291 | NCBI WGS metagenome assembly WBZL01 (sample SAMN12344345, study PRJNA552823) | activated sludge metagenome | biome: Activated sludge suspended growth; feature: Nitrification reactor; material: Wastewater; isolation source: activated sludge from nitrification reactor of wastewater treatment... | reverse complement strand
GACCGCGAGTACCAGCGGATGCGTGATGTCGGGATCGCCGTGATCCGGGAGGTCGGGGTCGACACCGGGGGCTGCAACATCCAGTTCGCGCTGCACCCCGAGAACGGCCGGATCATCGTCATCGAGATGAACCCGCGGGTCTCGCGAAGTTCGGCGCTCGCCTCGAAAGCCACCGGATTCCCCATCGCCAAGATCGCAGCGAAGTTGGCTATCGGGTACACCCTCGACGAGATCCCCAACGACATCACGCGGCAGACACCGGCGTCGTTCGAACCGACTCTCGACTACATCGTGGTGAAGGTCCCGCGGTTCGCGTTCGAGAAGTTCCCCGGCGCGGACGACACCCTGACCACCACGATGAAGAGCGTCGGGGAGGCCATGTCGCTGGGACGCAACTTCGCGCAGGCACTGCAGAAGGCCCTGCGCAGCATCGAGCAGAAGGGTGCGGAGTTCAGCTGGCCGGAGCACCCGCGTCCCCTCGACGAGTTGCTCGATGAGATCGGACGCCCGCACGACGGCCGTCTGCAGAAGGTGCAGCAGGCGCTGTGGCTCGGCGCCACCGTCGAACAGATCTACGAGATCACCGCGATCGATCCCTGGTTCCTGGAGCAGATCGTCGGGATCAATGCCATGGCCGATCGTCTTCGTGGGGCCGATCGCCTCTCGCCCACACTGCTGCGGCGGGCCAAGCAGGCCGGCTTCTCCGACGTACAGATCGCGGCCCTGCGGGGCAGTCGGGAGGACGTGATCCGTGGCGTGCGGCACGCGCTGGGCATCCGTCCGGTGTTCAAGACCGTCGACACCTGTGCCGCCGAGTTCCCCGCCTACACGCCGTACCACTACTCCAGCTACGACGCCGAGACCGAGGTCGAGCCGCGGGACAAGGAGGCTGTGATCATCCTGGGCTCGGGTCCGAACCGCATCGGCCAAGGGATCGAGTTCGACTACTCCTGCGTGCATGCCACCTTGACTCTGCGGGAGGCGGGGTACGAGGCGATCATGGTCAACTGCAACCCCGAGACCGTCTCGACCGACTACGACACCGCCAACCGCCTGTATTTCGAACCGTTGACCCTCGAGGACGTGCTCGAGGTGATCGCGGCGGAGCAGGCGGTCGGGCCGGTGGCCGGCGTGATCTGCCAACTCGGTGGCCAGACACCTCTGGGTCTCGCGGCCCGCCTGAAGGCCGAGGGTGTGCCCCTGCTGGGAACGACTCCGGAGGCGATCCACCTGGCCGAGGAGCGCGGGGCGTTCGGACAGGTGCTGCACGCGGCGGGCCTGCCGGTGCCACGGCACGGCCTGGCCAGTAGCGCCGAGGAGGCCCGGGCGATCGCCGCGGAGATCGGGTATCCGGTCCTGGTCCGGCCCTCGTACGTCCTCGGTGGCCGGGGCATGGAGATCGTGTACGACGAATCCATATTGGCCGACTACATCCAGCGGGCCACCGAGGCCAGCCCCGAGCACCCCGTGCTCGTCGACCAGTTCCTCGACGAAGCCATCGAGATCGACGTCGATGCCCTGTTCGACGGGGAGGATCTGTACCTCGGCGGGATCATGGAGCACATCGAAGAGGCCGGTATCCACTCCGGCGACTCCGCATGCGCGTTGCCGCCGATGACACTCGGGCACGAGGAGATCGAGCAGATCCGCGCCAGCACCCGCGCTATCGCCGAAGGTGTCGGTGTGCGGGGTCTGCTCAACATCCAGTTCGCGCTCACCGGCGACCGGCTCTACGTGTTGGAGGCCAATCCGCGCGCATCCCGCACTGTGCCGTTCGTCTCCAAAGCCACAGGGGTGCCGCTCGCCAAGGCCGCCGCGCGGATCGCAGTCGGTGAGTCCATCGCGGGTCTGCGCGCAGAGGGCCTGCTCCCGGCATCCGGGGACGGGGCCGACCTCCCGGTGGGATCGGCCATGGCTGTCAAGGAGGCTGTGATGCCCTTCGGCCGTTTCCATGGGGTGGACACGGTGCTCGGCCCGGAGATGCGCTCCACCGGTGAGGTCATGGGCATCGACGCCGACTTCGGCACGGCCTTCGCCAAGTCCCAGTCCGGTGCCTATTCATCCGGCCTCCCGCTCACCGGACGGGCCATCATCACCGTGGCCAACCGGGACAAGCGCTCGATGATCTTCCCTGTGAAGCGCCTCGCCGATCTCGGGTTCGAGATCCTCGCCACCCGGGGTACGGCCGACGTCCTGCGTCGCAACGGACTGAAGGCGACGGTTCTGCGGAAAAACGCCGAAGGCGTCGGCCCCAACGGCGAGCCCACCACCGTGGGCAGCATCCTGGCCGGTGAGGTGGACCTCGTGGTCAACACCCCCGTCGGCACCGGGGCGCGCGTCGACGGGTACGACATCCGCACCGCGGCCGTCGTCAAGGGCATCCCATGCATCACGACCGTGCAGGGCCTCGCGGCTGCCGTGCAGGGAATCGAAGCGCTGAAGACCGGCCGGATCGGGGTGCGCAGCATCCAGGAACACCAGGCGGACCTTGCGAGTCTGTGGGCCTCGCGATGATCCAGGCCGATGCCGAGATCTTGAGCGTGCGCCGGGACGGCGCCTACTACCACCTGTCCTTCGCGGCACCGGGCATCGCCGACGGCTTCCGGCCGGGGCACTTCGTGGCGATCGCCGTGGATGACGCACACATCCTCCGGCGTGCGTTCTCCATCCGATCCGCCTCCACCAAGGCCGGCGGAGCGCTGCAGATCATCGTGTCCCCCAAGGGTCCGGGCACCCAGTGGCTGGTCGCCCGCAGGCCCGGCGACATCATCAACGTCATCGCTCCCTTGGGCCAGCCGTTCCGACTTCCCACCGATCCGGTGCCGTGCGTGCTGGTAGGTGGGGGGTATGGGGTCGCGCCCTTGTTCGAACTCGCCAACCAGCTGCGGGCCCGTGGTTGCACGGTGGAGATCATCGTCGGTGCCGGCGACGCCGAACGGCTCCACGGAGTCGTCGAGGCCCGCCGGGTCAGCGACGCGGTCCACGTGACCACCGACGACGGTTCGGCCGGGGAGCAGGGACGGGTCACCGATCCGTTGCGCCGGATCCTGGCAGAGGGACGCCATCCCGCGGTGTATGCCTGCGGGCCGATGGCGATGCTGCAGGCGGTGTCCGAGGTCAGCGCCGAGTTCGGTGCGGTGGCGCAGTGTGCGGTCGAGGAGTCCATGGCCTGTGGGGTCGGGGTGTGCATGACCTGTGTGTTGCCCGTGGTCGGTGAGGACGGCGTCACGCGGATGGTGCGCTCCTGCACCGACGGCCCGGTCTTCTTCGGTGATCGGGTGCGCTGGTCGGAGGTGGGGACGGTGCCTGCCGACACCTTGGGAGCCCCGGAGGCGCGCAATGACTGATCCCCGCGTCACGCTGGCCGGCGTCGAGTTCGCCGGGCCCGCGTTCACCGCATCCGGCTGTGCGGCTGCCGGCAAGGAATTGGCCTCCTTCTTCGACCTCACTGAGATCGGCGGGGTGGTCACCAAGAGCATCATGATGCGGCCGCGTTCAGGAAGGCCCACACCGCGGATGGTGGAGACGCCGTCGGGGATGCTCAACTCGATCGGACTGCAAGGACCGGGCATCGAGTCGTTCCTCGCCAACGATCTGCCCTGGCTCGCGCAGCGTGGCGTCGCCGCATTCGTGTCGATCGCCGGTGAGACCGTCGAGGAGTACGCCCAACTCGCCCGCATCCTTCGCAACGAACCGCACGTGAAGGCCATCGAGGTCAACATCTCCTGCCCGAACGTTGAAAGCCGGGGGCAGGTCTTCGCGTGCGACGTCATGTCGGCGTCGTCAGTGATCCACCAGGTCCGGCGCAACACGAGTTCGAGCGTGCCGATCTTCGCCAAGCTCTCCCCGGACGTCACGAGCATCGCGGAGATCGCGCTGTCCTGCCGTAACGCCGGGGCCGACGGCTTCTCGATGATCAACACCACACTCGGGATGGCCATCGACCCTGAAACCCTGTTGCCGATCCTCGGCGGCGTCACCGGTGGCCTGAGTGGGCCCGCCATCCGCCCCATCGCCGTGCGCAACGTGTGGCAGGTCCACCAGGTCCTGCCCGACGTGCCCATCCTGGGGATGGGCGGGATCGCGACCGGCCAGGATGCCCTGCAGTTCATCGCCGCGGGTGCTTCGGCGATCAGCGTGGGAACGATGACCTTCCATGACCCGTCGGCACCGCTGCGAGTGCAGAAGGAGTTGCTCGCGCTGCTCGACGAGCGGGGGTTCTCGACCGTGGCCGACGCTGTGGGCATCGCACACCGCGGAGGGTTGGCGTGACCGTCTCCGTCCCCCTCACGAAGGCGGGAAGCATCCGTACATCCGGGAAGGATGTGCACGTGGTCTTTCCTTCCCCAACGGCCCGATCCTTCCCGCCTTGCAGAAGGCGGCCCCGATCACGCAGGAGAGGAACCTGGTCATGACAGCTCCCATCGCGCTGGCGCTCGACGCACCCGACCTGAACACCGCATGTGGGTGGGCGAATGCGGTCAACGGCGTCTTTTCGCACGTGAAGGTGGGTCTGGAGACCTATCTGCGGGATGGCGCCGTGGGCGTGGCCGAGATCCGGGCGGCCGCTCCCGACTGCGCCCTGTTCCTGGATCTGAAGATCCATGACATACCGAACACGATGGCCGGTGCCGCACGTTCCGTTGCAGAACTGCAGCCCGACATCCTCACGGTGCATGCCGCGGCCGGGGAGGCGGGGATCGGGGCGGTCGCAGAGGCCCTGCCGCACACCCGAGTGGCGGCCGTCACCGTGCTCACCAGCCTGGGCGCCCTGGATCTGGCCGAACTCGGGATCTCCGGCACACCGGAGCAGGTCGTGATGCGGTGGGCTCGCGTGGCGGTGGCAGCCGGCGCGCGGGCCATCGTGAGTTCGGCGCAGGAGGTTTCCACGCTGCGGGCCTTGCTCGGCGACGAGCCCCTGTTGATCACCCCCGGCATCCGCCCGGCGGGGACCGAGCGCGCCGACCAGCAGCGGGTCGTCACCCCCGAGGACGCGATCACGGCCGGTGCCGGCCTGCTCGTTGTGGGTCGCCCGGTGACGGCCGCAGACGACCCACGGGCTGCGGCGCGTGCCATTGCGGCCGAAGCGGTGGAGGCGCTCGACGGTGTTCGGTAGGGTCGACGCCGTGCAACCCCCGTCCCTGAGCAGCGAACAGAGGTCGGCGGCCAGTGCCAAAGCGGTGGCGAACCGCCGTCGCCGGGCCGAGGTGAAGGCCCATCTACGAAGCGGACACCTGTCCTGGCACGACCTCATCGCGCTGGCCCACGTCGACGAGGTCGTTGCCGCCCTGCGTGTGCAGGAGGCGCTGCTGTGCCTGCCAGGAGTCGGTCCGCAGCGTCTGCACCGGTTCATGAAGCAGGCCAACATCTCCCCGACCCGCCGTCTGCGGGGTCTGGGACCGCATCAGATCGCCAGCCTGAACGAAGTCCTGGCCCGGTGAGCCGGCTCTACGTCGTTTCCGGCCCCAGCGGTGTCGGAAAGTCCACCGTCGTCGCCGAGTTGCTCACTGACCGCCCGGACATCTGGCTGTCGGTGTCGGCGACGACCCGGGCGCCCAGGCCGGGGGAGCAGGACGGTCGTGAGTACTTCTTCTTGACCGGCGAGGAGTTCGCCGCGCGGGCACAGTCCGGCCAGATGCTCGAGTGGGCGACTTTCGCCGGGAACTCCTACGGAACCCCGCGTGGTCCTGTCGAGGAGCATCTGGCGCAGGGGCGGCCGGTCCTGCTGGAGATCGAGTTGCAGGGTGCACGTCAGGTGCGTGAGGCCATGCCTGAGTGCGTCTTGATCTTCCTGGAGCCGCCGAGCGCGGAGGAGTTGAAGCGCCGTCTCGTGGGGCGTGGCACGGAAGATGACGCGGCCGTCCGGGCCCGCCTGGCCCGTGCCGACGCGGAACTGGCCGCCGTCGGGGAGTTCGACCACGTGGTGCGCAACGTCGACATCGCTGCGGCTGCCGCAGAACTCGGCCGTTTGATCGTGTGAGGGCGGCGGTTCCGGCTTGGCGTTAGAGGTTGTGCACTCCGGTGAGTGGTTTGCGGCCGTTTTCGACTCACCGATGAGCGTGGGACTCACCGATGAGCGTGGGACTAACGGATGCCGCGAAACGTCGTGGAGGGGCTGCTTCGGGCCCCGCCCGAGACCCCCGCACACCGACCGGAAGAGCCGCGGACTCCCGCTTACGCAGCCATCCGCTACTCTGGGGGGAGTCGTTGAAGACGAAAGGTTCCCCTGTGGCTGTTGAAAGTCGTGCCGAGGGCATCACGTACCCCCCGCTGGACGAGTTGCTCGAAAAGACCGATTCGAAGTACTCGTTGGTGATCGAGGCCGCTCGCCGCGCCCGCCAGATCAACGCGTACTACAGCCAGCTTTCCGAGGGGGCACTGGAGCACGTAGGCCCGCTCGTGGAGACGTACCAGCACGAGAAGCCCCTCTCGATCGCCCTGCGCGAGATCAACGACGGGTTGCTGGAGACCAGCACCGTCACGGTCGAGGAGACCGAAGCCTGAGCCCCGAGGTCGTCCTCGGTGTGGGTGGCGGGATCGCCGCCTACAAAGCCGCTGAGGTCCTGCGCCGCATCCAGGCGCTCGGCGCCGATGTCACCGTCGTTCCCACCCGCACCGCGTTGGAGTTCGTCGGCGCTGCCACCTGGTCGGCGCTGTCCGGCCGGCCGGTCACGGCGGACTTCTTCGACAACGTTCACGAGGTGCCGCACGTGCGGATCGGCCAGCAGGCCGATCTCGTCGTGGTCGCGCCGGCCACTGCCAATCTCTTGGCCAAGTCCTCCTACGGCCTCGCCGACGACCTGCTGACCAACACCCTGCTCACTGCACACTGCCCGGTGGTGATGTTCCCGGCCATGCACACCGAGATGTGGGAACACGCCGCCACCCGCGCGAACGTGGCCACGTTGCGCGATCGCGGGGTGCTCGTGGTGGACCCCGATTCCGGCCGACTCACCGGCGCCGACTCCGGCCCCGGGCGACTTCCTGAACCCGAGGCGATCGCCTGGATCGTGCAGGCTGCCCTGGCCAAGCACGACCTGAGGCAGGACATGCGCGGACGTCACGTTGTGGTCAGTGGCGGCGGCACCCGGGAGCGACTTGACCCGGTGCGCCACATCGGCAACAGGTCCAGCGGCAAGCAGGGCATGGCACTGGCGGCGGCGGCGGTGTCCCGAGGCGCCCGCGTGACCCTGATCCGCGGCGATGTCGATGTGCCCACTCCAGCAGGTGTGGAGGTGGTGGACGCACTGACCGCGGACGAGATGCTGGCGTGCGCCCGGGACCTGGCCTCGGCAGCGGACGTGATCATCATGGCCGCCGCCATCGCGGACTTCCGAGCGGAGACGCTTCCGGACGCCAAGATCAAGAAGACGGACCGTTCGACCCTGGACCTCAACCTGGTCCACAACCCCGATGTGCTGGCTACGCTGGTCGCCGAGCGGCAGGGGAAGAGTCCGCTGCTCGTAGGGTTCGCTGCTGAGACCGGCGATGACAGTGGGACCTGGCTCGAGCACGCTGAGCAGAAGTTCGCCAAGAAGGGCTGCGACATCATGGTCGCCAACCCGGTGGGGCACGAGCGCGCGTTCGGAACCGACACCAATGAGGCCGTGCTCCTGCTCGGTGGCGGGGTCACCGAGGAGATCCCCGGCACCAGCAAGGTGGAGTTGTCCCACAAGGTGCTCGACGCGGTGGTCGACCGACTCCTCTGACGTGGTGCGTCCGAAAACCTCGCACCCGCCCATCCCGTCACGCCGTACCCTCTGAGGCGTGCCCGCGCCACTGAAACGCTTGCTTCTGGGCCTGGCGTTCTCCGCTGTGGGCAACGGTCTGACCATCCCTTTGCTGATCGTGTACCTGCACGACATCCGCGGTATCCCCACCACGACCGCGGGCTTGGTGGTCGCGTGGGTGGCTGGCCTGCAGTTCGTGCTCACCCCCACGATCGGCTGGCTGATCGACCGCTTCGGGCCGCGGCCGATCCTGATGCAGGGTCTGCTGATCGAGGCCGCCGGAGTCGCGTGCTTCCCGTTCATCGAGGACATCTCCACGGCGTTCCTCATCACGGGCCTGTACGCCCTAGGGGCTGCTCACCTCTGGCCGTCCCAGACCGCGTTGATCGCCCGACTGGTCGACGGTCCTCAGCGTCAGCGCGCCTACGGGGTGCAGTTCATGCTGCTGAATCTGGGGATCGGGCTCGGAGGTCTGATCAGCGCGGTCATCGTCAACCAGACCGACCCCGCCAGCTTCGTGCTCCTGTACCGATTGGACGCGCTGACGTATCTGGCGTACTTCGGTGCGGCGGCGTCGCTGGTAGGACTCGGAGGACGGCTGCCCCCTGAGGAGCATGCCGAAGAGGGTGGCTATCGCGAAGTGCTCAGCGATCGTCGATTACTGACCCTGATGGGTTTCACGTTCGTCACGGCCGGGTGTGGGTGGGGTGCTCAAGAAGTAGGACTGCCCATCCTGGTCACACAGCAAGCCGGACTGTCGGTCAAGTGGCTCGCGATCACCTATGCCTGCAACACCGCGGTCATCGTGGTCGCGCAGCTCTTCGTCATCAACCGGGTCGAGGGCAAGTCGCGCACGACCGTGCTGGCAGTGGTCGGGGCGGTCTACGCGGGCAGCTGGCTTGTGGCCGCGGTCGCGACCGTCGTCCCACCCGTGACCGCCGGGGTCCTGTTCTGCGTGGGGCTGGCGGTCTTCGCGATCGGGGAGACCATGTGGTCGCCGGTGTCGCCCGGACTGCTCAACGACATCGCGCCGGAGTACCTGCGTGGTCGGTACAACGCGATGGGGACCGGCGCGTTCGGGCTCGCCGGGGTCGCGGGACCGGCGTTCAGTGCGCTTGTGCTGGGCAACGGACACGTGGCGATCTGGATCGTGGTCACCGTGCTCGGCTGCCTGAGCGGGTCGGCGCTGATCCTCACACTGCGGGGAAGGCTGACGCCTGCGGAGGACGGACGCGAACCGATGCCGACCGCCGCCGCCTCGTAGGTGCGTTGGCGCACCGTACCGAACTGGTTGGACGCCACACTGCGCCAACCGGTTCGGTACCACTAGGCGGCCCTTATGTCCCTTTGGTCCCGTCTGAGGTGTACCAAACTGGTTGGTGGGACCCTGTTGCCAACCAGTTCGGTACGCCCGACGGCCGGCGGCGACAGGCGTGTCGGACCGCTTCCGTAGACTCGGGCGAGACCAAGGAGGGCCTGTGGCCAAGCGCCTGTTTTCGTCGGAATCCGTCACCGAAGGACACCCGGACAAGATCGCCGATCAGATCAGCGACAGCATCCTGGACGCGATGCTGGCCGATGACCCCGACTCGCACGTCGCGGTCGAGACGCTGGTCACGACCGGGCTGGTGGTTCTGGCCGGTGAGGTCGACACGCAGACCTATGTGGACATCCCGCGTGTGGTGCGCGACCGCATCCTTGAGATCGGCTACGACTCCTCCGAGAAGGGTTTCGACGGTCACTCCTGCGGTATCTCCGTGTCGCTCGACCAGCAGTCCAGCGACATCAGGCAGGGTGTGGACGACTCCTGGGAGGAGCGCCAGGAGCACAGTTCCGACCCGCTCGACACCCAGGGGGCGGGCGATCAGGGCCTGATGTTCGGGTACGCCTGCACCGACACCCCGGAGTTGATGCCTCTGCCCATCGCTCTGGCACACCGTCTGAGCCGCCGCCTCACCGATGTCCGCAAGCAAGCCGTCGTGCCCTACCTGCGTCCGGACGGGAAGGTCCAAGTCACTATCCAGTACGACGGCACCACGCCCGTCGCAGTCAACACCGTGGTCGTGTCCAGCCAACACATCGACGACATCGACCTCGATACGCTGCTCGCCCCCGATATCGCAGAGTTCGTGATCCAGCCCGAACTCGCCGAGGTCGACCTCGACACCTCCGATGTGCGGATCCTCGTCAACCCGACCGGCCGGTTCGTCTCCGGGGGACCGGCTGCCGACGCAGGGGTGACGGGCCGCAAGATCATCGTGGACACCTACGGCGGCATGGCACGTCACGGTGGCGGGGCCTTCTCCGGCAAGGACCCGTCGAAGGTGGATCGGTCGGCCTCCTACGCCATGCGGTGGGTCGCGAAGAATGTCGTCGCTGCCGGACTGGCGACTCGGTGTGAGGTGCAGGTGTCGTACGCGATCGGCACCGCTCACCCCGTGGGCTTGTTCGTTGAGACCTTCGGCACCGGCGTCGTGCCGGACGAGCGCCTCGAGGATGCGATCCAGGCGACCTTCGACCTGCGCCCTGCGGCAATCATCCGGGACCTCGACCTCAAGCGGCCCATCTATGCCCGCACGGCGGCCTATGGGCACTTCGGACGGCAGGACGCGGACTTCACCTGGGAGCGGACCGATCGGGTGGCGGCGTTACAGGCCGCTGTCGAGTAGTGGCCGACGTCGCAAAGGTTGCGGTCGAATCGCCACTTCCGCATCTGGACCGGCTCTTCGACTTCTCCATCCCGGAGGCGCTCGACGCCGATGCGCTCCCCGGTTGCCGGGTGCGGGTGCGCTTCCACGGTCGGCTGGT
>WBZL01005446.1_pt1 | contig 10547 bp, 10 predicted proteins | sample 5204291 | NCBI WGS metagenome assembly WBZL01 (sample SAMN12344345, study PRJNA552823) | activated sludge metagenome | biome: Activated sludge suspended growth; feature: Nitrification reactor; material: Wastewater; isolation source: activated sludge from nitrification reactor of wastewater... | reverse complement strand
CGATTCTGCACCTGATCCTCAATGCCAGTGCCGTGGTCCAGGCGGTCATGCTGTTGCTGGCCGGTGTCTCGTTCATGTCCTGGTATTACATCTTTCGCAAATGGTTCACCGTCAAGGATGCGCGCGCGCAGACCGAGCAGTTCGAGCGCGACTTCTGGAGCGGTGGCGACTTGAACAGTCTCTACCAGAGCGCGATCAACGATCGCCACAGCACCGGCAGCATGGAGCGCATCTTCGAGGCGGGCTTCCGCGAATTCACCAAGCTGCGCAGCCAGAAGAACCTCGACCCGAAAGACGTCATCGACGGTTCGCGTCGTGCCATGCGCGCCACCTATCAGCGTGAGATGGACAGCATCGACTCGCACCTTGCCTTTCTGGCATCGGTTGGTTCGGTGAGCCCGTATGTCGGCCTGTTCGGCACCGTCTGGGGAATCATGCACTCCTTCCGTGGTCTCTCGAACGTTGGCCAGGCGACGCTCGCCGCGGTTGCCCCCGGCATCGCCGAAGCCTTGGTCGCCACCGCCATCGGCCTGTTCGCGGCAATCCCGGCGGTGGTCGCCTACAACCGTTTTGCGCACGAGATCGACCGCCTGTCTTCGCGCTTCGAGTCCTTCATGGAAGAGTTCTCGAACATCCTGCAACGGCAGATGAGGTAAGGCCATGCGTCCGCGCCGTCTGAAAAACGAAATCAACGTCGTTCCCTATATCGATGTCATGCTCGTGCTGCTGGTCATCTTCATGGTGACGGCGCCGATGATGACCACCGGCACGATCGATGTGCCTTCGGTGGGCAAGGCAGCGCAGACGCCTGGAGAAGCCCTGCGGGTAGACGTCGCCACTGACGGCAAGCTGACTCTGGTTCTCCCCGGGAGGACCGAGGGCAGGCGTGTGAATCTCGGCAATCTGGGAGAAGCGGTCGTAACGGCGCAGAAAACCCCCGAACAAGCGGTGCTCGTGGCCGGCGACAAGAAGGTCAACTATCAAGCAGTGATGGATGTGATGGCCGCGCTGCAAAAGGCGCAGGTCAAACGCATCGGCCTTCTCGTCGAGCAAAGCGGTCGGTGAGTTCCTGATCCGTGGAAGCTGTCGAACCCATCATCCGGCCACCGCAGGACGATCCGGCGAAGTGGCCTTCTCTGGCCCTTTCCGCCACGGTCCATTTGCTGTTGATCGGTGCGCTGTTTCTGGGCGTGCAGTGGAAGAGTCAGCCACCCACCGCGGTCGAAGTCGAAGTCTGGCGAGCTGCACCGGCCCCGATCGTGGCCAGCCAGCCCGAGCCGAGGGCGGAACCCCGATCCGAACCCAAGCCGGAGCCAAAGCCTGAACCTAAACCCGAACCCAAGCCGGAACCCAAGCCGGAACCCAAGCCGGAACCCAAGCCGGAACCCAAGCCGGAACCCAGGCCTAAGCCCGAACCCAAGCCCGAACCCAAGCCCGAACCCAAGCCCGAACCCAAGCCCGAACCCAAGCCCGTTGCCAAAGCAATCGTGAAACCGGAGCCCAAACCGGAGCCCAAGCCCGTTGCAAAACCGGAACCGAAACCCGAGATCAAGCCCCCCGTCAAGCCGGAAATCCCCCTGAAAGAGGAGAAAAAGCCCAAGGAACCACCAAAGGAAGCCAAGATCAAGGAAACTCTCAAGGAACCCAAGCCGACGGAAGCGCTCAAGGAACCCAAGGCGAAGGAAACGCCGCGGAAAGAAGAACCTAAGATGAAGGAACAGTCCCGGAAGGAAGAACCGACCCCGCCGAAAAAAGAAGAGTCCAGGCAGAAGGAGCCGCCCAGGAAGGAAGAGCCAAAACAGAAGGAGACAAAGCCGGAGCCGGAGCGTCGCCCAAGTTTCGACGATGAACTGAAGCGGGAACAGAAACAATTGCAGCAGCAGAGAGCTGCCGAAGATCGACGTGCGCGCGCTGCCGAGGCCGACGCCGAGGCTCGCCAGCTCAAGCAACAGGCCGAGCAGGCGGCGGCAGAACATCGGCGTGGGCTAAACGAATACATCGACAAAGTGCGTCTCAAGATCCGCGGCAATATTTCCTTGCCACCCGGCATACAGGGTAATCCGGAAGCCGTGTTCGAGGTCACTCAGCTTCCCTCCGGGGAAGTTCTTGATGTCAAGGTGCGCCGTTCGAGTGGCAACCCGGCGCTTGATGCAGCCGTTGAACGCGCGATCCGCAAGTCGTCCCCGTTGCCCAAGCCTGCACAGGCGGATCTCTTCGAGCGGATCTTGAAGATTCCCTACCGGCCGCGTGACGACTAGAACATCCCGGAAGCACTGCCTCGACGACTGCGGCGCGTCGACTTTAAAGCACGCTCACTCGAGATCTCTCATAAGACAAGATCACGTTTGGTTACAAATCAAGAGCATTCAGAGGCGATATAATCGCGCATTCTGTATTGGACTGTCCCATGTCTGGAATCGGACTCAAACTGCGCCGGATTGGCCTGCTTGCCGTCAGCGCACTGGCCTTTCTGCAGCCTCCTGCACACGCCCAACTAACCATCGAGATCACGGGCGCCGGCGCCAACCGTATCCCGGTCGCCATCGCCGATTTCGGTGGCGAGGCGAGCGCCTCGCGGGTGGTGACTTCGGTGGTGCGTGGCGACCTTGAACGAAGCGGCGTGTTCAAGATGATCGACACCGGGGGGGTGGCCATGACCGAGACGTCCAACCCGGCCTACCCGGAATGGAAAAGCCGTGGTGCCGATGCATTGGCTGCCGGCAGTATCGGCAGCAGTGACGACGGCCGGCAGGAAGCACGTTTCCGTCTTTACGACGTCAACAAGCAGGCCGTTCTTGGCGGCTCCGCTTTTGTGACCTCAAAGGCCATGCTGCGCGCTGCCGGTCATCGCATCGCCGACATGATCTACGAAAAACTGACCGGTGAGCCTGGCGTTTTCTCCACTCGTGTTGCTTATGTGCTCAGAGTCAGCGCCGTACGCTACGAGCTGCATATCTCTGATGCGGATGGCCAGAATGCGCAAGTGGCGCTGATCTCCAAGGAACCAATCATCTCGCCTTCCTGGTCGCCAGACGGGGGCCGTCTAGCCTATGTTTCCTTCGAAAACAAAAAGCCGGTAGTCTATGTTCACTCGCTGGCTTCGGGGAAACGGGTCGTTATTGCCAACTTCAAGGGTTCCAACTCGGCGCCGGCGTGGTCGCCTGATGGCCGCAAGCTGGCGGTGGTGTTGAGCAAGGACGGCGGTTCGCAGATCTTTACCGTCAACGCCGATGGATCCGGTGCGCAGCGTCTGACGAACAGCAATGCGATCGATACCGAGCCCAATTTCTCGCCTGACGGGCAATTCGTTTATTTCACCTCGGATCGTGGCGGTAGCCCGCAGATTTATCGGGTCGGCGTCGGCGGTGGCGAAGCACAGAGAGTGAGCTTTGAAGGAAGTTACAATGTAACTCCGCGTCTTTCCCCTGACGGCAAGTCGATGGCGTTCATCAGTCGGCGTGACGGGGGATTCCGTCTTTCGGTGATGGACCTTGCCAGTCGGCAAGTGCAGGTCCTGACCGACTCGCACAAGGATGAATCGCCGACTTTTTCCCCGAACGGCCGGATGATCCTGATTGCCACCGAGATGGGCGGTCGCGGGGTGCTCTCGGCGGTTTCGATCGATGGCCGTATCAAGCAACGTCTTTCCATTACGGCGGGTGATGTTCGCGAACCAGCGTGGGGGCCTTTCAACAAATGAATCACGATTTTCACTTTCGCATCTTGCGCAGGAGTAACCCCATGAAACCACTCATTATCCCGGCCGTCTTGAGCCTCCTGATAGCCGCCTGCAGTTCGACTCCCGAGAGTGGTGAGCAGGCTGCCGGAGCGGGGGCGCCCGTCGAGACACGCGGAGGCGGACCAGGCGTGACAACGGTGACGACCGGCGGTGTCGATAGCCGTGGCTTGCCGGCGGTCCTCACCGATCCGAAGAGCATTCTGTCGAAGCGTAGCGTGTACTTTGACTACGACAGCTACGAAGTCAAGACCGAGTACAAGGATCTGGTAACCGCACACGCCAAGTTTCTGACCGAAAACCGCCAGTTCAAGATGCTGATCCAGGGAAATACCGACGAGCGAGGCAGTCGCGAGTACAACCTGGCGCTGGGCCAGAAACGCGCCGATGCGATCAGGAAGATGATGGCCTTGCTCGGCGCTCGCGAAGAACAGCTCGAATCGGTCAGCCTTGGCGAAGAGAAGCCTAAGAACGAGGGTCATCACGAGAGTGCCTGGGCCGAGAACCGGCGCGGCGACATGCTCTACAACGGCGAGTTCTAGAATGTCGGGGATGTCGAGGCGTCGATGCTCCGGTCGAACCCACGTTCTGATCCTGACCCTGTTGTTTGGCATGCCATGCGTATTTGGAGCGCGCTATGCGCATGCCGGGCTCTTCGATGACGAGGAAGCACGTCGTCAAATCAAGGACATCTCGATCAAGACCAACGAGCGCCTCGATACTTTCGCCAAGGGACAGATCGAGCTGGCCAATCAGATTCAGGCCTTGCGCGAGGAGAACTCGCGTCTGCGTGGCCAAGTCGAGACGTTGACCTATGAACTCGATTCTGCCAGGAAGCGGCAACAGGATTTCTACGTCGACCTAGACGGTCGCCTGCGCAAGCTCGAACCACAGGTCGCGCAAAGTGCTGAAGCAAGATCCGCGGATGATGGCAAGCCGCCGGTTGACCCCCCCAGAAAAGCAGTCAGTGATCCGGCCGCCGAGACGCGCGAATACGAGGCGGCCCTCAACCTGTTTCGGGCCAACAAGCTCAAGGAAGCCGCCGCCGCCTTCGAATCTTTTACCAAGGCACATCCAGACAGTACGCTGACCCCCAGCGCCCAGTACTGGCTTGGCAATGCCCATTATTCGCTGCGCGACTGCAAGAAGGCGATCGATGCGCACCGACTAGTCGCCAGCAAATGGCCTGCTCATCCCAAGGCGCCGGACGCGCTACTCAACGTGGCGACCTGCCAGCAGGAACTTGCCGACGCCAAGTCGGCAAAGATGACACTTGACACGCTGCTTGCCAAATATCCCGACAGCACCGCTGCGACTACCGCCAGGCAACGCCTGAAGAAGTAGGCTGGTGAAGGCCACTGCCCGACCGTTGGCGCTGAAGATCAGCGAAATCTTTGTGTCCCTGCAAGGTGAAAGTTCGCGTGTTGGGTTGCCGTCGGTTTTTATCCGCCTGACCGGTTGTCCGTTACGTTGTGTCTGGTGCGATACTACCTACGCTTTCAACGGTGGCCAGACCATGTCCCTGCCGGAAATTCTCGCCGAGGTGGCGCATCACGCGCTACCTCACGTTTGCGTGACCGGCGGTGAGCCGCTTGCACAGCCAGCGTGTCTGCCGTTGTTGAGCGAATTGAGCGAAGCCGGCCATGCAGTGTCGCTGGAAACGTCCGGTGCGCTCGACATTGGCGGTGTCGATCCAAGGGTTTCTCGAATCGTGGATCTCAAGGCGCCGGGTTCCAGAGAATTCCACCGCAATCGTTGGCAGAACTTGGCGCTGCTGACCGCTAATGACGAACTCAAGTTGGTTCTCAAGGACCGTGCCGATTACGAGTGGGCACGCCAGTTGATCGTCGATCGCCAACTTGCTGCACTCTGTCCGGTACTCCTTTCCCCAGTCGAAGGGGAACTCCCGGCGGTGACGCTGGCGGACTGGATACTCGCCGATCGGCTACCGGTGCGCTTTCAGTTGCAACTCCATAAAGTGCTTTGGGGTAAGATGCGGGGCAGATAACTTGAGAGAGACCCGTGCCGTGAGCGAAGAACGCCGCCAGTATTCCCGAATCTCTTTTGCATCACCCGCGCAACTGCTGCTGGTCAAGCGAACGTTAGAGGTGCAGGTGCTGGACCTTTCCTTGAAGGGCGCACTGCTGCATCTGCCGGCTGCGGCCGATCTGGCAATGGGGGAAGCTGCCGACCTGGACCTGCCCCTCGATGAAATGGGCAATCGGATTCGCATGCAGGCCACTGTCGCTCATCTCGAAGGCAGACAGGCTGGCTTGGCGTGCCGGATCATCGACATCGATAGCGTTACCCACCTGCGTCGCCTGGTCGAACTCAACCTTGGCGATGCTGAACTGCTGCAGCGGGAACTGGCGGTGCTGCTTGCCGAATAAAACTGAGTCGTATTGGCCAGGCCATGAACATACCACTTCCAGCTCCCGGCAGGCGGGCAGTCGTCCTCCTCTCTGGCGGACTCGATTCGGCGACTACGTTGGCGATCGCCCGCGCGAGCGGTTTCGCTTGCTACTGCCTGTCGGTTGACTATGGTCAGCGTCATCGTGTCGAGCTGCAGGCGGCAGCGGCGGTTGCCAGCGCGCTCGGAGCTTGTGAGCATCGGGTATTGCGTCTTCGGCTGGAAGACTTCGGGGGATCAGCGCTGACCGACGCCAGCATCGCGGTTCCCGTCGCTGGCCCGCAGCCGGGAATTCCTGTCACTTACGTACCGGCACGCAACACGGTCATGCTCTCGCTGGCCCTGGCCTGGGCCGAGGTGCTGGGTAGCCGCGATATTTTCATCGGTGTCAACGCGGTCGACTACTCGGGCTACCCCGATTGCCGGCCTGAGTACATCGCAGCCTTCGAAAGCATGGCCAATCTCGCGACCAGGGCTGCGGTCGAAGGTGCGACACTGCGCATGCACGCGCCGCTGCTGAATTTTCGCAAGGCTGAGATCATTGCTCGGGGCAACGAGTTGGGTGTCGACTATGGCCTGACGGTTTCATGTTATCAGGCCGACCAGGACGGACGTGCCTGCGGCGTTTGCGATTCTTGTCGATTGCGACGAGCTGGTTTTGCTGCAGCCGGAGTTGACGACCCTACTGCATATTTGGATTGATGACAGCAGCCGGCGCAATCATTCGCTGGCATTGACCGTCGCCTCGCTTACGCACTGCCTGCGCGCAAGCAGCACCTTGTCCACTCGATTGCGGTCCATATCGACTACTTCGAAATGCCATTCAGCCCATTCGAAGTGATCCGCTGCCACCGGAATGCGACCGAGCACATACATGATGAAGCCGCCCAGCGTGTTGAACGCGTTCTCCTCTTCGCCTGGCAGCTCGGCATCGATATGGAGAATCGTTTTCAGGCGTTCGACGGTGATGCTGCCATCAGCCAGCCATGAACCATCTGTGCGGGTGACGATCTCCTGTTCCTCGGTGTTATCCCAACTCGGAAGATCGCCGACGATCGAAGCCAGTACGTCGCTGAGGGTGACCAGACCCTGCAGGTCGCCGTATTCGTCGATCATCAGCGCGCACTGCTGGCGCGCGCGGCGGAAGGTTTCGAGTAGTTGGGTGGTCGTGACGCTGGAGGGCACATACAGTGCCGGCCGGACAAATGGCTCGACCGCGAGTGGCTTGCCGAAGAGGGCATCCTTGAGGAGGTCGTTGGTGCGCAAGATGCCGATCACATTCTCCAGGCCGTCGCGGCAGGCGACAATCCGCTTGTAGGGGCTGTCGGCGAGTCGCTGGCGAATTTCCGTTTCGCTGGCGTTCAGGTCGAGCAGGTAGATATCCTTGCGCGGGGTCATGATCGCACCGATGTGCTGTTCGTCGAGTCGCAGCACATTGGCGACGATGGCTTGTTCGCTTGCGTGGAAGACGCCTGCCTTGGCGCCCTGGCTCATCAGGACCTTGATCTCGTCGTTGCTCACCGAGGTCTCCTGGGTGTGGCGAGCTCCTAGCAGGCGCAGGAGCAGATTGGATGACGAAGCGAGCAGCCAGACCAGTGGACGCGCCAGTCGCGAGAGCAGGTTCATCGGTGGTGCAATCAGCGCAGCGATACGCTCAGGGGCCAAAAGGCCGAGACGTTTGGGGACTAGTTCGCCGACCACAACCGAGAAATAGGTCAGAACGGCGACGACCAGCGTCAGTGCGATCGTGCTGGCGTGATCCGCGAGGATTGGCCATGTTTCCAGCGATGCGGCGAGCGGAATGGCCAGGGTGGCCTCGCCGATGGCGCCGCTGAGAATGCCCACCGTGGTGATGCCGACCTGGACGGTGGAGAGAAAAATCGAGGGCTCGTGATGCAATGACAGAGCTGCGCGCGCGCCTGTGTTACCGTCGTCAGCCAGCTTTAACAGGCGTGACTGCCGCGAAGAGACGACAGCGATTTCGGACATTGCCAGGATGCCGTTGAGCAGGATCAGAAAGAGTAATAGGGCAATGTCCACAAGGGCTCGGTGGTCGGGAAATTTTCGTGCATGGCAACGCTGGCAGCGCTGTTGAACGGCATTATAAGGGTCTCCGGGGATCCCGGGACAGGCTGTCAAGGTTGGTGCCCGTCGCATCCGAATGGCATTGTTGGCGCTGCTGGAACGAGTGTTACCCTTGTGCCGTTTCAAAGCAAGTTGACAAAATTCATACTTATCAATAGACTGCGATCTCCGCAGTAGAAACGAACGCATTGCAGCTAGACAGCTGCATCCTTGCCGCTCTGTCCGCCGTCGATCAAAGCGCACAGAGTTCCGGCCTCAGGGGAAGTGTCCCCCCAGTATTCGAGGCTTTGCACCCGCCTGTAACCGTCCGTCGTCGAGCTGTTTCTTGGCGCGACGAACTCAGTGAAGGAGAGAGCATGTCCGCAACAATTGCACTTGGAAATATGGAGGGGCGTCGTATCGACGCCACTTTGAGTTTGATTCAGCATAGTCTGATCATCGTTGGGCTGATGGTCGCATTGGGCACCTTCAAGCCTTCGGTTGCCGACAACGCTGTCGCAGACAGCCAGTACGCTGCCGAATCTGCAAACACCATCGAAGTACCCGAAACGGAAGCCCTCAAGCCCGCGGCAGAAGAGTTGCCGCTGCGCCTACAACGTGTTCTGGATTTCGTTTCGCGGCGCTACCGGGTGGCGCCGGAAGCGCTGGTCCCGATCTTCGAGGCGGCGCAGGCGGTTGGCCGGGAACGTCGCCTTGATCCACTGCTGATCATTGCCATCATTGGTATCGAGTCGCGCTTCAACCCCTTTGCCGAAAGCGCGAGTGGTGCCAAGGGCCTGATGCAGGTAATCCCGGGTTATCACCTTGACAAGATACCGCAAGGTGCCGGGTTGCAGCCGTTTCTCGATCCGGTGACCAATATCCAGGTCGGCGTGCATGTTCTGGAGGAGGCGATCCGTTGGCGTGGCGGCCTGACTGCCGGCCTGCAGCACTATGGTGGGGCACCCGAGGATCCTGAGACGGGCTATGCCAACAAGGTTATTGCCGAAAAGGAACGCCTCGAGCAGGCAGCCAGGCGAAATTCTGGCGCGCGTGTCTGAGGATCGTGTGGCGTGTCGATGGTCGATGTGCAAGTCGCGTCAACGGTGTGTGCGGCGCATCAACTGGCCACGCCAGCGCCCGTGATGCGCCGGATGGCTTGTCTGGCCTCGACCGAGAGGACAAGTTCGGAATGGGCCAGGGGCGTCATCAGTCGCTCATCAAAATGTAGCAGTCCATGGTCGTCCTCGCGCAGGAATTCCGCTTCGATCAGGTTGGCGATGAAGGCAGAGAAGGTCGCCTTTTCAGGAAACTCCGGGGTGTTGAACTGATAGAGCAGGGAGAGCCGTTGTGCAAGCAGATGGCAGTGATTTTCGAGTGCTTGGCGGGTCAATTGACCCGTCCCGTGTCTCTGCAGTAGCGACAGCGTAAGGAAATGACGTTCCAGCAGTGGGCGGATGGTTTCGCCGAGCAGGTGTAGTTCGGCAAATTCCTGACTGATCGGCTCTGGCGCGACAAGCATTCCCGAGACGTTTGAGCGGCCCAGCAGACCGCGCCTGACGAGCACGCCAATGACCTCTTCGGTGGCTGTCGCCAGTTCGTCGAGAGGCCAGCGAAGAAACAGTTCTGCTCGCATCAGGGCGCAGATGCCGGACACCGCCTTTGCCACGCGAGCGCCATCGAGGCGGCGGTTGTGGCTCAGCAGGCAGGCGAGCACCGCTGGCAAGGCAAACAGGTGCAGGACATTGTTGCGAAAATAGGCCAGCAGGGGTGCCTGTTCTTCGCATACCCGGATCAAATCTCCCAGCGGATCAGCGAAACGTTCGACGACGGCCAGTCGCTCGGCGTAGGCTACGATTGGTTGCGCCGCAAGTCCGCAGGCGATGGTTGTCGGCGCGTACGGGGCCTCTCTGGCGAGCGCCTGGTAGTGCTCGATCATCCGCAGCAAGGCGTGCTCGTCGGCGGTGTGTTTGGGTGTCGCCAGCAGTGCGAGGGCGATCAGGTTGATCGGATTGAGCACGGCCGCCTCGTTGATCCGTTTGGCGAGTTCGGCGGCCGCGTTGCGCGTGGCGGCGCGCGCCCATAATGATTGGCGGGCGGCGCCTTCCTCATTCCAGCCCGGGTGATGGGCATCAAGAAAACCGGCTAGCGGCAGTGGTTCGCCAATGTTCACATGCACCTGGCCAAATACCCGCTTGATGTTGCGCACGCTTTTCAGGATGCCCAACAATGATTCACCTTGCTTGGGTTTGCCCGCCAGTTCTCCGAGGTAGGTGCGACCCTCCATCAGTTTTTCGTAACCGATGTATACCGGAACGAATACCAACGGTCGCGCGT
>WBZL01005445.1_pt1 | contig 10549 bp, 6 predicted proteins | sample 5204291 | NCBI WGS metagenome assembly WBZL01 (sample SAMN12344345, study PRJNA552823) | activated sludge metagenome | biome: Activated sludge suspended growth; feature: Nitrification reactor; material: Wastewater; isolation source: activated sludge from nitrification reactor of wastewater treatment... | reverse complement strand
GGCCGTCGCCCGTCCGAGGCTCGACGTAGTCGCGATCAGACGCGACCGCTCGCGCAGGTAGGCGGGGTCGACGATGCCCGGCGGAACGTCGACGAATGCGGGATCCGCCACGAACGCGTTGCGGTCAGCGTAGGCGAGCCTTCCGGCCTCGCTGAAGAAGTGCACGCTCCAGAACGTCCCCTTGCCCATCGCTGCGAGGTCGAAGGGTTCGAGCAGGCCGAGGATCGCGAGCACCGTGGTGCCGCCCGACGAGGGCGGCGGCATTCCGCACACGCGGTAACGGCGGTACGAGCCGCAGACCGGATCGCGCTCGATCGCGCGGTAGCCCGCGAGGTCGGCGAGCGTCATGTCCCCCCGCCGGCGCGGATGCGATCGGACCGTCGCGACGATGTCCTGCGCGATCGCACCACGGTAGAACGCGTCGGCTCCCTCGCGCGCGAGCACGCGCAGCGTCTCGGCGTAGGCCGGATTGCGGAGGAGCGTGCCGGCCGCGAGCGGCTTGCCTGCGCCGTCGAGGAAGTACGCGGCCGCGCGACCGCTGCCGGCAAGATGACGATCGGCGGCGATGGCGGCGGCAAGCCGCGGTGAAACGGCGAAGCCGCGTTCCGCGAGAGCGATCGCGGACTCGAACAGCGTCGCCCAGGGAAGCCTGCCGTGCCTCTCGTGCGCGAGTTCGGCGAGGCGCATGAGGCCGGGAACACCGACGGAGAGTCCCGTGGCGACGACGTCGTCGAATCCGGCCGTCGAGCCGTCGCTCTTCAGGAAGCGCGCGGGCGTCGCCGCGGCCGGAGCCGTCTCGCGCCCGTCGTAGGCGCGGAGCTTCCCGTCGCGCGGATCGTGCACGAGCAGGAACGCACCGCCCCCCAGTCCTGACGACTGCGGCTCGACCAGTCCCAGCACCAACTGGGCCGCGATCGCCGCGTCGACGGCGGAGCCGCCGCGCGCGAGCATCGCGTAGGCCGCGTCGGTCGCGTGCGGGTTCGCGGTCGCGGCGATGAACCGGCGCGCATGAACGGCCGGCTTGTCGCTCCAGCCGCTCGCGCCTTCGGGCGCGCGCTGCGAAGACGCGGGCAGCGCCGCCGCGAGCGCGACGAGGAAGACGGCAATGCGCGACGGATGGAGCTTCATGGCCGGTGGATTCTACGCGGCGCTTGTCCGATGCGCGGGCACGCCCGCTCGGCCGGACGGCCGCACGAATGACCGGAAGTCAGGCTCCCGCGATCTCGACCGCCCGTCGCGCGAACGCCGTCGCCAGCTTGCCGGTCTCGGCCGCGTCGTCCGCGGCGGCATTCCCGGCCGCGGCGCGCGCGGCGATGCCCTCGAAGATCACCGCGAAGCGGAACAGCGCGAAGGCGACGTGGAACGGCGCGATGCCCTCGTCGCGTCCGGACGCACGCAGATAGCAGGCGACGTAGTCCTCCAGCGCCGGGATGCCGAGCGGGGCAAGGTCGAGCCCGGCGAGGCCGCCGTACTCGTCGGGCCGCGTGTGCCAGGCCATCGCGTTGAACCCGAGGTCCGCGAGTGGATGACCGAGCGTGGAGAGTTCCCAGTCGAGGACCGCGACCACGCGCGGCGCCACCGGGTCGAACATCAGGTTGCCGATGCGGAAGTCGCCGTGGCAGATCGCGGTCTCCTCGCCTTCGGGAATGTGTCCCGGGAGCCACGCGATCAGCCGCTCGAGCGCGGGGTTCGCGCGCGTGCGCGAGGCTTCCCACTGCCTCGACCAGCGCGCGACCTGCCGCGCGAAATAGTTGCCGGGTCGTCCGAAATCCGCGAGGCCGACCGAAGCGGGATCGACGCGGTGGAGCGCGGCGAGCGTCTGCGCCATCGAGCTGTACATCGCGCTCCGCTCGGCGGAATCGACGCCGGGCAACGCGTGCGTCGCGAAGACGCGGCCTGCGACCCGATCCATCAGGTAGAACGGCGTCCCCACGACCTCGCGGCCGGCGTGGAACAGCACGACGGGCGGCACCGGCACGCCGGTCTCCGCGAGCGCGCCCATCACGCGGAACTCGCGATCGATCGCGTGCGCCGACGGCAGGAGCGCGCCCGGCGGCTGCTTGCGCAGCACCAGTTCGCGATCGCCGCACGCGACGAGGAAGGTGGGATTCGACTGTCCGCCGCCGATGCGCTCGAGCCGCATCGCACCCTCGAGGCCGGGCAGCGCGCCGCGCAGGAACGCTTCGAGCCGCGACGCGTCGAAGCCGGCGGCCGCGGCGACCGCTGCAGCGCTCACGCGGGCGCCGATCGCTTCGGCGGATCGACGTGGTTCCAGTCGAAGAACGCGTCGGGTGCGTCGGTCAGGCTCCTCGCGATCACCGTCCTGTGCACCTCGGAGGCGCCGTCGACGAGACGCGCCTGCCGCGCGTAGCGGTAGATCCATTCGAGCGGCGTGTCCTTCGAGTAGCCGCGCCCGCCGCAGAGCTGGATGGCGGTGTCGGCGGCGCGGTGCAGCGCGCCGGCGACGTGGACCTTCGCGAGCGAGAGTTCGGTGCGCGCCATGCCGCCCGCGTCGAGCCGCGTCGCCGCGTGCATCACCAGCAGGCGCCCGATGCGAAGCTCGATCGCGGCGTCGCCGAGCATGAGCTGCACCGACTCGCGCTCGGCGAGCCGCTTGCCCCCGCTCATGCGCTCCGCCACGTAGGCGTTCGCGATCTCCAGGCTGCGCCGCGCGAGGCCGAGCCAGCGCATGCAGTGCGTGAGCCGCGCGGGACCGAGGCGGATCTGCGCGACCTTGAGCCCGTCGCCCACGCCCAGCAACCGGTCCTCGTCGGGAATCTCGAGGCCGTCGAAGCTGAGTTCCCCGTGGCCGCCGTGCTCCTCCGGCCCCATGATCGGGATGCGGCGCTCGAGGCGCCAGCCGGGCCGGTCGCGGTGGAACATGAACGCGGTGTGCCCCTTGCGCGCATCGTCCGAGGTGCGCGCGATCAGCAGGAAGTGCGACGCCGTCGCGGCCCCGGTGATGAACCACTTGCGCCCGTGCACCACCCAGCGTTCGCCGCGCCGCTTTGCGGTCGTGCGGATCATCGAGGGATCCGATCCGCCGCCCGGATGCGGCTCGGTCATCGCGAACGACGAGCGCACGCGGCCGTCGACGATCGGATCGAGCCAGCGCGCCTTCTGCGCGTCGCTGCCGACGCGCTCCAGCACCATCATGTTGCCGTCGTCGGGGGCGGCGCAGTTGAACGCTGCCGGTCCGAAGATCGAGCGGTTCATCTCCTCGTAGCACGCGGCCATGGCGACGAACGGGAGGCCGCCGCCGCCGCGCGCCTTCGGCGACTGCAGCGCCCAGATTCCGGCTTCACGCGCCTCGCCGCGCATCCGTGCGAGAACGTCTTCCCGCAGGTTGTCGTGCTCGTCGTAGTTCGCGCGGTCCGCTTCGAGCGGAATCAGCCGCGCCTCGACGAACGCACGCACGCGCCGCCGGAGTTGGTCGATCGCCGGGTCGAGCCGGAAGTCCATGGAGCCCTCCTCCGGGCAAGTGTACCGAATCGCCCTCAGCGTTCGTGGAACACGTGCGGCGCCTTGCCGGTCGTCGTCCGCCGCGGCGGCTCACGCACGATATGCAGCATGCCCGTGCCGTGCCATTGACGCGCCATGATCCGTTCGCCGCCTTCGCCACCGCCGATCGCGTCCAGGAACGAGGCCGCCACGCGACTTTCGTCGAGCGGGCCCACGGCCGGATCCACCACGAGCGAGACTTCCGGGGCCGCGCGCGGGCCGTCCATGCGCTCGACCAGTTGCCAGTCGCCCGCCCGACCTCCGAACGCCGCGGGCATCGTCTCCTCGAGCACGCGCGCCACGTCGACGTCGAGGAAGTTCATGCCGCCCGCGGTCAGCTTGTCGAACGAACGCACGTCCTGGATGTGCAGGCCCCAGCCCTCGAGTTCGAGCCCGCAGCCGCAGGGCTGCGTCGACACCGTCGCGCGGTCGCCCAGGCACACGTTGAGAAGGCGCAGCGGTGCGCTCGGAAGGAGCGAGGTCAGGAGCATCGCGCCCGAGGGCGTCCCCGGCGTCTCCTCGCCCGGCGCCGGCTGCACCAGCGCGTGCCGGTCGTCGAGGAAGTGCATGTCGTCAGCGGCCCGGGAACTCCCGCAGGCGTAGGAGAGGATGTCGGTCTCGGTGGCCCCCATGCGCGGCAGCGCGACCGCGCCGACCGCCTCCACGGCCGCGCGCCGCGCCGGCGTCGTCGGCTCGCCGCCCATCGTGAACCGCGTGCCGCGGATGTCCGCACCAAGCTCCGCGGCCGACTGGCAGATGCGGGCTGCCGTGGACGCATAGCCCCAGAGGTGGGGAATGCCGCCGCGCGAGCGCACGTCCGCGATCCACGCGAGCACCGCGGAGTCGTCGTCGAACGGGACGAGTGTCGGACCCGGCAGCGGGACGCCGGCGAGGAGGCTGCCCGCGCGCAGCGCGCGCGCTCCCCATCGGTAGCGCGGCGAGAGTTCCGGCAGGTCGAGTGCGACCGGCGTGAACCAGCGCTCGGGCGGACGTCCGCCTTTGGCGAACTCGAGCGGATTGGTGACCGCAGTGCCTCCGGGTGCCCCGTGGTGGGCGTGCGCCCAGTCTCCGCCGCCGTGCGCCACCAGCGCCAGGTGCGTGTTCACCGCGTGGTCGCGCACGAACGCGAGGTCCAGCGGAACAGGCGTGCGTGCGCCGCGGCTCCCCGAGGTCTCGGCGAGACCGTGCACGGTCGAATGCGGGTTGACCAGCGACGCGGGGTCGACCGTGAACCGGAGGCTCCCGCGCAGGACCGGCGCTCGTGCCTTGAACTCGTCGCAGGTCAGGTAGACACCGGCACGCAGCAGCGCGGCGAGCGCGCCCTCGACGCCGTCGCGCGCCGCAAGCTCCGCGACGTCGCCCGCGGTGCAGCCGGCGTGCGCGAACAGCCGCGCGTACGGCGAGCCGGAAATCGCGAGCGCGAGGTCCACCGCCGCGAGGAATCGGGCCTCGCGCCGCTCGAACCGCTCGCGCAGGATCGCGCGCATCGCGTCGCACGACAGCGGCGTGCGCAGGAAGCGCGGCAGCGCCGCGAGGAAGCGCAGTCCTGTCGTCAGGTCGTCGCGCGACAACATGGGCCGAAACCGCCGCCGGCAGAAGCGAAAACGGCAGCGGTCGCCCGCTGCCGTCCCGCGAACGAACCTCGCGTTCGCGTCAGTTGACGCTGACCTCGACCCGGCGCGCTTCGGCATCGGTGGCGCCGGAGCCCTCCGAGATCACGGGCTTCTTCATCTCGAAGCGATCGTCGCCCACGCCTGCCGCCGCCTTGATCGCGTCGCGCACCGCGAGCGCGCGCTGCTTCGCCAGTTCCTGGTTCTGCTCGAGGTTGCCGGTCGCGTCGTGGTAGCCCGAGACCGTGACCTTCGACGTGCCGCTGGCCTTGGCCTTGTCGATCGCCGGAGCGAGCTTCGCCGCGGCGTCGGCCGGAAGTTCCGCCTTGCCCGAGTCGAAATAGATCTTGATCACGTTGACCGCGACCACCGCGGCCGGCGCTGCCTGCACTGCGGGTGCAGCCGCAGGCGCGCTCGACGCGACCTTGCCCGCGCCCCAGGCGCCGAGCAGCGGCACGATCATCAGCGCGACGATGTTGATGATCTTGATGAGCGGGTTCACCGCCGGGCCGGCGGTGTCCTTGTACGGGTCGCCCACGGTGTCGCCGGTGACCGCCGCCTTGTGCGCGTCGCTGCCCTTGCCGCCGTGGTGGCCGTCCTCGATGTACTTCTTCGCGTTGTCCCACGCCCCACCGCCGGTGGTCATCGAGATGGCGACGAAGATGCCGGTGACGATCGTGCCCATCAGGAGGCCGCCGAGCGCCTGCGGTCCGAGTGCCAAGCCGACCACGACCGGCACGAGCACCGGCAGGAGCGACGGGACGATCATCTCCTTGATCGCCGCGCGGGTCAGCATGTCGACCGCCGCGCCGTACTCGGGCTTGGCCTTGCCCTCCATGATGCCCTTGATCTCGCGGAACTGGCGGCGCACCTCGTGCACCACCGCGCCCGCCGCGCGGCCGACCGCTTCCATCGCCATCGCGCCGAAGAGATACGGGATCAGGCCGCCGATGAACAGGCCCACGATCACCTTCGGGTTCGACAGGTCGAACGCGGTCGAGATCGAGAAGCGCTCGAGCGCGTGCGTGTAGTCGGCGAACAGCACCAGCGCCGCGAGGCCGGCCGAGCCGATCGCGTAGCCCTTGGTCACCGCCTTCGTCGTGTTGCCGACCGCGTCGAGCGGATCGGTGACCGCGCGCACCGAGTCCGGCAGGTTGCTCATCTCCGCGATGCCGCCGGCGTTGTCGGTGATCGGGCCGTAGGCGTCGAGCGCGACGATGATGCCCGCCATCGAGAGCATGGCGGTCGCGGCGATGGCGATGCCGTAGAGGCCGGCGCACCAGTACGAGCCGAGGATCGCGACGCACACCGCGATCACCGGCCATGCGGTCGACTTCATCGACACGCCCAGGCCCGCGATGATGTTGGTCGCATGCCCGGTCGTCGACGCCTCGGCGACGTGCTTGACCGGCGAATAGTCGGTGCCGGTGTAGTACTCGGTGATCACCACCATCGCCGCGGTCAGCGCGAGGCCGATCAGCGTCGCGCCGAACAGCCGCGTGGGCGTCAGCAGGGGATCCGCCGCCGCAGCGCCGGCCATCATCCACTGGGTGATGAACCAGAAGCCGACCGCGGAGATCACGCCGGCGACGATCAGTCCCTTGTAGAGCGCCTTCATGATCCTGCCGTCGGTCGACTTCACGAAATAGCAACCGACGATCGAGGCGAGGATCGAGAAGCCGCCGAGCACGAGCGGGTAGGTCACCGCCGCTTCCGCGATCGACGGCAGCATCAGCGCGCCGAGCAGCATGGTCGCGACGATCGTCACCGCGTAGGTCTCGAACAGGTCGGCGGCCATGCCGGCGCAGTCGCCGACGTTGTCGCCCACGTTGTCGGCGATCACCGCCGGGTTGCGCGGGTCGTCCTCGGGGATGCCCGCCTCGACCTTGCCGACGAGGTCGGCGCCCACGTCAGCGCCCTTGGTGAAGATGCCGCCGCCCAGACGCGCGAAGATCGAGATGAGCGAGCCGCCGAACGCGAGGCCGACCAGCGGCTCGATCGCGTGGTGCAGGCCCTCGCGCATCAGGTTCGGCGCGCCGTGGGCGGAGTTGACGAGGAACCAGTAGAACCCGGCCACGCCGAGGAGGCCCAGGCCCACGACCAGCATGCCGGTGATCGCGCCGCCGCGGAACGCGACCGCGAGCGCTTCATTGAGGCCGGTGCGCGCCGCCTCGGCGGTGCGCACGTTCGAGCGCACCGAGACGTTCATCCCGATGTAGCCGGCGAGGCCGGACAGGATCGCGCCGATCGCGAAGCCCCATGCGGTGGTCCACGACAGGAACCAGCCGATGACGAAGAACAGGATCACGCCGACGATGCCGATCGTCGTGTACTGGCGGTTGAGGTAGGCCTTGGCCCCCGCCTGCACGGCCGCCGCGATCTCCTGCATGCGGTCGTTGCCGGCCGGCTTGGCCAGGATCCAGTTGATCGACCAGGCGCCGTAGGCGATGGCCGCGATCGCGCAAACGAGCGCGAAGACGAGCGCGGTGGACATGCGAGCTTCTCCCTGTCAGGCAAAAATCGTTCGTGGCTGGCGGCCGGGAATGCGGGCGCGTCGCTGCGCCCTTTCGCCCACGCAGGGCGCACCGAACGCGGCGCCTGCTGCGCGGATCCCCCTTTCCGGCCGGACCGGCCCTCGGGCCGGGAAAACACGCTATTTTGACAGAGCGAGGGCCAGGAAGTCCAACCGGTCCTGACCCCAGTAGGGTTCGCCCCGGTAGACGTACCAGGGCGACCCGAACACCTGGGCGTCGATCGCCTGCCGGGTGAACGCCTCGTAGCGCTCCCGGACGCCGGGCGAATCGGCCCGCTCCGCGAGGTCGGCACTGTCGAGACCGGCACCGTGCGCGAGTTCGCGCAGCGTCGCCGGGTCGGCCGTGTCGCGCTCCTCGGCCCAGCGCGCGCGCAGCAGGGCGCCGGCCATGGCGAGGCCCGCCGCGGTCCCGTGTTCGAGCGCCGCCAGCGTCCAGCGCGCACCCACGTCCGGCGGCGCGGCGACGTATTTCGGCTGCAGGTGGATCGGGATGCGCAGGTGCTCGCTCCAGCGCTTCAGTTCGAAGATCCGGTACGCCTGCCGCTGCGGCGCGCGCTTCGCGAGCGGCAGTCCGCCGGACACCGCGAACACCTTGCCGAGGTCGATCGGGTAGAGATTGACGCCCGCGCCGTGCTGCTTCGCCAGGGCGACGAAGCGCTCGTGCCCGAGGAAGGTCCACGGCGAGTTCGTGGCGAGGTAGTAGTCGATCGACTTGTCCATGGACCGGTCCGCGTCAGACGTCGAAGCCCGCCGCGAGCTTCTTCGCGACCGGCGCGTTCTTCAGGCGCACGTAGCGCGGCAGGCCGTCCCTGAACGGCGGCGGCGACTCGCCCTTCATGAGCGGTCCGAGGTAGGTACGCGCCTTCGGCGTGATGCCGTAGCCGTCCTTCGCGATGAAATCGCGCGGCAGCTTCTTCTCGACGTTCGCGACCTTCGCAAGCGGCGCCTCGACGATCTTCCATCGGTACGGCCGGTCCGACACGCGCGCGATGGCGGGCATCACGGCGTTCTTCCCCGCAAGCGCGTACTCGACCGCCGCGCGTCCGACCGCGTAGCTCTGGTCGAGGTCGGTCTTCGACGCGAGGTGCCGGGCCGCGCGCTGCAGGTAGTCGGCGACCGCCCAGTGGAACTTGTAGCCCAGATTCGCCTTGACGCGCGCGGCGATGAGCGGCCCGACGCCACCCAGTTGCGCGTGGCCGAACGCGTCCTTGCCGCCGGCCTCGGCAAGCAGCCTTCCGCTCGCATCGGACAGGCCCTCCGAGACGCCGATGCAGCAGTACCCGTGCGCTTTCGTCTTCGCGTCGACCGCCGCGAGAAAAGCCGCCTCGTCGTAGGCGATCTCTGGAAACAGGAGCACCAGCGGGATCGGCGTCTCCTCGTCGTCGGCCATGCCGACCGCGGAGGTGATCCAGCCCGCGTGGCGGCCCATCACCTCGAGCACGAAGATCTTCGTCGAAGTCTTCGCCATCGACGCGACGTCGAACGCCGCCTCGCGCATCGACGTCGCCACGTACTTCGCGACCGAGCCGAAGCCGGGGCAGTTGTCGGTGACCGCAAGGTCGTTGTCGACCGTCTTGGGGACATGGATCGCGGCGAGCGGGTAGCCGAGCTTCTCCGCGATCTGCGACACCTTGAGGCAGGTGTCGGCGGAATCGTTGCCGCCGTTGTAGAAGAAGTAGCCGATGTCGTGCGCGCGGAACACCTCGATCAGGCGCTCGTATTGCGCGCGCGACTCCTCGAGACCCTTGAGCTTGTAGCGGCAGGATCCGAAAGCGCCGGAGGGCGTGTGCTTCAACGCCCGGATCGCCGCGGCAGGCTCCTTCGACGTGTCGATCAGGTCCTCGGTCAGCGCGCCGATGATGCCGTTGCGCCCGGCGTAGACCTTGCCGATCCTCGCGCGGTGGCGCCGTGCGGTCTCGATCACTCCCGCCGCCGACGCGTTGATGACGGCTGTGACGCCGCCGGACTGGGCATAGAAGGCGTTGCGCTTGGTCATGGACGCGGCCGGGCGGCGGAGACGGCGTCCATTCTATCGCGCCGTCCCGCCCGGTCCCGCGAGCCGGCCGCGCGCCCCCGCGTGCTCCGGATCGAGCGCGAGGGTGCGCTCGAAGCAGTGCTTCGCCGCTCCGGGCCGCGACGCCGCCTCGCAGGCGAGCCCGCAGTTGAACCACAGCCGCGCGTCCTCGGGGCGGCCGCGGACCGCGCGCTCCGCCAGCGCGGAAGCTTCGCGCGGATCGCCGGCGCGCAGACGCACCATCGCGCGCAGGTTCAGGAGGTCGGGATCGTCCGCCGCGTCCTGCTCGAGGCCGGCGAGCGTCGCCTCGGCCTCCGCGAGGAGGTTCGACTGCGCCAGCCGCACCGCCCGGTCCATGCCTTCGGCAAAACGCGCGGCGTGGCGCTCGCGCACCTCCGCCCATTTGGTGTGGACGTAGTCGCGCTGCCTCGCGTATTTCTCCCCGTCGAAGTTGCCCGCGCCACCGCCGCCCGAGGTGCCGGTGTCGGCGTGCCAGCGGAACGACGTCCGGTCGAGGTGCACGAAGGGCGTGCGCTCCGAGAGCTGCAGCACGAAGTCCCAGTCGTCGTGGATGTCGAGCGCGGTGTCGTAGCGGATGCCGGTGTCGAGGAGCGCGCGCCGGTACGCGAGGCCCGAGTGATGGATGTACGACTTCTCGAACAGCGCGAGGCGATGGAACGGCCGATTCACCTTCGTGTAGAGCGCTCCCGCCTCCGCCACCTCGAAGCCGGTGTAGGCAGCACCCGCGCCGGGATTCGCCGCGAGCGCCGCCACGAGCGCCGACAGGTGCCCTTCGAGGAACTCGTCGTCGTGGTCGAGCATGGTGACGAACTCGCCGCTCGCGCTCTCGATGCCGGCGTTGGCGGCCGCCGGCCGCGCGAGCGGCCCGTC
>WBZL01001364.1_pt2 | contig 10550 bp, 8 predicted proteins | sample 5204291 | NCBI WGS metagenome assembly WBZL01 (sample SAMN12344345, study PRJNA552823) | activated sludge metagenome | biome: Activated sludge suspended growth; feature: Nitrification reactor; material: Wastewater; isolation source: activated sludge from nitrification reactor of wastewater treatment... | reverse complement strand
GGGGGGGTTGGGGATAGGGTTGGCGAAGGAGTGGGGGGGAATTGTCAATTGTGAATAGGGAATGGTTAATTTTTAATGGGAAAGCGTGTTGGAGCCATTCGAGGAGGGAGGTTTCGTATTCGCCGGCGAGGATGTGATCGGCGAGGCCGGAGGCGCGGAGGTAATCTTCGTTCAGACTGGCGTAGAGGCCGTAGAAACAGATTTTCGCGGCGGGGTTGAGCGTGCGGATGCGGCGCGCAACTTCCACGCCCAGGCGGAGGGCAGTGTGCATGGGCACGGAAATGCCGACGAAATCCGCGTGCGCGACGGCTTCCGTGGGGAAGGGTTCAACCGCAAGGTCCACGGCGTGCGCGGGGAGACCCGCCTGTGCCAGCACTGCGAGGGGGGAGGCGAGGGTGAGCGGCTGGTGGCCGAGTTCGTAGCAGGAGAGGAGGAGGATATTATTCATGACTTCCCAAAAAAGAACCGCTGAATCCTTCCTTTTAACGCACTCGCTTCTTTTTCGGCGAAGTACGCTTCCCGTTGGTCTTGAATTTTTTGGATGTTTTCTTCCATGAGCACGGCGAGTTGATCGATCAACTCAGGCCGTTTTTCGATGATGGGTTTGTATTGCCGCTTGCCGATTTCGTACACGGTGGCACTTTCCGTCGAGCGGACGGTGGCGGTGCGCGTGGCACCGGTCAACAGAGAGACTTCCCCGACCACATCCCCCCGTTTTTTGGTGTCAATGCGTTTGTCCATCCCATCGGGTTGGCGCACCAACACCTCTAAATTCCCCACCCCGACCAAAAACAGCGACGACCCCGCGCGCCCCTGGATGATGATCCGTTCCATTGGGCCGAGGGCGATCTCGCGGGCGGTTTGGGCCAGGAGACGGCGTTCGTCTTCGGTCAGCAGTTGGAAAATCGGCACTTCGGAGAGCAGTTCGTAAACGGTCTCCGCCGAGGTTTTGAGTTCTTCGGGAAGTTTGACGATGATGTCCAGCGCGCCGGTGTACCCGTCGCGGCGTTGGAGACGTTCCACCTGTTGGGGTTGTTTTTCCATGAACGCTTGCAGAAGACTGACCTGGAGGGGCACACATTCCTGCCCGGTGTAGTCCATCAGGTTCCGGTGTTTGGCCCACTCGGCGACCTCGTTCATCGAGGCGCGGTACTGGTTACAGGCGGAGGCAAACAGCCCATCCTGATCGCCCACGAGCGTGGTCACCTGTTTGAGGGCGGTTCCCGTCAGCGCGGTTTTCCCCTTTTGGTGCCAGAGAATGACCTCGCGCAGGGATTTGTCCAAATAGTCCAATTCGGGGAAGGCGTCGTCCGTTTTGCGGAGCACCGCGCGTTCAGCGTCGCGGAACACGCGGTGCCAGGTTTCCTGCGCGTTGTATTCGTTTTTGCCCGCCAGTTCGATGGCGTGTTTCAAATCGTCGTGGTGGACGTGCAAAAAGGCCAGGGTCGCTTTTTTCTTTTGCAGAAGGTTGAGGGCGGACACGGGGCCGGTTTGGGGTACGCCAAATTTGGGGAGGGAAATGTCCCGCAATTCCCACACCTTCCGCCACCCGCGCGGGTTCAGCCGGGTGCGGATCTCCGCGAAAAAGGGATGATGTTCGTACACCGCCCGCTCCGCTGGGGTCAGCAAGTCCCCGACATCTTCCTTCACCGCTTCAAATACCCCGATACAGGTGAGAAATTCCAGGTACAGGCCCACACGCATCAGCCATTGCGGGTCGGTCAGGTGACGTTTTTTGTGAACGATGTCCTCCACGAGCGCGTCCGTGTACAACGCCGCTTTGTCCGAACCGATCTTCAAGACCGGAAACCAGGGGTGGAAGGACACATCCAGGGTTGCGAGGCCGCCCTTTTGCCCCTGCCGTTGCGTATCGGGGATGAGCAGTTTTTCGACAATGCGCTGGTACAACGACCCGAACCGCCGGGTGTCGCAGACATCCAACACCGCTTGCGAGGTCGCGATGGGCACCCCGCGTTGGGTCAACCGGATCGAGACGTGGAGCATTTGGGTGAACATATGCCCAAACGTGAACGGGTCCGCCCCGTCGGTCGCCGCGTCCCGGATCGGGGCGTCTAACCCGTCCCACGCCCACGCGAGGGGGAGCAAATCCCGTTCGGGGGACAGGGGCAGGACGAGGTTGTGTTCGCCCACCTCGCGGAGGGGGATCGTTTTCAAAACGGGTTTGCCCCCCGCGCCTTTTTCAAAGATCAACGGTTCGAGAGGGCGCTGATCCCAACCCGGAATCGGACGGGTTTCCAATGTGTCATCCGTCCCGGCAAAGGAGAGGGTGACATCGAGCGCGAGCGTTTCACATTCCTCGGACGTGTACTGATCAATGCCGGGGAGTTCAAACAGGATGTAGGTTTTGTTCGTCTCCGGGTCGGGGAAGGTGCAGATCATGCTGGTATTGTCGCTGGACCCCAGGCCGGGATGCGCCGCCTCGTCAATCGGACGCCGTCCGGTGACGAACGGCACGATGCGGCACGTCGGCAGGTGATTGCCGGGGGAGTGCTGGGCGGCGTGGGTGATGGCGTGGATGAGGCTGGTTTTGTCGGCCAGGGTCATGTCCATCACGTCGGCGTTGAGGAGGTGGAGGAACTGGTCGAGGAAGTCGGTTTGGCGCATAGATTCAAAAATCCTTTGAATTGGGATGGAGGAGATGTTTAGTATTCTTTCTCAAACTGTTCATGAACCCACAGAAATTCCTGGCGCTTGTTCATCACACGGATGAGGCCGCCGAATCCGGGGTCTTTGGCTTTGAGCAACGAGTGGAGTTCGCGTAGAGTCGCACCATCGCCGCGGACGGAGACGCCGTGCTCAAGGTGGGTGGCATCTACTTTGCCCATAAACTTGTTGATAGTTGTTCCCGCGCCAGCAACTGCATCAATCATATCCTTACCTAGACTGAGTTGATTCTCCAAAGTTTTGAATGCGGTATCGTCAATAACTTTGAGCGTTGAAGAAGCAACAGGTAGAACGAGACTTAATGTTCCTGTGAGAAGTTTCAAGTAAGGTGCGGCTTTTGTGAACCATTCGCGGTCGAGTTCAAGATCATAAACGCCTTTTTTGTTATCAATGCCGTTGAGTGCGGGAAGTGGTAATCGTGAATGTTCGCACCATAAGACTAAACGGAATTGGGCGCGTGTCCATTCTTTTGGATTGAACTTGCTACGTTCCATTGGGAAGAAACTGAATAACCGTGGGCCTTCTTTGGCTTCATCTGTGAAGACTTTAATAAAGTCAGCATAATTCTTGTCCACTTGACTCAAAATTCGGCGGGTATTTTCGTTAACCTCATTCAGTTGGCTTTTGACTTCCGCAAACTGCTTCATCAAATCGTCAACTGAAACGGGTTGTGTTGCCGCGGGAGCGTTGAGTAACAGACCATCTATGCTCTGCCATTCATTACAAATTGGACAGGGTTGTTCAGGTCGTCCACGTTTTTTATTTTCGATGAGCTTCCCCACTTCAAAAAGACCAACGCAAGGTTCCGGGTTCAAACAAGGCACCATCACCTCACACCGTAGACCTTCCCAAAAACTTTCTACGAGGTATTTAACCTCACTGGTCAGCATCGCGAGAAAATTTACGGGAAACGGGGCGCGCACTGTGATATGTACGTTATTGCCAATATGCCGTAATAAGGCACGCCCGTTATATTCATCATCCAACACCAATCCGCGTTGCCAATGGACACTATCATTGTAGTGGACGCGTCCTAGCGAATGCTTGTGCAAGCGCACGATCAATTGGTAGAACAACCCCTCAGCATTGGCAGATTGCCCGTTTTGCACGTCCACAATTCGGCAGATTTGAGTTTGTTGCAAGTCGCCGGATGAAATTTCTAGCGGCCATGCCATTTCTAGCTCGGTTTCAGGAGTGGTATCAGGAACCAATTGAGCGATCAAACTAACCGGATCGTTTTCCTCATCACGAGAGAGGCCTGCTACGCGATAGGACAGATCAAACCGTTCCATCAATCGCAAAAAGACGCGGTGTAAATTTTCTCCATAGCGAGTTTCAATAGAGCGAATGGGATCATTCCAAAGCTGAGAGAGACGCGAAAATTTCACCAATCCGTGGGTTTTCCGCGTTTCGCCATCGTCCAGTACATAACTCATCGCGGTGGCAAGCCAGTCAGGGCGAAGGATGACGATGTCACGCAAAGTGGGATCATTCTGGTAGTGCGTGAGATGTCCAAGACGGTGCGAGATGGTGATGAATAGGCTGGCAATTTCATCATCCATTTTGTACTCGCGGCAAATGTCGAGAACTTCGCCCAACGGCAAATAAGGAACATTTCTCGTTAACAAGGCTTGACGGACTTCCTGAAAACTTTTGGGTACAGAGCGTCCCACTTCGGGCAGGTTTGCCGCGACGCGTGCAATCGCTTGTTTGAGTTCTTCGATACCTTTACGTTGGTTGTTTTCATCGGGCTTGCTTTCCACCCAGAAAAAATCAACGACCGTTTCCTTGCCAAATAAGTCCCATAATTCCTGGCGGTCAATATCCGGTTGGCGCAGTCCTGGCCCGCCATGTGTGGCAACGACCAGGATTTTGGCAGTGGGTTCGCGGCGTTTGATCAGTTGAATCCATTCCTTCACAAACCCCTGTTGCGGCCCCTCGCGCGGTTTCCAAACCACGAGATAGACGGCAGGCGCGCTAAAAAACAACTGGTGCGTGGGACGGTAAACGCGCTGACCGCCGAAATCCCAACCGTTGAGGGTGATTTCTGTGTCGGTATCAGGATTGGAGATGTGGATAGGTTTGATTTCAATTCCGTGCGTCGCATCATGTGTCTGCCACGGATTACCCAATAGCGCATCCATCAAACAAGTCTTGCCCACTTCCCCCTCACCAACCAGGATGAGTTTCGCTTCGTTGAGGGTGATTTGCGCTTCGGCTTTGGCGCGCAGGTAGGCTTTAACAGCGTCGAAGCCTTGTTTGTAGGCTTCGGCAAGTTCGGGATTGAGGGGGTTGTTGTTGAGTTCAAGTTTTTCCAAATACTCAAGTTGAGCAAGAGATCCTGGTAAATCAATTAATTTATTGCCGTGAATATAAAGTCTACGAAGATTTGAGAGCTCACCTAACCACTCAGGTATAGACTCCAATTGCTCATCGTGCAAGTATAAAACTTCTAACCTCGATAAATCGCGAATGAAATGTGGAATTGTAGTTCGTTGCCGACCACCTAGATAGAGTTCCTTTAATTGCAATAATTGTTCTAAACAGTCTGGTACTACTAAGAATTTGACTGCATAAATGTCAAGTATCTCTAATTTGGTTAATTCGCCAAGTACTTCAGGAAGCGATTCAACAGGGTTGTTATGCAACCACAAATGCCTTAAATTCTTAAGTCTTGCAATTGATTCTGGTAATTCTTTAAGTTGATTAAAAGAAAGACTCAAGGATTGCAACTGCATGAGATTGCTGAGCGACTCTGGCAATGCCTTCAGCCGATTGTTAGAGATATCAAGTGCTCGCAATTGTTTGAGGTCACCAATCCACTCTGGAAGTACTGTTAGTTGGTTGTCAGAGAGGTCCAGCGATTGCAACTGAGGAAGAGTATGAAGACGTCCTAGCGAAGTGGGATTTGCCGTCAGTTTGTTGTTAGCGAGATTTAACGATTTTAGCCATGAGAGTTTTTCTAACACCTCAGGAAGGTCAGTAAGCTTTTGGGGCGAATTATGTTGTGGACTAAGATCAAGGTGATTTTTCTTTCGCTTTCGCACGCTTTCGATTATTCGTACTGCTCTGTTATATGCTTCTTCACGCGCCATATTCGCCGCCTTTTATGGGGTAGTTGACCTGACCGTTGCGTCGGGTGTGTGCGCAGGCCGCGGGAATCCGGCGTGCCGTGCAGGGGGGTGGGGGTCAGGTCTTTGAGAATGAGGGGGGTTGATCATGGGAATGAGATTATTTTACCCGTGAATGGTGAGGGAATTCAAATGGATTTTGGGCGTCGGGGTTGGATGTCCGGCTTGGGGAAAGGTCATCGGAGGGAATCGAGTCGGCAGAGGATTCGAATCGAGTCAGGACTCGTTTCCAAACGAGTCCTGACTCGATTCAAGGCTATACGACGTTCCTCTCGGCCCTCTTTTCAGTGCACCCCAGCCTGGCGAACATCGCCCCTTGCATCTGCGAGTAAAATAGAAGCAAGGAGCTTTTGATGACTTTTCCTGCCCTGATTCACACAAGCCGTATAATTCGCGAATTCATCCCCTGCGAGGGTGGCCCAGAAATGGGCGGCCCAGGGAAGGGCGTGTGAGATGAACCGCCCATCCCTGATCCCCGCCGTTTTCACCCTCAGCCTCGTCGCCCTTCTCGCCCTCATCCTCCGCCAGACCGCTTCCTGGCCCTCCGCCCCCGTCCGGGATACCGGGTGGGAAACGCTCCTGCAAGCCTACCCCATCGCCTACCAACACCCCCTCCCGGAACCGGTCGCCGGGCCACTCGATGGCACGTATGCCAAACTGGACCCCGCGTGGCCGCAATGGTGGAAATGCCTGCGTTGTGCCGATTACCGCGACGCGGGCGGTCTCTGGAAAATTCAATTTGACCGCGGCGTCATGCGGATTTACTACGACGTCACCGAGTGGTACAGCCTCGCCTCCTTCACCGTCTCCGGCGACCAATTGACCCTCTTCAACGACCCCTTCTGCCCCGACGAAACCGGCGAATACACCTGGCAATTGACGGACGGCACCCTCCACCTTACCCCACGCGGGGACACTTGCGCCTTTGAACTCCGCCAAACTACCCTGACCGAACAACCCTGGCAGGCTTGCCCCTCCGAACACCCCGGTTGCCAGGGGTTCCGCCCCCCGCCCAAAGCCACCCCCCCGCGCGGGATCACCGTCATCTCGTACGCGGGCGACAGCCGTTTTTTCACCACCCCGCCGGACCTCTCCGTCCTCGCCAACACGAACGAATTCCCCGCGCCCGAAGGCATAACCTTCACCGTTCACCCGGAGAGTATTGCCTATGGTGTCAACCGCATTCTGTGGTGGGATGGCCCCTGGCTCGAAGTGACTACCACCGAGCCGTTCACCGCGATGGGGGTCCAATTTCTGGGCGAGCCGCCGATGGGGTGGGCACGTGTCCTGTTCGATGGCGTGGAGGTGTGGAATGGCAAAACTGCGGACCTGGGGTTTGAGAAATATCGTCACGGCGGGTATCTGGAAATTTCGGGCTTCCCCCCCGGCCCGCACACGCTCCGCGTCGAAAGTTTGATCCTCGACTACCACCCCGTCACCATAGCCAGTTTTGGGTTCAGCGTCCAAGGAGGCGTCCAGCCATGATTTCATCGACCGATCTTGCCATTCGACACTTTGTCTATCAATATTTCATCGCCGAAGCGCGTCCCCCCACCCCCGCAGAAACTGCCGCAGTCTTCCACCTGACCGAAGCCGAAGCCTGTACCCTCTACCAACGCCTGCACGAGCACCACTTTTTCTTCCTCGACCCCGGCACGTCCAACATCCGCCTCGCCAATCCACTCTCCGCCATTCCCACCGACTACAAAGTCACCATTCACGGCAAGTCCTACTGGGCAAACTGTGCCTGGGACATGTTCGGCATCCCGGCCATGTTGCACCAGGACGCGCTCCTCGAAGCGCGGTTTCCGGGGGAGGCCACGGTGGGGGTCGAAATCCGGGTAAACGACGGGGAGATTTCTCCCACGGAGGGGGTTGTGCATTTTCTCCTTCCTTTTCGTCAGTGGTACGATGACCTGATCGATACTTGAGCGAACATCTTACTCTTCCGGTCGGAGGAGGATGTTGAACGATGGTGTCAGCGGCGCGGAACCCCGAGGGGGCAGGTGCTATCGCTGTCCGAGGTGTGGGACCTGTCTCGAAAATGGTATGGTGACCGGTTATCCCCCCAATTTGCAGGGCGCTCCCTTGCCCAAGTAGAAGACATCTTACGAAGCGTCGGGTTGACGGACCCCTTTTGGTTTGTATAGGGTGAATCCCCTGATGCGCGATAAACTCCTTTAGCTTAAGTCTGATATAACTATATCCATCGCCTATCGGCGACGCCTAATCACCCTATCACTCAATCACTCAATCAACTTCTCCCTAACATGAACATCCCCACAATCGCCACCTCCTACCTGACCCTGCGCCCCTTCCGCCCGGAAGATGCTCCGGCCTTACACGCCATTTTGAGCGAAAAAGACATTCTCCAATATTTTCCCAGCACCCAAACCCCCACCCTTGACCATACCCAAAAGTTCATCTCCCACCAGCTCGAACACTGGAAGGAGCAGAACTTTGGCTGGTGGGCTGTCACCCACCGTCACACCCGCACCCTGATCGGCTGGAACGGCCTGCAATACCTGCCCGAAACCGATGAGATTGAAATCGCTTACCTGCTGAGCAAAGCTTATTGGGGCAAAGGGCTTGCGACCGAAGGCGCCCTGGCGGGTTTGCAATATGGTTTTGAGGAGCTTCAACTGGACGCCATCGTCGGCATCGTCCACCCCGGAAACGTCGCCTCTCAGAAAGTGCTCAAAAAATGTGGTCTCCTCTTCACCCGCGAAGACGAATATTTCGGGATGAAGGCGCACCGTTATGAAATAGAAGCCTTTGCTTTTAGGAAACGGAAATAACCACTCCCCAAACCTGTCATTCCGAACGTAGTGAGGAATCCCTGGAACCATCGTGAAAACCGTTTCCCCGATGGCGAAAACTCCACACTCGCCCCTTAGAGGGATTTCTCCCGTTGGTCGAAATGACAGTCAGGAAAAGTTTAAAAATTTCGTCATCGGAGACCTTTTTATGCTCACACCCTTCCAATACCTCCTCGTCGCCCTCGCCGCCGTTGCCGCGGGGCTGATCAACGCCCTCGCTGGGGGGGGGACCCTGATCACCTTTCCCATGCTGACATTTGTCGGCATTCCCGGCGTCGCGGCCAGTGTGACGAACACGGTCGCCCTGTCTCCAGGCTATTTGGGGGCGACGTTTGCCCAGTTGAAAGACCTGCGCGGGCAGGAGCGCCGCCTTTGGCTGTTTGCGCCAGTGTCCGTCATGGGGGGGATCATCGGAGGCGTGTTACTGCTCAAAACAGGCGAAAAATTGTTCAGCGACCTGGTTCCGTACCTGATTTTGCTCGCCGCCCTGTTATTGGCCGTCCAAGACCCCATCCGCGCGTGGGTGAGCCGCCGCGCGGGCGCGAACGCTTCCGCCACCCGGATCGAAAATATCGCCGCCCTCCCGGTGGGGTTGGCCGCGATTTATGGCGGGTACTTCGGCGCGGGCCTGAGCGTGATCGTGTTAGCGGTGCTCGGTCTGTTCTTGGAAGATTCCCTCACCCGGCTCAACGGGCTGAAACAAGCCATCGCGTTCAGCACCAACATCGCCGCGGCGATCTTTTTTCTGTTTTCCGGCAAAGTGGTGTGGTCTGCCGCCCTGGTGATGGCCGTCGGTGCCCTGATCGGGGGGGTGATCGGCGGGCGGTTGGCGGGCCGCGTGAAACCCGCGACCCTGCGCGGGGTGGTGGTGGTGATCGGGGTCGTGGTCGCGATCATATATCTGGTTCGGTAAAGAGCGAACCGTTATCCTATTCAGTACAAAATAGAAAGGTAACTACTCACTCTTTTTTTCGGGCTAATCTCCTGACTGAGTAGTTACGTAGAAATTTTGGAGAGTACGATGAAAGCGTTCAAAGACAAAGTCGCAGTGATTACGGGGGCGGCAAGTGGCATTGGGTTTGGGCTGGCGGAACGGTTGGCCCAGGAAGGGATGAAAGTTGTCCTGGCGGGGATAAATCAGGCCAATTTGGAACAGGCTGAACAAAAACTCAAAGAAATCGGGGCCACGACGCTCATTGTGCAGGCGGATGTTTCCAAACGCGAAGACGTGGAAGCGCTGGCGCAAAAAACGCTCGACGCGTTTGGCGCAGTGCATTTACTCATCAACAATGCAGGTGTGGGTGCGGGCAGTACGATTTGGGATAGCACGTGGGAAGATTGGGAATGGGTGTTGGGGGTGAATTTGTGGGGCACGCTCTACGGTCTCAAGGTGTTTGTCCCCATCATGTTGGCGCAGGATACCGAATGTCACATCATCAACAACGCTTCAAATGCAGGCCTGCTTCCTTCCCACGCCAGTGCGCCTTATCAGGTGAGCAAACATGCGGTCGTGGCGCTGTCGGAAAACCTGCACCACTCGCTCGCCCAACAAAACGCCAAAATCAAAGTGTCCGTGCTTCTCCCTGGCTGGGTGAAAACCCGCATTTTGGAATCCGAGCGGAATCGCCCCGCTGACCTGCAAAACGCCCCGCAAAACATGGTGCGCTCCCCACAGGAACAGGCGATCATTCAAAAGATGATGCAATCCGTCCAGACGGCCATCACTCCGGAAGAATATTCGGAATACGTCATCCGCGCCATTCGGGAAGAACATTTTTATGTCATCTCGCACCTGCAATACCTGGAAGCGTACAAACAACGTTTCGATGCCATTCTAAGCTCCGGGATGACCCTTTAAAAACTGGCTCAACCGGAGTTAACGCCGAATTTTGAAGGTGTTGGGGGATGTACATCC
>WBZL01005444.1_pt1 | contig 10551 bp, 11 predicted proteins | sample 5204291 | NCBI WGS metagenome assembly WBZL01 (sample SAMN12344345, study PRJNA552823) | activated sludge metagenome | biome: Activated sludge suspended growth; feature: Nitrification reactor; material: Wastewater; isolation source: activated sludge from nitrification reactor of wastewater... | reverse complement strand
CCGAATTGGTGGGGGAGGGGTTGTTGGGGACGGGGGCGTTTTGGGTCAATCCATAACAAAAAGCCGGTTCACTTCATTTGTGAACCGGCTTTTTGTAAAAAATAGCAATTGCTCAGGCTTAGAGAGAAAGTTCCCCGAAAAAAGGATGGGTGGGGGATGTACATCTCCCACCCACCCTTTTTTCGGGAGATAAACTACCCTGGCTAAGTACTTCCAAAACAGAAAAATAATAGATTAAAAACCGCAGGACGCGGCCGTGCCCATGATCATGTCTCCACAGGCATAACCGACGGCGACGGTGATACAGCAACAGCAGAGTAAAACTGCAACAACAACGCCAATAATGATCATGGTTCGGTTGTTTTTTGGCTGTTCAGAAGGGGTGCCAAATTGATCGTTCATAAGTTTTCTCCTCGAATAATAAGTTTAATTAAAATTTCTCAGAAACCTGAGATGTTAATTCGTTTTCTTAATATGTACTGGGGTCTATAAAAACCAACCCGAACAAAGGCAAGACAAAAAGCACAACCAAACAACAAACCCCAATCCCCCAAACCACGAGCGAACTGTACCCTAAGATCAACCCTGCAGTCGCCAACCCATCTCCAGCGATACGCCCACCGCTCGCGCGGATTTCATTTTTAGCCATATGCCCCGTCACAACAGCAACTATTGAAGAAATCAGGGGAAGCACGACCCAGCCTAGAATGCCAGCGACCAGACTGACGACAGCCATGGTGCTATTGGGAGGAGCATAATACGTGGGGGGTAATTGTTCATTTCCAGGATAGTTAGACATGGGATCCTCCAAATCAAAAACTCTTGGTGAGTTTACCACGAATTTTTGAGCGTCAATGAAATTCGTAAGGCTAATTAGCCGCTTGCATCCGGTTGGAACGCCGCCACAACCGCCAGATAAACCAGGCGGTGATCACCACTGCAATGGCCGCAAACAGGATCGGGATGATGATCGCCAGGATCGAAAGCACCGTTGAAACGACATCTTCCAAAATGCTCACCGGGATATTGCCGACCCCCCCGGTCGTCGCGGTGACCGCGGGGCGGATGGCCAGCGATTTCGCCGCGTGAACGCCCCCGGCCACGATCAAGCCGAGGATCAGGGAGACGACCGGACTGGCGTCGGTGATGACCCCGGCGCTGGACGCGAAGGCGATGGCCCCCGCGGTCGGGCGCACGAGCGTTTGGATCGCGTCATTGAGATGGTTCACCGCAGGAATTTTGTCAGCAAAAAACTCGATGAGCAGAAGCACGCTCAACGCCCCGATCACCCACGAGTTTTCGAGCGTGTCCCAGGGTTTGGAGAGTTCGATCAGATCGGTGAAGCGGGCGAGGAGGGCGACGGTCAGCAGAGGAATGTACGCGTTCAGCCCTGCGCTGGCGGACAGGCCGAAGGCGGAGAAAATGCCGGTAAGAAGGTTCATGGGGTACTCCTTGAGGGGAAGTAGATAGAGTAGACAGAGTAGATAAGGTAAAAAAGGTAGACAAGGGTTTTGTAATTCTTTTACGAAAACAATCTTCCGTTTGTCTCACGAATCATCGATAACAATTACCCATTATCCACTACCCATTTGAAAATAACCATTACCCTAATAACACATGAAACCCCTCCCAGGTTCCGGTGAGCATAAAGCGTCCCAGGTCGAGGAGAGCAATCTGGAGTAGGGCGATTGTAAAGCCACCCACCAACGGAGTGAGCAACTGCCACGCGTGGGTATAACGGTTTTCCGCTTTGAGCACGATAAGCCAGAGCATCGCGTACACCATGCTTAGGATGACCAACACCCCTGCGGAACTGATCAATGCCAGAGGGTAGAGAATGATCGGGTTTTCGGTGATCACCAGCGCGGCCACGCCCAAGCCCAGGAGCAGTAAAACGAACAGTTGGCGCAACCCTGGCAGAGCGGGGCGTTCCACCCAGCGTGTCCACATCGTTTGGTGGAATACCGGATACACGGCGGCAGACATCACGATGCCAAACCCGGTCCCTGTCAGGATACGGAAAATGTTGTTGGGTTCATAAATGCCAGGGAGGCCGGGGATGAGGTGGGCGAACGAGTTGAGGCCATCCACCCCGAAAATGATCACCAACACGGACAGGGCGGCGATCACGCGCCGGGGTGGAAAATTCCCCCCGCGCGGGGTGGTGAAGCTCTGAAAAATCAGCCCGAGGACCGCGCCCAGGTACATGCCCGTACAGCGCGCGCACAGGGAAATCGGTCGGTCCCCCAAATAAAACGAGCGGACATTGATCCGATGACAAACAGCATATCCGATAGCGTCTGCTTTGCCGAGCAGACCTTCGGGCGTGTTCCACAACCAGCCGAAGAGTACCACGGCGGCGGCGACGTAAATCGCGCCGGTGAGAACTGCGCGTTTGGGGTTTGTTTGTTCGAGGGGTTGTGCCATTCGGTGCATTATAATACAGTCGTACGCTATCCCTGGAGAATACCATGCTTGTCTTTCAATTCCATCACTACCTTAAACCTGAATTTGTCGAGGCTTATCGAACGGCCATTTTAGAAAATGCGGCGCTTTCCAACAAAGAGCCGGGAATTTTGCGTTTTGAAGTCTTTCAAGATACCGAAGCCCCGACCCACTTTAGCCTGATCGAGATGTATCGGGATCAAGAAGCGCGTGATGCCCACATGCAATCGGCCCACTTTTTTAAATGGAAAGACACCGTGGTGGGGCAGGAAATGTTCGCCCGTAAAGGGCACGGGAACACGTTCACCCTGCACGAATCCCGCCTCCCCGACCCCGCGGTGACCCCCGAATCCCCCGTGACCTTGCGGGAAGTGACCAAAGACACCGTGCGGGAGGTCAGCACCCTCCTGGTCGCCGAGGGACAGAAGAAATTTGTCGCCCCCAACGCGATTTCGATTGCCCAAGCCCATTTCGAACCCAAAGCCTGGTTCCGCGCCGTGTTTGCAGGCGAGACCCCGGTGGGGTACGTGATGTTATTCGATGATCCCGAAGCGCCGGAATATTATCTCTGGCGGTATATGATCGATGCGCGCTATCAAGGGATGGGGTTTGGACGGCAGGCCCTGGAACAAGTCATTGCCTATGTCAGAACCCGTCCGAATGCCAAAGAATTGCTCACCAGTTGTGTGCCCGGCGAAGGAAGCCCCTGTCCATTTTATGAACGTTTGGGCTTTGTTTTCACCGGCGACGAAGAGCACGGCGAATTGGTGATGCGGTTGAAATTGGTCGAAGATTGATAAGTTCCCGCCAATTCCTACGAGTTCCCATTAGTTCCTGGAATTCGTAGAACCTCCTCGGAATTCATAGGAACTAAAAAGAGACCCCATGAAAAAATCGCACGCTCTCCCTCTCCGAAGTGAAGTCCCAGTCGAGCAGACCTGGGATTTAGAAAGCATTTTTCCCACCCTAACCGAGTGGGAAGCCGCCCTCAAAGACGTGGATGCACAAATTCCTGCCCTCCTCGCCTTCAAAGATCGTCTGGCGGAAAGCCCGCAAGTGCTGGCCGATTATTTTGAAACCGTGGAAAAGACCTCGCGCCTGGCGGGCAAAGTGATTGTGTATGCCAGTTTGAAATCATCGGCGGACTCGACCGACCAACCCGCGATGGCGCAATCCGGGCAAGCGCGGAGTTTGATCTCCCGTTTGAACGCGGCCACGTCATTTGATGACCCGGAGATGATGGCAATTGGATTTAAGACGTTGAAGAAATGGCGCAAAGAAGAACCGCGTCTGGCGATCTATGCCCACTACTTTGATCAGCTTGAAAAACGCCAACCGCATGTCCGTTCGGCGGAGGTGGAAGAAGTGTTGGCGTCAGCCTCTGACCCGCTCGGCACCGCGATGGGCACGTACAGTGTCTTGACCAACGCGGATATGAAGTTTGAGGATGCGCGCGGGAAAAAGAAATCCCGTCAGCCTGTCACCCACAGCACCATCAGCGCGCTGATCAGTGACGAAGTGCGGAAGGTGCGGAAATCAGCGTGGCAAAGTTACGCGGATGGTTTCCTCGCCTACAAAAATACCCTGACCTCTACCCTGAACACCGCCGTCAAACGGGATGTTTTCTACGCCCGCAGTCGGGGGTACAGTTCCTCTCTGGAAGCGTCGCTGGCCCCCAACCATATCCCCGTCGAAGTGTTCCATAACCTGATCGAGGTCTTCAAAAAGAATCTCCCCACCTGGCATCGTTATTGGCGGATTCGCCGCGCGGCTTTGGGGGTCAAAAAACTGCACGCCTACGACATCAAAGCCCCGCTGGCGAAAAATCCGCCGGTGGTTCCTTACGAACAAGCGGTTGAATGGATCGCCGAAGGGATGGCGCCGTTGGGCAAAGAATACGTTGAGGTATTGCGGAAAGGCTGTTTGGAAGACCGTTGGGTGGACTGGGCGTTGAACCAGGGGAAACGCGCGGGAGCCTTCTCCAGCGGGGTGTATGACACGCATCCGTACATCATGATGAGCTATAACGATGATTTGTACAGCCTCAGCACCCTAGCGCATGAACTGGGGCATTCGATGCACTCGTACTACGCGCGGAAAACGCAACCCTATGCCTACGCGGGGTATTCCCTGTTTGTGGCCGAGGTCGCGTCGAACTTCAACCAGGCGATGACCCGCGCGTACCTATTCAAAAATCAGCCCGACCCGGATTTCCAGATCACGCTGATTGAAGAAGCGATGTCCAACTATCACCGTTATTTCTTCATTATGCCGACCCTGGCGCGGTTCGAGTTGGAAATCCACCAACGCGCGGAGCAGGGGAAACCCGTCAGCGCGGACTCGTTGAACAAGCTCTGTTCCGATCTGTTTGCCGAAGGATATGGTGATGAAGTGGTTGCGGATGGCGACCGGACGGGGATCACCTGGGCGCAGTTTGGGCACATGTACGCCAATTTTTACGTGTTCCAGTATGCCACCGGGATTTCCGGCGCGCAGGCCCTGTCGGATGGGGTGCTGTCGGGTCAAAAAGGCGCGGCGAAAAAATACCTGAATTTCTTGAAAGCGGGCGGGTCGCGGTACCCACTCGACGCCCTGAAAAAAGCCGGGGTAGACCTCACCACCCCCGAACCCGTCGAGGCGGCCTTTGCCGGATTGGCGGAAGTGGTGGATCGGTTGGAGTCTGTGTTGAGTATTCAGTAGCCAGTAACCAGTATTCAGTATTCAGTATTCAGTATTCAGTATTCAGTAGTCAGTGTTCAGTAAGCAAATTACCGAAGACTGAAATGGGATAATCACATGTTTAAATCATCGAATACACATAAAAAAAGTTTTTTCTTGTTGTTTTTTCTAGCGATTTGCCTGCTCGTTGCCCTGGTTGGGATTTCCTGGCAAGGCCGGCAGGTTGCGGAGAACACCAACATCAGTCTCCTGCGACCGGGAGGGGATGTGGTGGAATTTGTCCAGGACACCACAGATACCTCAGTGAGCGAAATTAAAAGGGGAGACCCTGTTTATCCCGCTTCCTATAATGGGGATGTGCGCGATTTACCTCAGATTGGGCCTACCGAAAAGACCCTCAACGTCGAATTTGAGCCTGTCGGAAATGACCTGCCTGATCCGGGTTTCATTGACCCTGTGCGTCAAGCCTTCGAGGTTCCGAACGTGATGCCCTCGCCTATTGCGAACTTCGCAGGGTTAGACCTGACCAACTGGGGCGCGGGGTGGCCGCCAGATACGCAGGGCGATGTCGGCCCGAACCACTACATTCAGGCGGTCAATACGTCCATCGGGATTTATTCTAAAACTGGCACCCAACTTGCCGCGTTTACTTTTAACACATTGTTTGATGGTACCGGAACCCCTTGTGATGCCAGCAACGATGGCGACCCTGTGGTTCTTTACGATAACGTCAGCGGGCATTGGATTATCTCGGATTTCGCCTGGACGAACATACAGGATGGCCCGTACTATGAATGTATTGCCGTCTCCCAAACCGCCGATCCCGTTTCCGGTGGGTGGTGGTTTTACGGTCTGCGCGCCGATGATGCCGCCCACCCCTGGCTGAACGACTACCCCAAGATGGGAGCCTGGCACGATGGGATTTACATGACCGCGAATATGTTCGATTGTTTGGACGCCGTCTGTTCCAGCGCGACATATCGAGGCGTACGGCTTTGGGCGCTCAAACGGACTGAGTTGACCAGCGGGTTGCCCCTCAATTACCAGTTTACGGACCTCGGCACTTCCTATTTCAGCCTGGTTCCGGCCAATGCGAAGGTCAATATGCCTCCCGCGGGGACCCCCAATTACCTCATGTCACGGCAAACCTCGACGGTGATGTACACCTGGAAATGGGCGATTGACTGGGCCAATGCCGCGAATTCCACCCTCACCGGGCCGTTGAATACCACCATTGCTTCTCATTCCATAGCGAGTGCTGTTCCTCAACTAGGGACAGGCGTTACGCTCGACTCGCTGTCCCCACGTTTGATGGTGCAGTTACAATACACCAACGTAGGAGGCACCCCGGCCTTATGGGTGACGCATTCTGTCTCTTCCGGTGGAATCGCGGGCATCCGGTGGTATGAATTCCGCAACCTGAGCGGGACACCCTCGGTCTATCAACAAAGCACTTACCAACCCGATACGACCCATCGTTGGATGGGCAGTACCGCCGTGGATAGCCAGGGCAATATGGCAGTGGGGTATAGTGCTTCCAGTTCCAGCATCAATCCACAGATTCGCTATGCCGGACGTCTCGCTACCGATCCCCTCAACGCTCTCAGCCAGGGTGAAGCCACCCTGGTCTCCGGGACAGGTTCACAAACCTCCTATTCCCGTTGGGGCGACTACTCCGCCATGACGGTCGATGTGGATGGCTGTACCTTCTGGTACACCACGGAATATTACGTCACCACCGGGACCAACTGGCAGACGCGCATCGGTTCATTCGTTTTCCCTGGCTGTACGGGTGGTGCTACAGCTACGCCGACGAACACCCCAACGAATACACCTACCAATACCGCGACAAACACGCCGACGAATACGCCAACCAATACGCCAACCAATACGCCGACAAATACCGCGACGAACACGCCAACCAATACCCCGACCAATACGTCGACGAATACTCCGACACCCACCCCCACTGTTACTCCATCACAGTCTGTTACCCCAACAAACACCCCCACCGAAACCGCGTCGCCGTCTATCACACCGACAAATACCTCGACCCATACCCTGACACCGACACCGACGCCTACTTTTACGCCCTCTCCGACGGCCACCTCCACGAATCCCCCTACCAGCACCCCTTCGCCGACCGCGACCTCAACGGATACACCTACACCGACCCACACACCTACTCCATCGGCTACCCCCTCACCAACCGCCACCCTCCCCCCGGAGTCTGACTTTTTCATCTTCCTGCCGGTAGTGCATCGCAATTCCAACACGGGAGCAAATCCGTAAAAGTTCCAAGAATTCCAATGAGTTCCTACGAATTCCTATTCATCTGGAACTTGTAGGAACTCGTTGGAAATAATAGGAGCTTGTAACTGCTCAGGCGTATGGAGAGAATCCCCGAAAAAAAAGGATGGGTGGGGGATTACCATCCCCCACCCATCCTTTTTTTTCAGAACGTCCTACTCTGGGCTGAGTAGTTACAGGAACTTTCGAATATTTATGAGCACACAATCCCCTGGTCTCTGCGCCTTCTGCACCCATGCCCGGACGATCCAAAACGACCGGGCGAGTGTGTTTTGGCTGTGCGAGGCTAGCAAGTTCAACCCCCGGTTATCGAAATACCCGCGTTTGCCCATTTTTAAATGTGAGGAATATCAGAAAAAAGAAGTTCTTTCTGCAAACCTACAGGAGACGATCAAACCATGAACGGAATTGCTTTCAAACTGCTCTTTCAAGAAGGGGATGCCTCCTTTCTATTCGTTTTTTGTTTGATAGCCTTGATGGGCGGAGTAATGGTTCTCGGCGTCGCCTCCGCCATCCGCCTTGTGCCCGAATATGCCAGAATGGCGATTTTTCGGTTAGGACGGTTTGTGGGCGTGCGTGGGCCGGGGTTAATGATCCTCATTCCCTTCATAGATCGGGGAATTCAAGTGGATTTGCGCGAGAAAACCGAAAAAATCAAGGGGGATGTGACCACGCAGGACAACACACGCCTCACCGTGCAAATGTCCCTTCGCTATCGAATTATTGAGCCGGAAAAAAGCATCCTGAATGTCCCCAACTTATCTTTCGCCGTGCAGGAAACTGGCCTGAATCGGCTAAAATCCAGACTGGGTGAGATGACATATGGCGATATCCCGCATGATCGCTCAAGAATTGAGATGGACCTTCAACACCGTCTTGCCGAGGCGATGAAGTTATGGGGGTGTGAAGTCATTTCCATCGAGATGACTGAGATCACACGAAACTGACGGAACACAGGTAGTGACGACTTCAGTCGTTAAACGCGTTTGAAATCGCTACCACCAACCCCTTGCACAAGCCTACACTTCCTTCGGCCTCCACAAATGCACCAATTTCCCCTGGGTGTGCTCCCGTAACGCCTGCCAGGTTTCGATGGGTAGGGTGATCTGCACGAGATTCGCGGTCGTCATCGAAATCGATTCGTCTGTCAACGTTGCCGCCAAATCTTCCACCCCCGGATTATGCCCAACGACCATCACAATCGCCTCGTCGCGGGCGTGGACTTGGATCGTTTCCACGTACCCCTCCGGTTCGGCGAGGTACAGGTCGCGGGTGAACAGGATGTCCCCCGCGTAGCCGCAGGTTTCGCCGACCAGTTCCGCGGTGTGACGGGCGCGGTGGGCGGTTGAACTCAGAATCAGTTCGGGCGTCAGCCCCTCCGCGCGGATCAGGTCACCCATCATGGGGGCTTCCTTCAACCCGCGTTTGTTCAGGGGGCGATCATGATCCGACAAGTTGGCGTGTCCCCAATCCGATTTCGCATGGCGCAGAATGAGTAGTGTTTTCATAGCAATATTTTACATGAGAATATTGGGAAGCGAAAATTTCTTCTCCCCTCTCCTGGACAGGAGAGGGGCCGGGGGTGAGGTGCAATGGATTTATTCGCAAATTGACTTGCCATAGCCTCCCCTTCTGGTGTAGTATAAAGGCCTATGCACGAGAAACCCTCCGAGTCTTCCACCAGTATCCTCCGCCAGCTAGTCACCATCCTCGGCATTGGCCTGGTGGTGGCGACCGTCTTTACCTCCCTCACCGCACAAGGGGTGATCAACATCGCCCTCGCCGGAAAATTGGGGAATTCCACCCTGTACAGCACCCCTGACGGAGACTTCCCCACGCCGACGCCGCGCCCCCGGCCCTTTCTGGGCATCGTTGCCGGGCACTGGGGGAACGACTCCGGGGCAGTGTGTCCCGATGGGTTGCAGGAAGTGCAAATCAATCTTATTGTTGCCAACCTCGTGCGGGATAAACTGATCAAAGAAGGGTTCGACGTGGACTTGCTCGAAGAATTTGACACCCAACTCCAAAATTACCACGCCCTCGCCCTCGTCTCCATTCATGCCGACTCCTGCGATTACATCAACGATCAGGCCACAGGCTTCAAAGTCGCCGCCGCCCTCTCCAGCCCCAACCCCGAAAAAGCAGGACGCCTCACCGCCTGTATTCGTGATCGGTACACCACCTGGACGGGCATGTCCTATCACAGCGGCAGTATCACCGCCGATATGACCAGCTACCACGCCTTCGATGAAATTGACCCCGATACCCCTGCCGCGATCATTGAGGTTGGCTTTCTCAATCTCGACCGGCAAATCCTCACCCAATATCCTGACGCCGTCGCGGAAGGCATTGCCCAGGGCATCCTTTGTTACATTCGCAATGAAGATGCCTCCAACCCCGTGACCCCCACAGCACCATGAACCCAACCCAACAAAAACAGGCTTTTCAATACGCCATGACCGAAGCCCAAAAGGCGATGAGTCGGGGCAATAAAATCGCGGCCCGCCAATGGGCCTCCCGCGCCGCGCAGGTGGCACCTCATCAAGAAGCCCCGTGGCTCTTGCTTGCGGCCGTGGCGAACCCGAAAGCCAGCATCGGTTATTTGAAACGCGCCCTGGAGATCAACCCCAACAGCGTGCCCGCGCGAAAAGGGATGCATTGGGCGGTAAAACGCCTGCGAGAGGAAACTGCCCAACAAGTGACGCTTGCCCAGGCCACACAGGATACGGCCCCCCGACCGGTTCACAAACCCGAACGGGCACCCGCCTACACAGGGCACCGCGTCCACGTGCAACGTCCCACCCCCGCCGACCAACAGCGCTCCCGCGGGGTGCTGGTTCCCTGGCTGGTGTTGTTCTTATTCGCCTGCATCTTTGCTTTCATCTGGACGACCACCCCGCAACTTTCGCAAGCCTTTGCCGAACAACGCGATTTTGCCCTGGCCCTGGTCAACCTGGAAAAACCGACCTTTACCCCTACCCCGACCGCCACCTTCACCCCCACCGCCACCCACACCCCGACCGAAACCCCGACGCTCACCCCCACCAACACGCTGACCCCGACTCCCACCTTCACCCCCAGCGCCACCAACACCCCAACCGAAACTCCCACCGAACC
>WBZL01005443.1_pt1 | contig 10553 bp, 11 predicted proteins | sample 5204291 | NCBI WGS metagenome assembly WBZL01 (sample SAMN12344345, study PRJNA552823) | activated sludge metagenome | biome: Activated sludge suspended growth; feature: Nitrification reactor; material: Wastewater; isolation source: activated sludge from nitrification reactor of wastewater... | reverse complement strand
GCGGCGATCACCGGCGCCTCGCCCTCGACCTCCGCGCGCGCTCGGCCGACGGGAACAAGTGGTCGGTGGTCCTACGAATCGGGGTGATCGGCCGGGGGAGCCCCGACGCCGAGCTCATCCCCGATCCGGCGGGCGAGGCGCCGCGCCTCCGCGGCGACGCGCAGCGGGTCGGCGGCGAGGCGAGCGGGGTGCTGGCGGCGCTCTCGGCGTTCCCGGCCGCGCACGTCCGCTTCTGGGCGGCCGGCTGCGAGGCGGCGCTCGGCGACGACCTCTCGCGCCTCAGCGGCGCGAGCGTGGAGGCGCTCTGCCGGGCGCTGGGCCGGCAGATCCGCGGGGCGGATTCGTAGTAGGCTCCGATGCAGATGCCCTCGCCGCCGCCCTGCCGTCCCCGGGGAGCGCCCCGCGCCCTCGCCCTGCCCCGCGGGGCAGGTGCCGTCGCCCTCGCGCTCGCCCTCCTCGCCGGCGGGCGCGTGTCCGCGTACAGCTGCGTGGAGTCCTCGTGGACCGGGGTGGGCGGGCGCTCGCCGGCGGTCGCGGGCGGCTCGGACTTCCCGGTCGACATCCAGCCGTGGGCGCTGCGCGAGTGCCAGGCGGCGCCCGGCACCTGCACGCTGGTCGGCGAGGGCGAGGAGGTCGACGCCGAGGTGGTCGCGTCGCCCTGCACCTCGGAGGAGTACACGACGACGTACCAGGTGGTCCGCCTGGTGCCGGAGCGCCTCCTCACGCCGGGGATGACCTACGAGACCAGCTGCTCGTTCGGGCTCCACTTCGGCTACATCTACGAGGACCCGCGGCCCTTCCAGATCCGCGGGTCGAGCACGCCGGCGCGGCGGCCGATCGAGGTGCTGGGGGTCGATGTCGATCGGCGCTTCAGCGACGGCTGCTGCAGCGACGATGTCTTCCTGGAGGTGGCGATCGCGTTCGAGGGCGACGCGGCGGGCTTCTTCGAGGAGGGCGGGAGCGTGGAGGTCGCGAGCGACGAGGGGACCTACGTGATCGCGTCGTCGGTGGGGCCCTGGGCGCTCCCGGAGACCCGCGGCGACCTGGTGGTGACGCCGGTGTCGGCGTCCGGCGAGCGGGGGGAGCCCGTCACGATCGATCGCCGGGACGTCGGCGGCGACGTGGCCTATGTGCCCTGTTCGATCGGCCCTGGCTCGAAGACCATGGCGCTCTGGATCCTGGTGCCGGTGGTCCTCGCGCGGGTGGGCGCCCGCCGCCGCCGCGCCGCGGGGGGTGCCGCGTGAGGGGCCCGCGGCCCGGGTGGAGGGTCCGTGGGGGCGCCGCGCTCCTGGCGACGGCGCTCGCGCTGCCGGCCGACGCGTGGGCGTCGGGCGCGGCCGCTGGCGCGCCGGGCGAGGAGGCGAGTGAGCTGGAGCTGCCGGCGCCGGAGGAGCCGCCAGCGCCAGAGGAGCCCGCCGGCCTGCCGGCGCCGGAGGCTCCGGGGAGCCTGCCGCCGGAGGGCCCGGCCGCGGCGCCGGGGCCGACGCCCTGGCCGGCGGAGGCGGAGGCCGCGGAGGCGGAGCCGCCGGTCAGGCCGGGGCGCCACTTCGTCTTCGCCAACACCTACGGGTTCACCTTCGGGGTGAGCCCGCTGCCCTCGTTCGAGGCGATGTTCTTCTTCGGCGGGGCGCTCCGCCAGCGCGAGGAGGGGCGGCGGCGGTGGGCGATCGGCTATCAGCCGACGATCTCCTTCGGCCTCGCCGATCGCTACTTCATCGGCATCCTGACGCTCCGCCACCACGTCGCCGCGCACTCGTTCGGGGGCAAGCGCGAGCGGCTGGTCGCGTCGGTGAGCGCCGGCGTCGCCAGCGTCGCGCTCCTCGAGCCGGCGATCGTCGAGGGCGAGGGGCGGATGGGGTACCTCTTCGGGCGCCGGCGCGATCGCAGCCGGATGGTCGGGGTGGTCGGCGGGCTCCTCCGCCTCGGCTGGCACTTCCGCACCTTCGAGCGGGTGCCGATGCCGCAGGTGGGGGTCTTCGTGGGGATGCTGCTGCGCTGAGCGCCGAGGCTTGTGGTCGACTCGGGGGTCGGCCACGATCGGGGGCGATGGTGCGTCCGCCCGCGTCCGAGCCGTCCTCGCCCTTCGCCACCCCGTCCTTCGAGCCGCGCTTCGCGATCGATGGATCGACGCCGGAGATGCTGGAGCACGCGCTGCGGCTCCATGTCCTCTGCAACAACGCGACCGGCGCGGCGTACGTGGAGGGGAAGGGGGTCTTCCGCGGGTTCCACTCGGGGGGCCGACGGCTCGCGGTCGCGGCCTCGCTCCACGGCTTCCCGGGCGATCCCCGGGGCCCCGCGTGGGAGCCGGCGTTTCGCGACCTCGATCGAGCGCAGGCCCTCGACGCGATCCGAAGCTGGCTCCGCGAGGCGGCGGTGTACCCCGAGACGCCGTGGTTCGACGGCGGCGAGGCGCGGGGCTTTCGGCTCTACCACGTGCCCTACGGCGAGCTCGACCTCGGACCCTACGGGTTCATGGTGGTGGAGCCGAAGTGGATCGAGGTGCACAAGTGACGGGTGCGTGGCCCTACTGCGCGCCGTGAGCTCGGATGTGGAGTGGGGTGAGTGACGGCGGCGGGGGCGCTTGTGCGAAATCGCGCGATCGGCTAGCTTCCGGGCCATGTCGAACGCGCTCTCCCGTCGCAAGCTCTTCCAGGTCGCATCGGTGGTCACGGCGCACGCCGCGGTGGCGTGCACGGTGGAGCCGGGGGGGTCGGGGAAGCGAGTGGTGGTGATCGGCGGGGGGCTGGCGGGGCTCTCGGCGGCGTACGAGCTGCAGAAGGAGGGCTACGAGGTGACGGTGCTGGAGGGGCGCGAGCGGATCGGCGGGCGGGTGTACACGATCCGCGAGGGCTTCGAGGACGGACACCTGGCCGAGATCGGGGCGGTGCGGATCCCGGACGTGCACGAGCGGACGCTCGCGTACTGCGAGATGCTGGGGCTCGAGCTCGAGGAGTTCCCGGCGGGTGAGCCGGTCTACTACCTCGACGGCCAGCGCTTCATGCACGAGGAGGGGAAGCCGTGGCCGCTGATGGGGCTGAACGCGGACGAGGCCGACAAGGGGCTCGGCGACCTCTGGGGCGAGTACATCGCGGCGACCTTCGACGAGTTCGGCGACCCGCGCGAGGGGACCTTCCCGAAGGCGGGGGTGGTCGAGACGTACGACGGGATGGTCTACACGGACTTCCTGCGCGGGCGGGGGGCGAGCGAGGCCTTCTTGAAGCTCTACGGGAGCGACAACGGCTCCGAGATCTCGACGATCGGCACGCTGGCGTGGATGGGCGCGGAGGTGGCCGACCAGGCGTGGGACCGGACCTTCCACATCAAGGGCGGCAACGATCAGCTGCCGCTGCGGCTGGCCGAGGAGGTCGGGATGGACAAGATCCTGCTCGGCCGCAAGGTCACGAAGATCGAGCACGACGACGCGGGGGTCACGGTGACCTTCGAGCACGAGGGGGCCGAGGGGTCGATCTCGGCGGACTACCTGGTCTCTGCGATCCCCTTCACGACGCTCCGCGACGTGACGGTGAGCCCGGCGTTCTCGGACGAGAAGATGAAGGCGATCGACGAGCTCTTCATGATGAACGCGGGGCGCGGCTACATCCAGACCAAGACGCGCTTCTGGGAGGCGGAGGGGGTCGGCGGGCTGAAGATCGCCAAGACCGACACGCCGGCCGAGCGGATCTGGAACCTGAGCCCCTTCATGCCGGGCCCCAAGGGGATGATCGTCTCGTACACGCAGAACCACAACGCGGACGCCTACTGCGAGATCCCGGTGGCCGAGCGCGAGCAGTACACGCTGGACGCGATCAAGGCGTTCTTCCCCGAGATCGAGGCCGAGAAGCTGGTCTTCCTCCACTACTGCTGGAAGGAGGACCCGTGGGCGAAGGGGGCGTGGACCGACATCCTGCCGGGGCAGTGGTGGATCGTCGACGCGACGGTGCGGGCGGAGGGGCGGGTCCACTTCGCGGGCGAGCACACGTCGGCGTGGGCGGGGTGGATGCAGGGGGCGATCGAGTCGGGGCAGCGGGTGGCCGCGGAGATCGTCGCCGCGGGCGCGTGAGGCGGTGGGCGGCGGAGCTGTCCGTAGGGGCAGGCGTCCGCGAGCGTCGCGGGCGCGTGAGGCGGGGGACGTCTGCTGTCTGTGGGGACAGGTCCGAGCGGCCGGGTCCTCGGGGGCAGGTGGGCGCTTGAAATCGCGCGGGGCCTCGGGCAAGGTGCGAGCATGCGCTCCGCTGGAAGCTCCGCCCCTTCGTTGACCCCTGCGCTGGTCCCCGCGCTGGCCCCCGCGCTGGCCCTCGTGATGGTCTTCGCGCCGATCGGCTGCGGCGACGACGGCGGGGCGGAGACGGGGGCGAGCGCGTCGTCTTCGGGGTCCGGGGCTTCGGGGGCTTCGGGGCCTTCGGGGACGGCGAGCTCGGGCGAGGGGTCGAGCGGGAGCGAGGGGTCGAGCGGTGGGAGCGGGAGCGAGGGGAGCACGAGCGCGGGGAGCAGCGACGGGTCGGCGGGGACGAGCACGAGCACCGGCGGGGAGACGAGCGGGAGCAGCGGGGAGGCGACGAGCACGGGCGGGGCGCTGGACGAGTGCCCGCGGGTGCGGGTGGTGGTGCAGCCGGGGAACGTGCTCAACGTGCGGCCGGATCCGTCGACGAAGGGCGCGCCGGTGGGCTCGTTGGCGAACGGGGCGATCGTCGACGTGCTCTCGATCGTCCACGGCGAGGCGATCGACGGCGTGGACCTCTGGTACGAGGTCGACGACGGTCAGGTGAGCGGGTTCGTGTTCGGCGCGTTTGTCGAGTGCACGCTCGAGGAGCCGCCGGAGCTGCTGCCGCCGGACGGCTACTACCTGCCGCTCGAGTGCGGGATGTCGGCGAAGATCGCCCAGGGGAATTTCGGCGACTTCAGCCACCAGGGGAAGGCGAAGTACGCGTTCGACTTCTCGATCGGGCTGAACACGCCGCTGACGGCGATGGCGGACGGGGTGGTGATCCACGTGTACGACCAGACCGGGCCGGGGGACCCCTGCTACAGCGGCGGCGGGCAAGAGTGCTTCCCGTACGCGAACCTGGTGGTGCTCCTCCACGGCGACGGGGCGGCGTCGATCTACAAGCACCTGAACAAGGTGCACGTGGGGCTCGGGGAGTTCGTGCCGCGGGGGGCGACGATCGGGCTCTCGGGGTCGACGGGGTACTCGACGGGGCGCCACGCGCACGTGATGCGGGAGGAGGATTGCGGGGTGGCGAACTGCCAGTCGATCCCGCTCTCGTTCGTCGATGTGCCGGGCGACGGGGTGCCGGTGACGGGGCAGACGGTGACGTCGATGAACTGCCCGTGAGGGCGCCCTGCATGCGCGCTTGAATTCGCGCGCGGGGGCCGGTACACGGAGACATGGCCGCGCGCGCGCTCCTCCGGGTCCTCTCGCCTTCGTTGCTCTTGCTGGTCGCCGTGAGCGGCTGTGGCGACGAGGGGGAGGGGAGCTCGGGAGCGGGCGCGACGTCGACGAGCGGCGAGGCGACGGGGAGCGCGGGGACGGGGAGCACGAGCGCGGGGACGGGAGAGGGGAGCACGAACTCGGGGAGCGCGAGCTCGGGCGCCACGAGCGGGAGCACGAGCGGCGAGACGAGCGGGAGCGGGAGCGGGAGCACGACGGGCGAGGGGACGAGCACGACGGGCGAGGGGACGAGCACGACGGGCGGGGCGTTGGAGGATTGCCCGCGGCTGCGGGTGCTGGTGCCGGACGGGCAGGTGCTGAACGTGCGGCCGGATCCGTCGACGCAGAGCCCGCCGGTGGCGACGCTGGCGAAGGGGGCGATCGTCGACGTGGTCGCGAAGGTGAAGGGCGAGGCGCTGGAGGGGAACGACGCGTGGTTCGAGATCGCGGCGCCGATGGGCTTCGTGTGGTCGGGGCTGGTGGAGTGCACGACCGATGAGCCGCCGCCGCCGACCGGGTTCTGGCTGCCGCTCGAGTGCGGGATGTCGGCGAAGATCACCCAGGGGAACTTCGGCAATTTCAGCCACCAGGGGACCTCGGCGTACGCGTTCGACTTCTCGCTGGGGGTGGGGACGCCGCTGGTGGCGATCGCCGACGGGGAGGTGATCTATGTGTATGACAAGACCAAGCCGGGGGACCCCTGCTACGACGGCGGCGACGCGTCGTGCATCGATAAGGCGAACCTGGTGACGCTCCTCCACGGCGACGGGACGACTTCGCTCTACGCTCACTTGAGCGCGGTGAAGGTGACGCTCGGAGAGGTGGTGTCGCGGGGGACGGCGGTGGGGCTCTCGGGGTCGAGCGGCTACTCGACCGGGCGGCACGCCCACGTGGCGCGGCAGGAGAAGTGCAATTGGGGGACGTGCCAGTCGATCGCGGTGTCGTTCGAGGACGTGCCCGGGGACGGGGTGCCGAAGACGGGGGACACGGTGACGTCGATGAACTGTCCGTGAGGACAGCCGCATCGGTGGGCGCTCCGCGGCGGCGGTGATGTCCTCGACCGTGGAGCGGCGACGAGGCGCGGTGTCCTGGTGGTGGTTGCGGCCGCGCGTGGGGTCGCGCCTCGTCGCGGACGCCGTCCAGTGCGGACGCGCCGCAGGGCGGTGCGCGGCGGGCGGCAACACTTGCGTCACCGAGGCGTCACGGGCGGGTCGAGGCCGGCTATCCTGGGGGTGTCCACCGGAATGGACAGGAAGGGAGCCGGGCCGCGCGTGAGGTCGTCTCGGGTCGACGGGTGGAGGGAAGAGGCGGGGGATGGGCACGAGCCGGCGCTGGAGCGGAGGTTCCTGCGGATCGGCGCGTGGGGGCTCCTCCTCCTCTGCTCGGTGGTGGTGGTCAACAACGCCGCGCTGGGGGTCTTGCCGGGGGCGACGGCGGTCGCCTCCGTCGGTGTGCTGGCGTCGCTGGTGATCCTCTTCTTCGAGCGGCGCGGCGCGTCGCAGCGGGTGCTGGCGCTCGTCTTCGTGGCGATGATGGTCGGTGTGGTGGGGGTGGGCTGGTTCCCCGCCGGCGGGATCGTGAGCTCGATGAGCACGGTGTTCCCGCTGGTGGTGTGCATCGGCGTGCTGGTGGTGCCGATCCGCCAGATGCTGCCGCTCGTGCTCGCGTTGATGGGGGCGGCGCTGGTGCTGGTCGGCCTCGAGGCGGTGTTCCCGGCGTGGGTGGGGCCGCAGCTCACGGGGAGCGTGGCGGTGGCCGACTTCACGACCGCGGCGCTGACGGGGACGTGCCTCATCGGCCTGGCGGTGCGGGCGATGCGGAAGGCGTACGAGCGCGAGCGAGAGGTGCAGCGCGCGCAGCGGGAGCTCCTGAGCGCGGCGCACGACGACCTGGCGGCGGCGCTGGTGGACGCCCGACACTCGAACGACGCGAAGTCGCTCTTCCTGGCGCACATGAGCCACGAGATCCGGACGCCGCTGGCGGGGGTGGTCGGCAGGGTGGAGCTCTTGCGCCAGGAGCCGCTGGGGGCGCGGGCGCGTGAGCACGTCGAGGGGCTCGCGCGCGCGAGCCTGCACCTCCGTCGCCTGGTCGACGACCTCCTCGATCTCGGTCGGATCGACCACGACCGGCTGGTGCCGAGGATCGCGGCGGTGGAGATCGGGGCGCTCGCGTCGGACGCGGTGCGCGACGCGGAGGAGCCGAGGGGGCCGCGCTTCGAGGTGCGGACGGCGCCGGCGCTCGCGGGCAAGATCCGGGTGGATCCGGCGCGGGTGCGGCAGGTGTTGACGAACCTGCTGGTGAACGCGGTGCGGCACGCGGAGGCGAGCTCGGTGGTGGTGGAGATCGGGGCGCCGACGCCGGGGCGGCTGGTGACGACGGTCGCCGACGATGGCCGCGGGATCGAGCCCGAGCGGCTGACGCAGCTCTTCCGACCCTTCGAGTGCGACGAGCGCTCGTCGCTGGTCGGCGGGACGGGGCTCGGGCTCTACGTGGCCCGGCGGATCGCGGTCGCGCTCGGCGGGAGCCTGGAGGTCGACTCGCGGGTCGGCGGCGGCACGCGCTTCCGCTTCGAGGTGCCCTTCGAGCCCGATGCGGGCGGTGAGGCGCCGACGCCCGAAGCGCCGACGCCCGAAGCGCCGACGTCGGTGGCGGGCCTGCGGGTGCTCTCGGCGGAGGACGACCCGATCGTCCGCGAGGTGCTGGCGGCCTACTTCGCGGCGCTGGGGGTGGAGGCGGTGCTGGTGGAGGACGGCCTGGCGGCGATCGAGCGGGCGGGTGAGGCGTCGTTCGACGCGATCTTCCTCGACGTGAACATGCCAGGCGCGAGCGGCCTGACGGCGGCGGCGGCGATCCGCGAGGAGGCGGCGAATCGCGGGGCGAGGTGCCCGGAGTTGGTGGCGCTGACGGCGAGGGCGTACGCGTCGGACGCGGAGGCGTGCCGGGCGGCGGGGATGCGTCATTTCTTGGCGAAGCCGCTCACGCTGGACGAGCTGCGAGGGCTGCTGGAGGCGGTCGCGGCGGCCCGTTCGGGGCCGGGGGATTCCGGCGCCGTGGGCCGCTGAGGGGCCCCGCGCGGATCGTGCTCGCCGGGGACGTCAAGGACCGCGGGTGGGCGGGGGCGCCGGCGGTGGTCGGGGTGGAGGGGATCGACGGGCGGGCGGGGCTCCGGCAGACTGGGGGGCATGCGCTCGTGGAACGCGATCCTTGGGGCGACGCTCGTCGGGGTGGCGCTGGCGGCGGGCGGGTGCGTCGAGGCGAAGCCGGCGGCCGAGAACGAGATGGTGACGGCGGCGGGGAAGGGGGGGGCGCCGGAGGCGAGCGCGCCGGAGGTGACGCCTCATGCCCCCGAGGGGGCGCCGAGGTCGACGGCCGGCGGGGAGCCGGAGGCCGCCGGGCCGCCGAAGGATGCGCCGAAGGATGCGCCGAAGGATGCTGCGAAGGATGCTGCGAAGGATGCGGCGAAGGATGCTGCGAAGGAGTTGCCGCCGCGGCCGGCCGGTGTGAAGCGCGACATCCATCCGCACGGCGGCGACCTCTGCCTGGAGATGTACAGCGCCTGCGACGCGAAGGGGCTCTGCACGAGCGCGCCCTTCAACCTGGAGTGCGGCGAGATCGGGACGATCCCGGGGGGCGACAAGGTCCGCTGCGTGTGCCCCTGAGCCGAGGCGGTGAGGCTGGCCCGAGGGACAGGTTGGGGCGGCGGAGGGGGGGCGGCGGAGGGAGGGCGGCGGAGGGGGATCAGCGGAGGAACTTGATCGCCAGGAAGCCGCCGATCAGGAGGATGGCGCCGACGACGGTGGCGACGTTGAAGTAGCGGTCGATCAGGTCCTTGGCGCGGCGGCCGGTGAGGCGGATGACGAGGGCGACGAGGAAGAAGCGGCCGCCGCGGCCGAGGATGCTGGCGATGGTGAACTGGGTGAGGTCGATCTTGGCGACGCCAGCGGCGACGGTGAAGACCTTGTAGGGGATCGGCGTGAAGGCGGCGGCGAAGACGGCCTCGCCGCCGTGCTCGTGGTAGGTGCGGGTGACGGCGTCGAAGTTGGCCTGGGAGATGACGCGGTTGATGAGGAGGGGCTCGAAGCTCGACCAGAGGGCGAAGCCGATGTAGTAGCCGAAGAGGCCGCCGAGGACGGAGCCGAGGGTGCACCAGGCGGCGAAGTGGAAGGCGCGGGTGGTGCGGGCGAGGGCGAGGGCGATGAGGAGGATGTCGGGCGGGATCGGGAAGAAGCTCGACTCCGCGAAGGCGAGGATGAAGAGGGCGGGGACGCCGTAGGGGGTGTCGGCCCAGCCGAGGACCCAGTCGTAGAGGCGGCGGACGATGTTCGTCTTGGGGGCCGGGTCGGACACGGCGGGAAGCTAGCACGCGGGCGCAGAGGCATCGACTCGGCGTCGGATCGCGCGGGGGTGTGCGCAACGTCTCGCGAGGGATCCAGAGGCGGGGCGGTCGGCGGGGCGTGCCGCCAGCGGCGAGAGCGGTGAGTGTGAGGGGCGGGTGGTGGCGGTCGCCGGCGAGGATCCGCGAGGCGGTGCACGAAGGGCGATCATGGGCGCGATCGTTTCGTCGGCGGCGATCACTACGAGGGCAGGAAGGCCGCGATGACCAAGACCGAGACCGCCCCGAACACCGAGACCGTGACCGAGTCCGCCACCGAGCGCGCCGCCGCGAAGGTGCCCTTCTTCGCCCGCAAGGTCGGGCGCGCCGAGCTGACCGTGCGGACCGGTCTCCGCGCGGGCGCCTCGGAGGAGGCGATGAAGCAGCGGAGCTAACCCGCGGCGAGGACGACCATGCAGAAGCCCGAGACCACGACGACCCCGGCGATGAGCACGCCGACGAGCGACCCGGTGGCCCGCGCCGAGGCGCAGGTGCCCTTCTTCGCCCGCAAGGCGGGGCGCCCGAGCCTGACGGTCCATAGCGGCCTCCGCGCCGGGTCCCGTGAGTCGGATGAGAAGCGCGGCTGAGCGCGCGCGAACCACGACGAGCCAGGAACGACGGAGAACGACCATGCAGAAGCCCGCGACCATCGAGAGCGCCGAGAGCATCGACACCATCGACACCATCGACACCACCGACACCACGCTCGCCGAGGCGAAGGTGCCCTACTTCGCCCGCAAGCAGGGGCGACCG
>WBZL01005442.1_pt1 | contig 10557 bp, 7 predicted proteins | sample 5204291 | NCBI WGS metagenome assembly WBZL01 (sample SAMN12344345, study PRJNA552823) | activated sludge metagenome | biome: Activated sludge suspended growth; feature: Nitrification reactor; material: Wastewater; isolation source: activated sludge from nitrification reactor of wastewater treatment... | reverse complement strand
CGGCCTACATCAGCCGCATTTGCTGTAACCGCAGTTCAGGCAGGTGGCACAGCCGTCCATGATGATGGTGGCGTTGGTATTGCACTTCTGGCAGAGCGTGGCGCCTGCCGGGAAGGCAGCTTCGGCATCGTCTTCGCGCAGTTCGGACTCAACCGGAGAAGAATGTGAATCCTTCTTCTTCGACGCGGCGTTCACACCTGCGCCGTGGCGGGCGCTTTCAGATTTTTTTTTTGCGCGCCCTTCATAGGCCGCACGCTTTTCCGCCAGCAAGGCGCGCTGCGACGGATCCATTTCCGGATCGTGCAGCAAGCCGATCATCTTCATGTGGCGTTCGACCACCAGTCCGAGCTCGGCGACGATGCTCGGCATATAGGTGCCGCCCGCCTTGAAGTAACCGCCGCGCGGATCGAACACCGCCTTGAGTTCTTCCACGAGGAAGGTCACGTCACCGCCTTTGCGGAACACGGCGGACATGATGCGGGTGAGCGCAACGATCCACTGGAAGTGTTCCATGTTCTTCGAATTGATGAAGATCTCGAAGGGCCGGCGCTGCTCGTGCTCGGTGCCCTGGTTGAGCACGATGTCGTTGATGGTCACGTACAGCGCGTGCTCGAACAGCGGCGACTTGATCTTGTAGGTGGCACCGATGAGCTCGTCCGGGCGCTCCACCTTTTCATGCATCTGGATGACTTCGGCCGTGGCCAGCTCGGGCTCTGCAGCGACAGGCGCTGACACCGCCGGCTTTGCCTCGTCCGGCTTGACCACGTTGTAGCCCTTGATCTTCTTGCTGATCTTGATCGCCATCCGGCGCACTCCTTGGTATTCGATTGCGGAACGCGTTCAGCGACCGTCGGTTGCGGCGACGCCATGCGCGTCGCTCCTGCACATCCGCCTCAACAGGCTGTACCGGCCAGGGCTTGGGGCCGTGACCGGTACCGGGAGATACCGTTCCCGCCGGTCACGGCGGGAACGGCATGCCCTTACTTGCGACCCTTCTTTGCGGCCTTCTTCGCCGGCTTGCGTGCTGGCGCCTTCTTGGCGGCCTTCTTCACGGCCTTGCGGGCGGGTGCCGCTTTTTTCACTGCTTTCTTGGCAGCTTTCTTGGCCGGTTTGCGTGCCGACGCTTTCTTGGCCATCTTCTTCGCGGCTTTCTTCGGCGCGGCCTTCTTGGCTACCTTCTTCACCGCTTTCTTGACTGCGGCTTTCTTCGGCGCGGCCTTCTTGGCCACCTTCTTCGCGGCAGGCTTGGCCTTGGCCTTTGCCTTGCTGGCCTTCTTGGCAACGGCCTTCTTGGCGGCCTTCACCTTCTTGCCCACGCTGGCAGCAACCTTGCCAATCTTGTCGGCGGCAGCGGCTTCCGCCTTCTTTGCCGAAGCGACGACGTTCTTGATCTTGCGTGCGGCCTGCTTGCGCGCCTTCTTCACCTTGGCTGCCGCACTCTTGCCTGCGCTGGCCACCGACGATTTCGCATCGGCGACGACGGCGCTGGCGGTAGAGGCCACGGCACCGGCGGCATCAGAGATCGCGTTGCCAATTTCTTTCAGACTGTCTTTGACTTCTTCTACCGAACTCTCGGAATTCATGTTCCCCTCTCCGACCTATGTTGGTGACCAGGATTGAAATCGCATTGCACAACACAACGACGCGCGGCATGCGCGCCGGCCCGCACTCGATTCAGAATTTGCCGTAGTAGCCTTCTTTCAAGGCATCGAACAGATTGGCTGCGGTGTGGACCTCGCCATCGTACTCGATCTCTTCGTTGCCTTTTACCTCCACCACCGATCCGTCTTCGAGCTCGAAACGATACTTCGTGTTTTCCAGATCATGCTCCTTTACCAGCACTCCTTGGAAGGCCGCTGGATTGAAGCGGAAGGTGGTGCATCCTTTCAAGCCCTGGGCGTGGGCATATCGGTAGATGTCCTTGAATTCCTCGTACGGGTAGGCGGTCGGCACATTGGCGGTCTTGGAGATCGAGGAATCGATCCATTTCTGCGAGGCAGCCTGGATATCAACGTGCTCGGTCGGGGTGATGTCGTCCGCGGCGACGAAGTAGTCGGGCAGCTTTTCCTCGGCCTTGTCCGAAAACGGCATGGCCTTGCCGTTGATCAGCTCGCGGTAGGCCAGCAGTTCGAAGCTGAACACCTCGACCTTTTCCTTGGATTTCTTGCCCTCGCGGATCACGTTGCGGCTGTAGTGGTGGGCAAAGCTGGGTTCGATGCCGTTGCTGGCATTGTTGGCCAGGGAGAGGGAGATGGTTCCGGTCGGGGCAATGGAGGTGTGATGGGTGAAGCGCGCGCCCACCTCGGCCAACTCGGCCACCAGCTCGGGGGCGACTTCGGCCACCCGCTGCATGTAGCGGCTGTATTTGGAGTGCAGGATGCGGCCGGGCACGGAATCACCTGCCTTGTAGCCATCCCGAATCATTTCCGGGCGCTTGCGCAGCATCTCGCCGGTAACCGTGAACTCGCGCGAGAGCACTGGCGCGGGCCCTTTTTCCTTGGCCAGGCCCAGCGCGACTTCCCAGCCGGCCACGGCCATTTCACGCGAGACATCCTCGGTGAAACGACAGGCCTCGGCGGTGCCATAGCGCATCTTGAGCATGGTCAGGGTGCTGCCAAGGCCAAGGAAACCCATGCCGTGGCGACGCTTGCTCTCGATTTCCTCGCGCTGCTGCTCAAGCGGCAACCCGTTGATTTCGACCACGTTGTCGAGCATGCGCGTGAACACGCGCACGACCTCGCGGTATTCGTCCATGTCGAAGCGCGCCTTGGGCCCGAACGGATCACGCACGAAGGTGGTCAGGTTGACCGAGCCCAGCAGGCAGGAGCCATACGGCGGTAGCGGCTGTTCGCCGCAGGGGTTGGTCGCGCGGATGTTCTCGCACCACCAGTTGTTGTTCATCTCGTTGACGCGGTCGATGAGGATGAATCCCGGCTCGGCAAAATCATAGGTGGACACCATGATCATGTCCCACAGGTGCCGTGCACGGATGTGGCTGTAGACCTTGCAAGCCACCAGGCCATCGTCGCGCACCACGTAGTGCTTGCTCGTCGGCCAATCGCGCCAGACCACCTTGTCGGCGTCGGTGAGGTCGATTTCGTGCTGTTCCTTGATGTGGATCGGGAACACCAGCGGCCAATCGCCGTCTTCATCGACGGCCTGCATGAAGCCATCGGTGATCAGCAGGCTCAAGTTGAACTGGCGCAGGCGACCGTCCTCGCGCTTGGCGCGGATGAACTCGCGCACGTCCGGGTGCGAAACATCGAAGGTGCCCATCTGCGCACCGCGGCGGCCGCCGGCGGAGGACACGGTGAAACACATCTTGTCGTAGATATCCATGAACGACAGCGGGCCGGAGGTGTAGGCACCGGCTCCGGAAACATACGCACCGCGCGGACGCAAGGTGGAAAACTCGTAACCGATGCCGCAACCGGCCTTCAGGGTCAGGCCCGCCTCGTGCACCTTGTCGAGGATGTTGTACATCGAATCCTCGATCGTGCCGGAAACCGTGCAGTTGATCGTCGAGGTTTTCGGCTTGTGTTCGTTGGCACCGGCGTTGGAGGTGATGCGGCCGGCCGGAATGGCGCCACGGCGCAAGGCCCACAGGAAGCGCTCGTACCAGTACTCCTGCTTCTCGGTGGTGGTTTCGACCTCAGCGAGGGCGCGCGCAACGCGCTGGTAGGTATGGTCGATGCTGGCATCAACCGCTTCGCCGCTCTTGGATTTGAGCCGGTATTTCTTGTCCCAGATATCGTGGGACGCTGGTTGAAGTGGAATCTCGACTGCCCCGCGCGCCAACCCCTCAAGTCGCACCGTGCTCATTGCAAAATCGTCCTCCCGGATCTTCTTGTGTGTCCGGGATTGCTTCCCGGTATCGTTGCTGCTTTTCACCACGGCACCGCTTCACCTTATGGACGGTCAAGGGCTGCCAAAGCGGTCGGAATGCCTTCGACATTCCCCGAATCTCGCCACAATGGCTAGGCCCGCACCCGTTGGGCACACACAACATCTTGTGCTTGCGCCAAAGGTCTACGGTACGCCGCGACCGGCTCCTTGTCCATAGGCCCGAGTCCGTTTGAAGCTGGGCTTGGCTTTCCGCCCGGCCACCCTTGGCAAACCCGGATTCGAGGGCCGGAAATGCAACTGAATCGAAGCTGCGTGGTCCGTGTAGGACAGAATCGACCAAGCCGTGAGCGTTTGCGTGGCCCGCGTGGCTTCCGCCCCTTTGCCACCCCTCACCATCCCTACCCGTCAGGAATCCCGGTAATGACTCGAACCTCCAAAACCCGCGTCGCATCGCTCATCGCGTTGTTCGGTCTGGCTGCACTGCTTGGATTGGTTGCATTCCCGGTATCGCACGAGGCGCACGCCGGCCTGCCGCCGTCGGTCGACGGCCAACCGCTGCCTTCGCTGGCACCGATGATCGAGCGGGTGACGCCGGCGGTGGTCAATATCAATACCCGCACGCGCGTGGCGGTGCGCGACCCCTTCTTTGATGACCCGTTCTTCCGGCGCTTTTTCAACATGCCCAACCAGCCGCGCGAGCGCGTGCAGCAATCGCTGGGCTCCGGGGTGATCGTGGACGCTGCCAAGGGCTATGTGCTGACCAACAACCATGTCATCCAGGGCGCCGACGACATCGAAGTAACCCTGCATGACAAGCGCACGCTCAAGGCGCAGGTGATCGGTTCGGACCCGGCCACCGACCTGACCGTGCTGAAGATTCCCGTCGGCGGCCTTGAACAAATCTCCCTGGCCAAGTCCAGCGATGTGCGCGTGGGCGATTTCGTGGTCGCCATCGGAGATCCCTTCGGCCTCGGCCAGACCGTCACCTCGGGCATCGTGTCCGCGCTGGATCGCACCGGCCTGCGCGGCGGCTACCAGAGCTTCATCCAGACCGACGCTTCCATCAATCCCGGCAACTCCGGCGGCGCCCTGGTCAATCTGCGCGGAGAACTGGTTGGTATCAACTCGATGATCTTTTCTCCATCCGGTGCCAGCGTTGGCATCGGCTTTGCCATTCCCAGCGACCTGGCCGCCAATGTCATGCGCCAGCTGATCCAGTTTGGCGAGGTGCGTCGCGGCGTGCTGGGCGTGGAAACCCAGGACCTGACCGCAGAGCTTGCGAGCATGCTCGGCATCACCAAGGGCAGCGGCGCCGTAGTCACCCGCGTGCGCGGCGACAGCGCGGCCGCCTCCGCCGGCCTGCAACCGGGCGATGTGATAGTCGCGGTCAATGAAAAAACGGTGTCCTCCGGACAAGACCTGCACAACATCGAAGGCCTGTCACCGCTGGGCGCGGCCCTGAACGTGCGCATCCTGCGCGATGGCAAGCCGCAAACCGTGAGCATGACCCTCAAGGCCAGCGCTTCCACCCGCCTGCGCGGAGGCGATCTGGATGCGCGACTTGCCGGTATCCAGTTGCAGGACCTGACCGATGCACAACGCCAGAATGGACTGGCAGGCAGTGCCGTGACGGCCGTCGAGGGCTCCAGTCGTGCCTATGCACAGGGACTGCGGGCCGGCGACGTGATCGTCGCCATCAACCAGCGCGAGTTCGAGAGCACGGCGACCCTGGCGGATCTTCTGCAACGCAAGCCGCGCCAGATGCTGCTCACCATCCTGCGTGGGCAGAGCCTGTACTACCTGCTGCTGGAGTGAACGGGGTTCGGAGATTAGAGATCGGAGATCAGGGGCGGAGATCGGAGATCAGGGATGCCGTCTTCTGCTTTTCTCCGGCCCCTGCTCCCCGATCTCGGATCCCGAAAAAAAGGAGTCGGCCGTTAAGCCGGGTTCTGTCGTGGGCAGCCATTCCTCTGGATCCTGCGTCGCCGCAGGATTCAAGCAACCAACCCGGGAGCGACGCGGGCCACGCCATGGCTCCCCTATTTGGTCTTGCTCCAGGTGGGGTTTGCCGTGCCATGCGGCGTTGACCCCGCACGCGGTGCGCTCTTACCGCACCGTTTCACCCTTGCCACGCACATCTTGCGATGCCGTTCGGCGGTTTGCTTTCTGTTGCACTTTCCGTCGGCTCACGCCGCCCAGGCGTTACCTGGCACCTTGCCCTGTGGAGCCCGGACTTTCCTCGCCGTGTCGAAACACGTCGCGACTGCCTGGCCGACTCCAGCGCGAAGTCTAGCGGGTTTGGCCCGGCTGCGGTTGACGCCCGCATCCGCATTGCCCACGATTCCGCTTTGCCGCGGATTTCCTGATGCCCGCAGACCCCGCCGATTCCACCCCCCAGACCGACAAGGGTGCGCACGCACCCAGGCCGCGCGCGCGGTCCCGGCCCGGTCGCATGGCCCTCATGCGCGGACTGGCGATACTCGTCTGGGTTGGCATGCTCGTGTTCGTGCCATTCGCGGAAAAGCTCGAACTGGAGAAATCCTTCGCGCTCGCCATCGTCGGCTGCGCCACCTTGATCCTGCTGTTCGCGACTGCGCGCGCGTCGTTTTCCCTGCTCACCATCAGCCTGCTGGTCATCACCCTGGCCACGGCGAGCATGCTCAAGCTGGAGTTCCTGCTCACCCCGGTACTCGCACCCGACCTCAAGTACTACATCAACCTGGAGTCGCTGGACTGGCTGGTGCGCTATCCGATGCTGCTCGCGGTGACGGGTGTTGCGCTGATCCTCGTTCCTGCCCTGCTGGTGCTGGCATGGAAATGGGACGAAGTCCCCGTGGCCTGGACCCTGCGCCAGCGTCGCGCCGTGCTGATGCGAGGGCTTGGATTGCTTGCGGCCATCCTGATCCTGGCCATCTGCCTTTCGCCGCGCGGCCCGTTTTCCGGCGTATTCAACAAGCCGATGTGGGCCACCATCACCGACCGCAGCTACCTGACCGCGTTCTTCACCTCGTTCAGCGATACCGAGGTGCACATTCCGCAGCGCTCCGGGTCCAGCGACGCCTCGATCTCGTGGAAGCTCGACACCCCATTGCGCGCGCCGCAGCGGCGACCGGATGTGGTCGCAATCCTCGAAGAAAGCACCTTCGATCCGCGCATTCTCAAGGTCTGCACAATCCCGCAATGCTCCTTGCCGATGTTCCAGCCGGATGCGGATACCCGCGCCAGCGGCCCGCTCACCGTGCATACCTTTGGTGGTGGCACCTGGACCAGCGAATTCGCCCTGGAAACCGGCCTTGCCGATGTCCTGTTCGGCAATGCCGGGCTATACGCCACCTACAGCCTGGCGCCACGCGTGCAGTACTCATTGCCGCGCGCGTTCAAGGCGGCTGGCTATCGGGTGATCGCGGTGTACTCGCACAGCGGCGAGTTCCTCAACGCACGCAATGCCTACGAGAACTACGGCTTCGACATGTTTTACGACGGCACGGACCTCGGCCTTGGCTGGGAAAGCACCGACGAGGACCTGTACGAGGCGTTTCGCCAGATCTACTCCGATGAAGTCGAAGCGCATCCGGACCAGCCGCTGTTCCTGTTCACCCTGACCCTGCACCAGCACGGCCCGCACATGGACCCGCTGGAGAGCTTGCCTGCGCCCTATGACAAACCGCTGTTCAAGGGCAAGTTCAAGCCACCCGCGCTGGATGCCTGGCTCAATCTCAACCTCGGCAATTACCTGTACCGCGCAAAACTCTCAAGCGCGATGTTGGACAAGATGCAAGCACTGCTTTGGCGCAGCGGACGTCCCACGGTGCTGATGCACTTCGGCGATCATCAGCCTTCGTTTGACGGTGCCATCCACGCAATTCCGAAGTCGGTACCCAAGGCCGCCGGACAGAACTCAAGCCGGGTCACCTACTTCAAACTCGATACCAGCTACGCCATGCCCAAACTGCCGCGTTACGAGGCGCTGGACATCACCTACCTGGGCTCCCTGCTGCTGGATGCCGCCGGCGTTCCCAAGGATGCCTACTACCAGGCCAATACGCTGATGCGTGATCGCTGCCAGGGCCGATACCTCAATTGCAAGGATCGAAAATTGATCTCCGCCTACCACGACTATTTGTTCTACAAGCTGAAAGTGCTCAAGGATGAATGAGACCGGTCCTGTTGCCGGCGTCGATGAGGCCGGTCGCGGGCCCTTGGCCGGTCCGGTGGTGGTGGCCGCCGTCATCCTCGATCCGGCAAGTCCGATTGCCGGGCTTGCGGACTCCAAGGCCTTGTCGGAACGCAAGCGGGAACGGCTCGCGCTGGCAATCCGCGCGCGCGCCTTGGCGTTTTCCATCTGCCATGTCGAGGCCGATGAAATCGATCGGCTGAACATCCTTGCTGCCACGATGGTTGGCATGTCTCGCGCTTTGCGCACCTTGTCGGTGGCTCCAAGTCTCGCCCTGATCGATGGCAATCGCGTGCCGAGCGACCTGCCCTGCCCCGCGCGTGCCATCGTCGGCGGCGATGCAACGGAAGCGGCCATCAGCGCCGCCTCAATTCTCGCCAAGACCACGCGCGACGCCCTGATGGTTGAACTCGATGGCGTTTACCCCGGCTACGACTTCGCCCGCCACAAGGGCTATCCGACCGCCGCACACATCCAGGCCATCGAACGCCTCGGCCCCTGCCCGCAGCACCGGCGCAGTTTTGCGCCGGTGCAACGCTGTTTGTTGCGCCGGTAAGGCCGGATGCGGATTTTTCGGGCGACATTTTGGGAATATGTCGGCTGGGCGCAAACACGCAACATCGGATTGCATGCAGTACCGACGCGGCGCGCTCCTGGTCGATGGACACGGGCTTGACCATCCACGAAACTGCGGACGCCTTTGCCCAAAGCGTCCAATCCACGGCCGGCGGGCACACAGGCACATTCAGTCCAATACTTTTTCAACAGGAGTTTCCTCAGCATGACAAAGCCACTGCTCCTCGGCATGCTGGCCAGCACTGCGTTGATTGCCGGTGACCTGCACGCCAGCGAACCTCAAGCGAATGCCACGATGCTGGTACTGGATGCTTCAGGCTCGATGTGGGGACAGATCAACGGGCGCAGCAAGATTGAAATCGCGCGTGATGCCGTTGGCAGCATGCTGGACGGCTGGCAAGGAGGCGACATCGGCTTGCTCGCCTATGGACACCGGCGCAAGGGCGATTGCGCGGACATCCAGGTATTGCAGGCACCCGAAAGCAACAACACCGACGCCATCCGCAAACAGGTCGGCGCCATCAATCCGGTCGGCATGACCCCGATCAGCGCCTCGGTTCGCCAGGCTGCACAGGAGCTGCGTTTCAGCGAAAACAAGGCCACCGTGATTCTGGTCAGTGACGGCGAGGAAACCTGCAACGCGGATCCTTGCGAGCTGGGCAAGGAGCTGGAATCCGCTAGTGTGGATTTCACCGCGCACGTGATTGGCTTCGACATTGAAAAAGGCAGCAAGGCTGACCTGCAACTGGCCTGTCTTGCCAGCAGTACCGGCGGCCGCTACCTGATGGCAGACAGCGCAGCCGAACTGAACCAGGCACTCAAAGCCGTGGCCGTAGCGACTCCGGACACACCCAAACCCGAAGTGAAATCGGCCCAGGAATGGTTGCCGGGCTACTCGTTGGGCTGGGTGTCGGGCACGCAGCTTGAAGGCATCGAAGACCAGGGCGCCACGCGCAGCATGGATTTCCAGATCAACCAGACTGCCAAGGATTGCCAGGCGATCTGCTATGCGGAAGAAAACTGTGCCGGCTGGCACTACGAACCCACCGGCAGCTACTTCATCGACCACCCGCGTTGCTTCCTCAAAGGCAAGGGTGCACCGCTGAAACTCGAACAGCAGGATGCCGATTGGACCGCCGGGGTCAAACCTGGCGTTGAGATCATTCTTGCCGAATCGGCGGAGTGATCCGAGCAGCGGCCCACGGGATTTGCGGGCGTGGCGATTTGACCGACCCCAAACGCCCCCACCATCGGGGGCATCACCGCCGCAGAATCGGTCGAGGTTTGCGGCGCGCGCGTCCCCGATGCACGTCCGCAAGCCCACCATGACGCCGGGTAATCGCCCGCCCGCACCCCGGCCATTCCGCGTTGTCCAGCACGTCAAGAGCTGATTGTCCCGGCGGACGCGGAGCCCGCACGAGCCCTGTCCAGTGCGCGCTTGTCCGACCCGGAACGCGCCGCTACCCTGTCCGATCCTCCCGCCCGATTGCACCATGTCCCCGGCTTTCGTCCATCTGCATGTCCACAGCGAGTATTCGCTGGTTGATTCGACCATCCGCATCGATTCGCTGGTTGCGGCGTGTGCGGCAGCCGGCATGCCTGCGGTTGCGCTCACCGATCAGGTCAACCTGTTTGCCCTGGTCAAGTTTCATGCGGCAGCCGAGAAGGCGGGCATCAAGCCGATTGCTGGCTGCGATGTATGGCTGGAGGATGCCGGCGATCGTCACCGGCCATTCCGCCTTACCCTGCTGTGCCAGAACGACGAGGGATATCGCAATCTTTCGCGGCTTGTTTCGCGCGCCTGGGCGCAAGGGCGTCACGGGGATTTCGCGTTCATCGATCCGGCCTGGTTGATCGAGGCGCATGCCGGTCTGATCGTGCTGGCGGGTGTGGAAAGCGAAGCCGGTCGGCACCTGCTGGGTGGTCGCCTGGATGCGGCCCGCGCCTGGCTCAAGGATTGG
>WBZL01005440.1_pt1 | contig 10558 bp, 10 predicted proteins | sample 5204291 | NCBI WGS metagenome assembly WBZL01 (sample SAMN12344345, study PRJNA552823) | activated sludge metagenome | biome: Activated sludge suspended growth; feature: Nitrification reactor; material: Wastewater; isolation source: activated sludge from nitrification reactor of wastewater... | reverse complement strand
GGTCGCGCGAGCGCGCGCCGCCCACCACCCAGCGGCACTGGAAAGCCGCCGCAATGGCCGCACCCATGGCGCCGGTGCCCTGCGCGACCCAGGGGCCGCCCACGTTGTCGGCACCACTGCGTTCCAGCGTGTCGATGCAGCGCGCCAGGTAGTCGGGCGCGAACTGGGTGTGGATGTCGAGCCGGGCAACCACTTCGCCCTGGGCGCGCGCGATGCAGGCGTTGAGCCCGGTGGAGACGATGCGGCCCGGGTTGTCCACCAGCACCAGCCGCGCGTCGTGGGCGCAGCGCTCCTGCAGACGCTCGCGCGTGCCGTCGTCGCTCTCGCCGTCGGCGATCAGCACTTCCATATGCCAGCCTTCCGGGAGCTGCTGGCGCAGCACCGAATCGCAAAAGGCGTCGATGAAGGCGGCCTCGTTGCGGCAAGGAGCGATCACGCTGAGCAGGCGGGGGGCAGGGGCGGTCATGGCAGAAGCTCCCGGTACAGCCGGTCCATGCGCTCCATCTGCGCCTTGCGGTCGCCGTCCAGCGCGATGCGCTCGGCATTGCGCTCGCCCGCCTGGCGCGCCTGTGCATCGTCGCTGGCCAGCCGCTGCAGCACGCGGGCCAGCGCGGGCGCATCGCCCGCAGGTACCAGCAGCTCGGGGGTGATCCACTGCCGGTTGGCGGGCAGGTCGCTGGCCACCACGGCCAGGCCGCAGGCCATGCTCTCCAGCATGGCCACCGAGGTGGCGTCGCTGGCGGGCGCGCTGACCGAGATCTTGCAGCGCGCCAGCACGGCGGCCATGCCCGCGTCGTCCAGGCGGCCATGGAAGGTCACGCTGGGCACCAGGCCCAGCTCTTGGACCTGGGCGCGCAGCGCGGGTTCGAGCGCGCCGCCGCCCAGCAGGTGCAGCTGCAGCGGTGCACCCGGAAGTTGCCGATGCAGCAGCGCGAAGGCGTCGATCAGCGTGGCGATCTGGTAGTTGGGTTCCCAGGCACGCAGGCTCACGATGTGCAGGCTGTCCTTGTGCTCCCAGGGCGTGGGGGTGAAGCGCGTGCGGTCCACACCCCAGTGGATCTCATGCACCGGGGCGCGCGGCTGGTACTGCCGCGCGGCCTCCACCAGGCTGGCCGAGTCGCCGGTGAGGAGGTCGGCGCGGCGCAGGATCCAGCCCGTGAGCCAGCGCATCCAGGGCCGGGTGTGCGGCGTCACCAGCAGGTCGCTGCCCCAGGCCGTCATCACCAGCGGGTGGCGGTCGCAGCGCGCGGCCAGGTAGCCGTAGGAGGTGAGGTAGTGCGCATGCACGATGTCGGGCGCCAGCTCGCGCACGGCGCGCTGTGCTGCGCTGGTGCGCAGCAGCCAGTCGGTTTGGCGCTGCACGGGTGCCAGGATGCGCTGCTCCACGCCATCGAGCGGCTCGGGCCGCGCGGTGACGAGGGAGACGCGCCAGCCGCGTGCGCGCATCTCCAGCGCCCAGCGCCTGGTGTGCGGGCTGTTGGCGTCGCCCAGCAGGCACAAGTGGGGTGCGTCAGCCATGCCCAGCCTCTTTCAGGGGCAAATCTCCCGCCCAGGCGGCGTAGTGGGGTGCCAGTTCGGGGTGCTGCGCCAGCAGGCGGGCGTCGCCCGTGCGCACGTCGCCGATGACGGCGGCGGGTGAGCCGGCGACGATGGCGAAATCCGGCACTTCACCGCGCACGCGCGCGTGGGAGCACACCACCACACCCTTGCCAATGCGGCTGCCCGCCTCGACCACGCTGTGCGGGCCGATGAAGCTGTACGCACCGATCTCGACCGGGGCGCGCACATAGCCAGGCACCTCGCCCTGGCGGCTGGCGTAGGCGCGGCCGAGCAGCCGGATGCTGCGGTGCGAGCTGTGCGTGACGATGCTGACAAAGTTGGTGATCTGCACCCCCTCGGCGATGCGCAGCCCGGCCGTGGCGTCGAGGAAGTTGAACTGGCCGATGAACACATGGTCCGCCAGCTCCAGTCCGGCCTCGCCCTCGATGCAGGTGCTGGGTGCGATGCGCGTGTGGGGCAACGCTTGGCCTGCACGGCCTTGCTCGCCGAACACCATGCGGTAGAAAAGCTGCCGCCAGAGCCAGCGGCGCCAGCGGTTAAGCAGGGGTCTCATGGGGAATGTCGCTCCAGGATGCGAGGGCCTGGAAATAGTAGAGGAAGTACGCGGCCATGGCGGTCGAAACGCCCCAGGCCGCTCCTGCGAGCCCGCCCCAGTGGAGTCCGGCGGCCAGCCCGGCGAAAAACACCACCTGCCCGACGAGCGCCAGGCGCAGCGCCCAGGGCTGGGCGCGCCAGGCGAGCGTCACCACCGAGAGCGGCGAGGCGATGAAATGCAGGCCGATATAGAGCGCCAGCCCGCGTGCCAGAACGCCGGTGTCACTCCACTGCTCGCCAAAGGCCCAGGCGAAAAGTGCGGGGCCCCACAGCAGCAGTGCGGTCCCCAAGGGCGCGGCCATGAGGGCCAGCGTCAGCATGGTGCGGCGTACCAGCGTACGCGCCTCGGCAGCGCTGCGGGCGTGCACCAACTGCGGGTACAGCGCCTGCGACAGCGCGCCCCCCAACAGGGTGGCAGGGGCCTTGAGATAGCGCAGCGCCAGGGCCCAGAAGCCCGCCGCTGCATCGCCTGCCCATGCCGCAATCAACAACAGCGCCAGCGTGTCCTGTAGCGCTCCTGCAAAAGCGTGGGGTGTGTTGTACAACGGAAAGTCGCGGTGCTGCGCGGCCATGGCTTGCAGGCGGCGCAGTGGTTGGCGCAGCAGGCGCCGCCAGCCCCCTTGCGGTGCGGGCCGGGCCAGCAGCCAAGTGGCTGCCAGACCCGCCAGCACGGGACCCAGCCACAGTCCCCACAGCCCGAGTTTGAGCAGCCCCAGAAGTACCTGCATCACCGCGGCTCCGCCCTGCTGCACCAGGCGTGCCGTCGCGAGCAACCCGAAGCGGTGCCCGCGTGTGGCCCACAGGCCCAGCCATTGCACGCCGCCTGCGGCCAGCACCGCCAGAGGTAGCAGCCAGGCCTGCTCCAGCCCTTGCCACCACCACAGCGTCAGGCCCACAGGCATGGACAGTGCCGTGACCGCCACCGCAATGCGCAAGCACAGCGCCATCAGCAGCGCGGCCCGCCGGGGCCGAGGCTCCAGCGGAAGGGCAAAGTCATAGCGCGCACAGACCACCACGGCAAGGTTGCTGGCCACCGCCCATAGCAGGGCGAACTGGCCGAAATCCTGTGGTGAATAAAGGCGTGTGAGCACAGGCCCCAGGGCCAGGGGTAAGGCATGCGCCAGCACGCTGCCCGACAGCAGTGTGAGCGTCGCCTTCAGCATCGTGGATCTCATGCTTGCTGGGGCTGGTAGCCGGGCACAAGCCCGTGCAGCAGGCCTTTGATGGCTGTGCTGTCATCGGTCTGGGCTGCATTCTCCAGACGTTCCAGCCATGGCTGCAACGTTTGCCAGGGCAGATGCTCCTCCCTTGCGCGCAGGATGCGCGGGTGCGACGTGGGCAGGGGATGGTCACCAATCAGCAGCTCTTCGTAGAGCTTTTCACCAGGGCGCAAGCCGGTGAATTCGATGGCGATGTCGCCCTGTGGGTGTGCCGCGTCACGTACCGTCAGGCCCGACAGCGTGACCATGCGCTGCGCCAGATCGGCAATGCGCACGGGCTCGCCCATGTCCAGCAGGAATACGTCGCCGCCTTCGGCCAATGCGCCTGCTTGCAGCACCAGTTGGGCGGCTTCGGGAATGGTCATGAAGTAGCGCGTGACTTCGGGGTGTGTCACGGTGATGGGCCCGCCCTGAGCGATCTGTTGCCGGAACAGCGGGATCACGCTGCCGCTGGAGCCCAGCACATTGCCAAAGCGCACCATGGAAAAACGCGTGGGGCATTGCCATGCACGGGCCTGCTCGGTGGCTGGGCCGAACGGAGGCTGGGGGCTTGCGGCCACGGCCTGCAGGATCAATTCGGCCACGCGCTTGCTGGCCCCCATCACATTGGTGGGGCGCACGGCCTTGTCGGTGGAGATGAGCACGAAATGCCGTGCCCCATGCTGCAGGGCCATCTGCACCATGGTGAGGGTACCGAACACATTGTTGAGCACGCCTTCACCCGCGTTGGCTTCCACCATGGGCACGTGTTTGTAGGCCGCGGCGTGGTACACAAGGGCCGGGCGGTATTGCGCGCCAATGTGCTGCATGCGCTGCGCATCGGCCGCACTGGCCAACAAGGGCACCAGCTCGCAGCGGTGTGCGCCCTGGTCGCGCAGGGTTTGCAGCTCGTGGTGGATGGCGTAGAGCGCGTATTCGCTGTGCTCCACCAGCAGCAGTTGCGCAGGGCCTTCGTTCACGATCTGGCGGCACAGCTCGCTGCCGATGCTGCCTCCGGCCCCGGTCACCAGCACTACCTGGCCCGCAAGCGCAGGGCCCAGCAGGCCGGGCAAGGGGGCCACGGGCTCGCGGCCGATGAGGTCTTCCAGCCCCAAGTCCTGGAAATCGGCCACCGTCACGCGGCCACTCGCCAGGTCCGACAGGCCCGGCAGCGTGCGGATGCGCAGCGGCAACTGGTGCAGGCCCTCCAGAATGGCGCGGCGGCGCTGGCGCGGTGCGCTGGGCATGGCCAGCAGCATGTCGGTGACGCCCAGGCGCTGCACCAGGTCGGGCAGGGTGTGCGTGCCGTACACGCGCACGCCGTTGATGCTGCGGCCCACCTTGATCGGGTCGTCGTCCACAAAGCCCACCAGCTCATACTGACGCATGCCGGCCAGACCCGCTGCCGTCTGTGCGCCTGCGCTGCCTGCTCCGTAGATCAGAAGATGGCGTGGGGCCTCGCCTGGCTGGCCGGCCAGCCACAGCCATCCCAGCGCACGGCTGGTGCCCACCAGCAGTAGAAAAATCAATGGCTGCAGGATACCCACGCTGCGTGGCACGCCCTCCCACTGGGCCAGCAACAGAACGGCCAGCAGCAGCGCGCCATACCAGGCGACGGCCCGGCCCGTGGTGATGAGCGCGCGAATGCCGGTGTAGCGGAAGATGGCGCGGTAGAGCCCCAGGTTCACAAAAATGGGAAACGCGAGCAGTGGCCCCAGGGCATAGACCAGCCACTGAAGCCCTTCGGGGCGGTGCAGTGTTTCGAGCCGCAATGTGAAGGCCAGCCACATGGCGAGCAGGCCCATGCCTGCGTCCAGGGCCACCACCACCAGGCGCTTGGCGTTGCGGGGCCATAGCAGGATGCGTGTGGGCAAGGTGCTGGACATGGCTGGCTGCGTGTGGTGTGTGCTACGCCCGCGCAATGCCCGTACGGTCGAGCACGTCCGCCACGAGCTCCAGCCGCACCAGCGGGTTGTCCAGTTGCATCAGCTGCTGTTTCAGCTCTTGGGGAACGGGCAGCAGTTCACACCAACGGTTGGCCACCCAGCCGCAGTCGCCCAGTTGGTCTGCGGTGGGCTGGGGTGTCGGCCGGTGGCCTGGCCGCTCGGGCAACGAGGCCAGTACCCGCGCCAGCGCCGCGCTGGCCACCATCAGGTGGGGGGGGACTGCCGTGGGGTGGTCTGCGGGCAGCAGCTTCACATCGGCCACCCAGAGGCCGTGGGGCAGGACATGGCTGCGCTGGATGTGAAAGCGCTGGGTGCCCTCGCATTCCAGGTGGATCAGCGCAGGTTGGGGGCTTTGCAGTTGGGTGATGCGGGCCAGTGTCCCCACGGCGTGCAGTTGCTCTTGTGGGGCGCCCGCCTTGCGCACCTCGCTGCCGCTGCGCAGGCAGACCACGCCGAACGGCGCGCCTGCTTGTTGGCATTTGCGCACCATGTCGAGGTAGCGCACCTCAAACACGCGCAGGGCGAGGTGACCACCTGGCAGAAGCACGGCGGCCAGCGGAAACAGCGGCAGGCTGGTGAGGGTCAGAGGCTGGGGCATGGAAATGAAGGGGCTATCATCCCATGCCGCCGTGCGGTCAAGAACGGATTCCAGCGATGCTCCATCAGATTGTTACTTTTTTGCTCGACGTGGTGGCAGGCCTGCTGTGTGGCATGTGCCTGCTGCGCATCTACATGCAGTGGCAGCGCATCCCTTTCTCCAACCCCGTGGGGCGCCTGGTGTTTGCGCTGTCCGACTGGCTGGTGCTGCCCTTGCGTCGTGCCATTGCACCGGTGGGGCGCCTGGATCTGGCCAGCCTGCTCGCTGCCTTGGCGGTGGAGCTGGTGCAGTACCTGTTGTTGTGGCTGCTCTTTGGTGCGGGCACGGGTTGGCAGTGGCTGCCCTGGCTGGCGGTGTTTGGCATGGTGCGCGTTGCGCTCACGGGCATGGCGGGATTGCTCATTGCCTATGCCGTGCTCTCGTGGGTGCAAGCGCACTCGCCGGTGTCGGACGTGATTGCGCGCCTGAGCGAACCCTTGCTGCGGCCCGTGCGCCGGGTGTTGCCACTGGTGGGCGGGGTGGATCTGTCCCCGCTGGTGGTGCTGGTGCTGGTGCAGGTGGCGCTGATGGCATTGGGCCACCTGCAGTTCGGGCCCTTGCGATGAAATCACACTAAAAACGGGCCCTGGGGCTTATCTGCAGTGCGCTAGCAGCTATCATTTTTATAGCTTCCAGCCACTGTGGATGGTGGTTGGCGGCAATCAGGCCACGGCGTCGGCCGGCAGGCGTTGCAGCATGGCCAGGCTGCTGGCAATGGTGTTGCGTAGCTCGCGGCGGTCGCAGATCAGGTCCACGGCACCCTTTTGCATCAGGAACTCGGCGCGCTGGAAGCCCTCGGGCAGGGTCACGCGCACGGTGTTTTCAATGACGCGCGGGCCGGCAAAGCCGATCAAGGCCTTGGGCTCGGCAATCACGATGTCGCCCACAAAGGCAAAACCTGCACTCACGCCGCCCATGGTGGGATCGGTCAGCACGCTGATGTAGGGCAGGCCCTTCTTGGCCAGGCGCGTGAGCGCCGCGTTGGTCTTGGCCATCTGCATGAGCGAGAGCAGGCCTTCCTGCATGCGCGCGCCGCCGGTGGCGGTGAAGCAGATGAAGGGCACTTTTTGCTCGATCGCGCTTTCCACGCCGCGCACGAAGCGCTCGCCGACCACACTACCCATGGAGCCGCCCATGAAGTCGAATTCGAAGCAGGCGGCCACCACGTTGATGCTCTTGACCGCACCGCCCATGACGATGAGGGCGTCAGTCTCGCCCGTGTTCTCCAGGGCTTCCTTCAGTCGCTCGGGGTACTTGCGGCTGTCCTTGAACTTGAGTGCGTCGACCGGGATGACCTCCTGGCCGATTTCGTAGCGGCCTTCCGCATCGAGGAACGCGTCAAGCCGGGCGCGCGCGCCGATGCGGTGGTGATGGCTGCACTTGGGGCAGACGTTCTGGTTCTGCTCCAAGTCGGCCTTGTAGAGCACGGTCTCGCAGCTGGGGCACTTGATCCACAGGCCCTCGGGCATCTGGCGGCGCACCGTGGGGTCGCTTTGCTGGATTTTGGACGGCAGGAGTTTTTCAAGCCAGGACATTCGTCTTCCTTTGTATGAGTGGGCCAGCAGAATGCGGCCTGTGAAACTGGCACACCCCATGCCAGGGACGCCGTGGAACTGGCTTTGCCAGGCCACCGGCGTCGTCCCCCTTCCCGCAAGCGAAGCGCAGCGAGAGAAGGGGGAAGCGGCAAAGCCGCTCAGGGGGTTGCCTTCTTATTATGCGTCGAGTGCCTTGCGCACACCGCGCAGGAAGTCCACGGCCACGGGAACGATTTTCTCGTGGGGCTGGTCTTCGAGCAACTGGATGATGCGGCTACCGATAACGACGGCGTCGGCCACCTTGCCGATGGCCTGGGCCGTGGCCGCGTCGCGGATGCCGAAGCCCACGCCCACGGGGATGTGCACATGCTGGCGGATGCGCGGCAGCATGGCCTCGACGGCGGAGGTATCGAGCGCGCCCGAGCCCGTCACGCCCTTGAGCGACACGTAGTACACGTAGCCGCTGGCCACGCGGGCCACTTCCTGCATGCGCTCTTCCGTGCTGGTGGGTGCCAGCAGGAAGATCAGGTCCATGCCGTGCGCGCGCAGCTTGGCGGCGAAGTCGGCGCATTCCTCTGGCGGGTAGTCCACGATGAGCACGCCATCGACGCCCGCCTCGGCGGCGTCGTGCACGAAGGCATCCTTGCCGTGGATCTGGTCGTAGCGCTCCACGGGGTTGGCGTAGCCCATCAGCACGACGGGGGTGTCCTTGTTGCGGCCGCGGAATTCGCGCACATGGCCCAGCACCTGCTTGAGACCGGTGCCCAGCGCCAGGGCTTTTTCGCCGGCCTTCTGGATGACCGGGCCGTCGGCCATGGGGTCGGAGAAGGGCACGCCCAGTTCGATGATGTCGGCACCGGCCTCGACCATGCCGTGCATGAGCGCGGGCGTGATGTCGGCGAACGGGAAGCCCGCCGTGACGTAGGGGATCAGCGCCTTGCGGCCCTTGGCCTGCAGGGCGGCGAAGGTGGCGGCGATGCGGTTCGGTGTGGTGTTCATGCTGCGGGTCCTCCCTTCACGGCGTGGCCGCGCATGGAGGGGCGGTCGTAGAAATCTTCGCCCGACAGGTCGGCCACGGTGCCGATGTCCTTGTCGCCCCGGCCCGAGAGGTTGACCAGGATGGACTGGTCGGGGCGCATTTCCTTGGCCAGTTGCATGGCGTAGGCAAAGGCGTGGCTCGATTCGAGCGCGGGGATGATGCCTTCGGTGCGGCACAGGTAGTGGAAGGCGGCCAGCGCCTCGCTGTCGGTGATGCCGACGTACTGCGCGCGGCCGATCTCCTGCAGCCAGGCGTGCTCGGGGCCGACGCCGGGGTAGTCCAGGCCCGCGCTGATGCTGTGCGTCTCGGTGATCTGGCCGTTCTCGTCCTGCAGGATGAAAGTGCGGTTGCCGTGCAGCACGCCGCTGGAGCCGCGTTGCAGGCTGGCCGAGTGCTTGCCGCTGTCCAGGCCCTCGCCCGCGGCCTCGACGCCGATCAGGCGCGTCTTTTCGAACGGAATGTAGGGGTAGAAGATGCCCATGGCGTTGCTGCCACCGCCCACGCAGGCGATCACGGCATCGGGCTGCTCGGCCGCTATTCTTTGCTCGGCCAGCATGGCGGGCATCTGCGCGAGGCACTCGGTGCCGATCACGCTCTGGAAGTCGCGCACCATCATGGGGTAGGGGTGGGGCCCCGCCACGGTGCCGATGATGTAGAAGGTGTCATCCACGTTGGCCACCCAGTCCCGCATGGCCTCGTTGAGCGCATCCTTCAGCGTCTTGCTGCCCGATTCGACCGGCACCACGGTGGCGCCCAGCAGCTTCATGCGGAACACGTTGGGGCTCTGGCGCTTGACGTCCTCGGAGCCCATGTAGACCACGCATTCCAGGCCGTAGCGTGCGCAGATGGTGGCCGTGGCCACGCCGTGCTGGCCCGCGCCGGTCTCGGCGATGATGCGCTTCTTGCCCATGCGGCGCGCCAGCATGGCCTGGCCGATCACGTTGTTGATCTTGTGGGCGCCGGTGTGGTTGAGGTCTTCGCGCTTGAGGTAGATCTGCGCGCCGCCCATCTCGCGGCTGGTGCGCGCGGCGTGGTACACGGGCGAGGGGCGGCCGACGAAGTGCGCCAGCTCGTAGTTGAATTCGGCGATGAACTCCGGGTCGTGCTGGTAACGCGCGTAGGCCGCCTGCAGTTCGCGCAGGGCAAAGGTCAGCGTCTCGCTCGCGAAACTGCCGCCGTAGGGGCCGAAATGGCCCGAGGAATCAGGTTGGTCGTACTGGAACATGGGATTGCTTTGCAAGTTGCTCGTCGGCCGCGCGCACGGCGGCCACGAAGCGTTGGATCTTGCCGGCGTCCTTGACGCCCTTGATGGGCTGGCCATCGGGGCCGTCAAGCTCGACGCCGGAACTGACATCAACCGCCAGCGAGAGGCCTCGCGGGCGCACCTGCACAATGCCATCGGTCACGTTTGCAGGCGTGAGTCCACCACTTAAAACGAGGTGAGAGGCGACGCTTGGAGGAAGGAGTGACCAATGGAATGCCTTGCCGCCACCGCCATAGCCTTCGACATGGGCGTCGAGCAGGATGGCCCGGGCGCGGGAGTGAACATGGGCATATTCTACGAGGTCGAATCCGAAACCTTGCTCCCCCAGGGGAATGCGCGCGGCGCGCAGGTAGGGGCGGGTGCCTCGGCCGCTGGCCTCCCAGCACTCTTCGGCCGTCTCATCACCATGAAATTGCAGCATGGCGCCCGCCACCATTGCGCTGGCAGCTATCACATTCGTAGCAGTTTCGTTGACGAACAGCAGCACGGGTGTGACGAAGGGTGGCAGGCGCTCTGCCAGTTGCGCCGCGCGCTCGGGTGTCACGGCGCGCGGACTGGGCGCGTAGAGCACGAAGCCCACGGCATCTACGCCGGCGGCGACGGCGGCATCCACGTCCTGCTCGCGCGTGAGGCCGCAGACCTTGATGCGCGTGCGGGCGGCGGGGAGAGGAGCGGAGGGGAGTGGGGTGTGCGGGCTGCTCATGGCAGCGCATCATACGCAGCCGTGCGGCTGGGCAGGCCCCAGGCAGCGTCGTAGACCGGCCCGAGGAAGTACAGACCATCG
>WBZL01005439.1_pt1 | contig 10558 bp, 10 predicted proteins | sample 5204291 | NCBI WGS metagenome assembly WBZL01 (sample SAMN12344345, study PRJNA552823) | activated sludge metagenome | biome: Activated sludge suspended growth; feature: Nitrification reactor; material: Wastewater; isolation source: activated sludge from nitrification reactor of wastewater... | reverse complement strand
CTGGGTATGTCTTCTTTTGTTTGATGCAATCGCGCAACGAGAGCCTTTTCCTCTGGTTTTCCGCCCCAGTCAGTCGGGTCTCGCGCCACGCGCTCATCAAGCCGCCGATACAATGTGTCAAGGTCTTTGACCTCAAGAACAAAAACGCCATCCAATAAATCTATGAATTTTGAAAAATTCCGCGAACCACCGCAGAAGAAAGAGATTGCCTGGCTGTGATCATCGATCACGGCTTTAACTTTGTCTATATTCCAAAGGTGATGCTCCTGTTGCCATACGGCTTTATCCCTCTCGCTTTCATGGACAGGTTCATTGATCGGTTCCCCTGTTTCTGGATCGCCCCGATATTTCAGCTCCCGGTCGCCGTGGAGAACGTGATAACCCCGCCGCTGCAATTCTTCAGCTACCGAGGTTTTGCCCGTGCCAGAGATTCCCTCGACAAGATAATTTCTCTTTCCCATTGTCCTTAACGCTTTGGTTGACGTACAGATTTGGCCTTTCGATGGATGTCGCTAAACGCCTAACGGCCGTTTCACCCGCGCTTTGCGTCGGGTGCAAGCCCTGTTAGGCGGCACTCTTATCAATCACTTCCATAATTGAAATCTTTTGTTCTTTTCTTTGTTTCTTTAGCTTGCACTTTAGCTAATGAGTGTGCCTTACCCATCAACATTATTATTAATGAACTACCAAACAAGGCGAATTATTTGATCGCTGTTTCTTGCATAGAAGTATCTTGCTACCATTTTTTGCCCAACAAGGTGAATTAAAATCTAGGTCGGTGCTTTTTGGTTACAAAAAGCACATCTATTTTTTAGGAAAAGAGAGCGGCATATTAGCCGCCCTCGATATTTAGAAAAACCTACGGAAGTTAAGCATCCAACTTATCCTTCACCATACCAATACCTAGAAGATGGAAACGGATGGGATACATAACGGATTATTTTGTCATTTTCATCGGGGACATAAGCAATGCCACCGTATTTCATGGTCATTATTTTCGCTTTTCCGGCTACCCCAGATATATTATTCCATGTACGATCAGAACTTTTATACGACACAACACTGTTATCTGTTTTGTGAGCGACAAGCTCATCATATTTATCTGTAAAAATCATATTGGCGGCATCACCAATCTTTTCTAATGAGTAAACAGCCGGATCACTTTCCTTAAAGATCTCACCATCTTCCGTCAGGATCATTTCCCCGTTCCTGGTTCCTTTAAAGATATCACCATTTTCCTTTAGAACGTAGCAATGTTGATCATTCGCGACAATAGCCTTGGTATTGTTGGAATTGGGAATAACTGTCCACTTATGAGGTGTGCCTTGATAAATAAAAGCAGCCCCCCCCCCAGTACTCTTCGTACTGGCAAATACTTTGTGTTGGTCGGTTACGCAAAGGCTTTGACCACTACCTCCAATTATTTCCCAATGATTAGGGCTAATGTATCGGTGAATAGTCTTGTTCGCATCTGTAGTAATCGCGTAGAGTTTGTCGTTATAAGTGGCAATCGTTTTTACTGTTCCACCTATTTGTTCCCATACCCATGTTTCCGGCATTATTGAACCATAATCAGGTGTGCACATATAGAGAGAGTCATTTTCGATAACCCTATAAATTTTTGCTGATTCCGGTTCACTAAATATCATTTTGGCTTTTTTATTGAATGGTTTCCACGTAGACGGGGTGTTGTGCCAAAAGAACATGTCATTATTACTATCAACCGCAACAAAATGATTAGGGTGGTTGATAGTAATTGCTTTAATCGAATTTGTAAGCGCAGATGTATCCATAATTGTTCTCCTAGTTGTTTGATTTCTGGAGTGGGTAATTTCAGGAAAATGGGAATTACCCTAATATACTCGACGACGTGCAAGTGGTTGAAAGTTATGCAAAAGAGCATTGGAAAATCAAATCAACCCCATTGCTCTCTATCATTTAGCTACATTATTCCGACTCATTACTTACTTCAACAATTTGTACATAGGCTCTTTTCCTTTTGTATGCAAGGTAAACTTTTTCATGCACACCTGCAAAACCCATTATCAGTTTTGCAATTCAACCATTGCTCCAACCATATAAATCAAACGCTTCCACAATTTTATGTCCGCCGTTCAGTTGCTTAAGCTGCGCGCTCGTTTCCTTTGGCGCGTCAGCTATCGGGTAGGCAAGTGGCGAGCGGCATGACCCGCTTTTCCACTTGCCCCCCACCGAACCTTGCTTGAACCTTTCAATTCACACGGCTCTCCAGCAAACCATGTCGGTGATTTTATCACTGATTGCATTTTCATCGTTGCGATTAACGTCTATCCAGACCGATCGCGTGGGTAAAAAATGCGGTTTACCTGCAACCCTTCGCCATGTAGTCGGCTTTCCCGACCTCGGACTACTATGGTTGCTCTGTGACCCTATGCCTCTCGGCACTTAGGCCATCCCGTGTTCCGTGCGCTGTGAACTTCATCTGCACGTAGGCACCTCGTTCGTCTATACCCCACTGCTGGTGGTGCGTCCTGACGCATATCGTTTCGGCTGGGTGCTTAAAGATTCCCGCCTACCGTCAGGAACAGGGTTTATTCGTTCAGCGCATTGCACCTGTTTTGAAACAGTCAATGCTTCTGAGTGACAGCCGCTCTTCCCTGTAGCAACATAAACTCGCTAGACTAAGGTTCAGGCAGTTTAGCTTTTGCCTTATACAGAACCCCTTGCAACCCATCTTGCCACTGTGCGGCGTGACTTAGTCGCTTTCCCAACATGCTCTGGTTCCCGCTTCGTTTCCGATTAAGGTAAGTTGGGTGGGGTTGGAGATATTGCTCAATATGTATCCTCCAGCACACTTGGTATGCGATTCACAACGCCGTGTCACGGCGCACTTAAGCCTTTGTTAGGGCGGCGTTTTGGTTTGCAGAACGGCCTTTAATTACCAGCATTTTCGTATTCGGGACAACGCAACTTTACATAAGTTGCCCTAACGGCCGTTTCAGCCGTGCCTCGCGCCATCTGTAGCAGCTTGTTGTGCGCCCACCTGCTGACTTTTCCTGTAAACAAACTCAGGATCTAGGTCTATCCCTGACTCCCATTCTATGGTATCGAACGACACACGAACGCGATTAAATGCTCTGCGCTCCTTGAGTCTTTGGAAAATACCAAAGTCCAAATACGGTTTCATATCTAAAATTCTTTTCTCTCCATTATCAAAATCAATCGAGAGAAGATAATCCTCAGCGGGAATGACATTTTTCACAGATGGATACATAATTTGACCTTTTACTGTAGCGGCTGGATTTTGAACGGTTCTTCACCATTCATGACCAGCACCCAATCAGCCATTAACTCGTCCTGATGCAATTCTGCCCATGCGAGAACAAGTTTAGTCTGTTTCCTCGGCAAGTTGCTTTGAATCACTTCGCATGTGCGAATATCAATGGTTGCCTTATGATCACCATAGTAGACATGAAAATGGGGCGGCGGATGTTCCTTTGGTGCATAGTACATCCGAATGATGATTCCGTAGAACATGGATATTGTTGGCATTCATTTACTCCAATTTAATCCGCATATCAAAGTTTGCAATTGCTTGCCGCACGACGAAAAAGGATTAATGCGGCGTGAAAATGGAAGTTCCACCGTCTAATCGCTGTTGAACGAAGCAGGTATGTGGTGGAATCTAGGGAAAATGAGGCGTGAAGAGATGAGAGTCGGATCCCACCAAATCAACAAGCGATTTTATTGTAGCAGGAGAAGGGTCAAAATCGCAAGAACCGAGAAGCCCTAAAGCCAAATGGGTGTGTTATTACCTCCGTGAAAGTGGGAATGACAAATCCCTTTCAACTATCGCTTTGTAAGCTCCTGTAGGCAAACGGCCGTTCTTCCCCTACCCCTCCCCCTCCACAACATTGTTATTCACCCGTTTGACGTTACAATAATTTACAGAAGCACAACCGACCACCGTCGTCGGTCGTCCGTCATTCCTCGTCCTTACAAGGAGCAACTGTATGCAAGCCGTCCAAGGCATTCACCACATCACCGCCTTTGCCAGCGACCCACAGCGCAACGTGGATTTTTACCACACCGTGCTGGGGCAACGACTGGTGAAAACAACGGTCAATTTTGATGATCCGGGAACGTATCACCTTTATTATGGGGATGAAATTGGCACGCCGGGGACGATTATGACCTTTTTCCCCTGGCCGAATGCGGCGCGGGGGACGGCGGGGAATGGGGAAGTAACGGCCGTTTCCTACACCATCCCCCCCACCTCCCTCGTCTACCGGGAATAACGGCTGGCCGCGCTGGGCGTAGCCACCAGCCGCGAAACCCGCTTTGGGGCCGCAGCCACAGCCGTTTAACCAAACTGCGCGGCGCGGGCGTTCCAGGCATCCCTCTCCACAAACCGCTTCGTAACGGCCGTTATTTCCCCCAGCTCATCCTCCAGCAGCACCACATGCCCCGACTGCTCCAGCCAGTACATCTCCTTCTGTGCTGAAGCCACCCCCGCCATGATGATCTCGCCACACTCCGGGGCAATCGTCTCGTCTTGCCGCCCCTGCACCACCAGCACCGGCTGGTCAATCTCACCCAGCCGTCGCCGTACCTCCCGCCCCAGCCGCATCAGCTCCACCACCGCCCACAGCGGGTTGACCCGATACCCCTGCCAATGCGGGTTGTCATTGACATTTTCCTTAGGGATGGCATCAATCAGCGGCGCGGCGGCATACAGTTTCACAATGTCGGCCACCGGCAGCGCCAGTTTGATGGCCGGAGCGTAGGCCAGCACCCCGGCAATTTCGGGGTGGTCGGCGGCCAAATGGAGCGCAATCGCCCCGCCGGTGGATTCGCCACCCACAAACACATGGTCGCAAACGGTTGCCAAATGCTGGTACGCCATTTCAGCCTCCCACACCCAGTCGCGCCAGCGCACCTCGTTCAAATCCTCAGGCCGCGTGCCGTGGCCGGGCAGCAGCGGTGCCGCAATGGTGATGCCGTGGGCGTGCAGCCGTTCGGCCAGCAGCCGCACTTCGGCGGGGGTGGCGGTTAGCCCGTGCAGCAGCAGCACCCCCAGCTTGCCGCCTTCGAGGAAAAACGGCCGTTTATCCAAATGTCCATTGACCAGCGGCAGCGTGTCGGCGGCCAAAACTGACTCGTTGGCGGGGAAAAGCTCCACTTCGTTGGGGGAAATGATGTCGGGTGGGTTAATAACGGCCGTTTCTGGTGCCGGCATTCTCCCCAGCCGCAGTGGGTCATCCGTTGCCACCATCCATTCCGTCAATCGCTGCCGCAAATCGGCCGCAATTGCCTTGTGGCCTGGCGCATTGATTAGGTTATTGGTCTCGTTGGGGTCAAACAGCAGGTCAAACAACGCCTCATCGGGCGGCGGCTGGTCGCGCCAGCCGTTTTGCAGCCACACCCACTTGCTGGGGCTGTTGTCGCAGTTGGGCAAAATTGGGTACGGCTGGTTGTCAAAGCGGCGAATATATTTCCACCGTGCCGTGCGAATGGCCCGCTGCGGCTCATAGGCGGCGTGGTAGTTGACTTCAAAGAACAATTCTTCGTGTAGATATTCTGTACTGCCCCCCACCAACGACAAAAGCGATTTGCCCCGCAACCCTTCCGGCGGCTCCAGCCCTAGCAGGTCGCAAACGGTGGGGAAGATGTCTAGGTGGCTGGTCATGCTGTCTATCACCTTGCCGCCGGTGCAGCCGCCAGGGCCGCGCAGCAGCAGCATTACCCCCAGCCCGGAGTCATAGAGGGTGCATTTCATGCGGGGAAAGGCCAGTCCGTGGTCGGTGGTGCAGATGACGAGGGTGTTGTCGGCCAGCCCGCTTGCTTCCAGCGCGTCCAGCACCTGCCCCATTTTGTCGTCCAAAATTTGCACCATTTTGTTAAAGGCGGCCATATCGCGCCGGGTTTCGCGGGTGTTGGGCAGGGGGGCGGGGGGCTGGGTGTAGTCGGGGCTGGGGTCGCTGTCGTCCAGTTCGGGGAACGGCCGATGTGTTTCTTCAAAGCCAACAGTGAGAAAGAAGGGTTGTTGGGGTGGGTTGTGGCGGAGGAGGGAAACGGCCGTTTCGTGCGCCGTTGCCGGTGGGCCAAGATATTGGTCATAGCCAAGCTGTTGCCACGCCGGACTGTCCGCTTCGTCCCGCGCCTCATGCTGCATCCCCGCCAAAATCGTTGTGTAGCCAGCTTGCCGCACCACATGCACCAAATGCTGCGCTGGGTCATGCAGCCGAAAGCCGCGATGCGCTAACCCATACAGCCCGTTTTCGTGGGCATAGCGCCCCGTTAACATGCTGGCACGGCTGGGGCTGCACGTGGGGCTGTGGCAAAAATGGCTGCGAAACAGCACCCCCTGTTCCGCCAGCCGCTGCAAATTGGGTGTCGCCACGCTGTGGCCGCAGGGCTGAATATAGCGGCCGGTGTCGTGGGAGTGGATGTAGAGAATGTTGGGTGTCATAGGCATCCCATGCCATTGGAGATTGGGGATTGGAGATTGGGGATTGTGAACCTTCATCAATCTCCAATCTCCAACCTCCATTTACTCGATCACAATACTGTGGGTGATCTCCGTCACCCCTTTGATGGTGGCGGCGACGGAGCAATAGTTGTTTTCGGACAGGTCAATGGCACGTTCCACCTTTTTGGGGTTGAGATCATTGCCCTTGATGGTGTAGTGCAGGTGAATGTGGGTGAATTGGTATGGTGGTTCGGGAGCCTGGGTGGCTTCGGCGCTAATGTAAACGCCGGTCACATCCTGCCGCTGCTTTTTCAGAATCATTACCACATCATAGGCGGAGCAGGAGGCCAGACTCAGCACCAGCATGTCGGATGGTTTGAGTGCTTTCCACTCTGTCCATTCGCTGTCGCCATCTTTCGGCCATGACCCGGCCATCACGACGTGGCCGAAGCTGTCGCGGCCAATAAACATCTGGCTGTCGTCGCCAGTCCACTGTACGGCAATGTTGCCCATGTTGTTTGTTCCTTGTGGTAGGTAGAGACGCAAAATCTTGCGTCTCTACACTAAAATGTAGTTGCTGTTGGTAAAATGTACGGTTGTGTCCCCGTCGGGCAGTTGGTAAACCACGCCATCGTCTTGCACCAGCTCCAGGGCAGAAGGGACGGCCATAAGCGGGGTGCGGATTTCGCGCAGGTATTGCTGCTGGATTTGTTTGGGCAGGTGGTGGAGGTGTTGACGATAAACGGCCGTTTTGCGCAACGCCACCCCCAGCCACGCCTCACCTCGCCAACGGTACATCATATACGCCGCCTCAAAAAACTGGCTAATCGCCAATGCCCACCACACCCCCATCGAGCCATAATCCAGCACAACGGCCAGCAGGTAAGCCAACGCCACCCCGCCAATCGCCCGCCCTATCAGCGTACTCAGCATTCCCGGCGTGGAATCCCCCGCGCCACGCAGGGCGCCATTTGCCACCATTGCCAACGCCCCAATGGGCAGTGCCACCGTGTTAATTCGCATATAGGCCGTTCCCGCCGACTGCACAATGGGATGGGCGCTGGGGTCAAACAGCCGCAAAATGGCCGGCGCAAAGGCGATAATTGGAGCCACCAGCACCACCATCAGCCCAATGCCCAGCAGCAGTGCCGAGTTGCCCCGCTGCCGCGCCGTTTCCGTTTGCCAACTGCCCAACGCCTGCCCTACCAGGCTGGTAGCAGCCACATTCAGCCCCAGCACCGGCATAAACGCCAGCGATTCCACCTGCAACCCAATGGACAAGGCAGCTACGCCATAGGTGCCAACCTCCGTGGCAGCCACAATGCTGACCACCAGCAGCCGCGACCCGTTGCGAAACAGCCCCTGAATACCCGACGGCACGCCGATGGCAAAAATGTCGCTAAACATGCGCCAGTTGGGCTTGTAGCTGCCGGGCAGCAGTTTAATCACGTTGCGCCCGCTGTAGATAACGATAAAGGCCAACACGACAGCGGTGGCGCGGGCAATGACGGTGCCAATGGCCGCGCCCTGCACGCCAAAGGCGGGAATGGGGCCAAGGCCAAACATAAAAATGTAGTTGAAGAGGATGTTGAACAGATTGAGGCTGCCGGTGAGCAGCAGCGGGGTTACGGTGTCGCCCGCCCCCTGCATCAGCCGGTCAAAGATGTTGTTGAGGATGAGAAAGGGCATTCCCAAAAAGAGAATTTGCAGATAGGCAGTTCCCAAGACCACGGCTTCAGGCTCGCCGCCGCTGTTGGCAAAGAGCAGCAGGGGTCGTGCCAGCGGCAACCCTACGGCCATCAGTGCCAGCGAGAGCAGGAAGCCGGAAGAAATGGCCTGACGGGTGACAAAGCTCATTTGCTCTGGGTCACGCGCCCCTTTGGCCTGGGCGATGAGGCTCATGGAGCCGGCCGACACCGCCAACACCATCACCAGTACCAGCATCCGCACCACGTTGCCCATGCCAACGGCAGCGATGGCGATGGGGCCAAGCCGGCCGACCATGTAAACATCAATCACGCTGACCAAACTTTGCAGCAGATTTGTGAGTAGCACAGGCAGCGCCAGCCGCCAAACCGTTTTGATGAGTTTAAAATTCATAGGGTAATTGTGGTCTGTGTGGAGGGATTGTGCAAATGGTTATAAAATGGGAGACTGGGAGATTGGGTACTCTAGTCTCCTGGTTCGACATTAATTGATAAGGAATCATAATAACTATGAACCCAAACCCTTGGTTAGTTGTAGCCAAACCGCTACCACAGGCGCGAATGCGCTTGTTTTGCTTGCCGTATGCGGGGGGTGGAACGGCCGTTTATAACCGTTGGCACCGCTATTTGCCCGACACCATCGAACTGGTTTCGCTGCGGCTGCCGGGGCGGGAGAACCGTCTCATGGAACGGCCGTTTACCAACCTGAATGACCTGCTGCCCGAACTAGGCGCGGCCCTGGCAGATGCGTTGGATAAGCCGTTTGCCTTGTTCGGCCACAGCATGGGGGCAATGATTGCCTTTGAGCTGACGCGCTGGCTGCGCCGGGAAAAACGGCCGTTGCCGCAAAGGTTGATGGTGTCTGGCTTTCGCGCCCCCCACCTGCCGCCCAATCGTCCGCCCATTCACCATTTGCCCAACGCCGAATTTCTGGCGGAGGTGAAGCTGCTGGGCGGCACGCCGCAAGCGGTGCTGAATCATGAGGAGCTGCTAGGACTGCTGCTACCGCTGCTGCGGGCCGATTTTACGCTGGTGGGAACGTATGCGTGGGGGGAGGAACGGCCGTTAACCCTGCCCATCACCGCCTTTGGCACCGCCGACGACCCCATTGCTACCCCTGCCCAGCTTGGGGCATGGCAACAGCACACAACGGCCGTTTGTGCCGTTCATCTTTTTCCCGGCGACCATTTTTACCTGCACGGCGAAGGTGAGGCGTTAGTGGGGAGGATTGTGGAGGAGGTTTTGGGAGATTGGAGATTGGGAGACTGAGAGATTGAGAGACTATTTAGTCTCCCAATCTCTCAGTCTCTTGCTCTCTTTTACCAAACACGATCAATGTTGCGCCGCATTTTGTCGCGGTACGCTTGTTCGAGGTCAATGCCGCTGTAGTTGGCGAGTTTGAGGGTGTAGGCGAGCAGGTCGGCGAGTTCGTCGGCGAGGGTTTCGCGATGGGCAAGAACGGCCGTTTGTCGGGCTTCTGCGGGAGAACGGCCGTTTGCCAGCAGTTTCAGCTCTTCACCCCGCACCTTGATTAACTCATTTGCCACTTCTCCCAGCTCCGAGGTGAGCAGGATGTAGTTGACAAAGAGGTCGAGGTCGAACTGCTTGTGCGCGTCTAGCTGCTGGTGGAACTGTTGGTAATCGGATAAACGGCCGTTTTGCAACAACGTCTGCTGCTGATGCGCCGGAGATGGGTGGGAGACACCCTGCTGCTGTAGCTGCGCCTCAATCAATGTCACCACATGCGCCAAATCATCCGGTTTGGACAAGAAATCGAGCGTTGAACTGTCAATTTTTAGCACCGGCACATCGGGCATATTCGACAGCCACGCTTCATACGCTGATGCTACCTGCCGAATATAGTCTGGGTCCATGTTGCGCTCATACGGCCGGTCGCGCTGCGTAATCCGCCGCATCGTCACCTCGTGGTCAGCATACAGGTAAACAATCAAATCCGGCTTGGGAATTTTATCGCTGAGAGCCGCATGAACCCGCCCATACATCGCCAGTTCGTCATCCTTCAAATTGAGCCAGGCAAACAGTTCATCCTTGGCAAAGGTGTAGTCAGAAATCAGCGCCCCCTGACCCAGGGCCTGCGGCACGGCCAGATGCTGTTGATGATAGCGACTGAGCAAGAAAAAGATTTGGGTTTGGAAGGCGTAGCGGCTGCGGTCGCCGTAAAAGTTTGCCAGAAACGGGTTTTCTTCAAACACTTCCAGCAAAATAGACGCATTGAACCGAGGCTGTAGCAGCCGCGCCAGCGTCGTCTTCCCCACGCCAATCACGCCTTCAATGGCGATGTATTTATAGAGTTCGGTCATATAGTTCGTCTCGCTCTATGTTTATATTGCCTTGTGTACCGAAATCAAAGGGGTTGTCTAATCGCATAAGTTGCCTTTGT
>WBZL01005438.1_pt1 | contig 10558 bp, 8 predicted proteins | sample 5204291 | NCBI WGS metagenome assembly WBZL01 (sample SAMN12344345, study PRJNA552823) | activated sludge metagenome | biome: Activated sludge suspended growth; feature: Nitrification reactor; material: Wastewater; isolation source: activated sludge from nitrification reactor of wastewater treatment... | reverse complement strand
GATAGCACGATGGAATCTGGGACTGCAGGGCAGCGCGTGTTTACATGGGGAATTGGGTGGGAAATGTTTTTGGATAACCCCATTTTTGGTGTGGGGCAAGCGAATTTTCCTTGGACAATTGGTGAGTACATGGGAGGGCGAACCTGGCAAACGAAATCCTTGGCTGGTCGCCAGGCTCATTCGCTCTATTTTACGTTGCTACCAGAGCTGGGACTATTAGGAGCGATCATTTTCAGTACGATGGTATACCAGAATTATCGAGATACGAGAGTGCGCCAGTTGGTTCCGAGTGGGCTTCCCGCGATGAAGCGCCGGCGTGAAAATGAGCAACTGAACGATCCTGAATTTACACGGGCCTCCCTGTTCGGTAATGCGATTTTGGGAGGCCTTCTAGGGTACCTCATAACAAGCGCCTTTATCTCTACTCTCTACTATCCGACCTTCTGGATTCTGATGGCTTTGGCGGTAGCCCTTCGAAACACAACCCAAGCTTACTCGCTAAAGAAGCTTGGTTCGAATTTGTCTATTCCCATAGCATCAAGAGCGTCTTTGGGGGGCTCACCCGGAATCGTAAGGTTGCCCCGCTAATGCCCCTGCGTCAGGCCATCATTATGGATGTGAGAATTCTTCTTCCCCTATTCACGACGCAGAGTTGTTCGAGTCGGCGGTGCATTGTATGATTCGAACCATTCTCTTTCTTTCGACCAGTAGTGGCCCTGGCGGTGCGGAGCGCGTCATCAACAATTTGGCTGCAGCCCTGGACCCTCAGAAGTATCGGGCTGTCCTGTGCTTGTTCCGCCCTGGGTGGCTCAAGGAACGGAGTGAAAGCTGTGGAATTCGTACGTTTGTGCTCCCGACCCATGGTATGACCGATTGGCGCTGGGCAATGCAGTTCAAACGACTCCTGCGACAGGAACAGGTAGACCTGATTCACGCGCATGAGTTCGACGCTAATGTGCAGGGGGCGTTTGTTGCAGCGGTATCGGGTGTCCCTCTTGTCGCAACCGTCCACGGCAAGAACTACTATTGGGAACGGCTTCGGCGACGACTTGCGTACAGATGGGTGAGTCGAAGGGCGACTATGGTGGCGGTATCAGAGAATTTGAAGGAGTTTATCGTTGAGAAAGTCGGAGTGTCGCCTGGGCGCGTGAAGGTCCTCTATAACGGCGTGGACATGCTGCCCCAGTACACTCCCACGGAGGTGGTTGAGTGCCGGAAGGAGTTGGGGTTGCCTGAGGATCATCAGATTGTGGGTGTGGTCGGCAATCTGTATCCGGTGAAAGGGCATCAGTACCTCATCGAGGCCATTCCTGCGGTTCTGAGGACATGTCCCAACACATCATTTGTCTTTGCCGGGAGAGGGCAGCTGGAGAGCGAATTGAAGGCGCAAGTGTCTCGCCTCGGTGTGGAGAAAAGAGTCCACTTTCTTGGTCTGAGGCAGGATATTCCAAGGATTTTGGCCATGCTCGATCTGTTCGTGTTGCCCTCGCTTTCGGAAGGACTCTCAATGGCAATCCTTGAGGCGATGATGGCCGGAAAGCCGGTCATCGCGACGCGGGTCGGAGGAAATCCTGAGCTTGTGATAGATGAAGAAACAGGATTTCTTGTTCCGCCACGTGATAGTCAGGCATTAGCAGACAGGTTGATCACGTCGTTGACCAGCAAGCAGCAGTCGGCCACGTTTGCAGAAAGAGGAAAACGCCGCGCAGAAGGGCAGTTCAGTTTGCAGACCATGGTGTCCTCCTATCAGTCGCTGTATGATCACTGTCTGAGATCCGGAGGATAGCCGCGCCGTACAATTGTGGTTGTATGGCCTAGGAACGAAGCCCTGCAGCAGACCGCGAGTGGGCGTGGTGGAGATTTCTTCTGTTGAATAGCACCCATGGTGGGATTCGGTCGTGAGGATTTGTCATGTCGCGATGGGCGACTTATGGGCTGGGGCAGAAGTTCAGTTGCTTGCGCTCATGACCTACCTGGTTCGATTGCCCGGCTTCGAATATTCCGTGGTGTTATTCAATGAGGGACGGTTGGCGGATGAATTGCGAAAGCTTCCGCTTTCCCTTGCAGTCATTCCTGAGAAACAACATGGTCCCTTAGCGCTTGCCGCTGGACTTGCAAGGGTGTTTCGCCGGTTTCGGCCCGACGTTGTTCATACTCATAAGTACAAAGACTCCATTCTTGCCTCAATTGTCGCCCGCTGCATGGGGGTCCCGCATGTCGTCAGGATCGTTCACGGTCTGCCTGAACCGTTCCAGGGGCTGAGGAATGTGAAGATGTCCGCATACATGATCGCGGATAGATTCGTAACCCGGCGGCTGGTGGATAAGGTCATCGCCGTCTCATCAGAGATTGAACAGGCCCTGGGTCGCCTCTATGATCCCGACCGGCTAGTGTGCATACACAATGGGATCGATTTAGAAGCAGTTCGTGTCACGACCCAGAGGGCGGACAAACGCAGGGAGTGGGGTGTCGACGACAAAGCCGTGTTGATCGGCACGGTGGGACGGCTAGTGCCGGTGAAGGCGCATGCCGTATTGCTCGAGGCCTTTCAAATTCTGTCTCAGTCCCATCCGAATGTGCTACTCATTTTTGTCGGTGATGGGCCTCTGCGTGTGCAGCTCGAAGCCGACGCCAATCGGATGGGTTTAGGCCGATCGGTCATTTTTGCAGGCCATCAGGAACAGGCGTACGACTTTATCAACATGGCGGACATCTTTGTTCTGCCTTCTTTGCATGAAGGTATTCCGATGGTTTTGCTCGAAGCTCTTGCTTTGCAGCGCCCAGTGGTGGCCAGCAGGGTAGGCGGAATTCCTGAAGTGATTGTGCATGATCATTCCGGGAAATTGGTATGTGCTGGTGATGCAAGGGAACTCGCGCTAACCTTACATAAATTGATCGAGAAGCCGGACAAAGCCGGAGCGCTGGGGGTGGAAGGACGAAAGCTAGTCGAGCATAAATTCAGCGCACACACGATGGCAGGGAAAACCGCGGATCTGTATCAGTCCTGGTGTCATATCTAAAATGAGAATTCTTTGGTTAGGCCATAATCTCGCGTATCCCCCAAAGGGCGGACCACTCCAGCGCAACTATAATTTGTTGAGAGAGGCGGCGAGAGAACATGAAGTCCATGCTCTTGTGTTCGATCAGCCGGCCTCGAGGCCGCATGGGGTGACACCTCAAGATTGCGTGGAAGCGCTTTCGAAGTTCTGTGCTAGTGTTGAGTGGAATCCGCTACCCACCGATTCTTTCGGCGTTGGCCGGTATTGGCGGGCAATCAATGGTCTGGTCGCCGGCGAGCCTTATGAATTTAGGTGGTTGCGTTCCAACGAAATGGTGGCGCGACTTCAAAGACTGGTTGGTCGGCTTCGTTTCGATGTTGTGCACGCAGATACTCTTGGGCTATCCCCCTATGTCCCGCTCATTCCTCATGCTGGTACGGTGCTGAATCACCACGATATCGAGTCTGCGCTCGTTCGTCGACGCGCAGAGCATGAGCAAAACTTTTTGTGGCGGAAATTCTGGCTCCAGGAGTCGGCGAATCTGCTTTCCGCGGAGCAGCGGTGGTGTCCTACCTTTGATGTCAATGTTGTCGTGTCTGAGGAGGAAGGAACGTTGGTAAAGTCTTCTTGCGAAGACAGCGCGATTTGCGTAGTTCCAAATGGTGTCGATGTCCAATATTTTACTCCGCGTGCTGATCCTGGAGGCGCGCGGCTGTTATTCTGTGGCCGTCTTGATCAATTGGCGAACCGAGGAGCCATTACGTATTTTTTTCAGTCCATCTGGCCTGAGTTGACTGGAAAGGTGGAGCATCTTGAAATCGACGTAGTGGGGAAGAATCCGCCGTCCTGGTTACTGGAGTTGTCGAATCGCGATGCACGGGTGCATGTCCCAGGGTTTGTTGACGATGTTCGCCCCTACTTTCAGAACGCAACCGTCTTCGTCTGCCCAATTACTGATGGGGGGGGGACGCGTTTGAAAATTCTTGATGCTTTGGCGATGGGAATGCCTATTGTGAGCACGACGTTCGCGGCATCTGGTCTTGCGTTAAGAGATAGGCAACATCTTCTGTTGGCTGATTCACCTGGTCAATTCTCCGATCAGACCTTGAAATTATTACGAAATCCCGATTTGCGAAATGCGGTTTCGCGAGAAGGCTACCGCGTCGTAAAAGACCAATACTCTTGGGAGGTCATCGGAAAAAGCTTGGTACAAGCGTATGTGATGGCAAGGTCACGGAGCCTTGACTCGCACTTGCCGTCGGCGAGACGATCATGAAACTCTACTCGTGGATTTTTCTTGTGTCATTTATCTTTCGGGTGACCACACTGCTCATCTTGCCAGAGCCTCAGGTTTCCTACAATGCACAATTTGCATATATCAAAGGGGCGCAAATGCTTGTGGAAGGCCAGGGGTTTGCTGATCCCACCTTCCCGGTGTACACGCCCCCCTTGTATTCACTCGTTATTGCTAGCCTCGCCTTCCTATTTGGCGGGGATGGCACCGTAGCAATAAAAATAGTCCAGATTGTGCTTGATTCCGCGACGGCTGTTCTCCTGTGTCTGATTGCAAGGGAGATATTTGACTCGTCGGTCGGATTGTTGTCCGCGGCGATATGGGCTGTTTATCCATTTACGATATATTCCACCCTATACGTGGGCACAGAAGTACTCTTTACGTTTTTACTCGCGGTTTGGGTATGGTTCACGATATGGGCGATCAAGAGTGCCAGATGGGAGTACTATTGTGCCGCGGGGGTTTCCCTTGGATTGGCGACATTAACACGCGGAACTACCCAATTCATGCCGCTCGTATTGTTGGCACTGATGTTCGCATTTCGGGAGCGGGGTTTTGCATGGATACGCATGTATGCTTTGACAATGGTTGCTTTTGCGTTGATCATCCTGCCGTGGGGAATTCGTAACTACATTGTGTTGAAAGAATTCATCCCTGTCGGGGCAAACAGCTCCGTGATTCTCTACGGGGCATCCGAGCCAATGTTGACTATCGGTGAGGGTCGGGCCAAAGAGGTTGCCCGCTTATATGAGGAGGCAAAAACAAGGGGTATCGTTCCGCCTCCTGAAGATCATCCTCCTGCGGAGAGAGACAGATATTTAGGAAAGGTTGCCATTGATCATTACCAAACCCGATTAAGGAATGATCCGGCGGATCTGAGCATGTACGTGGTGAAGAAGTTCTTTCGTCTTTGGTACTCGACAGAATCTGGGAACAATCACGGTGCCACATTTGCCATTAACTTTGGGCTCTATATTCTTGCGGGAATAGGGATCATGCTGTCCTGGAAACAAGGAAATCGGAAGGCTTTTGCGATGTTAGTCCTGGTGGGTTATTTTGTGTTTATCCACTGGATGACCCTTCCTCTGTTCCGCTACATGATTCCGGTCATGCCTTATCTTTCAATATTTGCGGCAATGGGTATGCTCTCCATTGCAAATCGAAAGTGGCCACAAATATCTCAAAAAATAGCTCTATTGCAGAAGTGAAATTGTAGGTGACGCCTCACGAGAGCCGGTTTGCCAACACACTGCTAGATTCTGAGAGCGCGGTTTCCTTCCGCCCTTCACCAAGTACAACCTGGCCCCATCTAGAGCATCTACAGGCCTTAATTGCCAACAAGGATGTCATGATTGTGGCTCCTGCGAGCGCGAGGTACGGAGCTATACCAGTTCTGCCCATCAATGCCCCAACTATCACAGAAGAAAGCTTTAACAGTATCGGCGAGTGTAAGAGATATATGCCCATTGTAAATCTGCCTAAAAATATAAACGGATATGCTGTCTCTCCAACCCTGAGAAATAAGAAATACGCTCCGGTTAAGTATGCATATTGAGCCAAAACAGTCGAGGATGGATATGCCAGCAATGTTATACCCAAACAAATTGCAGCAATAGCCGTGAGCACGTGGGGTCGATATGTGGCTTGAATGCTAGGTGAGCCTAGAATCATGCCCAGTATGTAATACTGCATTCCCCAGGCTGCGTGTACAATAGGATCCAGTTGTCCTTCGTGCCGATCAAAAAACAGTTCGAGATTCCAGGCAGCAGCATACAATAACCAGATCATGACACTTGCGCTAAGTGGGAGCCGGGGAAAAAACCGAATTGCGAATGACGTCAGTCGAATGCAGAACAGCGCGGGTAAAAAATATAGTTGGGCAGAAATCTCTGAGTAATATATGGCTTCCAAAATGTTTCTAACGCTATGGCCAATCACAACTGTCGAAGAAGATTGTCCCAAAAGCTCAAAGATTGCACGGGAGCAGAGGTAGAGAAGATTAAACGATATCCAGGGGATCAATAGTCGCCTCGCGCTCCGAAGGCAGTACTGTGCATAGGAATAACGTGCTGGCGTCTTTAAGGCATGAACAAACAAGTAACCATCAGCTAAGAAGAACGGGGGAACAGCGATTCCCTGCACCCAGAAGGAAAATAGTCTGACGGTTGAATCGTCTAGTGATACGTAAGCCATAGCATGGGTAGCGACGACCATGATTATGGCATACCCGCGCAACCCATCAAGGAACGACAGGCGCCCCGTGACGGATTGTAGATTTGAGTTGCTACCATTCACAGTCAAACTCCCTTGTCACTCAAGGGCGTGCACAACATCTCTCGTTGAGTATTTGTCCTGTCAACGCGAAATACCTTGTTGAGAGTTGACCTCCTGCATGGCTTACAGTGCGCGAGCACTCACCAGCGGTGATACCATGCGATTGATTTCAACGACAAGGGAACTGAGTTCCTCGCGCATTGCCAGATGGCATCATTATCTCATCAACAGCTGGCTGGCGATTTTGCGCTATGCACACGAATATGGGTTCAAAGGCGCCGCCTGGCGGCTCGGCTTAGATCGTAAGACGGTGAGAAGTTGTCGCCTTTGCTGGGTTGCCAGTGGACCCGCTGGATTAGTCTCACACCCTCCGGCGAAGCTCGGGCGACGCATCTCCGACGAGGTAATACGGTTGATCGAGCAGGTGCGCCGCGAGCTGCAGTTCGGCGGCATGCGGATCCAGTTCTGGTTAGTGTTAAGGTTCACCCAAATTTCCATAGCTAGGGTCATCGAAAACTCCTCCCCTGGGTTAGTTAGGTCGTCGGTGATGTTTCCTCGGTTTGCACAAGGCCGGCTTTGATCTTCCCCTTGAGCCTGTAAGAATGGTCGAAGATATTGATCGTGGTCGCGTGGTGGATTAGCCGATCGAGGATCGCGGTCGCCGGCCAGGAATGTTTTCGTATACGTCGCTTGACGGCTGAGCGTGGTATCGCCTGCTGCACCTGTATCCCCGTATGTACTACGGCACTAGTCCTGAGGTTCTGGCTGCGAGCCGTCATATGTTGCGGTTTCCCATTCGCGAGGTAAGAGTGGATGTTGGAACAGAATTTCCTCTGGCCTTTGCCCTCGCCGTACAAGAAGCGGGCATGCGTCTCCGGCATATCAAGCCGAGCCGGCTAGAGCAGAATGGGGACATGGAATGCAGTCATCACTTCGACGAGGAAGAATTTGGGAGTAGCACGACACTTGATGGATTCGCATCAGCGACCCAGGCGCTCTGTACCTGGGAGCATCGGTACAATCACGACCGCTCCATGGCCTAGCAGGGCCTGACAGCAGCGGAAAAATTGGCGGAATATTATGCGCGCTAAACCTATGATCACCACCCACGCCATGCACCAGAACCGAGGCCGCTGCTTGAGAAGGTATTACATGCGATTTGCTCTTTTGGCATCCGGCCCCACTTTATAAATTTGTGGCGTTCGCCAGTGACCACCGATCCACCACACCGCCGCTGAAGGGGAGGCGGGAGTTCGGTAAGGTTGCCGCGCATTCAGGGAATTGTGACGTTCCGCATGGTGGGTTGAGCTGGGGGACCAGGGGGCTGGTCAGCCAATGCTGATCCTTGGGAAGCGGAGATGTATAGATGGTCCCAGTAGTGGTGCCACGTAAGGTTCATATTTCGATTCGGGGTAAATAGCGCCGCCGACCCGTCCCATGTATGATTGATCTGGAAGTCTGCAAATCCGTTGGGCGAAAGATTGACGTTTGAGAAGTTACCAACAAGAATGCCATCAAGCCACCATTGAAGAAGTCCATCCCGCGAAGTTGCCGTGGTACTGGATTTCATGCGCATTTCAATTTTGTGCCAACCGGTGCCGGCACCAACCACACCATTTGATGGCCCATTGGGTGTAAACCAACCGGTTCCTGCGCCTGCGGTAGGGTTTCCGCAACCAGGACTGTAATACGATGGGATATGGCAGTTGTTGTAACTAGACTGTGTGTACCATATCAACTGCCTGGGCTGGTTCTGAGGTCCGTGCCAGGACATGAAATTGTTATCTGTTTCGGAGTTTCTGATGAAAAACATCTTGTTAGTGTTAACGGACAGACCCTCAAAATCAGGATTGGTCTTCCAAAGCATCCCAACATAGACTTCCCTTGCTGTTTGCCCCAGTGCAGATCGAAACTCATATACGAATTGCCCCCCTCCAGTACCGGATCCTGCTTCTAATACTTCGTCCAGAATTCCGGTCGGTGACACCGGTCCTGAGGAGTCGTTCGAAAAGGGTTGGTTTCCATAGACATTGAACATTTGGCAGACATTGCCAGAAAATGGGCAGTCAAGGAGAACTTTGGCTCCCGAAGGTTCGTTGGTCCAGACCCCCGCAGCCTGACTCTCCTGAGTGCTGACTAATCCAGCACAGAGAGCCAGCGCCGACACAAAAACAGCCAACCTGTTGGAGGCGTGAAGCGTCGCGTTGCCGTCCATGTTCGTCCTCTTGATGGTGAAAAGAATGTGATCGGTTGGTAATGGGGGCACGTAACTCGATCTCCCCGGCGCCTTACGTATTCAGAGGGAGGGCACGCTCGATTCCCGTGAAGAGACCTCTGATCATGAACATGAGGTCGGCCATACGGATGAGCAAGATCAGTGCCTGTCTTGACGACAGTTCTGGCTACCATATCAAGTGTACCTGTAACCTTGCAAATGGTTTCACGATTCTCGCGGCTTTCTGCGCTGCACCTTCTTCCGGATACCGATGCGTGGACCTCCCCTAGTGTGTGGGCGAGAGGACAGCACCGGCCAAAATCGTTCCCGTGCGTGCAGACTCGAGGTCGTGAGAAGCGGATGTGCTTCTCGCGCGGCACCGGTAGTCGCCCCACGCCAGCTGATCTGGCGGTGGTTCTGTGTATCGGGCAGCCTTCTCCCATGCTCTGGCTCGTAAGGTCCCCATGTAGCGAGAGACCTGCGTGCCAATAGGCCGCGTTGCTCCTGGGAAATCGTTGACGGATGTGAGATATTCTGCCATTCTTTTTTACGACATCGGTGGTGCGCGTCGGTTATGGAGAAGGGGAGTGACATGGCGAAGAAGATGCAGCGTCGGATTGCGGTTGTGGGGTTGGGTTATGTGGGGTTGCCGATTGCGGTGGCATTCGGGAAGTCCTCACCGGTAATCGGATTCGATATCAACAAGACCAAAGTTGAAGAGTTGCGCAAAGGCGTGGACCGCACCGGGGAAGTTTCTGCGCAGGATCTGAAGGCCAGTCGCGTTCAATACACCTCCGAACCCAGTGATCTCAAGGCCGCCGACTTTATCATCGTGGCGGTGCCGACTCCCATTAATAACGCCCTGCAGCCGGATCTGACCGCCCTGAAAAAGGCCTCGGAGCTGATCGGTGCCAATCTCGCTCCAGGCGCCATCGTGGTGTATGAGTCGACGGTCTATCCCGGTGCGACGGAGGAGGACTGTTTGCCGATCTTGGAGAAGGCTTCCGGCATGAAGAGCGGCATCGACTTCAAGATCGGGTATTCGCCGGAGCGTATCAATCCTGGGGACAAAGAACATACGCTCGAACGGATCATCAAGGTGGTGTCGGCGCAGGATGAAGAGTCGCTGGAGATTGTCGCTCAGACCTATGGAATGGTCGTGAAAGCCGGGATTCATCGCGCATCGAGCATCAAGGTTGCTGAAGCGGCCAAGGTCATCGAGAATACCCAACGCGATCTGAACATTGCCTTGATGAACGAACTGGCATTGATCTTCCACCGGTTGGGAATTGATACCCGCTCCGTATTGGAGGCGGCGGGGACAAAGTGGAATTTCTTAAAGTTCAATCCTGGTCTGGTCGGTGGGCATTGCATAGGAGTTGATCCCTACTATCTCACCGCAAAGGCCGAATCCGTAGGGTATCACCCCGAAGTGATTCTGGCCGGGCGACGGATCAACAACAGCATGGGGAAGTATGTGGCGGAACAGACCATGAAGTTGTTGAGCCAGGTCGAACGTCCGGTGAGCGACCTGCGTGTGGGGGTGTTGGGTCTGACCTTCAAGGAAAACGTTCCGGATCTGCGGAACAGCCGTGTGCCTGACATCGTGAACGAGCTGAAGGAGTACGGCATTCAAGTGGTCATCCACGATCCGTTGGCGGAGCCGGAGGAGGCGGTCGGGGAATATGGACTCCGTCTCTCACCTTGGGATCAGCTCAAACAACTCGACGGGATTATCTTGGCGGTAGCACATCAGGACTATCTGAAGATGAGCAT
>WBZL01005437.1_pt1 | contig 10559 bp, 7 predicted proteins | sample 5204291 | NCBI WGS metagenome assembly WBZL01 (sample SAMN12344345, study PRJNA552823) | activated sludge metagenome | biome: Activated sludge suspended growth; feature: Nitrification reactor; material: Wastewater; isolation source: activated sludge from nitrification reactor of wastewater treatment... | reverse complement strand
CGAGTTGGTGCTTGTGGGTCACGAGGTCGTTGAGGAGCTGCCGGCGACCGGTTCGGAATCGGCTGAGTTCGTTGTCGCGCCCGTGGGGCCGGTCACGATCGCGGGAATGAGGATCGAGCGCCCGGAAGAAAGGGTCAAGGCCTACCTCGCCGAGTACCCCGACACCATCCGTCGTTACGACGGCACCGCGGGCACTTTCGCAGAGGTGACGGTGGAGCTGATCGCTGCAACCCGCGTGCTGCGATCGCGCATCTCACACGACGAAGCGACGTGGTTCATCGAACGAGCCGCAACCGCTCCATGGGACACCATCGACGCCGATGCTCTGCTCACCGACGCGGATCCATGCGTCGTAGGCGGTCTCTACGACCGCGCCTCCGCGTTGTACGCCCACTTCCGCGCCCAGGCACCGAAGGGGATCAAGGCAGCAAAGGTCTACAAGGTCCTACACCTGATGCGGCCCGGGCTGTTTCCGATCCTCGACAGCCGTCTCGGGGCGCTCTACGACGCGCCAGCGCGCGCGATCGCTCCGGTGGTGAACAAGTGCCGGCCTGACATCCCCGCGACCAAGCAGGCGTTCTGGGCAGCGATCCGCGTCGATCTGATCAGTGCCGCTGCCGAGATCGCTGCTATTCGTGCCTCTCTCAAGGGCTCGGGCGACGCCTATCTGGCGGCCGCTGCGGACTCGCTGAGCGATCTCAGGATCCTCGACATCCTCGCCTGGCAAGGCGAGGAGCCTTCAGAGGAGTGATCCGAGCGTCACCCTCGATGGGCCTCATCGGATACCTGGTGCCCGGCGACGCCAGTTCGGTCTGACAGGCTTTCTGTATGACCCTGGACACGAAGCACGGCACCAAGACAGTTCAGGACCTCGTTGATCTCTTCAAGCAGGGCCGACTGAACCTCTCGCCGGCATTCCAGCGCAAGTCGGTCTGGACGGTGTCGGACCGGCGGCTGCTGGTGAGTTCGTTGTTCGACAACATCCCCCTGCCGAGCGTTTACCTCTACCGTCAGGTGGGCCCCGGGGGCCGACCGGTCTACGACGTGATCGATGGCAAGCAGCGGATCGAGTCGATGCTGGCCTACATGGGCCTCGGACCGGTCCACGACCGAAGGAACCCGCTGCTCGTCAAGCGGGCGTTCAACGAGGTCGACGAGGTTGAGTGGTGGGCCTGGAAGGAGCTCGACAACGCGACGAAGCACACGTACCTGAGCACGCAGGTTCCGACGATCGAAGTCGATGGTGACCTCGCCGAGATCATCGAGCTGTTCGTCCGTATCAACGCGACCGGCAAGAAGCTCACGCCCCAGGAGAAGCGGCACGCGCACTACTTCACGAGCCCGGTGCTTCGCGATGCGCAGCGCCTGGCGGATGCGCTCGCTCCCACCTTGCTCAAGGCGAATGTGCTGTCGCGCTCGCAGATCCAGCGCATGAAGCATGTCGAGCTCGTGACCGAGCTGATGCTCGCCGTACACGCCGGGATGCCGCTCAACAAGAAGCGCAAGATTGACGAGGTGATCAAAGGCGACGGGCTCAGCGCCAAGGAGGTGAAGGACGCGGCGGCCGCCCTGCGCAGCGCGTTGACGCTAGCGATGGCGATCCTGCCGGACCTCCACACCACGCGGTTCCACCGGCTCGCTGACTTCTACACACTGGTCCTGCTGTTGCACCGGCTGCGCGACGAGGGACTCGGTGTGACGGCGCATCAGAGCGCCCGAAACAAGTTCGCTGGGTCGCTGCTGCGCGAATTCGGGCGCTCGGTCGACGCGGCCAACGACCGGATCTCGGCCGGCAAACCGACCTCGACCAGCGAGGAGCCGTACCGCGAGTACCTGATGACCGTGAAGGAAGGGACCGACAGCAAGCCACAGCGCGACAAGCGCGAGAAGGCGCTGCGGGTCGTACTTGCAGGCGTGTTCGAGCCACTGGACACCACTCGTGCCTTCAACGACACGCAGCGGAGGATCCTGTGGCACGCGTCCGACAAGAAGACGTGCAACTTATGCAAGAAGCCGATCGCGAAGTGGGAAGACCTGGCCATCGACCACGTGCAGGCCTATATCAAGGGCGGGTCGACCAAGTTGTCGAACGGGGCATTGGCGCACAAGAAGTGCAACTCGAGTGCCGGGGCCAAGCGCGGTCGTTGACCGCTGTTGAACCACTCGTCCACTACCCCGAATCTTCTACCGGATCTTCTACCGGACGGGTAGAAACAGGGTAGTTATCCACAGCACGGGCCAACACGACGAAACGCGAAAGCCCTGCTCACAGGCACAATCCCGGCCGGGCCACCACCACCCAAAACCCCGGTTATGAAAGTTCAAGTCCCCCCTCGCCCACGGTGAAACCCCTGCTCAGCAGGGGTTTCTTCGCGTCTGGGACCCCCCACTTCTACCGCTGTGGTGCGGATGGCTGCGCGGTTGCTCAGGTGAGCTCGTCGTAGTCGTTGCTCGTCGGCGAGTACCAATACGTCATGGGCACGTTGTGGCACTTCCACAGCTCACGCCACGTGTCCGGATCGAGTTCTCCATCGGCGGGAAGTCCGATCTCCTGCTGGAACGATTGGACGCGCTCGACGGTGTGATCCTCGTAGCGCCCATTGAGCTCGAGGGTTACCGCGACCCAAGGCGCGCACGTCTGGAGGTAGAGCTGCAGCTGCGCCGCGACGACGGCCATGCACTCGAGCCCGGCTGCGCTGGAGGCGGAGAGGTCGTCGATCCCGGCAAGCGGGCAGCCGGTCATCAGCGCGCAGTCAGCGAACAACCGCCACAGTTCGGGGCTGATCACGGTCTCCTCGGGAAGACCCCACTGTCGCTGGAACCAGCGCACGGCGCTTTCGGTCTGCGGGCCGTACCATCCGTCGACAGCCACGATCACACCGGCGTGGGTGTCGCCCGTCGGTATGGCGTCACAGCCGATGAGAAACGCCTGGATCTGCCTCACGCTCTCGCACGGGTGCTGGGCGCCATCGCCGGGCCGCAGGTCATCGACGCCCCCGACCGGGCAGGGTCGCACCGTGGTCGGCGAGTCGGTGGTCGGGCGCGCCACGATGGTCGGGCGTGGTGTCGTCACCGGGTGCGGCATCGTGTGGACCGTGACGCCGCCTGTCGTCCCGGTGCTGGTGTCGCCGGTGCGCTGGAGCGTCGACGTGCACCCGATGGCGAGCGCCGCTACGGCCACCATCTGCACCCACCGTCCGAATCGGGTCGGCGTGACCATCGGCGGTCTCCCCTCAAGAGCCGGCGCTGGGGTCGCCAGGGAGGGGCAGCGCGGCTGTCCACACGATGCTGATCGATCCCAGGCGACCGGACAGCACCACCGACGACTCGAGCGCGAGGAGGTGGTCGATCGACCAGTACACGCCGAGGTGGATGCCCGGCGCAGGCTGCACCGACCACTGCACGCCGTCCGGCGACGACAGCACCATCGGCACCGTGAAGTAGCCCTGTCCGTCACCTCCCGCGGCGACGAAACCCGAGCCGTAGGCGGCAACGCTGGTCATGATCTGGTTCGAACCGAGCGGAACTGCGGTCATGGCGCCGACGTGTCCCGTCCACATCACCGGCATCCCGTCGAGCACACCGAGCACGACGAGTGTGCCGTTGTTCGTCGCGCACCCCCGCATGTAGGAGTTGGCGGCGGTGTTCGCGAGTGGCTCCTCCACCCACGTGTCGCCGGCGCGGGTCCACATGACGGCGCGCTGGTGCCCGTTGGCGTCGGTGAGCCGGCCGACGGCGACGATCTGACCGGGCTGTGGCTCGCACACCTCGTTGACTCCTGCCCGCTCGACGCTGAACGGTCCGTCGACGCGCGTCCACGTCTGCAGATCCGCCGAATACCACAGCCGCCCTTCGGTGTAGTGGTCGCCGCTGCGGTCGACGGAGGTTCCGGTGATCCACCAACCGTCGGCCGCGTGGGTGATCGAGCGAGCGTTCTGATCGCCGTCACCCGGGATCGTCGTGACACCCAACAGCGTTCCCGCCGCGTCGAATCGTACGACCGCGATGTCGTTCAGATCGCCAGCGCTCGCTGGTGTGGTGGGGCTCCCCACGCCCACCGCAACGATGACTCCGTCGGCCTCCACGGCGTCGACCAGCGTGGACGGGTCGTGGCCGTCGAGCCCCGTCACCGGAACCCAAGTGGAGCCGCGTACGAGGCTCACCAGCAACTCCGGACCGGTGACGCCCTCTCCCAGGTCGGGTCGCGCGACCGGTGAGCGATAGCCCATCGTCAGCAGCCCGTCGGTGATCGGCGCGACGGCGGCGATGTTGGTGTGCGGCCCGCCCTCGGGGATCGCTCCGCCCGGTTCGTGGACCACTGGATCGGTGCTCCACGAGCGGACGACGAACGTGCCGGGCACGTGCTGCACCAACCACGGGTCGCCCTGGGCGTGCACAGGATTGGACAACAGCAGTGGTGACCCGGGCGGGTCGGGCTGGGTGATCGGACCGATGGACGAGACGTAAAACACGCCCGCGGACGTCCATTCGACGACGCTGGGGGAGGCCCGCCAGCCCGTGAACCATGTGCGCCCACCGAGCAGGATCCTGTCGCCGTCGACCAGGTACGACCCGAACGTCGCCGAGTCCGAGCCGTCGGACAACTCGATCGTCCGTGTTGCCCAAGCCCCGCCATCCGCGGACTGCAATACCAACGGACGGTCGTTGGCGTCACTGCCGGTGATGAAGAACGTGCCTCGCCCGAAACCCACGAGGTCGACGCTCCGGAGCACATAGTCGCCGGGGGCCTCGGTGAGCGTCCATGTCCGACCTCCGTCGGGCGATCGCCACGTGAGCAGCTCGTAACCCTCCGGGCTGGTGAGCAGGCCGACGGCGACGAAGGTGCCGGCGCCGTTGGAGGCCACCCCGGTCATCGCCACGTTGCCCGGGGGTGCCTCGAGTTCGATCGGAGTGCCCCACACCCCTGCCTGCTCGGTGATGACCATGCCACGGTTCGCGCCGTTCGCTCGCACGTTCGCAACCGCCACCCCGGCGTTCTCCTCGAGGGCCACGTCCACGAACTGCCCCGGTACCCCGCCGGTCAGCTCCAGCTGCCACGTTGCGGGGGCGGTGAGGCTCGATGACCACAACCCCGGGAAAAGCTGATACTGGTCGGCAGGCACATAGCCGACAGCAATGAGCTGGTCCCCACGGGCGGCGATCGCCAGTAGTTCGGTTCCGTCGGCCGGCAAGGCCGTATCGCTGACGAGTGTGATCCCGGCCGCGTCGAGTGACCAGATGGCAGCTCTGCGGTCGCGCTGGGTGGGCTCGTCGGCGACCCAGCCGACGAGCAAGGTTCGCTCGTCGACCGTGGTGAGGTCGTTCACCCCACCATGTCGCGATGTCGACGTCGAGTCGATCGATGCCGACCACTGCACGGAGCGGTCGGCGGAGGTCGACTCCACCGTCGTGTTGTCGAGCGATTCCCGAGTCGGACTCGAACAGCTCGTCGCCACCGTCAGAAGGCCGGCGGCCAGGATCCTGCGGACTCGGTGTGTGGAGCGTGCGGTGGTATCGATCGGGGGACCCCCTTCATGAGCGACAATCCCTCGTCTGATAAAAGTGTGCGCCTTCATCACGGGCGGTGCCAGGGGTGAAGCTGTGGCGTGCGCCGGGGTCGTCCGGCCCTTGCGACACACCTGGTGCCTGCCTACATTGAGCGCGTAACCCGACATCCGGCGGGGCTGCCGGCACCGTCACAGCAACGGGAGGCGCGATGCTCCAGTTCGTTTCCGCCAACACTCGGGCGGTCAATGCCCAGCGTGCCGTCCTCGACGCACTGGAGTTGGCGTTCGGCCACACCAGCCCCGACTGCGACCTGGTGTTGGTGAACTCGGCGGTCGGCCACGACCTCGTCGCGCTCTCGGCGCAGGTGAGCGCCCAGTGCCCCTCGGCCCGCGTCGTCGCGGCGTCGTGCGCGGGGGTGGTGGGTCGCGAGGGGCCGGGCGAATCGATGCACGACATCGCCATCCTCGGGGTGAGCGGTGAAGGCTTCACGGTGGCCCACGTCGACGGTCTGTACGGCCCCACCTCCTTCGAGAAGGGGGCCGAGTTGGCCCGCGGACTGGTGGGCACGCCCCTGCCGGTGACGATGGTCTACCTGCTCGCCTCCGGCATCGACATCGCCAACGATCAACTCATCGCCGGCATCGAATCGATCCTCGGCCCCGACGTGGTGATCTTCGGCGCCACCTCCTCGGACCAGATGCAGGGAGTCGCCACCTTCCAGGCGGTCGACGGTGTGAGCTACCAGCACTCGGCGTTCGCCGTGGGCTTCTGGGACCCGACGCTGGAGGTGGACACCCAGGCCACCCACGGGTTCCTCGCCGTGGGCGAACCGATGGTGGTCACCGCGGCCGACGGCAACCGGATCATCGAACTCGACGGTCGGCCGGCGTGGGAGCTGTACCTCGAACGGCTCGGCCTTCCCGCGGATGCGAGCGAGGGCGACACCATCCCGATCGGGGCGCTCGCCGAAGCACTCCCGGCCGGCCTGGCACGCGAGTACGGCAACGACCACATCCTGCGCGTCGTCACCCACCACTCCGCCGCGGGCGAAATCATCTACGCGGTGGAGTGCCCCGTCGGCACCCGCCTGTGGCTCACGGTGCGCGACGAGGAGCGCATCTTCCGCGACATGGATCGCATGCTGGAGACGATGGTGGCCCGGCGCCCCGGCGCCCACCCGGTGGTGGTGTTCCAGGCCGACTGCCTGGCGCGCGGCCGTCGCCTGTTCAACCGGGTGATGAAGGAAGAACTCGTTCATCGCATCCAACAGCCCCTCACCACCGACGGTGTCGTGCCCCCATGGTTCGGCATGTACGGGTTCGGTGAATACGCCCACCTCGGTGGCCGCAACGCGTACCACAACTACACGACGGCACTGGCGGCGATCTATCGCCGCGACCCGTCGGGCGGAGGCGATGCATGACCGAGAGCGGGGCCACGCCCTTCGGGAGTTCGGCGTTCAACCTGTTGAAGCAGCAGCTCATCAGCGCCAACGCCCGCCTCGATCGCCAGGTGCAGCAGCTCACCCGCGTGAATCGCCTCTCGAACCGTCTCCTCGCCGATCTCGATGATCGCCCCGTCGCCACCACCTTCGCCGAGGCCATCGTCGACGTGCTCGACATGGCGGTGGGTGCGGTGTGGGTGTCTTCCGCGTCCGGCGCGCGACCCGATGTGCGCGTCGCGTCGGCGGTGTGCGGCATCGACGTGCCCGCCGACGAGTGGGCCGCGCTGGGCTCCGCGCTCGTCGCCGCGATGGCGCAGCGGCAGGTCTCGTCAGCGGTTCGTCTCGATCTCCTCGCCGACGACCTCGGCGACGCTCGCTCGGCCACTCTCGATCTCCTCGACGCAGTGGTGTGCCCGTGCTTCGGGCGCGACGGCAGCCTGGTCGCTGTCGTCCTCGCGGCCAACACCTCCACCGTGGCTGGCATGTTCGAGACCTCGCCGGAGGACATCGACGCGACGCTGATGATGCTGGCCGAGAAGTGCGCCGTGGCCATCGACGACCGGCTCGGCCACCGGCTGTTCCAACGCCAGCTGGCCCAACTGCGTGAGTCCGAGGAACGTCTCGAGCTGGTGCTGCGCGGCACCAACGACGGCTGGTGGGACTGGAACCTCACCACCGGCGAGTGCTTCCACTCCCCGCGCTGGCTGGAGATGGTGGGCCTGCCCAGCGGCGGCGGCCAATCAGCAGCCATCCGCCACGAGTTCTGGATCGATCGGGTGCACGACGACGAGCGGTCCGCGTTCCAAGCCCTCCTGCAACGAGCGCTCGGCGGAACCGCCGAGGTGATCGAGACCGAGCTGCGCCTGCGCCGCGAGGATGGCGGCTACCTGCCGGTGCTGGTGAGGGCGACGGTGTCACGCTCGGCCGACGGCACCCCCACCCACTTCGCCGGAACGATCCTCGACCTCACCGAACGCCGGGTGCACGAGGCGCGCATCCACCGGCTCGCCTTCTACGACTCGCTCACCGACCTGCCCAACCGCCGCCTGCTCGTGGAACGGCTCGAGCACTCCCTGCGCGGCTGGGCGGTGGAGGGGCAGGCCGCGGCGGTGCTGATGCTCGATCTCGACCGGTTCAAGACGCTCAACGACACCCACGGCCACGCCGCCGGTGACCATCTGCTGCAAGCGGTGGCCCGCCGCCTCGTGGAAGCGGCGCGCCCGTTCGACATGGTGGCTCGCCTCAGCGGCGACGAATTCGTCGTCCTGCTCGAGCGCCTCGGCGCCGATCCGACGGCTGCGGCGGCCAACGCCTGCACCGTGGCCGAGATGATGCTGGCGGTGCTCGACGAGCCGTACACGCTCGAAGTTGGTGTCGTGCACTACAGCGCGAGCATCGGCGTGGCCCTCGCCGCGGAGGACGGGCTCACCGTCGACACCCTCTTGAAGCACGCCGACGTCGCGCTCTACCAGGCCAAGGAGGCCGGACGGAACGCGGTTCGGCTGTTCCACCCCGCGATGCAGCAGCGCGTCGCCAGCCGTTCGGCCATGGAGGCCCGGCTGAGGGCGGGCATCCGCGACAAGGAACTGCACCTCCACTACCAACCGATCGTCGACGAACAGGGCCGGCTGCTGGCCGCCGAGGCGCTGATGCGCTGGACACCTGCAGAAGGCCCGCCGATCCCGCCCGCGGAGTTCATCCCGATCGCGGAGGAGTCGGGCATCATCCACACCTTGGGCCAGTGGTGCCTGGAGACGGTGTGCGAACAACTCACCGCGTGGGCGCCGGTACTACCGCCCGGGTTTCGCGTCTCGGTGAACCTCAGCGCGCCCGAGTTCCTGCACCCGAACTTCACCGACCGAGTCGTGGAGACCCTGCAGCGCACCGGCGTGCCCGGCAGTGCGCTGCGGCTGGAGATCACCGAGGCCACCGTGGTGACCGAGCTGGGGTTCGCGGCCGATCGTATGAACTCGTTGCGGGCCCACGACCTCGAGTTCGCCCTCGACGATTTCGGGACGGGCTATTCGTCGCTCACCTACTTGCGCCGCCTGCCCGTGAGCGAGGTGAAGATCGACCGCAGCTATGTGCGCCGCCTGCTGCACGACCCCGCTGATGCGGCCATCGTGAGGGCCATCCTCGCGCTGTGCGACTCGCTGGGCCTGCGCGCCGTCGCCGAGGGGGTGGAGACCGAGGCCCAACTGCGCCGCCTGCTCGACGACGGCTGCCGCTGGTTCCAAGGCTTCTGGTTCGGCCAACCCCAGCAGGCGCCTCGCGACCCGCGGCAGCTCACCAACGGCCGCCGCCACGAGGAAGCAGGTTCCCCCTCGTCCGTGTGGCTCCATGGTGCACCGGCCGCGCCTACTACGCTCGACCCAACGTGATGAGTGTGAGGTGGCCATGAATCAGTGTCCGAAGTGCGGCGCGCAACTGACCGGTACGAGCGAGTTCTGTGGGTTGTGCGGGTTCCCGGTGCAGTCCGCCGCGGCGGAAGGGGGCGCCTCAGCGCTGCCGCCGCCCACGATGCCCGCTCCCACGGCCCCCGAGTCGCTCATCACCGCCGTGCCCGGCCCGCCCTCCGAGCCAGCGGCGGCGCCCGCCGCGCCACCACCCTCGATCGATCTCACCGTCCGCCGGCCGGTGTCCTCCACTCCCACCCCCGTGGCCGTGCCGGTCGCCGAGCCGGCGAAGAAGCCGCGCAAGACGGGCCTCATCGTGGCCCTCGGTGTGTTGGTGGTGGCGGCGGTCGTGGCCGGTGTCCTGATCCTGGGCGGTGGCGACGACGACAAGAAGTCGTCCACCGGCGCGCCGGGCACCACCACGGCCACCACCGAGGAGGCGGTGTCCACCACCGTGGCGCCCTCCACCGTGCCGCCCACCACCGACGATTCGGCGGCGCAGGCTGCCGCGGCGGCCGAGTTGGCCGGCTACGCCACCGAGAGCCAGGCGATGGTCGCCGACCTCACCGACAAGTTCGTGGTCCAGTTCGCCCGCGTGAACAAAGGCGCCGACGGCCAGAAGTGGGATGCGATCTCCGTCCTCGCCGAGTACATGCCGTGGCGTGATCGCTTCTTTGCGGTGCTCGTGGACGGCGCGACCTTCCAGTTCGCCGCCGACAACAGCGAACCGATCCCGAACGCGTACTTCGTGTTCGCCCCGCTGGCGTTCGACAAGCGGCCTGCGGCGGAGCAGTGGTGCAAGGAGCAGGCGATCGCCGAGGAGAACTGCGCCATTCGCAAGATCAAGTCCGTCGGGTGATCGTGTCGGTGCGCCGCGGGCTGTTGCTCGGGGCGCTGGCCACGCTCGTGGCCTGCCAGACGACCACCCGTTCCAGCGAGGAAACGCCGCCGGCTTTGTCGTCGGCTTCGTCAGCCTCCTCGGCGACGTCCGCGGCCACCGTGATCAGCGCGCCCGCCAGCTCACCGGACAGCAGCGCAGCCTCCACCACGACCGTGCCTGTCTTGCAGCAGTGCGTGCAGGCCTGGCCGCTGCGCGACCGGGTGGCACTGCTCGTGTGGCCCGCGGTGAAGAGTTCACAGTGGGCCCAGGCCCAATCACTGGTGCGTGATCAGCATGTCGGCGGGGTGTTGTTGACGGCGCCCGACGCAGG
>WBZL01005436.1_pt1 | contig 10560 bp, 11 predicted proteins | sample 5204291 | NCBI WGS metagenome assembly WBZL01 (sample SAMN12344345, study PRJNA552823) | activated sludge metagenome | biome: Activated sludge suspended growth; feature: Nitrification reactor; material: Wastewater; isolation source: activated sludge from nitrification reactor of wastewater... | reverse complement strand
CCCTGGATCTGAAGAACCCCTACACCACCTACCAGGACGCCCGACGGGCGCGCATGGAATTCGGCTTCCTGCGTCAGTGGAGCATCTACCCCACCCAGATCCAGCCCATCGTGGACGCCATGAAGCCGGACTACTCGGAAGTGGAAACCGGCGCCGCCATCCTGCTCGCCGCCCAGAAGGCGGACTGGGGGCCCATCCAGCACGCCGGCGAACTCCACGACCGGGCGACCTACCGCTATTACTGGGAAGTCTTGCAGAAGGCCCGGGTCACCGGCGTCAAGCTGCCGGCGGAGGCGGAAGCGGCGTTCTTCGGCTGATTTCTCTCCCCACCCTATCCCTCTCCGCGAGCGGGGGGGGGAATCTCGCTCCTCCCCCGCGTGCGGGGGAGGTTGGGAGGGGGAGTGCCTGGGCGTGTCATCCCCGGTCCCGCCAGACCAGCAACCCCTGGGTGTTGAGCTCCACGTCGTTGGCCAGCAATTCCATACACACGCTGTCCTCCAGGGTGCAGCCATGGGCGCGCAAACGGCCGAGCAGGGTGCTCTCCATCCGGTCCTTGAGCCAGTCGTGGCGTGCCTGGTCCTCGCCGGGGGCGGCTCTCGTCAGATCCACGAATTCGTCGATCATCTCGTGCAGCGCCGGGGCGATGCCGGCCAGACCTTCGATGCGGCTGTAGTGGGTGAGGAAGGCGGCCCGGGCGCCGGTGGCCACCAGGCGGTCCACGGTGGCGTGCAGGGCCTCCGGCTCGAACTGCACCGGGGTGGTGGTGGGGAAGACGAAGGGTTTGCCCGCCACGTCGAACTCCCGGTAGGAGAGGCCGAAGCTGTCCCCGGTGAAGAGGCTGTTGCTCAGGGCATCGTGGATGCAGAAGTGATGGCGGGCGTGGCCCGGGGTGTCCAGGAAGGTGAGGGTGCGGCCCCGGAAGTCGATCTGGTGGCCGTCCTCGGCTTCGATGGCCCGTTCCGCCGGCACCGGCACGATCTCGCCGTAGAGGGCGAGGAAGTTCTCGTGGCCATAGACCGCGATGGAGCCCGCCACCAGCTTGGCCGGGTCGATCATGTGGCGGGTGCCCTTGGGATGGACCACCAGCCGGGCGTTGGGGCAGTTCTGGAGCAGGGCGCCGGCGGCGCCGGCATGGTCCAGGTGGACGTGGGTGACGATGACGTAATCCACCGCTTCCCGGGGGATGCCCAGCCCCCTCAGTTCCGCCAGCACCATGGGCACCGACTGGTTGGTTCCGGTGTCGACGATGGCGGCGTGGCCGTCCTGGATCACCAGATGGATGGCGGCGAGGCCGGGACGCAGGTAATCGGCATCCAGGGTGACGATGCCGTGGTCGTGATGAATCGGGGGAATCATGGCCGGGACTCCGGGGCGGTTTCGAGATGGAAGGCGGCATTATCGGCGACGGCCAGGGCGGATTTCAGCACCGGCAGGCATTCCCTCAGGGCGGCGGCCAGGGTCCAGGGCGGATTGACGATGAACATGCCGCTGCCGCTCATGCCCGGTTCGCCGGGCACGGCTTTCTGCACGGACAGGCTCGCGTCCAGCCACTCCACGCCGCGTATCGCGCGCAGACGCTCGGGCAGGCGCCGGGCCTCGGGCCGGGCCAGTTGCGGATACCAGAGGGCGTAGGTGCCGGTCGGGAAGCGCTTGAGGCCGTCCTTCAGGGTCTCCACCACCCGGTTGTAGTCGGCCTTGTCCTCGTAGGACGGGTCCATCAGCACCAGCGCCCGGCGCGGCGGCGGTGGCAGCAGGGCCTTGAGGCCGGCGAAGCCGTCACCCCGGGTGACGATGACCCGCTTGTCGCCCTGGAAGGTCTTGCCCAGGAGATCCACGTCGGTGGGATGCATCTCGTAAAGGCGCAGGCGGTCCTGGGGACGCAGCAGCTTGGCCGCCAGGTAGGGCGAGCCCGGGTAGAAGCCCAGGTTGCCCGAGGCATTCATGCCCCGCACCAACTCCAGGTAATCCGCCAGGGCGGCGGGCAGATCGGCCCGGCTCCAGAGCCGGCCGATGCCACCCGCGAATTCCGCGTTCTTGGCGGCGTAGCCCGCGTCCAGGCCATAGGCGCCGGCGCCGGCGTGGGTGTCGATGACCCAGAAGGGTTTGTCCTTCTGGGTCAGATAGCGGAGCAGAAAGACCAGGATGAAGTGTTTCAGCACGTCGGCATGGTTGCCGGCGTGAAAGGCGTGGCGGTAGCTGAGCATGGGGTTTGATCGGAAGAAGTGACCTACATCGCGCTGACATCGGGACTGGGGCTCCCCCTCCCAACCTCCCCCGCGAGCGGGGGAGGGGGTTGCCCCCTCCCCGCGGGCGGGGAGGGTCGGGGTGGGGAGAATACAGCCGCCTCGATTCGCCGGGCCAGTTCATCCCGGATGCCGGCATCGGCGCATTCCAGCTTCACCGCGTTGTCCCAGCTCCGCAGCCAGGTGAGCTGGCGCTTCGCCAGTTGCCGGGTCGCGGCGGCGCCTTGTTCATACAGGGCGGTGGCGTCGATTTCGCCATCCAGATAGCGCCAGGCCTGGCGATAGCCGACGCAGCGCATGGACGGCAGGCCGGGATGGAGGGGAAAGCGCCGGCGCAGGCCGCGCAGCTCATCCACCAGGCCCTGTTCCAGCATCTGGGCGAAGCGCAAGTTGATGCGTTGGTGCAGCCAGGATCGCTCCTCGGGGAATAGGGCGAATTCCAGCCAAGTGTCCCCTCCCCGGGAAGTGGGCGCTTCGGCCTGTTGCCGTCCCAACAACGCGGCCATGGTCCCGCCGGTGGTCAGGCACAGTTCCAGCGCACGCTGGATGCGCTGGCTGTCGTTGGGTTTCAATCGGCCGGCGGTCTCGGGGTCGAGCCCCGCCAGTTCCGCGTGCAGGGCGGGCCAGCCCAGGCGCTTGCCCCGGGCTTCCAGTTCCGCCCGCAGTTCGGGGTCGGCGGCGGGCAACTCGTCCAGGCCGCCCAGCAGGGCGCGGAAATAAAGCATGGTGCCGCCCACCAGCAATGGAATCCTGGCTTGGGCGACGATCTCCGCCATGGCCTGTTCCGCGTCGCGCTTGAAGCGGCCGGCGGAATAGGCCTCGGTGGGGTCCACCAGGTCGATGAGCCGGTGGGGCGCGCGGGCCAGGGTGGCGGCGTCGGGCTTGGCGGTGCCGATGTCCATGCCCCGGTAGACCAGGGCGGAATCCACGCTGATGATCTCCAGCGGGAAGCGCTCCACCAGCCAGACCGCCAGATCGGTCTTGCCGCTGGCCGTGGGGCCCATGAGGGAAATCGCATGGAGTGGCATAAGGGTGGCGGTGGCCGGCTTTTCCGGAATCGGGGAGGGCGGAATAATACCGGCCACACGACAACCGCAGCCTCCCGGAGACGCCAAGTTACTGAGCTTTGCATAAGAAAAGCCACGGCTCTCCCCACCCCAACCCTCCCCGCTTGCGGGGAGGGTTGGGGTGGGGATGGGGAGGTCAACCCGGTGGCTGATGGCATACGATGCAACAAAACGCCTAACAAGGAGAACACCTTGGACACCCCGGAAATCCGTCGCATCGTCCCCGTCCTGGCCGGCGGCGGTACCCGCTTGCCTGCCCATGTGGGAGTGCTCACCGCCCTGCGCGACATGGGCATCGAATACCGGCACCTGGTGGGTGTCTCCGGCGGCAGCGTGGTGGCCTCCCTGGCCGCGGTGGGGAAAAGCGCCGATTACATGAAGGATTTGTTCAGGGATGTGGACTTCAGCCAGTTCCGGGGCTATTCCTTGCTCAATCTGTTGCTGAAAGGCGGGTTGTCCAACGGCCGCCGCTTCGAACGCTGGATGAACGCGGAACTGGACGGCGCCTGTTTCAAGGACCTGGACGTGGACCTGAACGTGGTGGCCACCGATGTGCGCTCGGGCCGTCCCGTGGCCTTCAACCGAACGAACTCTCCCGACCTGCCCGTGGCCAGGGCGGTGCTGTTTTCCATCTCCATTCCGTTGTTGTTTCCCTTCCATCACCATGGTCGCCATATCCTGGTGGACGGCAGCATCCTGGCAGAGGATGGCTTGTTCAAGGATTGGTCTGGGGACCATACGCCTGTCGTGTGTTTCCGCTTGCGCGACAAGCGGGTGGCCGCCGAGCACTTTTCCCGCCGCCTGCTGCCGGTGGCGGACTACATGTTCATGCTGATGCGTACTTTCATGAGCACACTGTCGCGTGAATACCTCAGCGAAGCCCTTTGGCTCAACACCATCCTGATCGAGACTGAAGGCATGTCGCCCTTGGAATTCCGCATGACCCACCAACAGAAGACCACGCTGTTCGAAACCGGCTACCAGGCCACCCGCGATTACCTGCCGGTCAAGCTTGCGAAGCTGGGGAGCGCTTGAGAAGGCTGGCGGCTTCCGTCAAGGAACAAGTTTCTTGGTATCCCGCAAGACCTTCCGGGAACTTTTTTTCCTGGCCACGACAGGGGTTGTTGCATCTCAGCAACAACACTCTTAATAAATTACTTGAAATCCGATTCCGGATTTGTCTCTCCTCTTAAGTCTTGTTCAGAATCCGGTCCAACTTCTCGCGCGAGAGGTTTTTAGGCCCCCTTCTCATCGAGGAGGGCGGAGGCAGGGGAAACCAAGCCACCGCGTTAGGGCAAGCAGTTTCATCAACCTGATAGGAGTATGAACATGAAGAAGTCCCTGATCGCTCTGGCCGTTGCTGGTGCCGTCTCCGCTCCCGCTTTTGCCGCGACCTCCAACGTTGACGTGTATGGCGTCATGAACATCGCCGTTGAAGATACCAACTTCACTGCGGTTACCCCCGCTGTTCTGGATAACACCAGCCGTATCGGCTTCAAGGGCACCGAGGATTTGGGTGGCGGCCTGAAAGCCGTCTGGCAGATCGAGTCTGCTCTGGGTGGCAACGGCGCCCCGATTAGCGGCACCACTTTGGCCGGTCGTAATACCTTCGTCGGTCTGGCTGGCAGCTTCGGTACCGTGTTGATGGGTAACCACGATACCCCCTACAAGCTGGGTACCGTTAGCCTGGACATCTTTGCCGACACCATCGCCGACTATAACCTGGGTCGCCTGGGTAACGTGTCCGCCAACGGTGCTACCGCTAACGCTGGTGTTCAGCTGATCAGCAACGGCCATGATGCTCGTAACAACCAAGCGTTGGCTTACGTTTCTCCCACTTGGTCTGGCTTCCATTTCGCCGCTGCTGTTGTTCTGAATAACAACGCTGGCGCGAATGACAAGACTTCTGATGCCATCTCTCTGACCGGCGTTTACTCCAATGGCCCGCTGTTTGCCTCTCTGTCCTACCAGGATCTTGGCGACGCTGCTGGTACGAACGCTAAGAACGACGCTACCAAAATCGGTCTGGGCTACACCTTTGGTGACACCAAGGTTGGTTTCGTTTGGGAAGAAGTTGACACCGGTGCTGCTGCAACCGACCGTGATTCTTGGCTGCTGAACGTTGCCCATTCTATGGGCCCGATCGTTCTGAAGGCTCAATACGGTAGCGCTGATGTTGGCGCCGCCGATCAGAAAGCTTGGGCTTTGGGTGCTGATTACAACCTGTCCAAGCGTACCACTGCCTACTTCGTGTACGGTAGCGGCGACACTGACACCGCTGCCGGTAGTGCATCTGGTTACAACATCGGCCTCAAGCACTCCTTCTAATCTGACCTAACCGTCAGACCTGAAGTTGAAAACGGGCGCGGGAAACCGCGCCCGTTTTGTTTTTTTCACGGAAAACCGCGTTGTTTATAACTTTCGTTAGATTTTCAAGCCCTTTCCCATGAAGTAAATTGGTGCCGCGCCACTATCGGCGCCTATGAATCAGCGGAGGCAACATGAAGAAAGTCTTGGGGAGTTTGCTGGCGGGTTTGCTGTTCAGCGCATCCGTCTGGGCCGCAGTGGACATCAACACGGCGACCCAGTCTGAACTGGAGGCGGTCAAGGGAATCGGGCCCGCGAAGGCCAAGGCCATCGTGGAGCACCGCCAGAAGAACGGGCCATTCAAGAGCCTTGAGGGTTTGGCCGAGGTCAAGGGCTTCGGTAAGGCCAGTGTCGAAAAACTGAAAAATGAACTTGCGGTTGGTGGGGATGGGGCCAAGACCACGGCCAAGAAATAACTTCCACCACAGCCGGTTCAAGGCGCCTTGGGCGCCTTTTTTATTGATATATCCGGGGTCGGCCCAGTAGAATCCGCGCGCACATCTTGGAGGGTGATATGAGCTTGTTCAGCAAAACCAACCTGCCCATGACCGTGGTTGTCGTGATGATCGCCTGGGCATGGTTCAGCCTGTTTTCGGTTGTTTTGGGGTCTGTGTTCTAGCCGTTTCCTGTCGTCGATCCCGGCTGGGGCCTCTTGTCGAGGCAAGATTCCGCCTTGCCGATCCAAGCTGGAATGCCCGTCAGGCGTGCTGACGGGCATTGCTTTTTTCAGGCGCTCTCGATTCCGCAACCAAACATCGAGTCTAGAGCGCTTCAGCTAGGGAGCGCTTGGGCGAAGCGGGACTGGCCGATAAAATCTCTCTTCTTTTTCGTGGAACACGTAATGTCTGGCTGATAGTCCGGCTACTCGAGAGTTCCAGAGCCACGCCCGTATTGATTGGTCCCATGCCAAAGCCCTCAAAACCCGCTCCCGTCACCCAGGAACTGTTCCCAACAGACGCCGATCAGCCCAAGGATTTCGAAAGCGCGATCCAGGAGTTGGAAAAGCTGGTGGCGGACCTGGAGGCCGGCAAGCTGAGCCTGGAGGAATCCCTGGTCGCCTACAAGCGCGGTGTGGCCTTGTCGGCCTATTGCCAGCGCACGCTGGATGACGCGGAGATGCAGGTGCGCGTTCTGGAGAACGGTGTGTTGAAGGATTTCAAACCGGAAGGGCGCAACGGCGATGCCTGATTTCGCCGCTTGGTCCCGCGCCATCCAGACGCGCATGGAAATCGCGCTAGCCGGCGTTGTCCCCGCCGAGACCCTGGCGCCCGAGCGGCTGCATGCCGCCATGCGCTACGTTACTCTAGGAGGTGGCAAGCGGGTACGGCCCATGTTGGCCTTCGCCGCCGGCGAGGCGGTGGGCGCCGACCACGACCGGGTGGAGCAGGCGGCCTGCGCGGTGGAACTGATCCACGTCTATTCCCTCACCCACGACGACCTGCCCTGCATGGACGACGACGACCTGCGCCGAGGCAAGCCCACCTGCCACGTCCAGTTCGACGAGGCCACCGCCCTGCTGGTGGGCGACGCCTTGCAAAGCCTGGCCTTCGAGGTGCTTGCCCGGCCCCTGGCGGGACTGGACGGCGCGGTGCGGGCCGAGATGGTGGCCTTGCTGGCCCGGGCGTCCGGTTCCCGGGGCATGGCCGGCGGCCAGGCGGTGGACCTCTACAGCACCGGCAGGAGCCTGGACTTGGCCGAGCTGGAGTTCATGCACATCCACAAGACCGGCGCCCTGATCCAGGCCGCCGTGCTGCTGGGGGCGCTGGCTGGCGGCGCCTTGGCGCCCGAGCGGCGCGCCGGCCTGGAGCGCTACGCCCGTTGCGTGGGCCTGGCCTTCCAGGTCATGGACGATGTGCTGGACGCCGAGACCGATACCGCCACCCTGGGCAAGACCGCGGGCAAGGACGCCGCCCAGGGCAAAGCCACCTACCTGACCCTCATGTCGGCCAAGGAGGCCCGTGCCTATGCCGCTGACCTGGTCGCCGACGCCGAAGCCGCCATCGCCGGGTTCGGGCCATCCGGCCGCCGCCTGGCCGAGATCGCCCGCTTCATCGTCGAGCGCCGCTACTGATTCAGAAGTCCTCCCCATGACCCTGCTGGAAACCGTCCATACCCCCGCCGACCTGAAGTCCCTGAACCGGGCCGATCTGAAGACCCTGGCCGGAGAATTGCGCGCCTTCATCATCGACAGCGTTTCCAAGACCGGCGGCCATCTGGCCTCCAACCTGGGGGTGGTGGAGCTCACCGTCGCCCTGCACCACGTCTTTGATACGCCCGCCGACCGCATCGTCTGGGACGTGGGCCACCAGACCTATGTTCACAAGTGCCTGACCGGCCGCCGCGAGCGCATGCACACCCTGCGCCAGACGGACGGCCTGTCCGGCTTTCCCAAGCGGGAGGAAAGCGAGTACGACGCCTTCGTCGCGGGGCACTCGAGCACCTCCATCTCCGCCGCCCTGGGCATGGCCGTGGCCGCCAAGCTGAACGGTGAGGAGCGCCGGGTCATCGCGGTCATCGGCGACGGCGCCATGAGCGCCGGCATGGCCTTCGAGGCCCTCAACAACGCCGGGGCCATGGACGCCAACCTGCTGGTGATCCTCAACGACAACGACATGTCCATCAGCAACAACGTGGGGGCGCTCAATTCCTACCTCACCAAGCTGCTGTCCGGCCGGCTTTACAACAACCTGCGCAGCAAGGGCGAGCGCCTGCTCTCCAACCTGCCGCCCATCCACGAGCTGGCGCGCCGCGCCGAGGAACACCTGAAGGGCATGGTTACCCCCAGCACCCTGTTCGAGGAGTTCGGCTTCAACTATCTGGGCCCCATCGACGGCCACGACCTGGATGCCCTCATCCCCACGCTGCTCAACATCCGCCAGCTCAAGGGGCCCCAGTTTCTCCACGTGGTCACCCAGAAGGGCCGGGGCTACGACCCCGCCGAGGCCAATCCCTGCCTGTACCACGGGGTGGGTAAGTTCAAGATCGAACTGGGCGTGGAAGCCAAGTCTGGCAAGACCCCCAGCTATACCGAGGTATTCGGCCAATGGCTGTCCGACATGGGCGCCGCCGACGAGCGCCTGGTGGGCATCACCCCGGCCATGTGCGAGGGCTCCGGCCTCAATGATTTCGCCCAGCGTTTCCCCGAGCGCTACTTCGACGTGGGCATCGCCGAGCAGCACGCCCTCACCTTCGCCGCCGGCCTGGCCTGCGAGGGCAAGAAGCCGGTGGTGGCCATCTACTCCACCTTCCTGCAACGGGCCTACGACCAGCTCATCCACGACATCGCCCTGCAAAACCTGCCGGTGCTGCTGGCCATCGACCGGGCCGGCCTGGTGGGCGCCGACGGTCCCACCCACGCGGGAGCCTTCGACCTCTCCTTTCTGCGCTGCGTGCCCAACATGCTCATCGCCGCGCCCTCCGACGAGGGCGAGTGCCGCAAGCTCCTCACCACCGCCTTCCACCACGACGGCCCCAGCGCGGTGCGCTATCCCCGTGGCACCGGGCCGGGCGCCGCCATCGCGGCGGAACTGGAAAGCCTGCCCGTGGGCCGGGGCCTTGTCCGCCGCGAAGGAAAGGACACCGCCATCCTCGCCTTCGGCAGCCTGGTCTCGCCGGCCCTGGCCGTGGCCGAGATCCTGGACGCGACGGTGGCCGACATGCGCTTCGTCAAACCCATCGACCGGGAACTCATCCGCCGCCTGGCCGAATCCCACGACCGGCTGGTGACGGTGGAGGAGAACGTGGTCATGGGCGGTGCCGGCGCCGCCGTGGCCGAGGTCCTGGCGGAGCTGGGCATCGTCAAGCCCATCCTGCGCCTGGGCCTGCCCGACCGCTTCGTCGAACACGGCGATCCCGCCGTATTGCTCGCCCGCTGCGGCCTGGATTGCGCCGGCCTGGAACGATCCATCCGAGCCTTTGCGGATGGTATTGTTGACTGATTTACTCAACAATGGCGACTGCTTATACTTCGTCTAACGCCATTTAGGACTTTGCCATGAGCACCTGCGACTCGGTCTGCGAGACCGCCACTCCCTGCCCCAACCCGGCCATCGCCGATGTCCAGAACTATCCCGACTCCCGCCAGATCGCCATCGACAAGGTGGGCATCAAGGCCATCCGCCACCCGGTGAAGGTGCTGGACAAGACCGGGGGTGCCCAGCACACCATCGCCAGCTTCGGCATGTACGTCTACCTGCCCCACCACTTCAAGGGCACCCACATGTCCCGCTTCGTGGAGATCCTCAACGGCAACCAGCGGGAGTTCTCGGTGGAATCCTTCGAGGAGGTGCTGCGCCTCATGGTGAAGAAGCTGGAGGCGGAGTCCGGCCACATCGAGATGAACTTCCCCTACTTCGTCAACAAGAAGGCACCGGTGTCCGGGGTGGAAAGCCTCATGGACTACGACGTGACCTTCATCGGCGAGATCAAGGATGGCCAGTATCTGCAGACCATGAAGGTGCTGGTGCCCTGCACCAGCCTGTGTCCGTGTTCGAAGAAGATTTCCGAGTATGGCGCCCACAACCAGCGCTCCCACGTCACCATCACCGTGCGCACCAACCGCTTCGTGTGGATCGAGGACATCATCCAGATCGCCGAGGAGAACGCGTCCAGCCAGCTCTATGGCCTGTTGAAGCGCCCCGACGAGAAGTTCGTCACCGAAAAGGCCTACGAGAATCCCAAGTTCGTGGAGGATCTGGTGCGGGACGTGGCGGCGGCCCTGAACCGGGACGAGCGCATCGATGCCTATGTGGTGGAATCGGAGAATTTCGAGTCCATCCACAACCACTCGGCCTACGCGCTGATCGAAAACGACAAGACCCGTCTGTCCTGATCAGGGACTCGAATCCAGCCTTCTCCGGGGTCGCATCCCCGCAGAGCGGGGC
>WBZL01001929.1_pt2 | contig 10561 bp, 7 predicted proteins | sample 5204291 | NCBI WGS metagenome assembly WBZL01 (sample SAMN12344345, study PRJNA552823) | activated sludge metagenome | biome: Activated sludge suspended growth; feature: Nitrification reactor; material: Wastewater; isolation source: activated sludge from nitrification reactor of wastewater treatment... | reverse complement strand
CGCTGGCCAATCCCGCCGGCAACATGGTGGTCGCGCTGTCCTGGGCGCTGGCCCAGGCGGCACTGGTCCTGGTCGTGCTGATCTGGGCCGGACAACAACTGATGCGTCGGCTGTACGACACGGTCGCCGCGCGCCGGTCCGAGGAGCTGTTCGTGCTGGCCACGCTCTGGATCGTCATCGGCCTGGCCTACGCCACGGGCGCGGCCGGACTGTCGCTGGCGCTGGGCGCCTTCGTCGGCGGCATGCTGATCTCGGAAACCATCTATCGCCATCAGGTCGAGGCGGACATCCGGCCGTTCCGCGACATCCTGCTCGGCCTGTTCTTCGTCACGGTGGGCATGATGCTCGATCTCGGCTATGTGCTGAGCCATCTGGACCAGCTTCTGCTCGCCGTGCTGCTGCTGGTGGCCGGCAAGGCCCTGGCCGTGATGATGGTCGCCTTCGTGGCACGGAATTCCGTCGATGTGGCCCTGCGCACGGCGGCGCAACTGGCCCAGGCGGGCGAGTTCGGCCTGGTACTGATCGGCCTGGCCTTCGACCTGAAGCTGGTCGGTATCGAGGTATTTCAAGTCACGCTGGCCGCCATGCTGCTGTCGATGTTCCTGGCGCCCTTCCTCATCGAGCGCATGGCCCGAGTGGGCGGGCAGATGGCGCGGGGCGACTGGGCGCACAAGGCCATGGCGATCCACGACATCGCCGTGGCCGGCTTCGCCCTCGAGGACCATGTCATCATCTGCGGCTACGGCCGCACCGGCCAGAGCATCGGCGAGTTCCTCGCCCGCGAGGGCATTGCATTTCTGGCGCTCGACCTCGACCCGCGCCAGGTGAAGGTCGCTACGCCGGCCGACAGCCGGGTAGCGTTCGGCAGCGCCGATCGCAAGGAAGTTATGCAGGCCGCCGGCCTGGCGCGCGCGCGCGCGGTGGTGGTCGCATACCCCGATGTCCATTCGGCCGAGCGGGTAGTGCGGCTGGTGCGTGGCGCGCGCCCGGAGATCCCGGTCATCGTCCGGGCGCCGGACGAGAGCGAGGTCCGCCAGCTCAAGGCGGCCGGCGCCACCGAGGTGATTCCGGAGGTACTGGAGGGCAGCCTGATGATCGCCGCCGAAACCCTGGCCCAGATCGGCATTCCGGTCGAGCGGGCCATGACCCATGTGCGCTCATTGCGGGCGGACCGCTACGCGTCACTGCGCCGCTACTACGACGCCACCAAGCAGAAAACGGACAACGATTCCGCCTAGCCCTTGTCGATCGGCAAACCGGCGTCGTTCCACTCCTTGATACCGCCCCGGAACCAATAGATGCGCTTGTAGCCTTCCTTCATGGCCCGGCGGGCACTCTTGTAGCTCTTCCAGCATTCCGGCCCGCCGCAGGAAAACATGATCGCCTGGTTCTTGTCCGCCGGCAGTTTGGTGACGTCCAGTTCATCCTTGCTCGGATCGTAGTCGGTCTCCTTGGCGCTCCGTTCCACGTAGGGCACCCAGCGGGCGCCGGCGGGCCGCCCGGTGCGGAATTCCTCCGCGGTACGGCCGTCGAACAGCGGCACGCCCCGCGCGACCAGCTGCTGCGCCTGCTTGGCGCCGACCAGCTCGGTACCGTCGAGCAGGCGAGGGGTGAAATAGCCAAGCGTCGACACATATTCGTAGGCGGCCGGATCGATCGCGCGGAAGCTGACGCGCGGTTGGCCCGGCACCGCCATGCCCCGTCCGGCAACCACGTCGCGCAGGGTGCCGATGGCATTCTTGCCCAGCGAGTTGTGGGCCACGATGGCGAGCCCGGGGAAGTCCTTGGTCTTCATGACCGCCGCGACGGGTTCGCCGCTGGCGCGCCAGCGCTCGAACATCGCCTCTTCGACCGCCACGGTATCGACCGTGCCGAACTTGAGCGCGTTGAGCAACGCGCCCTCGTAATAGGTGAAGTAAAGATTGCTGAAGTGCTGCTTCATCGTGGTGCCGGCGGCGTTGGCTTCACCGCGCATCAGGTAGGTGGCGATCGCGTCCTGACCCGGCAGGCCAAGCGACTTGCCCTTGGCGTCGGCAAAGCTGCGGATTCCGGAGGTCGCCAACGTCGCCAGCACGACATGCGTGGCACGACTGGCGACTCCCACCGGCGAATAGTGTCCACTGCGCAACGCGCTGCCGATGATGTGGGCCGGCCCGACGATCACCGCCACCGTTCCGCCCCGGCTAGCAAACAGGTCCTGCGTGGCGTCGCTGGAAAAAAGAAAGGTGGAACCGATTTTGGCCTGACTCGACACGCCCTCGACGAACTTGGGCCAGACCGAGTACATCGCAACCTTGTCCTGCTCGCCATGTTCGCCGGTATTGATCAGCCACCGGTCCGCCGGAGTGGCATTCTGGGCGCGTGCGCCAAACGCCGGGCCCAGGGTCAGGCAGGCGGCGAGAACGAGGTTCGCGAACACCGCCGCGGGTCTGGATTGCATTGTCTTTGTCTCCTCTGGAAAATATTTTCCGCAAGAATATCAATCTCGGCACGGTTGTTGTTGGCTTTAGTCAATTTAGCGGCGTTACGCCGGCCGCGGCAAACCCGGTAGCATAGCGGTTCCGTGACCGATCCCCCGCCGCAGCCGGCCGCCTCCGTGAACATTCCAACCTGGCACGCCCTTGGCAACGATGAGGTTTCCGCCCACCACGCGGTCGACCCGACCACCGGCCTGAGTGAAAGCGAGGCGAGCGAGCGTCTGGTTCGCCACGGACCGAATCGCCCCTCGCCGCGACCGGGGCGGAGCCCGGTGCGCCGCTTTGCCGAGCAGCTCGCGCAGCCCTTGGTGCTGGTGCTGATCGTCGCCGGCATCGTTACGGCATCGTTGGGCGAGTGGATCGATGCCGGCGTGATCTTCGGCGTCGTGGCGGTCAACGCGCTCATCGGCTTCCTGCAGGAAGGCAAGGCGGAAGCGGCCCTGGCAGCGCTGGCGCGCGCCGTCGCCACCGAAACGACGGTGTTGCGCGGCGGACGGCGCCGGCGTATCGACGCCGCCAGCCTGGTGCCCGGCGATGTGGTTCACCTGGGCGCCGGGGATCAAGTACCGGCCGACCTGCGACTGATCCACGGCAAGGGCCTGCGCACCGCCGAGGCTGCCCTCACGGGTGAATCGACGCCGGTCGACAAACATGCCGAACCCTTGCCCATGGCAACCGGGCTGGCCGATCGGCACAACATGGCCTATGCCGGTACCCATGTGGTATCCGGCCAGGGCGTCGGCGTAACGGTGGCTACCGGCGACGCGACCGAGACCGGCCATATCGCCCGGCTGATCGCCGGCGCCGCCGATCTCGACACGCCGCTGACGCGCAAGATGGCGGCGTTCTCCCATCAGTTGCTGGTGGTCATTCTGCTGCTGTCGGCGCTCGCCTTCATCGTCGGCATCTGGCGCGGCGAATCGGCCTTCGACATGTTCATGGCCGCGGTCGCCCTCGCCGTGGGTGCCATTCCCGAAGGGCTGCCGGCCGCGGTGACCATTACGCTGGCCATCGGTGTCGGCCGCATGGCGCGGCGCCGGGCCATTGTCCGCAAGCTGCCGGCGGTGGAGACCCTGGGCAGTACCACGGTCATCTGTTCGGATAAGACCGGCACTTTGACCGAAAACCAGATGGCGGTACGGGAGATCTGGGCCGGCAACGCCCACTACACGATAGCGGACGGCCCGGTGGGCGGCATCGAGCTGGCCGATCAGCCCGCGACGATCAGCCGGGCGCTGCGTGAGGTGCTGGTGGCCGGCGCGCTCTGCAACGATGCCTCGCTGTACCAGGAGCGGGGCCGCTGGAAAATGACCGGCGACCCCACCGAGGGTGCCCTGCTGGTCCTGGCCAGAAAAGCTCGGCTCGACGAGACCGCGCTGCGTCAAGGCGAGCCGCGTCTGGACGAACTGCCTTTCGAGGCGGCCCGCCAGACCATGGCGACGCTGCACGACGTGCAAGGTCAGCACCGGCTCTATGTGAAGGGGGCCATCGAAAGGTTGCTGCCCGCTTGCGTCGATATGCTGGACAGCCACGGTCGCCCCTGGCCGCTGGAGGCGGAGGACATCGCCGAACGGGCAACCGCCATGGCCAGAAACGGCTTGCGGGTGCTGGCGCTGGCGCGCCGGACTGACACGGCAATCGCCATCGCGCCCGAGCACCTGACCGCCGGTCTGACCTTTCTCGGCCTGGTCGGCATGGTGGACCCGCCGCGTCCGCTGGCCATCGGCGCGGTGGCCGCCTGCCATGCTGCCGGCATCCGGGTCAAGATGATCACCGGCGACCATGCCGAGACCGCCCTGGCCATTGCCCGGCAATTGCGGATCGCCGATTCGGCCGGCCGCGCCCTGACCGGCCGCGAACTGGCGACACTGGACGACGCGGGGCTGCGCGGCGCGGTCGGGGACGTCGATGTCTTCGCCCGGGTCGAGCCGGAACAGAAACTCCGGCTGGTCCGGGCGCTACAGGCGAACGGCGAGGTGGTGGCGATGACCGGCGACGGCGTCAATGACGCGCCGGCGCTCAAGCAGGCGGACATCGGCATTGCCATGGGACTGGCCGGTACCGAGGTGGCCAAGGAAGCGGCGGCGATGGTGCTCACCGACGACAATTTCGCGACCATCGAAGCCGCCGTCGAGGAAGGTCGGGGTATCTACGACAATCTGGTGAAGTTCATCACCTGGACACTGCCGACCAACTTCGGCGAAGGTCTGGTCATACTGGCCGCGATCCTGGCCGGCACCACGCTGCCGATCACCGCCCTGCAGATTCTCTGGATCAACATGACCACCGCCGTGCTGCTCGGACTACCCCTGGCCTTCGAGCCCAGGGAGCCGGGGATCATGCGCCGGCCGCCGCGCCCGGCGGCCGCGCCGGTCCTCGATGGCGCACTGGTCTTCCGCGTCGCCCTGCTCGGGGTCCTGCTGCTGGCCAGCGCCTTCGGCCTGTTCGAACTTGGCCTCAGCCGCGGCGACTCGGTGGCGGTGGCCCGCACCACGGCCGTCAATGTCTTCGTGGTGATTGAAGCCTTCTACCTGTTCAACTGCCGATCCCTGACCCAGCCGTTCTGGCGCCTGGGCTGGTTTTCCAACCCGTGGATCTGGGTCGGCGCTGGCGCCATGATGGGTTTGCAATTGATGTTCACCTACCTGCCGCTGTTCAACCGCCTGTTCGGTACCGCGGCCATCGGCCCCGGCCACTGGCTGGCCATCGTCGCCTGCGGCCTGGCGGCCAGTGTGGTCATTGCCCTGGAGAAATGGCTGCGCCACCGAACCGCCCACCCTTGCCGGCAGTAGAATGGAACGGTCGGCCATCCTTCCGGAGCCCAAGCCATGAAACGCTCGCCAACCGCTTTCGTCATCGCTTGTCTGGTCCTGCTCGCCGCCACCGTGCAAGCCCAGAACGAACCGCCGCTCTCCACCGGCCAGACGCTGTACCTGCCAATCTATTCGCATATCTACCACGGCGATCTGGACAAGACCGGCAAACCCCACGAGACGCTGGTTTCCGCCCACATCAGCCTGCGCAACGTCGACCCGCGCCAGCCGGTAAGAATTCTTTCGGCGCGTTACTTCGACACCCAGGGCAGGCCGGTGCGCGAGTTCCTCAACGCGCCACAAGTGATTCCGCCGCTGGGCACGCATGAACTCTATGTGTCGCGCACCGACAGTTCCGGCGGTTCCGGCGCCAGCTTCCTGATCGTCTGGACCGCCGACGTGCCGGTCAACCCGTTGCTGGTCGAAGGGCTGCACGCGGACATCCGCGAGGCGCGTACGCTGGTGTTCGTGACCAACGCCCTGCCGATACGAGCGCGCTGACCGCCCGGGCCACGGCGCCGCGGCGGTTGACTGCGGCGAATCGCGGAATCGGGCATCAGGGAATCGAGGAGTCATTGCCATGAGCCAGAATGCGCCGCTGCGGCTGCATGTTCCCGAGCCTACCGGGCGACCGGGACAACACACCGATTTCTCCTATCTGCACGTATCCCCCGCCGGCGAAATCCGCCAGCCCCCGGTGGACACCCAGCCAGCCGAAACGGGCGATCTCGCCTTCGCCTTGGTACGGGTACTCGACGACGACGGCCGAGCCGTCGGGCCATGGGTCCCGGAGCTGGCGCCGGAGCGCCTGCGCTTCGGCCTGCGGGCCATGATGAAGACACGCGTCTTCGACGCCCGCATGCTGATCGCCCAGCGGCAGAAGAAGATGTCTTTCTACATGCAGTGCCTGGGCGAAGAGGCGATCAGTGTCGCCCACGCGCTGGCGCTGGCCGATGGCGACATGTGCTTCCCGACCTACCGGCAGCAGGGCCTGCTGATGGCGCGGGAAGTACCGCTGGTCGATCTGATCTGCCAGCTGTTGTCCAACGAACGTGATCCGCTCAAAGGCCGCCAGTTGCCGGTGCTTTACTCGGTGAGGAAAGCGGGATTCTTCAGCGTGTCGGGCAATCTGGCCACACAGGTAATCCAGGCCGTCGGCTGGGGCATGGCATCGGCGATCAAGGGCGACACGAAGATCGCCTCGGCATGGATCGGCGACGGCTCGACGGCGGAGGCAGACTTTTCCACCGCGCTGACCTTTGCCCATGTCTACCGGGCGCCGGTGATCATCAACGTGGTCAACAACCAGTGGGCGATCTCGACCTTCGAGGCGATCGCCGGTGGCGAGGGCACCACGTTCGCGGCGCGCGGCGTCGGCGCCGGCATCGCTTCGCTGCGCGTCGACGGCAACGATTTTCTCGCTGTCTACGCCGCATCGCGCTGGGCGGCGGAACGGGCCCGCGGCAATCTCGGCCCAACGCTGATCGAGTGGGTAACCTACCGCGCCGGCGCGCATTCGACCTCGGACGACCCGACCAAGTACCGCCCCGCCGACGACTGGGAGCACTTTCCGCTCGGCGACCCGATCGCCCGCCTCAAACGGCATTTGATCGGTATCGGCGCTTGGTCCGAGCAGGCCCACGAAGACACTCGAAAGGAACTGGAAGCCGAGGTGGTGGCGGCACAAATGGAAGCGGAAAGCTACGGCTCGCTCGCCGACGGCCACATCCACAACGCCGCAACCATGTTCGAGGACGTCTACAAGGACATGCCCGATCACCTGCGCCGGCAGCAACGGCAGGTCGGGGTGCCGTCATGACCACCGAGCTTGGCGGCAGCGACAGGCGGGTGCCGATGACCATGATCCAGGCCTTGCGTTCTGCCATGGACGTGATGCTGGCGCGCGACGACAACGTGGTCGTCTTCGGCGAGGATGTCGGCTATTTCGGCGGCGTGTTCCGCTGCACCGAGGGCCTGCAACGAAAGTATGGCAAGTCGCGAGTCTTCGATGCGCCGATCGCGGAAAGCGGTATCGTCGGCGCCGCCATCGGCATGGGCGCTTATGGCTTGCGGCCGGTGGTCGAGATCCAGTTCGCCGACTATTTCTATCCCGCCTCCGACCAGATCGTCTCGGAGGCGGCGCGCCTGCGCTACCGCTCGGCGGGCGAGTTCACGGCGCCGATCGTCATTCGCATGCCCTGCGGCGGCGGCATCTTCGGCGGGCAGACGCACAGCCAGAGCCCGGAGGCGCTCTTCACCCATGTCTGCGGGTTGCGCACGGTCATGCCGTCCAATCCCTACGATGCCAAGGGTCTGCTGATCGCCTCCATCGAGAACGACGACCCGGTGATCTTTCTCGAACCCAAGCGCATTTACAACGGACCGTTCGACGGCCACCACGACAGGCCGGTGGTGCCATGGGCCAAGCATCCGCTCGGCGAGGTACCCGAGGGCTATTACACCGTGCCGCTGGAGTCGGCGGCGGTATATCGCCCGGGGACCCAGGTGACGGTGCTCACCTACGGGACCATGGTGTACGTGGCCGAGGCGGCCGTGCTGGAAACCGGCATCGACGCCGAGATCATCGACCTGCGCAGCCTCTGGCCGCTCGACCTGGACACCTTAGTGCGCTCGGTGAAGAAGACCGGCCGCTGCGTGGTGGTGCACGAGGCAACTCGCACCAGCGGCTTCGGCGCGGAACTGACCGCGCTGGCACAAGAACACTGCTTCTATCATCTCGAAGCGCCGATCGAGCGTGTTACCGGCTGGGATACACCCTATCCGCACGCGCAGGAGTGGGCCTACTTCCCCGGCCCCGACCGGGTGGCGGCGGCGCTTAGACGGGTATTGGAGACCTAGATGGGCATTCACGTCATCAAGATGCCGGATATCGGCGAAGGCATCGCCGAAGTCGAGCTCGCCGCCTGGAACGTCAAGCCGGGCGACCGGGTCGTCGAAGACCAGGTTCTGGCGGACGTGATGACCGACAAGGCGACCGTGGAAATTCCCTCACCGGTGGCCGGCAAGGTACTCACGCTCGGCGGCAAGCCCGGCGAGCTGATTGCCGTGGGCGCCGAACTGATTCGCATCGAGATCGAGGGTGCCGGAGGCTCGCGCGACCCATCGACGACCGCGGTGGTCGATGTCACCGAGCCAGCCACGCTCGTATCCGCCGACCCCGCCGACAAGCCGCTCGCCTCGCCCGCCGTGCGCCAATACGCGCGGGATCGCGATGTCGAGTTGCGCCGGGTGAAGGGCAGCGGCCCAGGCGGACGGATCGTGCGCCAGGACGTCGACGCCTATGCCGATCGTGGGGACAACGCGCCCGCCACGTCCGCCGGCGACGCGCGCTATGCCGAGCGGCATGGCGAAGAGGCCGTGCCGGTGATCGGCCTGAGACGCCAGATCGCCCGGCGGATGCAGGCAGCGAAGCGTCACATACCCCACTTCACATACGTGGAGGAAGTGGATGTCACGGAATTGGAGGCCTTGCGCGCACACCTGAATGTCCGCCACGAAAGCCGGCGCGTGCATTTGACCTTGCTACCGCTGCTGATGCGTGCCGTGGTCCTGGCCCTGCGCGAATTCCCGGCGATCAACGCGCGCTACGACGACGAGGCCGATGTCGTCACCCGTTACTCCGCCGTGCATTTCGGCGTCGCCACGCAAACCGACGGCGGCCTGCTGGTGCCCGTGGTCCGTCATGCCGAAGCGCGCGACCCTTGGTCGATCGCGGTGGAAATTGCCCGCTTGACCGGAGCGGCGCGGTCCGCGAAGGCCAGTCGCGACGAGCTGAGCGGCTCGACGATCACCGTTACCAGTCTGGGCGCGCTGGGCGGCATCGCCTCGACACCGGTGATCAATCACCCCGAGGTCGCCATCGTCGGTGTCAATCGCGTCGTCGAGCGGCCGATGATCCGCGCCGGCATGGTAGTGGCGCGCCGGATGATGAATCTCTCGTCATCCTTCGATCATCGGGTCGTCGACGGCGTCGACGCCGCCCGGTTCATCCAGGCGGTACGCGGCTACCTGGAGTTTCCCGCCACACTGTTTATCGAATAGTCTCGCCAGCACACCTGGACGACCGCAATCGGCGACCAACGACTCTTCGCTACCAGCCGCTGAAAGGCCCGAAACCGTTTCCACCCCAGGGACCGCCGCCCCATGGGCTACCACCCCAGGGACCGCCACTCCAGGGACTACCCCCCCAGGGACCGCCGCCCCATGGGCTACCCCCCCAGGGACCGCCGCCCCATGGACTGCCGCCCCACGGACTGCCACCCCAGGGACCGCCACTCCACGGGCTACCACCCCAGGGACCACCGCCCCATGGGCTACCGCCCCACGGACTGCCACCCCAGGGACTGCCCCAGCCCAACGGGCTGCCCCAGCCCAGCGGGCCGCCGAAGAAAGCATCGGCGGACTGGCTTGACGCCAGCAAACTCGACCCGATCAGGATCGATGCGATCATCGCGGACTTCTTCATTGTCGCTCCGAAATTGTCGTGAGACTGGCCGGGCCATCACTTCGGCGTCGGCGCTCCCAGTTCTCAAGGAGTGGCGCGGCCATTGACCGCGCCGCCCGCTACTCGCCGGTTACCAACCCCAACCGCCGCCGTCGTAGCGATTCCGGCCCCAGCCGCCGCCGTCGTAGCGGTTGTCGCCCCAACCGGAGCCGTAGCCGTCCAGGTCGCCACCCATGTTGAAGCCAAAGTTGCCACGCGCCGACCCGCGGCCGGTTCCTCGACCATAGCCACGGCCATAGCCACGGCCATAGCCATAACCATCACCGTAACCGTAACCATCGTAGTAACCGGGGCCGCCCCAGTAGCCGGGACCGCCGTAATACCCTGGTCCGCCCCAGCCTGGGCCGCCGTAGTAGCCCGGACCGCCCCAGCCGGGACCGCCGTAATACCCCGGCCCCCCCCAGCCCGGACCGCCGTAGTAGCCGCCCGGATTGACGTTCTGGTTGCCGCTGGGCGCCGACTGTTGGGTCTGGTTACCGCCCGGTGCCACGTACGGCCCAGCCGGGGCCGGGGCAGCCGAAGCCAGACTGGCGGCACCGAGACTCAGCGCGGTCGCCAGAGTGATTGCTGTTGTCTGTAAACGGTTTTGCATTTGGCGCTCCTCTATTAAGTGAGTACAACGGTGCTACTGCGAAAAACAGTCGTCGCGACTCCTCAAGAGGCTCGAGCGAGCTCATCCTGACAAGTCATGACAACTGAAAGATTCGACGCCGGCAGGTTGCCCGCGGCATACCCGAAACCCGCCT
>WBZL01005434.1_pt1 | contig 10564 bp, 9 predicted proteins | sample 5204291 | NCBI WGS metagenome assembly WBZL01 (sample SAMN12344345, study PRJNA552823) | activated sludge metagenome | biome: Activated sludge suspended growth; feature: Nitrification reactor; material: Wastewater; isolation source: activated sludge from nitrification reactor of wastewater treatment... | reverse complement strand
TGGTCAACGGACGGATCATGGCGGGCTCCTGCGGGACGGTGTCGCGCAGGGTAGCGTGGGGGGCGTGAACACGAAGCCCGGCGCAGGGCCGGGCTTCGCGGGCGCACGCCGGGCGTCGGTTCAGGCGAGGCGGGCGAGCACTGCGTTGAGGGTCGGGCTGGGCCGCATCGCCGCGGCCAGCCTGGCGGCGTCGGGCTGGTAGTAGCCACCGATGTCGACCGGCTTGCCCTGCACCGCGAGCAGCTCGGCGACGATGGTCGCCTCGTTGTCGGCCAGCGCCTGCGCCAGCGGCGCGAAGGTCGCGGCGAGCGCGGCATCCGTGGCCTGTTCGGCCAGCGCCTGCGCCCAGTACAGCGCGATGTAGAAATGGCTGCCGCGGTTGTCGATGGTGCCCAGCTTGCGCCCCGGCGACTTGTCCTGGTCCAGGAACTTCGCGTTGGCGGCGTCGAGCGCGTCCGCCAGCACCTGCGCGCGCGCGTTGCCGCTGGTTTGCGCGAGGTGCTCGAACGACGCGGCCAGGGCCAGGAATTCGCCCAGCGAATCCCAGCGCAGGTAGTCCTCCTCCAGGAATTGCTGGACATGCTTGGGCGCGCTGCCGCCGGCACCGGTCTCGAACAGGCCGCCGCCGTTCATCAGCGGCACGATCGACAGCATCTTCGCGCTGGTGCCCAGTTCCATGATCGGGAACAGGTCGGTGAGGTAGTCCCGCAGCACGTTGCCGGTCGCGGCGATGGTGTCCAGGCCGGCGCGGATGCGCTTGAGCGAATGCCGCATCGCGCGGATCGGGCTGAGGATGGAGATGTCCAGCCCGGTGGTGTCGTGTTCGTTGAGGTAGGCCGCGACCTTGGCGATCAGCCCGCGGTCGTGGTCGCGGCGCGGATCCAGCCAGAACACCACCGGGGTGTTCGACAGGCGCGCGCGGGTGACCGCCAGCTTCACCCAGTCGCGGATCGGCGCGTCCTTGGTCTGGCACATGCGCCAGATGTCCCCGGCCTTGACCGGATGCTGCAGCAACACGGTGCCCTGGTCGTCGATCACGCGCACGGTGCCGTCGCCGCTGATCTTGAAGGTCTTGTCGTGGCTGCCGTATTCCTCGGCGGCCTGCGCCATCAGGCCGACGTTGGGCACGCTGCCCATGGTCGCCGGGTCGAACGGGCCGTGGTCGCGGCAGTCCTCGATCACCGCCTGGTAGATGCCCGCGTAGCAGCGGTCCGGGATCACCGCCTTGGCGTCCTGCAACTCGCCGCGCGCGTTCCACATGCGGCCGCCATCGCGGATCATCGCCGGCATCGAGGCGTCGACGATCACGTCGCTGGGCACGTGCAGGTTGGTGATGCCCTTCTCCGAGTTCACCATCGCCAGCGCCGGGCGCCGCGCGTACAGCGACGCGATGTCGGCTTCGATGCCGGCGCGCTCGGCCTCCTTCAGGCCGCCCAGGCGCGCGTACAGGTCGCCGATGCCGTTGTTCGGGTCGAAGCCGATCTCGGCCAGCGTGCGCGGGTGCTTCTCCAGCACCGGCGCGTAGAAGCGCGACACCGCGATCCCGAACATGATCGGGTCGCTGACCTTCATCATGGTCGCCTTCAGGTGCAACGAGAATAGCACGCCGCGCGCGCGCGCATCCTCGATCTGCGCGTCGATGAAGGCGGCCAGCGCCGAGGCGCTCATCACCGCCGCATCGATCACCTCGCCCGCCTGCACCGCCACCGGCCCGCGCAGCGGGAAGCTGCTGCCGGTGGCGCTGGTGAACTCGATGCGCAGGTGGCCCGGGTTGACCATCGTGTACGACTGTTCGCTGTCGTAGAAGTCGCCGTCCTCCATGTGCGCGACGTGCGACTTCGAGGCCGCGTCCCACTTGCCCATGCGGTGCGGGTGCTTGCGCGCGTATGCCTTCACCGCCTTCGGCGCGCGGCGGTCGGAGTTGCCCTCGCGCAGCACCGGGTTCACCGCGCTGCCCTTGACCCGGTCGTAGCGCGCCTTGGCGTCCTTCTCGCGCTCGCCCTGCGGCGCGTCGGGATAGTCGGGCAGCGGGTAGCCCTTGTCCTGCAGTTCCTTGATCGCGGCCTTCAGCTGCGGGATCGAGGCGCTGATGTTGGGCAGCTTGATGATGTTGGCCTCGGGCGTCTTCGCCAGCGCGCCGAGTTCGCGCAGGTCGTCGGCCACCGCGCGGTCGCCCAGCAGTTCCGGGAATTGCGCCAGGATGCGCGCCGCCAGCGAGATGTCGCGCGTCCCCACGTCGACGCCGGCGGTGCGCGCGTAGGCCTGCACGATCGGCAGGAACGAGGCGGTGGCCAGGAACGGGGCTTCGTCGGTGAGGGTATAGAGGATCTGGGACATGTGGGCTGGCCGCGTGCGGGAAGCCGCCATTGTCGGACTTCGCGCCACGCGGGGCAAAAGTCGATACCCCCGCCGGCATGCGCGCGGCGCCGGTGCAGTCCCTGCGCTTGCGTGATGCAGGTGGTTGCGCGAGCCTCCATGCAACCCAAGGGGAGTCCGCCATGTCGATGCGCCTGCCGTTCCTGGTTCCCTTGTTGTCGGTCGCGTGCGCCGATGCCCCGGCGCAACAGCCGCCACCCCCACCGCCGCCGCAGGCCTGCACGGCGCCCGAACACCGCCAGTTCGATTTCTGGCTGGGCAGCTGGGACGTCACCGGTGGACCGAAGCTGGACACCGTGGTCGGCCGCAACACGATCACCAAGGTCAGCAGTGGCTGCGCGCTCGCCGAACATTGGGTCAACAGCAGCGGCCAGGATGGCCACAGCCTCAATGCCTTCGATGCGGCCGCGGGGCAGTGGACCCAGTTCTGGATCGGCAGCGACGGCGTGGTCCTGCGCCTGGCCGGCGGCCTGCAGGGCAAGGCGATGGTCATGGCCGGGCGCCTGCCGTTGGCCTCGGCCGCGGGCGGCGAGCAATGGCAGAAGATCAGCTGGACGCCGCAGGACGATGGCAGCGTGCACCAGCACTGGCAGACATCGGACGATGCCGGCGCGAGCTGGCAGACCAGCTTCCTCGGCATCTACCGCCGGAGCGCCGCCACGCCTTGAACCCGGCAATGCGAAAGGCCCGGCAGGGCCGGGCCTTTCGTGGACAACGCAGCGCTGGGGTGCTTAGCGCACTTCGAATTCGCGCGTCTGCACCACGTTGCCATCGAGCATGATCTCGACCTTGTACTTGCCGGTCGGCCAGCCGTCGGGATTGCTGATCTGGAAGTCGGTGACGCCGTCGCCGGCGAAGGTCAGGTCCTTGCTGTCCTCGTGCACGACCTGGTTGCTGTCGACGTGCGTCCACTTCGCGCCCAGCTTGCCGGCGACCGAGGCGGCGGGATCGCTGGTCGCGGTCATCACCGCGGCATGGATGGTGTCCTTCGGCGCGAACGTGCCCATCGGCGCGGCGACGCGCATGTCGGCGCCGACGGCATTGCCGAGGTCCACGCCGGTGACGCTGGCGGTGGCGGCCACGGCCGGCATCGGCGCGGGCGCGGTTGCGGCGGGCTCGCTCGCGACCGGCGGCATCGGTGCCGGTTCTTCCTTCTTCTTGCAGCCGACCATCGCGGCGCTGCCGATCAGCACGGCCAGCATGGCCAGGTGGAGGCGGTTCGTGTTCATGGCGGTTTCCTTGGGATGTGCGGGACGGGGGGCGGGTCAGTCTTCCCGCGCGGGGATCTTGAGCACCTGGCCGGGGAAGATCTTGTCGGGATCGTCCAGCTGGTCGCGGTTGGCATCGAAGATCCGCTTCCAGTCCTGGCGGCCGTAGAAGTGGCGGGCGATCTTGGACAGGTTGTCGCCCTTGGCGACGGTGTAGGTCTGCTCGCCGCCGCCACCGCCGCCGGTGTCGAGCGGGGCTTCGGTGGACGCCACGCTGCCGGTGACGTTGGAGAAGTCGGGCTTGGCGGGTGCCGCGGCTTCGGTGGACGCGACGCTCCCGGAGACGTTGGAAAAATCGGGCTTGCCGTTGTTCATGGGGACCTCGACGACGCGGACGGGGGGTCCGCACGCCGGCACCCTGCCATGGCCAGTGTTAAGGCCGCATCGCGGTGGGAAGTCCTACTGCCTCGGGCTGCGGGTCGGCGCCGGCGGCGCCATGCCGGGCGTGGCGCGCCAGGGGTTGATGTCGAGGCCGCCGCGGCGGGTGTAGCGCGCTTCGACCGAAAGCGTGTGCGGGCGGCAGTGCGCGGCGATGTCGACGAAGATCCGCTCCACGCATTGCTCGTGGAATTCGGCGTGGTCGCGGAAGCTGACCAGGTAGCGCAGCAGCGATGCGCGTTCGATGCGCGGGCCGCGATAGGCGACCGCCACGTCGGCCCAGTCGGGTTGCCCGGTGACCGGGCAGTTCGACTTGAGCAGCGCGCTGGACAGGGTTTCCTCGACGATCGTGCGGTCGTCGGCCACCAGCAGGCCGGCGTCGGGCGGGCCGTAGCGGGTGATCTCGACCGGTTCTTCATCGATCAGGATGCCAATCGGTTCCGCGAACGGCGGCAAGCCGAACACCATCGACACCGGCGCCCCCGCGGCGGCGCCCAGGTCGGCTTCGACCTGCAGGCGCAACTGCTCGGCATCGGCGAAGCGGGCGGCGTTGCAGGAGTTCAGGTACAGCTTGAGCGACTTGGATTCGACCAGGTGCGGCGAATCCGCCGGGATGCGCAGGGTCGCGGTGGCGACCCGGGGGACGCCGGCGGCATCCAGCCACGACAGTTCGTAGGCATGCCAGCGGTCATGGCCGGCGAACGGCAGCGGCGCCTCCGCGAGGCCCAGCGCCTCCCGCGCCAGGCGGCGCGGGATCGGGTACAGCAGGCCCGGGTCGAAGCGATCCGGGTAGGCGACCTCGCGGCCGAGCGGCGAATCCCCGATCAAGGCGCGCGTCCGGCCATCGTCACTGGACGGCGAACTCCACCAGCGCGATCGGGCGTCCGTTCACGTCGACTTCGGTGTTGTACTGGCCGGCGTCCGCGGGCTTGAATTCGAACACCGTGAACGGGCCCTCGATGCGCTTGGCTTCGTCCTTGCGCGACTTGCCGTCGTCGTGGAACCAGAACACCTCCACCTGGCTGCCGATCTTGCGGCCCTTGCTCGGCACCGAGATGTACACGGTGTCGCCGGCCTTGAATTCACGCTGCGGCGTGGCGATCTCGCCGTTCCCGTCCACCGCGGCGCCCACGAACGCGCCATTCGGGTCGACCGTCACGGTATCCACGCCCTCGCGACCGGCGCTTTCTTCCGCGGGATCCTTCACCTCGGTGGGAAGCTCGGGGCCCTTGCGGTTGCAGGCGGCGAGGCCGCAGGCGATCAGCAGGGCGACAGTCAGGCGTTGCATGGGGCGCATCGGAGTCCTCGCGTTCGGGCGCAGGTGCCGCGGGCCGGCTCGCCCGCGCGGCCGGCATTCTAGGCCATGCCGTTCATGCCGTGGCCGCCGCCCGGGACAGGCGTTCCGCTTCGTTCAGCCCGATGCGCGCCGGCGAGATAGTCGGCGGACTGCATCTCGACCAGGCGCGAAGCCGTGCGTTCGAAGGCCGCGACCAGGCGTTCGCCCGTGTAAAGGCCCATCGGCCCGGCATCCGCGGTGCAGACCAGGTTCACCTGGTTGTCGTACAGCTCGTCGACCAGGTGCACGAAGCGCCGCGCGGCGTCGTCGCGGTCGCCGCCCATGCGCGGGATGCCGCCGACCAGCACGGTGTGGAACTCGCGGGCGATCTCGATGTAGTCGGCATTGCCGCGCGGGCCTTCGCACAACGCGGCGAAGTCGAACCAGCATAGTCCCTTGCAGCGCGCACGCACCGGGATGCGGCGGCCGTCGATCACGATCCCCGCGTCGAGGTGGGCGGCATCGCAGCCCAGCTCGTCCCAGCGCGTGCGCAGCCAGGCATCGGAGCCGGCATCCAGCGGCGCCCTGTAGACCGGCGAGCGGGTCAGCGCCCGCAGGCGGTAATCGGTCTCGCTGCGCAGCTCGACCACCTCGCAGTGGCGTTCCAGCAGGGCGATGGCGGGCAGGAAGCGCGCCCGCTGCAGGCCGTCCTTGTACAGCGAGGACGGCGCGGCGTTGGAACTGGTCACCAGCACGACGCCCTCGGCGAAGAGGCGGTCGAGCAGGCGCGCCAGCAGCATCGCGTCGCCGATGTCGCTGACGAAGAACTCGTCCAGCACCAGCACCCGCAGCGACTGCCGCCACTCGCGGGCGATCGCGGCCAGCGGGTCGCGTTCGCCGGCGTGCACGCGGAGGCGCTCGTGCACCTCGCGCATGAAGCGGTGGAAATGCGTGCGGCGCTTGTCGGCGATCGGCAGGCCGGCGAAGAACAGGTCGATCAGGAAGGTCTTGCCGCGGCCGACGCCGCCCCACAGGTAAAGGCCGCGGGGTGCTGGCGCCGGTTCGTCCCGGGCGAACAGGCGTTGCATCAGGCTGCGCGCGGGTGGCGGTGCCAGCAGGGCCGCGTGGACCCGGTCGAGCGCGGACAAGGCCGCCTGCTGGGCGGGATCGTGCAGCCAGTCGCCGCGCGCCACCCCATCGGCGTAGCGCTGCGAGGGCAGGGGCGCGTCAGCCATGCGCGGGCGGCGGCCAGTCGCGCACGGCCTGCTTCAGCGCGCCGCGCAGGTCCATCAGCTTGCGATGGAAGAAGTGGCTGGTGTCGGGCATGCGCACCAGCTGAGGCTGGCGCGGCAGCGCCGCCACCCAGTCGAACACCGCGCGCGGGTCGACGATCTCGTCGGCCTCGCCCTGCACCACGACCCAGGGGATCGGCGGCGGCACTAGGCCGGCAAAGTCCCAGCTGCGGCCGACCGGCGGGGCGATCGAGACCAGCGCGGTGGCGCCGAGTTCGCCGGCGGCGCGCAGCGAGACCCATGCGCCGAAGCTGAAGCCGGCCAGCCACAGGGCTTGGCCGGGATGCCTTGCGCGCGCCCAACGCACCACCGCGCGCAGGTCCTCCAGTTCGCCGTCGCCGTCGTCGAACCTGCCTTCGGACTGGCCGACGCCGCGGAAGTTGAAACGCAGGGTGGCGACCCCGGATTCGCGCAGTGCGCGGGCGGCCATGGTCACGACCTTGTTGTGCATCGTCCCGCCCTCGGTCGGCAGCGGATGGCAAACCACCGCCAGCGCCGCGCGCGCCGGCCCTTCGGCCAGGTCGAACGCGGCTTCGAGCATGCCCGCAGGGCCCGGGATGGAGAGGGCCTGGTCGGCGCCGGCGGGGTGCGCGGTAGGGGTGGTCATGGGCGCCATGATGCCGCAGCGGGGGTGAGGCGGGCGTCTGCCGGGGCCGGAAACGCAGACGCCGCCCGAGGGCGGCGTCCGGCGACGTGCGGATCCGGGGGATTACTTGCTCTGTTCGACCATCCACTCGACGGTGGCCTTGACCTGCTCGTCGGTCAGTGCCGGGTTGCCGCCCTTGGCCGGCATCACGCCGGCGCTGCCGGTGTAGCCGCTGATGGCGCGCGAGACCAGCATGTCGAGGCCCTGCTCGGCGAACCGCGCGCCGATGCCGGCGGCATCCAGCTTCGGGGCGCCGCCCGCGCCAGAGGTGTGGCAGCCGGTGCAGAGGTTGCCGAAGATCACGCTGCCGTCGAGGGTCCCGCCGTAGGCCACCTGCGAGGCGGCTGCGGCGGCCGCGGCCTTCATCGCCTCGGCCTGCTGCGCGGCGCCGGTGGCACCCGCGTAGACCTCGCCGACCGGCGCGATCCGGGCGGCCGTGTTGCGCACTGCGGCGCTGTCGGCTTCCGGCACGACGCTGCCGTTCAGGTGGTGCGCGAACAGGATCAGGCCCAAGGTGACCAGCGCCAGGAAGGCGATCACCATCGAGAAACGCTTGAGGAAATCCAGGTCGTAGTTGCGCACGATCCACCTTGCAGGATTGGGCGGCCAGAGCCGCTGAACCGGGCGATTATCCCAGAACGCACGGGGCGAGGCGAGGGCCATGCCAGTTGGCGACACCTCGCGTGGCCAGGGGCCGGGTGGGCGATGGCGCAGCGCAGCAACGCGCAAGCACGCGCGTTTCGTGCACAAGGCCGGACACACAGCGTCGCCCCGCGCGGGGGGCGGTGTAGCGGACGAAGGTCACTTGACAGTCGATGAACAAGGGGGCGATAACAAACAGTGACGTTCATGTTCCGGACGGTGTCCTTGATTGCCGTCGCGGGGCGTTTCGTCATTGGGGAACCCGGCGGCTAGTCCCTGCCGCCGGGGATGAGGCATCGCCGCGACGGGCGTCGCGGGTCACGACATTCCAAACGGATGAGGGGGTTGCATGAGCGGCATCAAGCAGTCGATCGGTTCGGCCAAGGCGCGGCAAGGCCGCAAGGTGAAGGTCGCCCCGATGACCCAGGCCGTTCGGCGTGCGCTCGCCGCATCCGCGATGGCGTTCGCGCTCAGCGTGGGCAGCGGCGCGATGGCGGCGAACCAGGCGGCAGCCTCGCCGCGGCATGCGGCGATGGTCCACCAGGCGGGCTTCGAGGCGTTCGCGCCGGTGGCGGACCTGACCACGGTCGCCATGCTGGCCCCGGGCGACATGGAGCATGTCCCGGTCGAGCTGCATCCCACCCTGATCAGCGAGTACGGGGCGGGCGACATCGTCATCGACAACGCCGACCCCATTTCCGAGACCGACCTCAAGTACGACGTCGTCGCCATCAGTGGCTACAGCACGGGCGGTGACGTCAGCATCACCAACCAATCTACGGGCTACCTGTACGCGGGCTCGCTGAGTGGCGATGCGATCGGCATCTACGGCTACACCCTGGACGGCAGCGTCACCATCAACAACGCCGGCGACGTCGTGGCGTTCTCCGGCAGCGGGATCGCCGACGGCATCTTTGCGTCGGGCGCGAACGTGGAGGTGTCCAACAGCGGCGAGCTGTACGTGGTGGGCGCGACGTGGGCGGCGGGCATCGAGGCGCAGGGCGAGTATTCGACGGGCGTCGAGAACAGCGGCGATATCTACGCGGGTTCTGCTGGCGGCCAGGCGTTCGGCATCTACGCGACCGGCGCCGAGGTGACGGTCGGCAACGAGGGCGACATCGAGGCGCAGGGCTACTACGCGACGGGCATCGAGGTGCAGTCCACTGGCGACGTGCTGGTGACGAACTCGGGCGACATCACCGCGGGTTCCCTGACGTACTACTACAACCCCTACACCTACACCGGCTACCTGTACGGCAGCGCGCTGGCGAACGGGATCAACGCGACGAGCAATGGCGAAGGCGCGGCGGTCGGGGTGAGCAACAGCGGCGACATCTCGGCGGTGTCGTACTTCGGCGGCGCCGGCATTTCGGCGACCTCGGGTGGCCAGGGCGGCACCGCGAGCGTGACCAACAGCGGCAACATCTATTCGTCGCAGTACACGAAGTACGGCTACGGCGCGTACGGGATCGTGACGTCCGCGGACGGCGACTCGAGCATCGACAACAGCGGCGGGATCGAGGTGGTGTCGGCCGGCGCGGCGAGCGGCGTGGCGGCGTTGTCGTTCGCGGGCGATGCGCACGTGACGAACAGCGGCGACATCTCGACGTACAGCAGCGCGGCGCTGTCCTACAACTCGGTGGGCATCACCGCGTTCGCGGCGAACGGCGACGCGCACGTGGAGAACAGCGGGTCGGTGGATGCCGGCGCGAAGTACTGGGCGTCGGGCGTGGATGCGCGCGCCTACGGCGACGTGACGGTGAGCAACAGCGGCACGCTGTACGCGGACGGGCAGAAGTACGCGTTCGGCGTGTACGCGTCCGCCGCTGGCGGCGACGTGATGGTGCACAACGAGAACGGCGGCGAGATCGGCTTCTACTCGTACCTGGGCCGTGGCTGGGGCGTGTTCGGCTACGCGGGCCAGGGCGACGTGCACGTGGACAACGACGGGACGATCGCGGGTTACGCGTACGGCCAGTCGGCGGGCGTGTTCGGGATTGCCGGTGCGGGCAACGTGTCGGTGGACAACAGCGGCACGATCGACGTGGTGAGCGGCGGCAACGTGGCGGTGGGCGTGTTCGCGCGGGCCGACTACGGCACCGCGAGCGTGACCAACAGCGGCGACATCACCGCGTCCAACTTCGGCGGTTACTACACGGGGTATTCCGCCTACGGCGTGTTCGCGCGCGGCGCCTACGCCGAGGTCGCCAACAGCGGCAGCATCACCGCCGAGGGCTATTACTACGCGACGGGCATCGCGGCCAGCTCCTACTACGGCACCACGGTCCACAATACCGGCGGCAGCATCACCGCCTACGCCTTGGGTGGCGCGACCGGCATCAATGCGACCTCGTTGCTGGGCGACGTGGACGTGGACAACGCCAGCGACATCGAGGCCGTGGGCCTCGTCTATGGCGCGCTGGGCATCAGCGCCTCGGGCGCCGGCGACGTCCACGTGGGCAACAGCGGCGACATCTACGCGGCCTCGCTCAACGGCTCGGCGATTGGCGTGTATGCCTACTCGGCCTACGGCGATGCCGGCATCGACAACAGCGGCAACATCATCGCCTATTCCGTCGAAGGCCTGGCCGACGGCATCTTTGCGTCGGGCGCGAACGTGGAGGTGTCCAACAGCGGCGAGCTGTACGTGGTGGGCGCGACGTGGGCGGCGGGCATCGAGGCGCAG
>WBZL01005433.1_pt1 | contig 10565 bp, 7 predicted proteins | sample 5204291 | NCBI WGS metagenome assembly WBZL01 (sample SAMN12344345, study PRJNA552823) | activated sludge metagenome | biome: Activated sludge suspended growth; feature: Nitrification reactor; material: Wastewater; isolation source: activated sludge from nitrification reactor of wastewater treatment... | reverse complement strand
GCGGGCCGAGGGAGGGGTTGGGGGAGAGGGGACCATCGTTGCACACGAATTCGTCGAATCCTTGCGAAAGCACAGGGCCAGGTCGTCAGTCGGATCGGCTGGCCTCTGCGGGGGCACCGATGCCCCCTCTCCCCCAACCCCTCCCCCGCGAGGGGGGAGGGGAGCCTGTTGGCTCCTCCCGACACTTTCATTCACACCCGGCAGGAATTGATGCAGATTGCCTTCTGCCTGTATAAATACTTTCCGTATGGTGGCCTGCAACGGGATTTCCTGCGCATTGCGCTTGCCTGCCAGGCGCGCGGCCATGTCATTCGGGTGTACACGCTGGAATGGCGCGGCGATATCCCGGACGGTTTCGAGGTGCTGCGGGTGCCGGTGCGAGCCTTGACCAATCCTCGCCGCTATGCGAAGTTCAGTTCCTGGGTCGGGATCGATCTGGCGAAAAACCCGGCCGACCGGGTCGTTGGCTTCAACAAGATGCCGGGCCTCGACGTCTATTTTGCTGCCGACCCCTGTTATGAAGACCAGGCCAGGACGCGCATGCTGCGCAATCCACTCTACCGGATGACGGCGCGTTACCGCCATTTCTCGGCTTACGAGCGTGCGGTTTTTGCAGCGCCTGGCCAAACCGAGATTCTGCTGATTTCACCGCGGCAGAAACCGCTCTTCCAGAAGCACTACGGCACCCCCGATGCGCGCTTCCATCTGCTGCCGCCAGGCATCGCCCGGGATCGGCGGGCGCCAGCCGAGGCCCCGGCAATCCGGGCCGAATTCCGCGACGAATTCGCTCTGCAGGAAGAGGATCTGTTATTGCTGCAGATCGGTTCCGGGTTCAAGACCAAGGGGCTCGACCGCAGCCTGAAGGCACTCGCCGCCTTGCCGCCCGTGCTCCGCGGTCGTTGCCGACTGATCGCCATCGGTGACGACGATGCCCGACGCTTCCTGGGTCAGGCGCGTGCCCTCGGACTGGCCGAGCGTGTCAGCATCCTGCGCGGGCGCAGCGACATTCCGCGTTTTCTGCTCGGTGCCGACTTGCTGATTCATCCCGCCTACCACGAGAATACCGGCACGGTGCTGCTCGAAGCGGTGGTGGCCGGCCTGCCGGTGTTGACCACTGCCGTTTGCGGTTACGCGCATTACATTGCCGAGGCTGACGCCGGTCTGGTCGTTCCCGAGCCTTTCGAGCAAGTATGCCTCGATCGATCCCTGGCGCGGATGCTCGATGACCTGCCAGCACGCCGGCGTTGGCAGCAGAACGGCCTGGCTTTTGCCGAGCAGGCCGACATCTACAGCAATGCCGAACGGGCGGCCGAGATCATCCTGAAAAACCGGCGATGAGCACTGACGAGTGGTTTCTTGAAGAACCCTTTCGCTCGCTGTGGGCGGGCGAGGACCCTTTCGTCGCCGTCGAGGCGCTCGAAGGCCAGGTGTTTCGCGAACTGGAGGGGCGCCGCACCTTGCGCAGCGAGGTTGCAGGCCGTGGCTATTTCGTCAAGATCCACCGCGGCATCGGTTGGGGGGAGATTTTCAAGAATCTCCTTTCGCTGCGTTGGCCGGTACTCGGCGCACGGAACGAGTGGCGGGCGATCCGGCGGTTGCAGGAACTCGGCATTGACAGCATGTATGCCGTCGCTTTCGGTCGGCGTGGCAGCAATCCGGCGCGGCAACATTCGTTCATCGTCACCGAGGAACTGGCGCCGACAATCAGTCTCGAGGACTACTGTCTCGGCTGGGCGAACAATCCCCCTGCGGTTCGCCTGAAACGTGCGCTGATCCGGCGTGTGGCCGATGTCGTGAGGCGGATGCACCAGGGGGGCGTTAACCATCGCGACCTCTATCTCTGCCACTTCCTTTTGCACCTCGACCCGAAGCCGACGCCGGAGAGCTTCAGGCTGTCGCTGATCGATCTGCACCGCGCCCAGCTCCGGGCCAGAACGCCACGCCGCTGGCGCGACAAGGACCTTGCTGCGCTCTATTTTTCGGTGCTCGACATCGGCCTCACGCAACGTGACCTGTTGCGCTTTCTGGTCGCGTATTTTGTTCGGCCGCTACGCCTGTTGCTGCGCGAGGAGGCCCCGTTGCTCGCCTCGCTGGCGAGCGAACAGCAACGTTTGCAGACGCGTTTTGCACGCAAGTCGGCTGCCGGGGAAATGACATGATCCACTGGTCTCTGAATCCCGAGTACGCTGCCAGCGCCGTCGCCACCGTTTTCGGTGACATCGATCGCGTTTTTGCGCTTGAAGGCGACTTGATTGCCCATGACTCTTTGAGCTGCGTACTGCGCGTTAGCGCCGGAGGCCGGCGCTACTACGTCAAGCGCTACAGCGGCACCGGCAAGAACCACCGGCGGCGCTGGTTCGGCTTGCGGCGCTGGTTCGGTCCGCCGCGGGTACGTGCCGAATGGCAGAATCTGCTGGCTTTTCAGGCCTGGGGAATTCCAACCGCGACGCTGGTCGCCTATGGTCTCGAGCGCCGCGCCGGGGCGTTCATTCGGGGTGCGCTGGTGACCGAGGAAATTCTTGACACCCTCGATCTGGCGCGGATGAACGCCCTGGACGACCCGCGTCTGTCCGATCCCCACTGGGTCGCACAGGTGTCGCGACAGATCGCCAGGATCGCGCGCACGCTACATGCTGCGCGCTTCGCGCACAACGATCTGAAATGGCGCAATCTCCTGGTCACTGGCGGACCTTCGCCAAAGGTCTATCTGATCGATTGCCCAAGCGGCGGTTACTACCGTGGTGCAATCCTCGAATATCGGATCATCAAGGATCTTGCCTGCCTCGATAAACTAGCCAGGCGGCGCCTGTCGCGCAGCCAGCGCCTGCGTTTCTATCTGGACTACCGGCAGCAGCGCCGGTTGACTGACGAAGATCGCCAGCGTATCGGCAAGATCGTGCGCTTTTTTGCGGGTCGCGAGTAGGCGGCGCCTGCCCCGCCGACCCTGCCCATGACGCCTGGCCTGTTTGAGCAACGATGACTCTGGACGCACTGACCCTGGCCAGCACCCTGCAGACCGCTGGGCGCCATCCGGCGCTGCCTTTTCGGGTGGTGCTCGCCGATGGGCGTCAGCTCGACATGCGCCGCCTGTTGCGCGTGCTGCCCGGCAAGCGTCTGGTCGGCGAGGCCGAACTGGCCGGCCAGCGGGTACTTGCCAAGCTGTTCATCGGGCGTCGCAGCGAAAAGCACTGGCGACAGGAACGCGCAGGCCTTGAAGCTCTTGTTCTCGCCGGCGTGCCGACGCCGGCACTGGTCGCTGCCATGCCGATCGCCGGTGGCGGTCATGCCCTGTTGACGGACTTTCTTGATTCGGCCGAGAGCCTGGCCGAAGGCTGGGCACGCGTTGCCGGGCGCGCCGCTGCTGATGACGAAGCGCTGTCGATCCTGGTACCGGCGTTGACCATGGTCGGGCGTCTGCACGCCGCCGGGTTGGTGCAGGACGACCTGCATTTGGCGAATTTTCTGCGCCACGACGGTCGCTTGCTGGTCATCGACGGCGATGCGGTGCGCATCGTCAGTCGGCCACAAGCGCTGCCGATGGTGGATGCCTGTGCCAATCTGGCCGTGTTGCTGGCACAGTTGCCGGTCGAATGGGAAGATCGGTTGGCGGTGCTGTTGCCGGCTTATCGGGCTGGAGCGGGGGCGGTGTCGCTCGATCTGCCGATCTTGCGCGGCCAGATCGCGCGCGTCAGGGCTTGGCGTTTGCGTGACTTTCTGGCCAAGACCGTTCGCGATTGCACCTTATTCGCTGTCGAGCAGAGCTTCACTCGCTTCTGCGCTGTGCTGCGTCAGGATGCCGAAGTGCTGGCGCCGCTGCTGGCTGCTCCGGACTGCGCGATCAGCGCTGGCCTGACCTTGAAGGACGGTGGCACTTGCACGGTCACCCGCGTGCTCGTCGGCGACCGGGTGCTGCTGATCAAACGCTACAACCTCAAGGGGCTGAGGCACGCGCTCGGCCGCCTGTGGCGCCCAAGCCGGGCCTGGCATTCCTGGCAGGAAGGGCATCGGCTGCAGTTTCTCGGGATTCCGACGCCGGCGCCACTGGCGCTGATCGAGGAACGTTGTGGGCCACTACGCCGGCGCGCCTGGCTGGTCTGCGAATATTGCCCGGGGCCGAATCTGCTGGCACACCTCTCTCCCGACCAGGCACCTCCTGCGGACGAGGCGCGGGCCATGCTGAATTTGTTCGAGGCGATGCACCGGCAGCGCATCAGCCACGGTGATCTCAAGGCGACGAACCTGCTGTGGGATGCCGGGCGCATCCTGCTCATCGATCTTGACGCGGTCGTTCAGCATCACTTGCCGGTGGCGCATAGGCATGCCTGGCGGCGTGATCGTGCCCGCCTGCTGCGCAATTGGCCGGCCGCCTCGATTCTCCGGCGCTGGCTTGACGATCACCTGCCAGCGGCTTGATTCAATGGCCGCCATCCGGCGTCGGCAGGATTTCGGGCTCTGGACAGAGAGGTTGAACCGGATTCCTCCTTGCTGGCCGGAAATCAGCCCTTTGGGTCGGTGCTGCTCGGATCTTCAGCATCGCAACCGGCCTTATCGATAGATGACCTGCATTGCCTGGGCATCGGATTCGATTTCCGGCAGGATTCCACCAAAGATCTTGCGGACAACTTCAAAGCCGCCTCCCTCAGGGTCGAAATCCTGATGAAGCCATTCAACATGGGCATCGGCGAGGATATTGCCGATATAAACAATGTCTGCCAAGGTCAGGACCGTTTCCGGGACCAACCACGGCTGGCTGTGATCCACGGTGGCGTCGACGATTTCCCCAGGGATGCCAAGGGCGCTGAGCAGCGTGACCCCAATGCTTTCATGCCACTGTGCGATGAGTTGCTGCACGGACATCGGGTTGGCGCGCAATTTCGCGTACCGGGCTGCGCGGCCAAGCAAAAAGAAGGCTCCGAGGTTGTGGACCAGGCCAGCCAGCAGGGCTTCATCCTGGTTGATCAGCGTTTGGTTGCGGGCTAGAATGCGAGCCCCCGCAGCGGTTTTAAGCGAATGCTCCCAGAGCGCGAGAGCGAGGTCGTTGAAGACCAGGATTTCCTTGGAACGGATGAACTGGCGCATGGCGATGGCCAGGGCTGTGGTACGTACCATGTCGATGCCCAGGCGACCGATGGCGGCTTTGAGATCCATGACCGGCGCGTGGTGGGCTTTGTAGAGGGCTGAATTGGCCAACTGCATCAGCTTGGCGGCAACCAGGGGCTCGCCGCTGACGATGTTGCTGATTCGAGAAATGGGCAGATCCGGGTTCTGCAATGCCTGGCGCAGGCGGAAGGCTGCTTCGAAGCACGTGGGAAAGGCAAAGTCACCCGCCAATTCGCAGGTGAGATCCTGAATCATCTGGAAGCCTTCGGTGTTGAGTGCTTCTCCCACCGTGTCGGTGTTGGGTGCTCGGCTCGTGTTCATCAAGTTAACTTTCGCAAGAAGGGCTCCATGGCTGACGGTTTATTCCTCTGGGCTCTCTGGAGTTTTTTCGTTGGCTAATGCCGCATCGTCCTGAAACTGCATGGCGTGCAGGCGTGCATAGTGGCCGTTGGCGGCCAGCAACTCCGGGTGGGTGCCACGTTCGACGATGCGCCCCTGTTCCATAACCAGGATTTGGTCGGCCTTTTCGACGGTCGACAGGCGGTGCGCGATGACCAGTGTCGTCCGCCCGGCCATCACCCGATCGAGGGCGTCCTGGATGTGACGTTCCGATTCGGTATCGAGCGCCGAAGTGGCTTCGTCGAGAATCAGGATCGGTGCATCCTTGAGCAGTGCCCGGGCAATCGCCAGGCGCTGGCGCTGCCCACCCGACAGCATCACGCCGTTTTCACCGATCAGCGTATCGTAGCCGTCCGGCAGGCGGTCAATGAACTCGCTCGCGAAGGCTGCCTCGGCGGCCTTTACGATCGCCGCCCGCGGCGCGGTCGAAAGGGCGCCGTAGGCGATGTTGCTGGCGATGGTGTCGTTGAACAGCACCACCTGTTGGGTCACCAGCGCAATGTGCCGGCGCAGGTTGCGCAAGGTGTAGTCCTCGACGTCGACATCGTCAATCAGGATTTGACCGGAGTCGTGGCGATAGAAGCGGGGAATCAGGTTGGCCAGGGTCGTCTTGCCACTTCCCGAGCGTCCGACCAGCGCCACCATCTGCCCTGGCGTGACTGAAAGGCTGACCCCGTCAAGCACGCACTGCGTCGTCCCGGCATAGACGAAAGAAAGGTCCTTGATCTGCAGATGACCACTGACGCGATCCCTTTCGACGAGGCCATGATCCGGTTCCGGGGCTTCATCGAGTTGGGCGAAAATGCTCTCGGCACCCGCAAGACCCTTCTGAATCGTCGCGCTGACTTCGGATAACTGACGAATCGGCTTCGGCAACATGCCGGCTGCGGTGATGTAAGCGACCAGGTCGCCGGCTGAAGAATCGCCGCGCAGCAACAGGACCAGTATCAGCAGCACGGCCATCGTGCTGAAGGTGACAAACTGCAGCGCCGGCGTGTAGCCGGCAACCGTCTTGACCATGCGCAACTGCTTGGTGGTGTTGTCCGCGCTTGCCGCCCGGAAGCGTGCCGATTCATAGTCCTCGCCGCCGAAACTGCGCACCACCCGGTAGCCCTGGATGGTTTCCGACGCGATATGCGTCAGGTCGCCCATGGCGGCCTGTATTTTCCTGCTCTGCTTGCGAAATTTGCGGCTGGCGCGGCTGACCATCAGGGCGATGACCGGCAGGATGGCGACCAGTACCAGGGTCAGTTTCCAGTTCATCCACAACAGATAAGCAAACAGGAAGATGACCGTCATTCCTTCGCGTATGACCACCTTGACGGCCTCGGTGGCCGCGCCGGTAACCATCGTCACGTCGTAGGTGATGCGCGAGATCAGATGCCCGGAGTTGTGCTGGTCGAAATAGGCGTTCGGCAGGTGCAACAGGCCGTCGAAAAGGGCTCGCCGCAGATCGTCGATCAGTCCCAGAGAAACCCTTGCCAGGTAGTAGGAGCCGAGAAAAGAGCCGATTCCCTGCCAGGTGACGACAATCACCAGCAGCAGGGGCATGCCGTAGATCAGGTCGATCTCGCCGAGCAGCGGGACGGTCAGTTGCGTCGCGCCGCTGGGTGCATTCAGTCCATCGACGAAATACTTCAGAATGGCAGCCATCATCGGTGACGATGAGGCGAACATCAGGTAACCCAGCAGGCTGATCAGAAACAGGCCGAGCAAAGGGCGCAGATAGCCTAGCAGCCGGAAATAGATACGCAATGAGGAAACAGGCGGGGTATTCGCGGAGGGCATTCTTGGGCCGTGCCGGAAATTCTGACGCCGGAGTGTAACACGTTGCCCGGATCAGCCTGGCAGGCTGCTGGCAATGGGGGTGGCGGGCGACTGCAGTGCTGACGGCATCATCGTCCCCCCATCCGGAAGGGTCGGGCCTTCCGGGGTTCTCTTCAATCGAGAGTGGCGGGCGCCCCCTCGTAGATTGCGGCGACCTGTGCTGCGGACACGCCAGGTAACTCCGTCGAACTGCCGATCCGGGTCTTGAATTCGCCAACCACTCCAAAAGCGGCCAGCAGTGCCCGGCCCTCATCATCCTCCGGCCGGATCAGCAGTGCGCAACCATCGTCTTCGACAACCATCATCACTTTCATTGCGACCTCCATGTTCGCCCGACTCTCGCTCCGGACAGGCGGGCCTGATTCGCAGCGGCTGATCAGTTGACTGGGCGCCCGCTGCTCCCGCCAAGGCTGAAAGGTCAGCCAATGAAGGCTCGACCTCTTGAGAGAAGTGTCGCTGATTTGGCGCTGCGGGAGGAAGGAAGTAGTGCACAGTTGTTCCCCCACGAGCGGAGAGGGGGAGATTCGTGAGTCGCACACGCGATTTTCATCGGCATGATCGAAAGGGCTCCTCTCTTCCACTGACGGGAGCCTGTCAGTCCTCCGGCTTGCTGCTTGGGTCGACGGGGGGTGCAGGTTCCAGTTCGGCTGGCGCGTTCTCCTGATAGAACAGTTCCTCGGCCGGGCCCTTGCTGCCTCCTCCCGGTGAAGCCACCGAGACGAGTCCTTCGGGCGCCGGGAGGAAAGCCTCCGGAGCATCCTTGAGCGCCCTGGCCATATAGCTGATCCAGGCCGGCAGAGCGGCCGTTCCACCGGTCTCACCCGCACCCATGCTGCGCGGCTGATCGAAGCCTATCCACGAACAGCCGACGACCGTTTGCTGGTAGCCGCAGAACCAGGCATCGACGTGTTCATTGGTGGTGCCCGTCTTGCCTGCGAGATCCCGACGCTTCAGCGTCGCCGAAGCACGCGCGGCCGTTCCATAAATGGTGACGTCACGCAGCATGCTGTCCATCAGGTAAGCGTTGCGCGGGTCGATCGCGCGCAGGCTTTCCTCGCCGGCGGTGATCGGTTCGGCGCGCGCCAGTACCTGCCCCTTGTCATCCTGGATCTCGCGCACGACATAGGGTCGAATGCGATAGCCGCCGTTGGCAAAAACGGCGTAGGCGGTGACCATTTCCCAGGGTGTCACCGAGCCTGCACCCAGGGCCATGGTCAGGTAGGGCGGATGTTTGTTGGCCGCGAAGCCGAATCGGGTCACGTAGTCCTGGACAAAGTGTACGCCGCTCGCCTGCAGAAGCCGGATCGAGACCATGTTCTTCGACTTGGCCAGCGCGGTGCGCATGCGTATCGGGCCTTCGTACCTGCCGTCGTAGTTTTTGGGTTCCCAGGCCTGGCTGCCGGTCACGGCAGAGGGGAAACTGATGGGTTCGTCATTGATTACGGAAGCGGGGGTGAAACCCTTTTCTAGTGCCGCCGAATAAATGAAGGGCTTGAAGCTCGATCCGGGTTGTCGCCATGCCTGCGTGGCATGATTGAACTTGTTGCGGTTGAAGTCGAAACCGCCCACCAGCGCGCGGATCGCACCATCGTGAGGATCGGCGGCCAGGAAAGCGGCTTCCACTTCCGGCATCTGCACGATACGCCAGTTGTTCTTCTCATCAGTTTGAACACGAATGATCGCACCACGACGCAAGCGTTTGTTGGGCGGTGCTTTCTCGTCAATCATCCGGGCCGCAAACTTCAGGCCGTCGCCGCTGATGGTGACCACTTCGCCGCCACGGCGATAGGCACGAATCTTTCGGGTGTCGGCCTGCAGCACGATGACCGGGTGCAGGTCGTCCGGATCGTGGAAATCCAGCAGCAATTCATCCAGGGCTTCGTCCTGCTCCGACTTGATCCCGTCGATGTCGACGTAAGCCTCGGCACCGCGGTAGCCATGCCTGCGGTCGTAGTCCATCACCCCGCGGCGAACGCTGAGATAAGCCGCTTCCTGATCATCCTTGAGGATCGTCGTGTACACACGCAGGCCGCGCGTATAGACGTCATCGGGGAAACGCTCGGCGGCAATCTGGCGGGCCATTTCGGTGACAAACTCGGCGTGCATCGGCGTTTCACTGACGTCGCGTCGAATGACCAGGGCCTGATTGAGCGCAGCCTGGTACTGCTCGTCGGTGATGAAGCCGAGCTCGTTCATCCGGTGCAGGACATATTGCTGGCGGATGCGGGCACGCTTTGGATTGACCACCGGGTTGTAAGCGGAGGGTGCTTTCGGTAGTCCGGCAAGCATGGCGACTTCGGCGACGGTCAGGTCGGCGAGCGGTTTGCCAAAATAGATATGCGCGGCAGCGGCGAAACCGTAGGCGCGCTGTCCGAGAAAGATCTGGTTGATGTACAGTTCGAAGATCTGGTCCTTGCCGAGATTGCTTTCGATCTTGAACGCCAGCAGTGCTTCGTAGAGTTTGCGGGTGTAAGTTTTTTCCGATGAAAGGAAGAAGTTCTTGGCCACTTGCTGGGTGATCGTCGATGCGCCCTGGCGCTTACCGCCGCTCAGCAGGTTGGCGTGCAGCGCACGCAGGACGCCCAGCGTATCGACGCCGCCATGCTGATAAAAGCGCTCGTCCTCTGCCGCCAGGATGGCTTGTTTCATGATCGCCGGAACGTCCTGGATGCGGACGACGGCGCGGCGTTCCTCACCGAACTCGCCGAGCAGATAGTCATCCGCGGTGTATACCCGTAGCGGGATCTTCGGCCGATAGTCGGTCAGAATCTCCAGTGAGGGCAGGTTCGGGTAGGTCAGACTGAGGATGATGACCACCATCGCAATGGCGATCGCCGCAATTCCGAGAACGACCACGATCGGATAGATCAACCAGCGGAGGGCAGTAGACAACAGGACGTCCGGAAGAAAAAGCAGGTGCCCGACATTATATGCTCTTCCCTCATGGCAGGCGCAGCGTCGTCACGGTGGATCGCCATATCGCGAGCAGTCTTCATTCCGTTATTTCCCGGCTAACGGTCATGACTTTTCCAGGCACCCCCGATCATGAAAGTCATGACCGCTTCCCTCTCCCCCGACCCCTCCCCCGCGAGGGGGGAGGGGAAATTCGTGAGTCGCTGACGCGACTTTCACATTAACCTATTTTCCTCAGTTGAACGATCAAGATCTGTTGCAAAGTGAGGGCTGGTGAGGGTTTCCGGCGAACAGGGAGGGTCACCCAATGGGTGAGTTGGATTTTG
>WBZL01005432.1_pt1 | contig 10567 bp, 4 predicted proteins | sample 5204291 | NCBI WGS metagenome assembly WBZL01 (sample SAMN12344345, study PRJNA552823) | activated sludge metagenome | biome: Activated sludge suspended growth; feature: Nitrification reactor; material: Wastewater; isolation source: activated sludge from nitrification reactor of wastewater treatment... | reverse complement strand
GCCGTAGTTTCAACCACAGCATTCGTTATAAAGCATTGTTATGTTCCAAATTGGGAAGGGACATATCTTCGGTTAACAACTGGAAAAAATGAAACAGAAAAAGACTCTATGTTGCTTGAGTGTGTTGATATAACCAGAGAATTAAAACCGATAAATCTTTATATGGTCTCTGCCACTGAATTCCAGAAGATACCTGGCTTTCCAATTGCATACTGGGTCAAACCTGCTATTTTTGATTTATTTTTGAAAGAGAAAACTATTGATGAAATTGCCCCCCCCAGGATCGGCATGATGACTACGGACAACAATAGATTCTTGAGATTTTGGTACGAGATTTCAATTAGAAGAATAGGATTTCACCATTCAAGTATAGCCGATGCAATAACGTCAGAAACGAAGTGGTTTCCTTATAATAAAGGTGGTAACTATCGAAAGTGGGCAGGTAATTACGAGTTGGTTGTAAATTGGTATAAGGGTGGTCAAGAAATAATGGATGCAGGAATGACAAGTTTTCGAGGAAAGGATTTTTACTTTAGAAAGGGTATAACTTGGGGTGATATTTCTACCGATATATTTTCATGTCGATACACAAATTCTGGGAGAATGTTTGATATTAAGGGAACTTCTTGTTTTCCTTCTGAAAAAGATTTACCAATCATCTTGTCGGTTCTTAATTCCAAAGTTGGTTCCTATATTCTAAATTTCCTAAATCCAACAATAACATTTCAGAGCGGTGATATCAGAAGAGTGCCTATTCCTTATAATGCGCTTAGTGCTGGCTTGATGACAAAGCCAGCAGAAAGATTGATCAACCTTTCTACTGATGATTGGGATTCCTACGAAACTTCTTGGAGCTTTACAGAATCCCCGTTAATGAAAACAGAATATCGTATATCTGCCCTGGATATCACCTATAAAAATTTGAGAGCCTATTACCACAAAATAACAGTTGAAACACTGAATCTTGAGGAAGAAATTAACCGTATTCTCATCACGGCATACAGTTTAGATGGAGAGTTGGCTCCTGAAATGTCCCTAGAACAAGTTACTCTTACATGTAATCCATATTTTCGCTATGATAATAATAAGAGCGAGAAAGAATTAGAAGTAATTTTCTGTGCGGACACGATGAAAGAATTTATCAGTTACTCCGTGGGTTGTATGTTCGGACGCTACTCGCTCGACAAGCCCGGCCTCATCCTCGCCAATCAGGGCGAAACGATGGATGATTTTCGATTGCAGATTGCGGATTATGGGGTGCCCTGGGAGGAGGTGCGGTTTAAGCCCGATGAAGACAACGCCATCCCCCTCCTCGAAGGCGAGTGGTTTCCCGACGACATCGCCGGGCGGTTCAAGAAGTTCCTGCGCGTGACGTTTGGCGACGAGCACTTCGACGAAAATCTCGCCTTCATCGAAGACGCCCTCGGGCGCGACATCCGCAGTTATTTCTTCAAGGATTTCTATAACGAGCACGTCAAGATGTACAAAAAACGCCCGATCTACTGGCTGTTTTCCAGTGCGAAGGGCAGTTTCAACGTGCTCATCTACATGCACCGCTACCGCCCGGACACGCTCTCGGTCATTCTCAACGGCTATCTGCGGGCCTACCGGGAAAAGCTCCTCGGTCACCAGGCGTATCTCGATCAAATCGCCGCCAATCCCCACGCCTCCAAAAGCGATCAGGCCAAAGCGATCAAGGAGAGCGATCAGCTCAACAAGGTCCTGGCCGAGTTAAAGCAGTACGAGAACGAGGTGCTGTATCCCCTCGCGACCAGGCGGGTGGAGATCGATCTGGATGATGGGGTGAAGGTGAATTATGCGAAGTTCGAGGGGGCGGTGAAGAGGATTGTGGGGTTGTAGAGGGATGAGGCATGGAGCCCAACTTACATCTCGATTCATAATGGAAGGAAAATATGACAGAAAAATGGCTTAGTGGTGAATTTAAATGGTACAACACACCGAGTGGTTATGGGGTTATCCTGGGGAATGATGGGCAGGAATATTTTGCACATAAAACCAACCATCCCGTTGACTTGATTCCAAAACAAGGTTTGAGAGTTAAATTCAAAGCCCGATTTCGACACAGTTCCAAACAGGGAATGGAAGCGTTCGACATTCAACTAGACTCATCGCCGGAGACTAAGCCAAAAACTGAACTTACGAAAAAAGAGCAGGTTCAAAGAACACCTCAACAACCCGAAGTAAAAAGGCTTATCCCTCCTCCTCATCCTTCGGAAGCAAAATCAACAATCTCTGATATAAACCAGGTTGCCGAGGAAGCTTTGCGATTGAAACGAGAGCGAAAACTCGGGATGGTTCCCGAGCCAGTCGAACATCTCGCTCCGGGAACACGAATTCAACATCCGATCTACGGAAGAGGGGTTGTTGAATTGGTGTCCCAGAATATTGTCTCTGTCTGGTTTGGTCGCTCTGAGGGAGTCATAGACTTGCCCCGGTCTGAAGTTACGCCAGTAGCGTTTGAAAGTCAAAGTCCATTCTGGCCAAAGAAAGATGTCAGAAAACCTCCGAAAGAACAAGAATCTCTTGAATATAAACCTCTTCAGTCCACGATTGGTGAGTACATCAAACACCTGGCAAATGATGTTCATATAACCCTTCAATCTGAAGGATGGGAAAACAGCAAAATTTATTTTTATGAAGAACCTGCCAGTTCAATAGATAAGCCACAGCCCTTGGAGATTGACGCACGAGTAGCACATGCATTCCACAAGACAAGTAGCATCACAAATTTTTACTCTCATCAAAGTCAAACGCGCCGGGCGCTTGTGGCGGGCAAGAATATCATCCTTTCTACACCGACCGCATCCGGGAAAACTGAGGCGTATAATCCGACTATTCTGGAGACCCTGCTCCAAAACGCTCATTCTACGGCTCTGTACATTTTCCCATTAGTTGCTTTGGGATTTGATCAGGCTGAACGGTTGGAAAAACTCAACAAGTCCCTTCCTTATTCTGATCAGTTGAACATTGGTATTTATAACAATAGCGTACCGCCCCTAGAAAAAATTCAAATGCTTAAGGCGGATAACCGCATTGTGGTGACCACACCGGATTCGTTACATTATGTATTCCTTCCGAAACCCTATCCTAATTGGCGTCGGTTTTATCAAAATCTGCGCTACATCGTTTTGGATGAAGCCCATCTCTACAAAGGGGTTTTTGGCACCAATATGGCCAATATTGTTCGTCGGCTTCTGGTTCGATGCCGACGCGAAGGGAATCCCCAATTCCCACAGGTCATTATCGCCTCTGCGACTGTACGCCATCCAGAACAACTAGCCCATCAATTAACCGGCCTACCTAAGGAGGTTTTTGAAGTTATTGATAAAAGCGGCGCACCCACTCCAGGCCGCCACTTTCTCACCACACGCTCGGATATTCACGATTTAGAGACATTGTGTGCCGAACTACTTGACGTTACCACCCATGATTTGCTAACCGATGAAAAACGTCCTGTACGAACGATTGTTTTTTTGCGCTCGATCAAAGAGGTCAAACAATCGGCGGAAAGGATTCGTCAACACTTACGAAAAACTGGGCGCGTGCATCAGTTTTCACAAGTCGAAGCCTATTATTCAGAAAAACTAAACCGTTCCGATACACTTATTCGCTTACGGAATGGAGATATCCGCTGTCTCTTCACAACCACAGCATTAATGGCTGGAATTGACATTGGTGGCCTGGACGTTGCAATCGTGAAAAATTTTCCACGGCTAGTCATGGACGCGCGTCAAATGTTTGGTCGAGCAGGTAGGATGAGGGAAGGGGCCGCGATTTTCATCGGCAATCGCAACGATCCATTTGATCAATTCTATTTTGAACGACCCGATCACCTCTTCAATGGTCCAACCGAAGATGTAATTGCGAACCCAGAGAATCCCTTTCTCCTCGCGGCACATCTGATGTGCGCCGCGCAAACAAGCCCAGTCCCTTATAAGACAGAAGGCCCGTTATCTGGTCGCTGGGTAGACCTGTTTGGTCAAATGGGCAGTGATTTATTGAATTCTCTTGTGAAGTCGGGAGGATTACGAATTCAAGGTGGAAATTATCACCTGGATATCGGCGAACCCCATGACCAGGAACCTCTCAACAATATTCGCTCGATGCAAAGTGTCACATATACGCTTGTGAACACTGCCGATAGCAACGAAATGCTTGAAGAAAAGCGGGAAACTACTGCATTTCGCGATGCCCATCCCGGTGCGATTGTATGGATCAATGGAGAATATTTTCGGGTCATTAAACTAGACCAAAATACCCGCCAGATTAGTTGCAGTCCTGATTCAGAAAGCAATTTAAGAACACAAGGGGTTGAACAGCGAGAAATTGAAATTTTATCCATTGATCAGGATGTAAGCCGGAACGGTTCTCCACAACTTGGTGGAGGTGTAAACGTGTGGAGTGGTCGAGTAAAAATCACAAATACGGTTTCCAAATATCGAGTGTATAAATCACAAACGGTGATGCAATGTCGGAACCGCCCTTGCCGATACGAATCTCCCCACCTGGAAACCAAACGATGCCCGAAGTGTGATTCTTCTGTGAGGGCCAAACAAATCGAAAAAGTGCTGGAAGAACATACTCTTTCGGAAAACCCACCTTTATCCACTGTCCTGCAAACTCGTTCTAGTTGGTTGGATATTCCTCTGGCGCTCAAAAAAAGATATGAGAAAGAATTTTGGCCGCGGTGGAGCATAGAGGATGAAAAAACAAGTGACCTTACCCCCATCGCGCCCTCATTTGAATATGCGATTCACAGTGTCGAACATGCCATTCTCAAAGCTTTCCCTGAGCGAATTCGATGTGACCGAGATGAAATCGGGGAGGTTTATCAAACCAATCTTGAAAAAATTGCCGCCCGCATCTTCATTTATGACAACTTTCCGGGGGGACTAGGGCTTGCGAACGATTTTGCTGATGATCCCCATTTCATTATCGAAGGTGCGCTAGAAATCATCGAACGATGCACCTGTGCCGATGACGAAGGCTGTCCGGTATGCCTGACTAACTTCGGTTGCCACAGCTTTAATGGCCTATTGAGCAAACTTGCAGGCAGATATTTACTGTATATACTTCTTGGAAAGGATCCTAAGCCCGTGATAAAAGCCCTCGAAGAGTTTGTACTGATACAATTTCCCCCAAGCTCAATTGTTCGTGGTTCCGAAATTCCTAACAATAGCTAACCCCCCACTTGGATACCAAGGCCCATAAACTCCTTCTCCCCTCATCCCACAGCATGACTGATCTTGCCCTCGCCTTGACCCCCCTCTTCCAAAGACACCGCATCGTCTTTTGGTACGACGCCCAAAAAGAACTGCGCGCCGAATTCGACGCGCTGACCCTCCCCGAAGTCACCAAACTCGAACTGGCGAACAACGAATTCGCCGTCAAACACCGCCTTCTGCGCGAAGAACCGCACGGCAAATTCCTGCTCTACCACGCTGGCCCCCAACCCGACCCCCTGCACAACTGGCTGTTGGACATCCTGCTTGCCGAGGACGAATTCCACGCCGATCAGGTTTCCCTGTGGATGAACGACCTTCGCATTCCATCCAAACTTAAGGAAGTGGTGGAACAACATCTGGAATTTTTCCAGGCCGAAGCCCGGCGCAACGCCCTCGCCGCCCGGCTCAAAGGCACCCCGGACGCCGACACCCTCCGCATGAACATGCTCGCCGTGTGCGTCAACGCCGACCTCGAATCCCGCCTCGAAAATATCATCGAAATGCTCTTCGACGAACTTGCAGAGGACCGGGACGACCGGATCAACCTGATCACGCGGTGTCATCTCGCCGATTTTCTCTGGGCACGCGTGCGCCGGGTCTACAGCTACGCCCCGGCCACGCCCACTGTCCGCGACTTCTGCCTCGCCCTCTTCCAGGCCGCCTACGCCCATGCCCTCGCCGAACCGGCCCCCCTCACTGCCGAAAGCCTGGTCTTCCTCCGCCGCTGGAAAGACAGCCGCCGCTTTCAAGACGCCTTCGAAACCCTGTCCGAAGCCAGTGCCAACCTGTTGAATATCGAAGAAGACCTGTACCCGCGGGATTACCGCACCCTGATCGAACTCGATTTCTTTGAACTGGTGGATAGGAAAATCCTGAGCGCCCTCGTCCAGCACGTCACCCGGCGCACGCTCTCTGCCGGAGAATGTGCCAACCTGATCTGGCGACGGCGCACCACGCATTGGTTCGGGGCCTTCCATCACCTGTACGAGACCATTGACCACGCCGCCCAATTCCTCGCCGAGTTGGACACCGTCAACCTCGCCATTCACTCTCTCGCCGACGGCATCCAAAAATATACCCAAACCTGGTACCGCCTCGACCAGCGCTACCGCAAGTCCATCTACCATGCCCGTGCCTCCAAACAGGTTTCTCTGCTCCAGGAATTGATGGACTTGGTCGAAAACCGCTACACAACCCATTTTCTCCTCAAAGTCAACCACCGCTGGCAGGAAGTCCTCGACCCCGCCCCCCTGTGGGACGCCACCCCAATCCTGCCCCAGCGCGAATTTTTCGAGCGATTCGTGGGCGAATTTCTCCGTACCCGGAAAAAAGTCGTCGTCCTCATCTCCGACGCCCTGCGCTACGAAGTCGGGCAGGAACTCCTCGAACGCATCCAAAGCGAAAACCGCTACACCGCCGACCTCACCCCCTTGCTCGCCTCCCTGCCCAGCTATACCCAACTTGGCATGGCGGCCTTGCTCCCCCACCGCACCCTCACCCTCGAACCCACCGGTACCGTCACCGCCGACGGGCAAAGCACCCAGGGCACGGAAAACCGCGCCAAAATCCTCCGCCAGGCGATCCCGGAGGGGGCCACTGCCCTCCGCGCCGACGCCCTCATGTCCATGACCCAAGACGAAAGCCGCACCCTCTTCCGGGAAAACCAGGTGTTGTACGTCTACCACAACCAGATTGACGCCGTGGGCGACAAGCGCGAAACCGAAGAACGCACCTTCGACGCCGTAGAACAAACCCTCACCGAACTCGTGGACCTGGTCAAAAAGCTGGCGAACGCTAACGTCACCAACCTGCTCATCACCGCCGATCACGGCTTTCTCTACCAGCACCGTGCCCTCGACGAGAGCGATTTCTCCGGGCTGGACGTGGCAGGCGACGAAATCCTGTCCCGCGACCGGCGGTTTGTCCTGGGCCGCGGCCTGCACCCCAACCCTGGCATCAAAACCTTTTCCCTTGCCGCCCTGGGATTAACCGGCAACCTCGAAGTCGCCATTCCCAAAGGTATCAACCGGTTGCGGTTGAAGGGCGCCGGGAGCCGGTATGTGCATGGGGGCGCGTCCTTGCAGGAGGTGGTCATCCCCGTCCTGCGAATCAACAAAAAGCGCGGAGACGATCTCGGCCAGGTCGAAGTCGAAATCCTGCGCGGCACGTCCTCCGTCATCACCACCGGACAAATTACCATCGCCTTCTACCAGACCGAACCCGTCTCCGCCAAAGTCCACCCCCGCACCCTCCGCGCGGGCCTCTACACCCAACAAAACGTACCGATCTCCGACACCCACGACCTGCGTTTTGACCTGTCTTCCGAAAACCCCCGCGCGCGCGAGGTCTCCGTCCGGTTCGTGCTGAGTAGCAAAGCCAACCAGGCCAACGAGCAAGAAGTGATCCTGAAACTGGAAGAACTCATCCCCGACACCAACCGCTACCGAGAATATAAGTCCGTGCGTTATCTCCTCCGCCGGTCGTTTACCAGTGATTTTGATTTTTAATTTATTCCTATGAACCGTCTCGACCAAAAAATCAACGAACATTTTTCCGGCCTGGTTGTCCGCAAAGACCTGGTCAAAAAAGTCAAAGGCAACGCCATCGTCCCCACCTACGTGCTGGAATACCTGCTCGGCCAATATTGCGCCACCTCGGACGAAGCCAGCATCCAATCGGGGATCGAAACCGTCAAAGAAGTTTTGCGGAAACACTACGTCCACCGCAATGAAGCCAACCTGGTCAAATCCGTGATCCGGGAAAAGGGTCGCCACAGGGTAATTGACAAGATCAGCGTGGAACTCAACGACAAAACCGACACCTACGAAGCGGTCTTTTCCAACCTGGGCATCCGGCAGGTGTTGGTGGATGCGGATACAGTGACCCGGCATCCAAAACTGCTAGTCAGCGGAGTGTGGTGCATCGCCGAAATTTCCTACCGCTACACCGAAGATACCCGCGCCATCCCCTGGATTCTGGACAGCCTCAAACCCATCCAACTCTCCCACTTCGATTTCGACCAGTATCTTGCCACCCGGCGGCAGTTCACCGCGGACGAATGGATTGACCTGCTCATGCAAAGCATCGGGTTCAACCCTGAGCAATTCACTCCACGCGGCAAACTGCTCCAACTCATGCGCCTGGTTCCTTACTGCGAACGCAACTATAACCTGATCGAACTGGGACCAAAAGGCACAGGCAAATCCCACATCTATTCCGACTTCTCCCCGCACGGGATTCTGATCTCCGGGGGCGAAGTCACCGTCCCCAAACTGTTTGTCAACAATTCCACCGGGCGGATTGGGTTGGTGGGCTATTGGGACATCGTCGCCTTCGACGAGTTTGCCGGACGCCAAAAACGCCCCAATAAAGCCCTGGTAGACATCCTCAAAAACTACATGGCAAACAAATCCTTCTCCCGCGGGATAGAAACCCTCGGCGCAGAAGCCTCCATGGTTTTCGTCGGCAATACCCGCCACGACCTCCAGCACATGCTCATGCACAGCGACCTCTTCGAGGAATTACCTGCCGCCTTCTACGACTCAGCCTTTCTCGACCGGCTCCATTTCTACATCCCCGGCTGGGAAGTGGAGATCATTCGCGGGGAAATGTTCTCGGAGAGCTATGGTTTTGTCGTGGATTACCTGGCCGAAATTCTCCGAAACCTACGAACTTACGACTTCTCCCATCACTACGCCGAACATTTTTCCCTCCTCAGCGACATCTCCACCCGCGACCGGGACGGCATCCAGAAAACCTTCTCTGGCCTGATGAAGATCATCTACCCCCACGGGGAAGCCACTCCCGACGAAATTGAACACCTCCTACGCTTCGCCCTCGAAGGCCGCAAACGCGTCAAAGACCAACTCATGCGAATTGACACCACCTATGCGGATGTCCGTTTTGGCTACCAACCCGTCAATGATGTCTCTATCCGCCTCGTCCAAACCCGCGAAGAACAGGACTACCCCCAACACTATTACCAAAAATCCACCCAACCTACTCCCCCTGCCGCAGACGCCTTCCCCGCCCCCCTCCCAGCCGTCCCCACGCCTACGCGTTCCCTTGATGATCTCATTGCCTCTGGCGAAAGCGGCACTCTCGAATTCAAGAGTAGCCTGGAATGGGACATCTACCAAAACAAAGCCAACCAGGGCCTGCGCCGTGAAGTGCTCAAAACCCTCGTCGCCTTCCTGAACTCCGACGGCGGCACCCTCCTCATCGGCGTCAAAGACGACGGCACGGTGTTGGGGATCGAAAACGATCTGAAACTCCAAAAAAACTCCCCCGACAAATTCCTCAACCACCTCACCAGTCTGATCACCGACCTCATCGGGGCAGAGTTCTCCCCCCACATCAAAATCCGCTTCGACGACGTGGCCGGTCAGCAAATCTGCCTCGTTGAAGTCCAGCGCGCCTCCGACCCTGCGTATTACAAAGGCGACAAGGGGAGCGAGATGTACATCCGGTTTGGGTCTACAAGTAGGCAGTTGGATGTGAAGGAGGCTTTTTCGTATATTCGTGGGAGGTGGGGATAATGATCCCCAATGAGAAAAAACTACTTTCAGAATAAGTTACTTATCCAATGGAATATTTGTCCAACCATAATTGCACGTCTTTTGCTACCCTATGACCTATTTCAGTGAGGATAGTAAGGCTCCTATTTGCCATTTCTAACGCTTGGTCTTTTTTTTCTAACTCAAAAAAGCTACGTGCTAATCCATAGTATGCCAGGCCTTTTAAATCAGGGGTTTCATTTACTAGAGTTACCATTTCTTTAAATATGGATACGGCGGTTTCCCATATTTTTCGATTAATCAAAAATTCCCCATACTCATTGAGCATAAAGCACAGCATTCGTTGGTTACTGCAAAGGCGTGCGATTGAAAGGCCTTCTTGAAAATAGCTTTGAGCATCTTCTATTCTTCCTTCCATATCAGCAACAGTTCCTAAATTAAGCAATGAGAAGCCAAGCATTTCGGAATGACCTAACTCACGCGCAAGCGAAATACTTTCCAGCAAGTATTCATTAGCCCTTTGGTAGTTATTACGGTCTGTTTCTATAACACTTAAATTTGAAAGAGCAAAACCAGTCGCTTCATAGAAATTTATTTTTCGACTTAGAGCCAAACTTTTTAAAAGACTATCCTCTATAAGTGGGTTGCCCCTGTCTTCCATATTAGCTGCAATCGTAGCAATATTCGTTAATGCTGTCAATATACACACGTAAATGCTCCATGTATATTCACCCACACCGCGCCAGTGATCTTCGGCAACCGTGCGCCACTTTCGCGACGGGCGTGGGGACAAAACGGGACTTT
>WBZL01005430.1_pt1 | contig 10568 bp, 15 predicted proteins | sample 5204291 | NCBI WGS metagenome assembly WBZL01 (sample SAMN12344345, study PRJNA552823) | activated sludge metagenome | biome: Activated sludge suspended growth; feature: Nitrification reactor; material: Wastewater; isolation source: activated sludge from nitrification reactor of wastewater... | reverse complement strand
TGCGAGGCTGGAAACAAGGGATGCGCCATACCAAGCGGCGCTAAATCCCCCCCGTCCTCCCTTTTCCAAAGGGGGGGGCGCCCATGGCGGCGGGAACCAAGGACATCACACATTCAACATCTCCCGCGCCTGCCGCGCGTCCTCGTCGATCTGCGCGATCAGCGCCTCCAGGCTCGGGAACTTCGCCTCATCCCGCAGCTTGTGCAGGAACTCCACCCGCAGATGCCGCCGGTAGATGGACTGGGAGAAATTGAACAGGTGCACTTCCAGGGTCGGCCGGCCGTTGGCGTGGACCGTGGGACGGGTGCCCAGGCTGGCGACGCCGGGCCAGTCGGGGGCATCCAGGCCCCGCACCCGAACGGCGAAGATGCCGGTGAGCGGCGGGCGGTTGTGCTTCAACTGGATGTTGGCGGTGGGGTAGCCGATCTTGCGGCCCAGCTTGTCGCCCCCCACCACCCGGCCGGAGATGGAATAGGGCCGGCCAAGCAACTGGGCGGCGGTGGCCATGTCCCCGGCGGCCAGGGCCTCGCGCACGGCGGTGCTGGAGGCGCGCTGGCCGGCGGCCTCCACGGTGTGCAGGGCCTCGGCCTCGAAACCGTGCTGTTCGCCGAGCTGTTTCAGCAGGGCGAAATCGCCGGCCCGCCGGGCGCCGAAGCGGAAGTCGTCACCCACCAGCACGTAGCGGGCCTGCAGGCCGTCCACCAGGATGCGCTTGACGAAATCCTCGGCGGACAGGGCGGCGCAGGGCTTGCTGAACCGGCACACATGCACGTGGGCCACCCCCAGGCCGCCCAGGATTTCCAGCTTCTCGCGCAGGGAGGTGAGGCGGGTGGGGGCGGAGTCCGGCGTGAAGATTTCGCGCGGGTGGGGCTCGAAGGTGAGCACCGTGGGCAGGGCCCCCACCGAGGCGGCGCGGGCGGTGAGCCGGGCGAGCATGGCCTGGTGGCCCAGGTGGACGCCATCGAAGTTGCCGATGGTGACGGCCTGGGGATGTTGCTTGGGATGCGGTTCGCCGAACCAGCCATGGGTCATCCGCATGGTCGATCTACTCCGTGAACCAGCTTTCGCTGGCAAAGGCTTGAAAATGCGAGAAATCCGCCAGGTTTCGGGTCACCAGGGTGAGCCTGCGGCTGGCGGCCACGGCGGCGATCTGGCCGTCCCGGAACGGCGGCGTCAGGCCGGTGGATTCCAGACGGGCCCGTTCGCGCGCATGCCAGAGGGCCGCATCCAGGTCGTAAGGCAGGATGGCCATGCCGCAGTCGGCCAGGCCATCGACGAAGGCCTGCAAACGGCGCTTGCGCGTGCCTTCCGGCATGCGTGCGACGCCATACTGGAGTTCGTGCATGACCACCGCGGTGGTGGCGCAATGGGCACGATACCGCTCCAGCATGCGCATGACGCCGGGATTGGGACCGGACTTGGTGAGTTCGGACAGGATGTTGCTGTCCAGCAGATAGGTCAGGGTTCCCATTGGAAAGATGCGCCGGGGGAACGATCGCGCCAGGCGTCCACTTCCTGGTCGGCCAGGCCTTGCCAGTCCTTGGGCAGATCGGCCCGCCAGGATTGCAGGAAGCCCAGGATGTCGGGTTGGGACGCCACATGCTGGCGCAGGCGCTGGTAATCGGCTTCCGAGAGGATGACCGCCACAGGCCGGCCGTGGCGGGTCAGATGCACGACTTCCCCTTCTTCTACCTGGTGGACCAGGGCGGTGAAGGTGTTCTTGGCTTCCGTGATGGGAGTTTCCAACATGATGGCAATGGATGAATCTGGCTATTTGGTGGCCATTTTAGGCGTTTGGACTGGGAACTGGCAAACGGAGACGGGCGGCTATTCGGCGGCGCGGCGCTTGAAGTCGGCGGGACGGAAACCCATCAGGCCCAGGGCGGTGAAATAGACCAGGATGCCCCCGGCCACCAGGCCGGACAGGTGCAGCATGCGTTCGCCGAAGTGATAGGCGAGCCAGCGGGCCTCGCCCGCCATGGCGAACCACAGGAACACGCCCATGGCCGCCAGGGCCAGGGCCAGCTTGGCGAGAAAGAGTCGCCAGCCGGGCTGGGGCTGGTAGATGGCCTGGCCGCGCAGCTTGTGCAGCAGGATGGCGGCATTGAGGCAGGCGCCCAGGCCGATGGACAGGGCCAGGCCGGCGTGCTTCAGGTGCCAGATGAATATCAGGTTCATGGCCTGGGTGGCTACCAGGGTGAAGATGGCGATCTTCACCGGGGTCTTGATGTTCTGGCGGGCGTAGAAGCCGGGGGCCAGCACCTTCACCAGGATCAAGCCCAGAAGGCCCACGCTGTAGGCCACCAGGGCCCAGCGGGTCATTTCCACGTCGTGGGCGGAGAACTCGCCGTAAAAGAACAGGGTGGCGATGAGGGGCACGGCCAGGAGCCCCAGGGCCAGGGCGGCGGGGGCGGCCAGCATGAGGGTCATGCGCAGGCCCCAGTCCAGCAGCTTGGAATACTGGCCGGGATCGTTGTCGGCGTGATGCTTGGCCAGGGAGGGCAGCAGGATGGTGCCCAGAGCCACCCCCAGGAGGCCGGTGGGGAATTCCATGAGCCGGTCGGCGTAGTACAGCCAGGAGACGCTGCCGGTATCCAGGAAGGAGGCGAACACGGTATTGAGAATGAGGGATATCTGGGCCACCGACACTCCCAGGGCCGCGGGACCCATGAGCTTGAGGATGCGGCGGACGCCGGGGTCGTTGGGGGCCCAGTCCCAGCGGGGCAGCATGCCCAGGCGCTTGAGGCCGTGCCATTGCAGGGCCAGTTGCAGCACCCCGCCAAGGAACGCGCCCCAGGCCAGGGCGAGGATGGGCGGGTCGAACCAGGGGGCGGCGAACACGGCGGCCAGGATCATGGCCACGTTGAGCAACGCCGGCGTGAAGGCCGGCAGCATGAAGCGGCTCCAGGTGTTGAGCACCCCCGCCGCCAGGGCCACCAGGGACATGAACACGATGTAGGGGAAGACGATGCGCATCAGGTCCACGGTGAGGGCGAACTTGTCCGGCGTGGCGGAGAAGCCGGGCGCCACCACCAGGATGACCAGGGGCGCCCCCAGCACGCCCAGGGCCGCCACCACCATGAGCACCACGAACAGGAAGGTGGCCACCCGGTTGATGAGCAGATGGGTTTCCGCGTCTCCCCGCTGGTTGCGGTACTCCGCCAGGATGGGCACGAAGGCCTGGGAGAAGGCCCCCTCGGCGAACAGGCGGCGCAGCAGGTTGGGCAGCTTGAAAGCCACCACGAAGGCGTCCGTGGCCACCCCCGCGCCGAACACCCGGGCGATGATGGCGTCCCGCGCGAAGCCCAGGATGCGGGACAGCAAGGTCATGGAGCTGACCGCGGCGAGGACGCGCAGGAGGTTCATGGGATCGGACGGCGGGGCGGAAAAGACGCGGCATGGTAGCGAATGGCGGACGCCTGGGATAGCTGTGCCCCCGGCTCGACAAGAGCGATCGAGCCGCCCCCCCGGGGGGGCCAAGTCGCCCTCGGGACGGCCCGGCGAACGACTTGAGCGCAAACGATTCAAAGACTTGCCTTGCCGGCATTGCGTCGGTATAGTGCGCGTTTTCCCGATGCTTCCAGATCAAGGAGTTCCCGTATGGCTAACAGCGCCCAGGCTAAGAAGCGTGCCCGTCAGGCCGCCGCCCAGCGACTGCACAACATGGCCCAGCGCTCGGCTTACCGGACCGCTGTGAAGAAGGTTCGCAAGGCGATCGACGCCGGCGACAAGGCCGCCGCCCAGGCCGCCCTCAATGAGAACATGGCCGTCATTGACAGCATGGCCGACAAGAAAATCGTGCACAAGAACAAGGCCGCCCGCCACAAGAGCCGCCTGTCCGGCGCCATCAAGGCCATGGCCTGAGCTTTCCGCGCTCCAAAACGAACCGCCCGGCCTAGCCGGGCGGTTTTGTTTTGGGATCCGGATTGGCGTTGAGGGCCTAACCGCGTTCCGATTGGCGCCCGTCGCACAAGGTCAAGTCGTTCTGCCTGGCGAAGTCCATGAGGAAGCGGAACAGCCGGGCGTCCTCCTGTTCCAGTGCCCGGTTGACCACCACGCATCGGATGCCGTCCCGGGTCACGGGGCGGACCTTGTCGGAGAAGTTCAAGCGGTTGTCGCAGCCCACGCAGGAGGCGACACCGGCCAAGCGCTCGGCCCAGTCGCTGGGGCGGAAAGGGCGGCCATTACTGGTGACGCCCTTGATGACCACCTCGCCGGCGAATGCGCTTTCCATGTTTGCGGCTATGCTCCTGACAGGTTGGTGTAAATCTTACCCGCCTATAATCGGCCCCCGTCTGAAAAACTGGAGAACCAAATGAGCTTGGATCGTGTACCCGCCGGCCGGGATATCCCCAATGATTTCAATGTCATCATCGAGATACCCGCCCACGGCGAACCCATCAAGTACGAAGTGGACAAGGACAGCGGCGCCATGTTCGTGGACCGCTTCATGTCTACCGCCATGCACTACCCCTGCAACTACGGCTACATCCCCCACACCCTGTCCGAGGACGGCGATCCGGTGGACGTGCTGGTCATCACCCCGATTCCCCTCATCACCGGCGTGGTGGTGCGCTGCCGCCCCGTGGGCATGCTGAAGATGGCCGACGAGGCCGGCGAGGACGCCAAGCTCCTGGCCGTGCCCGTGGACAAGCTCACCAACCTGTACCGGGACATCGAATCGCCCCGGGATCTGCCCGAGTCGATGCTGAACCAGATCTCCCATTTCTTCGAGCACTACAAGGACCTGGAAGCCGGCAAGTGGGTGAAGGTCCAGGGCTGGGTTGGCGCCGAGGAAGCCAAGGCCGAGATCCTCGCCGGAGAGCGGCGTTACCAGGCCAGCCCGGAAAAGCCCGGTTTCTGATGCGGGTCTGCATCCTCTCCGACAGCCACGACAACCGCCGCCTGCTGGAACACGCGGTGGCGGACGCCAAGGCGCGGGGGGCGACGGCGGTGCTCCACTGCGGCGACGTGGTGGCCCCCACCACCCTGCGGGTGCTGAAGAAGTTCGAATTGCCGGTGCATGCCATCCACGGCAACAACACCGGCGATCTCTTCGCCATGCACCAGCTCGCCCACGAACCGGACAGCCCGGTGCGTTATCACGGCCAGGACGCGGCCATCCATCTGGGCGGCCGCAGCCTGTTCCTGGTGCACTACCCCCATTACGCCAAGGGCATGGCCCTGACCGGCGACTACGACCTTGTCTGTTGCGGCCACGATCACCGGGTCAGCATCCAGGCCATCGACAACGTCAAGGGCGGGCGCACCTGGCTGGTGAACCCGGGCACCGTGGGCGGCGTCGGCAAGGGCCCCACCTACGTGCTGGCCGACCTGGAAGCCCTCAGCTTCGAGGTCTACGACGTGCCCACTGCCCCGGGCGAGGCCTGCAACACCCCACCGGTCAGCGTCCACCTCTGATCAGCGACTGGACGGGCGGAACACCGTCTGGTCGGCGTAGAAATCCGGATCTTCGTTGCCGGCCACCAGCCGGGAATCCCCAATATCGGCAGCGGAAAGAGGCGGGCCGGCCGGTCAATCACGCCGCCTTGCCACACTTCAGCCACCCGCCTGTCCACCTCATCCCGCCAGGCCTGTTCCGGGGTGTCCGCGTCCATGGGCAGGAACAGGCACTTCGCGGTGATGCCCGGCCAGGGCACGAGCAGTTTCTCCAGGATCGCGTGGCCGATGACGTAGGCCCGGGTCTGCTTCCAGGCTGCCCGCCGCGCCACGAAGGCCTCCCGCCAACGCCGGGCCGCCAGCAGTTCCCCCAGTGCTGGATCGGGGCCGGCCAGGATCAGTCCGCTCTCGTCGAACAGGGTGGCGGCGTCGGACACCGGCCCCCGGGGGCGGCCCGGTTCGATGGCCGCGCATTGGACCGCGTTCAGCGCCAGCTTCGCCCGGGGAAACGCCAGCCAGCAGAGGGCGTTGAAGAGGTCGTGCCAGTTGTCCTCCCGTGTGGGCACCTGGCCCGTGGCCAGGATGCCCGCCTCGTAGTCCCGCTGGCCGCAACGCCGGTCCTGGCGCGCGAAGCGCAGGGGCAGGCCGTTGGCGTTGGCCAGGCAGGCGGCCTCGGCCAAGCGGTTCAGCCGGTCCAGGCCTGGCCATGCTTCGCCGGCCAGGCGGTCCGTCCAGTGGTGAAAGGGCGCGAAGGGGGGCGGGGCGGCAAAATCCGGCCGCCAGACATCGGTCATGAATTCAACCCGGCCAGGGCGGCGCGGAAACGCCGGGTCAGGGCATGCTCGGGGCCCAGGGTGTCGAATAGGGCCAGCAGGGCGCGGCGACCGATGTCCTCGCGGAAGTCCCCGCCCGTGCGGGCCAGTTCCAGCAGGTATTCCAGGGCGGTTTCCATGCGGTCGTCGAACAGGGCACGGGCCGCCAGGGTCAGGCGGGCGGCGTGATTGGCTGGATCGGCGGCCAGTTCCGCTGCCGGGTCGTCGGGGCCGTTGCCGGCGGCGTCGATGAGTTCCAGATGCGACAGCAAAGGCGCGATGTCCCGGGAAGCCCGGGCCGGCGGCGGCAGGGCGGAGAGCAGGGCCAGGGCTTCGACGGCGCGACCGGCCAGGGTGAGCAGCTTGGCCAGGTCGGCGGCCACCGCCAGATCCTCGGGCCGTTCCACGGCGACCCGGGCCAGCATGGCGATGGCGTCCGCGCCGCGGCCAGCCTGGTGCAGGGCCAGGGCGGCCATGCGTTCCCGGTCCGCCTCATTGGCGAGGAAGCGCCCCAGCACCTCCCGGAAGGTGCTGTCCGGCTCGGCGCCATGGATGGTGTGGACACACTCGCCGCCCAGGAAGAACTTCACTGTCGGCACGCTGGTGACGCCCAGTTGCCGGGCCTGCCGGCCCAGTTCCTCGGTATTGGCCATGACCAGCAGGAAACGGCCACCGTACTCCGCGCACAACTGCACCAGGCGGGGCATGAGGATCAGGCAGGGCCCCGCCTTGGGGGACCAGAAATGCACCAGGACCAGACCCTTGCGGGAATTGCCCAGGGCCAGGGCCTCGAAGTTGTCGGGCGTGGCGTCGAAGACAAAGGGGGAAAGGCGCTCGGTCATGTGTCGATGCTCCTCTTTCAGTAACCCCACAGCCGCTTCCAGTCGATGGCCGGCCACGCGGGCTCGACCTCGATGACGCCGCGCACCTGGTAGGTTCGTGTGCCTACGTCCCGCTCCCGGGGCGGGTCCAGGGGACGGCCCCGCGCATCCAGGAAACTGACCCCGAGGCGGACGCAGCCGCCACCGCCCCGGCGGGCGATGCAGGCACTTTCCCGATTTGCCAGCCGCACCAGGGTTCCGGGCGGAAACAAGCCCATGCGCCGCAGCAGGAGGATGGCGATCTGGCTGTCCAGGCGGCCCTTCTCCCGGCCGAAGATTTCCTGGAGGGCAAAGCGGGCGGACTTGGGCGGCCGGTAATGGCGGCCGGTGATCTTGGCGCAGTAGGTGTCGGCCACCCGCAGGATGCGGGCGGTGAGGGGAATGTCGGCGCCGGCCAGGCGGTTCGGATAGCCGCTGCCATCCATGTTCTCGTGGTGCCGGGCCACGGTTTCCAGCCAGTCCGCGTCGCGGACCCCCGCATTCTCCAGGAGCTCGGCGGCGCGGACGGGATGGGAATCCAGGCGCATCTTCTCCTCGTTGTCCAGGCTCCCAGGCTGGCCCGCGAGGCGGTCGTGGAGGGGCAGGTCGGCCAGGTTCATGGTCAGGGCGGCGCAGGCGAGGCCCGTTCGCTCGTCCTCGGATATGTCCATCTGATCGGCCAGGAGCTGGCTCACGAAAAGGGCATGGAGGCTGTGGGCGACGGCGGGGCGGGCCAGCCGCACCAGGCGCGGATAGCCCAGGCAGAGGTCCGCATCCATCTGGAACAGGGCGCACAGGTCGCCGGCCACCTCGGCGATGGCGGCGGGGTCCAGGACCTCGGGCTCCATGCGCAGCAAATCCTCGATCCGGGCCGCCAGTTCCGCCAGCCGGTCCGGGACGCCGCCGACGATGCGGCCCGATTCGATCTTCAGGAACAGGGGTCGGCTCACCAGCCGCAGGAAGTGAGGCTCGTCGGGGATGACCATGCCCTCCCCCGCCACCAGGACGCCGGATTCGGTGAAGAGATCCCAGGGCAGGGGCTGGCCGATGAGGGAGAGGTCGAGTTGGGCGGGACGCAGCACGCGGTTGGGCTTCTGAAGGGCCGATGAGCCGGAGTATTATCCAACGCATCTTTCCGTGGGAGCCCCAACATGACCGTCCATGCCCTGAACGACCAGGAAGTCCGCCTGCTCCGGGAAGAGCTCGAGCTCCTGATGGCCGAGCGGCAGAAGCTGCTCCAGGTGGTGGGCGCCGCCGCCGTGCTGGTGGCAAACCTGGATTCGGAGACTCTGCCCCAGGACCAGGACACCATCGACGCCGCCGAATTGCTGGCCGAGGGCCTCAACGCCCTCTCCGAGGAAAGCCTGAAGGACGCGCTGGAATCCGTGCGCGCCGAATTCGATACCGAGGCCCAGAGGGCCGATTCCCACGCCAGCTGAGCTGGCTGCCCTCAGTCCGCCTTGCCCAGCAAGCGGACTTCCCTCTGGGGGAAGGGAATCACGATACCGCGAGCGCGGAAGCACTCAAGAATGGCGCGGGTTACCTCGCCGCCGGCATCGTTGTAGTCCTCCACCTTCGTCCAGGGCTTCACCGCGATGTTCACGCCGGAATCCGCCAGGGCGCGGACCTGGATCACTGCCTCCGGGTCCTTCAGGATGCGGTTGTTGTCCGCCAGGATGTCCCGAATCTGGGCCAGGGCCTGCTCCAGGTCGGTGTCATAAGCCACCCCCACCTGGATGTCCAGTTGGCGGATGGCGCCGTGGTTGTGCAGGATCTCCCCGACGATCTTGCGGTTGGGGATGACCACCCGGGAGCGATCGGCGTGGCTCAGCACCGTGTTGAACAGGCTGATCTCCTCCACCACCCCTTCCTCGCCGACGATGGCGATGTACTCGCCCAGGCGGAAGGGCCGCGTGAAGATGATGGTGAGCCCCGCCACGACGTTGCCCAGCACTCCCTGCATGGCCAAGGCGACGCCGGCGCCGGCCACGCCCAGGCCGGCGATCAGGGGCAGCAATTCGACTCCCAGGTTCTGCAGGGCCATGATGAGGAACAGGCCCAGCACCAGGATGCGCACCATGCGCACCAGCAGCAGCCGCACGGGTGGATCGATGGCCAGCTTCACCAGCATCCGCTCGGTGAGCCGGCCCAGCCAGCGGCCCACGAAGAAGCCCGCGGCCAGGATGAGCAGGGCCACCAGCAACTTGGGCCCGAAACGGATGGCCAGGTCGATCAGGGTGCTCTTCGCCTGGTCCAGGGCAACGATTTGTTCGTTCATGAGAGATTGGGCGTTTCCGCCAGGATCAGGTCGTACATCTCCCAGGACAGCTTCGCTTCCTCCGCGCTGACTTTCCGCACCGCCTGGCCCACGCTGACCATCACGAAATCGCCCACCCGCGGCGGCTCGTCCTGGAGCATGAACAGGGATATCTCACGTTCGCTGCCTCGGGCTTCGCAACGGGCCTTGAGGCCGTCGATGGCGGTGATTTGCATGGGGATGGCGAGGCACATGTTCGTTCCGATTAATATATTTAATGCTCACTATAAGTCATTGAATGCAGATGGGTAAGTCCGAAATATTGCAGAAATATTGAGCAATATCAATATGTTGAGAAAATAAGTATATTGTTATTGCTGCATGTGCGAAGTATTCTTCGCCGCCATGAAAACCCTAGTGCTCGGTATCGGAAATACCCTGCTCAGCGACGAGGGGGTAGGCATCCATGTCCTTAACGCCCTCTCCGCCGAGTCACCGCTGCCCGAAGATGTAACGCTTCTCGATGGCGGAACCCTGTCCTTCACTCTGGCGGGCCCCATCGAGGAGGCGGAAGCCCTGATCGTGGTGGACGCCGCCAACATCCAGGCCGGTCCCGGCACCTGGAAGCTGTTCGAAGGCGATGCGATGGACGGTTTCCTCATCGGCAACCGCAAATCCTCGGTGCACGAAGTCGGCCTAACCGACCTGCGCGCCATCGCCATGCTGGCGGGGCACTGGCCGGAGAAGCGGGCCATGCTGGCCATCCAGCCGCAAGTCGTGGACTGGGGCGAGCATCCCACCCCCGCCGTGGCCGCCGCCATCCCGTCCGTCTGCGCCGCCATCCGGAACCTGATCCGCGAGTGGAACCATGCCGCTTGAAGACATCCCCGTCGTCCAATCCACCGAGTCCGGCCTGTCCGGCAACGCGCCCGTGCTGCTGCGTGAAACCGCAGAGCATCTGCGCCACCTGCTGGACACCGGCGAGTCCACCGCCATCGATCTGCAGGCCCTGCCCCTGACACCGGGTGACCGGGTCTGGCTGCGGGAGCGCCTGGGCCAGGGCGAGATCAGCGTCACCCTGCGCGCGGACGGCGAGTCCAACCTGGACGAGACCGCCTGCCCGGGTGTGTGGTGGGTGACCCACCGCAACGAGAAGGGCGTGGTGACTTCAGAGTTCATCGAGGTGGTTCCCGTGCCCGAATTGGTGAAGGCCCACCCCGAGGACATCAAAATCGGATT
>WBZL01005429.1_pt1 | contig 10568 bp, 12 predicted proteins | sample 5204291 | NCBI WGS metagenome assembly WBZL01 (sample SAMN12344345, study PRJNA552823) | activated sludge metagenome | biome: Activated sludge suspended growth; feature: Nitrification reactor; material: Wastewater; isolation source: activated sludge from nitrification reactor of wastewater... | reverse complement strand
GGACAAGTACCGCCTCCTACAGGGCGTCTCCATCGCCCGCGGCTTCACCCACAAGGTGCGCGAGATGTTCGGCGGCCCGAGGGGGTGCACCCACGTCACCGCCTTGCTGCAGGCGATGGCCCCGGTGGCGGTGCAGAGCGTGTTCGGGATGGGCAGGGCCAATCGGCACGAGGATGCCGTGGCCGCCGGCGCCGATGCGCGCGACCCGATGGCGCCGCCCACCGACGAAGAGCGGCGTATGGCCGCGATGGTGAGCCTCAACAGTTGCCACGTGTGGGACGAGGAGGGCGACACCGTGCGCCGCCTCAGGGCGGGCGAGACCATTCCCCTGCCCCTGCCGCTGATGCGCCGCCTCGCGAGCCATGGGCTCGACCCGAATGGCCCGGTCGGCTGAGGGTCACTGCACGCCTACGGGGCGGGCGGGGTTCACTTCGGTAGCAGCACCGACATGAAGAGGATGTGGTGGCGCTCGTACACGCCCACCATGTCGGGGTGCTTGGCGGCCAGGTGAGCTGTCGCCGCCTCGACGAGCAGATCCTCGGTGTCGCCCGCCAGGCGTTCGCCGCACGGGCAGGTCATCACGTGGTGGTATTCGCGCTGGGGCTTGGCGGCATCGGGCGTGTCCATGCCCACACGCTACGCAACCGCGCCGCCTGCTCGCTCGCACCCGAGCGGTGATGGCTAACGTTCGACGCCATGGAACTTGCCGATCTGCGCGTCTTCACCGAGCCCCAGCAGGGCGCCAGCTACGACACCCTGCTGGCGATGGCGTTGCACGCCGAACACCTCGGCTACGGGGCCTTCTTCCGCAGTGACCACTACCTCACCATGGGTGGCGACGGCCTGCCAGGCCCCAGCGACGCCTGGATCACGTTGGCCGGCCTGGCCCGCGACACCACCACCATCCGCCTCGGCACCCTCGTCACACCGGTGACGTTCCGCAGCCCGGGCGTGCTCGCGATCACCGTCGCCGGGGTCGATCGGATGAGCGGAGGCCGGGTGGAGTTGGGCCTCGGCGCCGGCTGGTACCAGGCCGAGCACGACGCCTACGCGCTCGCCTTCCCCTCCACCGGCGAGCGCTTCGCCTCGCTCACCGACCAGTTGGCGATCATCGAGGGCCTGTGGGCCAACCCGATCGGCAGCACCTTCTCCTACACCGGCAGCGTGCACTCGGTGAAGGACTCCCCCGGCCTGCCCAAGCCGCTGCAGCAGCCGGTGCCGATCCTGATGGGCGGCAGCGGGGCGAGCAAGACGCCCGCGCTCGCAGCCAGGTACGCGACCGAGTTCAACACCCCCTTCCTCCAGGTTGCCGACTTCGCCGCCCAACGCGAGCGCGTCCAGCAGGCCTGCGACGCCATCGGGCGCGAACGGCCGATGATCTTCTCCGCGGCCGTGGCGGTGTGCGTCGGCCGCGACGAGGCCGAGTTCCAGCGCCGCGCCGCCGCCATCGGCCGCCCGGCCGACCAGTTGCGTGCGTTCGGCGCGGCGGGCACGGTCGCGGAGGCGGCGCAACGTCTGCTCGCCTACCGCGACGCGGGTGCCGAGCGGCTGTACCTGCAAGTGCTCGATCTGCACGACCTCGAGCACCTCGACCTCATCGCCGCCGAGGTGGCGCCCCTGTTGCGCTGAGTGCTGCGGGTCAGCGCGCCGGGTCGTGGGCCGGCAGCACTTCGCGCAGGAAGGGCAGCTGCTTCCACTCGGGCACGGGTGGTTCGCTGCCCGGCTGGGGAACGAACGGTGAGATCGCGCCCTGCTGGTGGATGTAGCGCCCACAGTTGGGGAACACGCGGGCGACGCGCACCTGCAGCACCGCCTCGGCCCCGTGATGGCCGGCGATCACCTCCGGTGTGGTGAGCACCGTTCCCACGCCGTGCACTCTCATCCGCCACGGCCGGCCCTGGTCGACGAAGAGCAGGGCCACGCGGCCGTTGTCGCGCACATTCCCCAAGGTGCGCCACATCCCGTTGCCGTTGTAGATCGGCAGGTGCAGTTCGGTGGGATCGACCGCCTTCACGAAGCCGGGGTTCCCGCCCTTGTACGACACATCGGGCCATCCATCGGCGTCGACGGTGGCCACCCAGACCGCGCTCTGGTCGGCCAACAGGGCGAGATCGCCCTCGTCGAGCGCGGTGTGGACCGTCACTTCTGCGAGCCGGTCGGCGAGGCGGCGCGAATCGAACTCGTCCTGCAGCGCCCGCGCGCCGTCGCCGTACAGCGCACCGGGGGCATCGTCGGGGTGGTGCATGGCCGCAGCCTACGACGGCTGCACAACGGCCTTGACACGGCGCGCTTCGTTCGCGATAGTTAGGCACATACCTAACCAACTGGAGCCCGTCGAACTCGCCGCCGTGTTCAAGGCGCTGGCCGACCCCACCCGTCTCGCCGTCGTCGAGCGGTTGAGCATCGGGCCGGCCGGCGTCACCCAACTCGCCCGACCGTTCACCATGGCGCTTCCCTCGTTCATGCAACACCTCACCGTGCTCGAAGGGGCCGGCATCGTCACCTCGCACAAGGCCGGTCGCACCCGCGTCTACCAACTGGCGCCTCACGCGCTCGGCGCGGCCACCACATGGCTCACCACCCACCGCAACCACTGGCACCGCCGCCTCGACCAGCTCGACGCACTGCTCACCGCCCAGAACCCGACCGACCCGAACCCGACCGACCCGAACCCGACCGACCAATCCCGACCCTGAACCCGAACAGGACACCAGATGACCTACCTTCCCGATCCGAAGCTCGATCTCGTGCTCGAGCGCACCATCCCCGTCAGCCCCGAGCGGGTGTGGGCGGCCTGGACCACGCCCGAGCTCATGGTGCAATGGTTCACGCCTTCACCGTGGAAGACGGCGAAGGCCGAGGTCGATCTGCGTCCCGGTGGCGCGAACGTCATCACCATGGAGTCGCCCGAGGGCGAGCAGTACCCCAACGCCGGGTGCTACCTGGTGGTGGAGCCGATGCGCCTCTTGGTGTTCACCAGCGTGATGGGTGCCGACTTCCGCCCGGTCAGCCCGGTCAACGGCGCCGACGACCTGCCGTTCACCGGGCGCATCGAGATCGAGCCCACACCCGGCGGCGGCACCCACTACCGCGCGATCGCGATGCATGCCGACGAGAGTGGCGCGAGCCGCCACGCGGAGATGGGCTTCCACGACGGGTGGGGTGCCGCCCTCGATCAGCTCGTCGCCCTGATGGGATGACCGGCACCGCCGGCACGGCCCGCCGCCCGCCGGGTGGACTCCGTCAGGCGCCCTCGGGGGCGAGCTTGCGCACCTCGTCGCCGGTGGCGATCGTGCCGGCGACCACCACCTTCGCGCAGATGCCGCGCAGCCGGTGTTGCTTGCCGACCTGGCCGTTGACCCAACGGTGGGCTGCCAGGCCGAACCGCTTCGTGAACTTCGCGCAGCCGGTGTGGGGCGTCGCGGTCACCTCGATGACGGCGCTGCCGATCTGCAGCCGGGTGCCTGCAGGGAGGTTGGCGGCGGACAGGTCGAGGTCGACGAACAGCTGATCACCGGCGAGCGGCATCCTCTCGCTGCCGCCGGCCACGAGCCGGGCGCAACGCGAGTTCATGATGTTGAGCTGCGCCCCGGGGTCGGCGCTGCCGTCGGGCCGGCTGCGGCTGCCGCGTGCGAGCCAGTTGTCGCCGACGAGGCCCACCTCCAGGCTCAGCTCGCCCGATGACAGCACCTCCCGCTCGTCCACCGCCGGGCGACGCACGATGAGGTCCAGCCGCCCCTGGTCGGCAGGCGACGCGAGCACCTCGGCCAACCATTCCGTCGGGTCGAACTGGTCGCGCGTGTCGGGCGTGAGTGTCCAGTAGCCGGCCATGAGTTCACTGCTCCAGGCCGGCTGGAGCACATCGCCGCGCGGGCCGAACTCGGCCATGTACGGCTTGATGTCGAGCACCGGCGTGCCGTCGATCGCGTCGAGGCCGCGCACCTCGATGACCCCACCGGGGCGCACGGCCATCAGCTCGCAGACGGTGGTGCCGATCCGGTTCGGTCGGTTCTTGGCCCGCTGGGCGAGGATGCCCACCTCCGGCCAGGCGGGATTGCCGCGAGGCACCCGGCTGCCACGTACGACACCTTCGGGGGCGACGCGGTCGAAGACGTACACCACCTCCACGTGGGAGAACGCGCGCAGGCCGGCGGTGGCGTCGTCGCCGAACACCTCCGGGTCGAGGCGGATCACACTGTCGATGCGGTCCCAGTCGTCGTCGATGGCTTCCGTGCGCTCGTTGTGCACGATGCCGATGGGCACCATCTCGATCGTCATGGGTCGAGTCTCGCGCGCGCCTGCGTGGTCACGCGACCGAATAGACGTGCACGGTGTGGCCGAACTCGCCCGCAGACGCACCGGACCATCCGGCGCGGGTGACGACGTGCAGTCGAGCCTCCACCGGATCGAACGCGGCACCCACCACCATGTGGCGATGCCCGGTGTCCCATGCCGGCAACGGGTCGGGCAGGCGTGGGTAACGCACCTGCCAACTGGCCCCCGGCTGCACCTGCCATTGCTCGCGACGGCCGGCGGCGACATCGGCGAGATCGCCCCACCGGTAGGCGTACCACCAGTGGCCGGCACCCTCGCTGTGCAGGTTGGAGGTCTCGTACCACACCCGGCCGGTGCCCAGCGTGGGCAGCATCAGCAGGCCACTCACGGCCGGGGTGTCGATCACCACCCCGCCCTGCCACAGCAGGTCGGTCCAGTTCCAGTAGCCGGTGCCGTTCACCGGGTGCCAGCCGTCGAACTCGTTGGTGTAGTCGGCCGAGCGATGGCAGCGGTCGATGCCGGGGCCGGGGGCGTAGGTGTACGGGTAGCCGACGAGGTCGGTGCGCGGCAGGTCGAAGAGGTGGCGGGCCGCACTCGCCTCGGCCGGGTCGAATGCGGTGAGCGCCGGCCCCATCGAGCACGGGCCGTTGGCCACGATCGAGTAGTAGCCGCCGAAACCGGCCGCCAGACGACGTCCGGGGCACGCCTGGGCCACGAACCACTCGGGGAGCTCCACCACCCCGCCCATCGCCGCCTTCTGCCCGCGGTTGCCGAAGCGCCAGGCGCCGATGAAGGTGGCGCTGCCATCGTCGCCGAGGGTGCAGGCGCCGAGCGCCGGATCGGTGGCGCTCGCCGCGTTGTAGTCGTCGCCGTAGCCGTAGTACAGGCGCTGGTCGTGTTCGTCGAAATGGATGCCGTGCACCGACGATTGCCGCCCGCCAGGAGGGTCGAGCGGCCGTTGGGCGAGAGCCCCCGCCCAGGTGCGCGTCACCTGCGCCCGCGGCCAGGTGCCACCGACCGCGGGCGCAGGGACGACCACCTCGTAGAGCGTGTGGTGCAGGGTGACGGACAGGGCGCGCAACTGACCGTCGACGCGACGCAGGGTGTAGCCCAGGCCGTAGGACGCCTCATCGCCGCCGGCCATCTGCGGCATCTCGAACGAGCCGACGTAGGTGAACGCAGTCTCGGTGAGGTCGCGGTGGGCCCCCAACCGTTCGGCGAGCGCACCGGCATCTGCTGGGGCCACCAGCGCGTCGGGTGGGGCCGCGGGCGCACGGCCGGCGCGCCCGGCCGGCCCGCGCCCGGTCCTCAGCGACCCGACCCCTGCCGCGGTGGCAGTTGCGGCTGCCGCGAGGGCGGCGGCCAGCAACTGACGTCGGGAACGATCCACCGCCATTGCCCCAGTGTTGCCGACACGAGCGGCGGTCGCCACCCGTGCACAGCGGGTTCAGACGGCGCGGCCGAGGAAGTTCAGCATCTTCGTCTGCGCGTCGGCGCCGGGGGCCGACTTCACCGCGGCGCTCATCATCCCGGGCATCCGCAGCACCTCGGCGGGCAGCGACTTCCAGGTGGCCAGCGTGTGCTTCACCAGCGACGGGTCGAGGCGCTCGTCGACCTTGGCGGTGCGGGCCATGTCCCAGGTGTGGGGCACGAGATCGGCCGCCATGAAGCCGATGAGCACGTCGACGGGCATCGGGCCGAACTCGGGGCCGAAGGGATCCTTGGCGATCGACTCGAGCACGTGCGCGTGGTCGAGGGTCTCCAGCGTCTGCTCACGCAGCTTCACCCACGCGCCCAGCGGATCGGCGCCGATCTTGGGGGTGGACTTGGGGCCCTTGCCGGTGGTGGCGAAGCTCTTTATCATGGCCAGGTTGCCGAGACCGTGCTCGTACACGTCCTTGCCCCGCCAACCCTCGCACGGTGCCGGGCGGTTGTAGGCGGTGGGCTTGGCCGACTTCAGCACATGCTCGAAGGCGAAGACGGCAGCGGTGTACAGACGAAGGTTGGCGCTCATGACCAGAGGTTAGCTCAGGTCGCCGGCGGCTCTTCCCGGCCATCCGCTGCCGACGTGCGGCGTGCGGACAACGCCCGGCGGCACACCGCGAGGTTCGCCAGATTGTCCACGTCGAGGCCCAGCTCCGGGTCGTCGACGATGCGCACGCGGCACTCGATCGCGAACCGCCTGCGCACGTGTGCCTCCAGCTTCGGGATGGTGAGCCGCCCGAGCAGGTAGCGCACCAGCAGCGACAGACCGAGATAGCGGGCCTGGCGCGCGGCGCTCTTGCGCTGCGGCATCAGCGCTTCGAAGTGGCGTCGGGCGCGCTCGGCCGCCGACGGCTGGAACAGGCCGAAGTCGGCGGCGATCACGCTGCCCTCACGGATGCGCAGCCACAGGTCGCGTGCGTCGGGATAGCGGCTCTGCAGCTGGACGCGCGCGACGAGCCCGGCGGTGATGTCCGCGGTGGGGTCGGGTGTCTGCTCGATGAAGCGGTCGATCATCGGTGCCGTCACCAGCGGGATGTCCGACCAGCAGAACGCGGCCGTCTGCCCCGGCGTGACACGGGCGATGCCCGCGTAGAGGTTGTCCACGAGGCTGCCGTGATCGCCGTCGAACTCCACTCCCTCGTTGTGCTGGTGCGACGCCAACGGGCCGTCGAGGCCGACCACGACGACCCGGTCGATGTGGCGCGAGGCGAGCAGCGCGTCGAGCACCCAGGCGATCATCGGCCGGCCGGCAACATCGATCCGTGCCTTCTGGCCGCCGCGGGTCTCGGCCCACAACTCCTCGCCCGCTTCCGGCCGACCACCAGCCAGCAGGATGCACTCCATCACCCCTCAGCGTACGCCCGGCGGCATGCCAACGCCGGGGGTGATCGTCACTCTGCGTCGGGTTCGCCGATGTCCTCGTTCCACAGGGTGGGCTCCGCAGCGATGAACTCCTCCATCATCGCCACACACTCGGGATCGTCGAGCACCACCACTTCCACACCGCGAGCGCGCAACAACTCCTCGTCGCCCATGAACGTGCGGTGTTCGCCGATCACCACGCGCGGAATGCCGTACAGCAGGATCGCGCCCGTGCACATCGAGCACGGGGACAGCGTGGTGTACATCGTCGATCGGGCGTACACGGTGGCTGCCCGGCGGCCGGCGCGCTCGAGGGCATCGGTTTCGCCGTGGCGGATCGCGGAGCCCATCTGCACCCGCCGGTTGTGGCCCACACCGAGCACCTCGCCGTCGTCGGTGACGAGCGCCGCGCCGATGGGGATGCCGCCCTCCGCGCGCCCCAGCCGCGCCTCGGCCTTGGCCAGTTCCAGGTGTGCACGATCGTCCATCCACCGATGCTCGCGCACCGGCGAGCCGCACCGTCACACCAGGGCGACCACCTGGCGCGGCGCGAGGAGGAAGGGGCTGACGATGCCGGCCATGTCGGCGAGGGGCAGCACCGTGTCGGGCACGTCGTAGCCGAGCGTGGTGCGCATGAACTCGCGGCGGGCGAGGCACCGACGCAACACGCCCGGGTGGTGCTCGGCCAACTCTGCGCGGAGCGCGGCATCGGCGACGACGATGCCTTCCTCCATCCGCGTCGAGCCGTACACCGGGTGCGAGGGGATGATGTCGACCTGGAACACCATGCCCGAGCGGATCACGTCGTCGGAGCCCTCCGCGATCGGCGACGACATCCACTCCTCGTGGGCGATGAGATGGCCGGGGTTGAGGAACACGCCGAACACGTCGTCGGGCAGGAGGCGGTGCACGAGGTCGTACACGTCGCCGCCGCGAGTGCCGGGCACCATCATCGCCAGCCACGCCGACATCGCCTCCACGTAGGGGGCGACGAAGGCCTGCACATAGTCGCGGGCGGCGACGGGAAGGTCCTGCGGCCCGGAGGCGATCCATGCCGCGCGGGCGATGTTGGAACCCCAGTGGCACAGGTTGAACGCGAGCGGCTCGCCCACGAGGATCGGCTGGCCGGTGGGGCCGCTGAGGCCGAGATCGCGGGTGCCGGCGGTGGCGAACGTGGGATGACAGCCGAGGGGTAGGCCCGACAGCCCCGCCGCGCTCATCACGTCGAAGTCGGTGCCGCCCTCGCGCGCCGCCGGGCCGAGGGCATCGATGACAGCCCAGGTTGCCCGCGATGCCTCCGCGTTGGCGTACTCCCACTGGGCGATCTCGTGCACGCCGGCGACGGCGCGCAGGCCGTACCCGGGGTGGATGAGGAGGTCGGTGACGTTCTCCACCGCATCCCAGCCGGCCAGCGCGCGGGCCGCGTCGGCGATGTGCGCGGGCACGTCGACCGCGTGTGCCGGGTCGTCGTGCTCGATCGCCGTCAGGTACTTCCATCCGATGATGCCCACCCGCGAACCCTCACCGATGCCCTCCTCGCGCAACACGTCGACGAGGCGGCGCGACGAGGCGCGGGGCTGCGACGGCAGGGAGAACGGCTGGTGCAGTTCGGTGCGCACCTCGCCCGATTGCAGCAGCGGCGACACCGCCACATAGGGAAGGCACTCGTTGCCGGCGAGCACGAGCGGGGCACCGTGCGGGCCCACCACCAGCAGGGCTTCCTCGAAGCGCGGATCGAAGCCGGTCGCCCACATCAGGTTGCCGACGTGCTCGCGATCGCCGTACACCAACACATGGGTGAGCCCGCGGGCATCGGCCGCGGCACGCAGGGCGTGGAGGTGGGCCCGGTACACCTCGGCGGGTACCGGCGGGGGCACCGGCACGGTCTCGAACACCGGACGCTCGATCTCGATCAACTGTGCGCTCACGCCCGAACCCTACCGGCGCGTGTGCTGCCGGTTCAGCCGAGCGTGTCGATGAACGCGCTCAGCTCGGCCGGATCGATGCGGCCCACCTCGTGCTCCGCCGGGAAGCTGCCGTTCAGCACATCGGCACGGAACGCGCTGAGTGCCTTCACCCGTTCTGCCGCGATCTGTCGTTGCAGCGCGGCGACATCGCCGTACACGCGGGCATGGCGAGGAGTTCGTGGACTCTCGCCGCAGATGTCGGAGCTGAAGAGGAACACCACATCGGCATCGGGTCCGGAGCCGAGCGAGATCGTCACCATGCCGGTGCGCCGATGGATCTCGGCCATCACCGCAGCCGGGATCAGCTCGCACTCCACCGCGAAGGCCCCGGCCTCCTCCAGTTCGCGGAACTGCTGCCAGAGGTCGGTTGCCTCGGCTGCAGTTCGGCCGACCGCACGCACCCCGCCGTACAGGGTGGACTTCTTCGGCACGAAACCGAGGTGCCCCATCACCGGGATGTCCTCGGCCGCGAGCAGGCGGACGGCGTCGAGCCGGCGGGCGGTGATGACCGCATCCGCCCCGGCGCCGAGCGCCTCGAACGCGGTGGCGAGCAGGTCGTCGATCGTGACAGCGCCGCCGAAGTCGATCGCTGCGGTGACGAACAGGCGGCTCGAGCCGCGCCTCACCTCGGGCACCGCGGCAGCCAGGCACACCGCCATCTCGATGCCCGCCGCCTCTGCGGCCGCGGCCTCTTCGGCGGTGCCGGCGGTCACCTGGGTGAACCTGCGGCCCGACCCCTTCAGCGCGCGGATCTCCGCGACCGTGACCGTGCGCTCGGCGTCTCGTCCGTTGTAATCCAGGATGCGGGTCATACGAGCTGCGAAGCTACCCGAGCACCGGGGCGTCGCGGGCCGCTGCGGCACCCGAGCGGCAGTGCCGGTGGCTACCGTGAGGCCATGGGGCTGTACTCCGATCGCCTGCTGCCACGGCTGGTGGACGTCGCGCTCGGCGGCCACACGGCGCGGGCGCGGGAGGAGGTGACCGAAGGGCTCGCCGACACGGTGTTGGAGGTTGGCTTCGGGTCGGGCCGCAACCTGCCCCACCTGCCCCCGGCGGTCACCCGCCTGGTGGCGGTCGACCCGGCAGTGCACGGCCGACGGATGGCGGCCCGGCGGATGGCGGCCAGCCCGGTCCCGGTGGAGTTCGTCGGCCTCGACGGGCAGCAGTTGCCCCTCGCCGACGAGAGCATCGACCATGTGCTCGTCACCTGGACGCTGTGCACGATCCCCGACGTGGAGCGTGCGCTCGGGGAGATGCATCGCGTTCTGCGCCCCGGCGGCACCCTGCACTTCATCGAGCACGGTCGTTCTCCCAACCCCAGGGTGGCGCGTCGACAGGCGCTGCTCAGCCCGGTGTGGGGCAAGTTCGCCGGCGGATGCCGGCTCGACCGGGCGATCCCCGAGCTCATCGAGGGTGCCGGCTTCCGCGCACACGTGGTGAAGTCGTACCGCTACTCCTTCCCCGAACTCGTCGGCCGCA
>WBZL01005427.1_pt1 | contig 10569 bp, 8 predicted proteins | sample 5204291 | NCBI WGS metagenome assembly WBZL01 (sample SAMN12344345, study PRJNA552823) | activated sludge metagenome | biome: Activated sludge suspended growth; feature: Nitrification reactor; material: Wastewater; isolation source: activated sludge from nitrification reactor of wastewater treatment... | reverse complement strand
GTGACGACGACGTTCTCGTGCCGTGAGGTGGGGAGGTTCTTGCCGACGTAGTCGGGACGGATCGGGAGCTCGCGGTGACCTCGGTCGACGATCACGGCGAGCTGCACGGTGCGGGGTCGTCCGTGGTCGTTGAGCGCGTCGAGTGCCGCCCGGACCGTTCGGCCGGTGAACAGCACGTCGTCGACGAGCACGACATGGCTGCCGTCGAGCGAGCCGGGAATGTCGGTGACGCTACCGGGCACGATCGGACGGAGGCCGACGTCGTCGCGGTAGAAGCTCACGTCGAGGGTGCCGAGTGGGACCTCGCCGACGCCCTCGATGCGGGCCATCGATGCCTGGAGCTGTTCGGCGATCCACACGCCGCCACGCTGGAGGCCGACGAGCACGACGCCGTCGGTGCCGTGGTTGCGTTCGACGATCTCGTGGCCGATGCGGGTGATGGCCCGTCGGACGTCGTCGGGCGACATGACCTGTCGCGGTGCCGGCTGCTGGGGCGCGGTCACGATGCACTCCTCACGTGTACGAGCCTCACGGGACCCGTTTCACACGGCCCTCACCCTACTCGCGCAGCCCGGCGCCACGCGAGGGCGTCAGCGGCGCAGGAGGCGCATCGCCGCGTGCTTCACCCGCTCGGTCAGCGGCAGGTCGCGCAAGGAACTGGCGACGCCGGGGATGGTGTGGAACATGCTCTTCGGGGCGGCTCGCCGGATCATCCACGGCAGCGCCCAGTTCGCCTCGCTCCATCCGCCGTCGGGACCGACCCCACCGCCCAGCTGGGGGTCGCGGTCCGGGAGTTCGTCGAGCACCGCGACGATCTCGTCGAGCCGCTCGGGTCGCACCACGTACGCCTGGCACCCCCACATCTCGCCGCGCACGGGCACGGTCGGCTGCGAGAGCATCGCCGTGTCCCAGTTCCGGAAGATGTTGAAGGCGATGTAGCCGACGTGGAGGACGTGCCAGGCGACCTCGTCGGCCTGCTCGAGGAACGTGGCCAGCTGTTCCGGCGAGCCGGTGAGCACGGCGTCGTCCTCGAGGATCATCGTGGCGCGGCCGAGCTGTGCGGCCTCGCGTGCGGCGCCCACATGGCTCTGGTACGCGCCCCACTCGCCGATCGAGTACATGTTGCCCTTGTCGGACGGGCGGATCCCGGGGAACACCGCGACGTCGGCGATGCCGGCTCGTTGCAGGGTGTCGATGGTGCGTTCGACGTTCGCCTCGCGACGTCGGTCTCCGGGGATGTGGATGATGCGGGCGGCCTCGACGCGGTGCACGGCGTTCCTCTCTGGACGGGGGCGGAGAGCTGAGGAGTCGGTGAGCGAGCTGCTCAGTCGCGGACGAGGACCGTGGAGCCCATCGGCATCGCGTTGGTGGCCCAGAGCATGTCCATCGCTTGGTTGGTCACGCGCACGCATCCGTGTGACGCCGGGTAGTTGGGCACCGAGCTGTAGCCGTGCACCGCCACCCCGCGGATGAAGAAGCGCGGCCGGTAGAGGGTGCCGAGCGACCCTTCGTAGCGCGGCTCGTCGGACACCCGGTACACCTTGTGGGTGCCGCTCGGCGTGATGGCCTGGTCCGGGATCAGGTTGCCGTTCTTGTCGCGCCAGGTGTACGGGTAGTCGCCCCCGGTCGACACGTTGACGACCCATTCGGCCCGGCCGCCACGCACGATCATGCCGAGCTGAACGCCCTTGTCGACCAGGAACAGGTCGCCGGTGACGCCCGTGGTCGGGCGGCACTGCACACGGTTGAGCGCCGCGGCGGTCGGCTCGTCGAGGTTGCCCGACGTGGTGAGGCCGCTCCACTTCTGGAACGCCATCGTGGCCTGCCGGGTGGTGAGGCCGTACGAGCCGTCGGCGGCGCTCAGCCAGTAGCCGAGCGACAGCAACCGCTGCTGTGCCCGGGCGACGGTCGCCGGGCTCGAGCCGGTGACGATCGCACCGATCGCCTCGCCGGGCGACGCGAGGCAGTCCGTGCCGACCGTGGGCAGGCTGTTCGACGGCACGCCGAAGGGAGCGGGGACCGGGTTGCCGAGGTAGAAGCCGGACACGTCGGCGAGCACGTGTGCGCCCGACTGGGTGAACACGTCGAAGCCCCGCGAGGAGACGGCCACGGTCGCGTGGTTGGGCAGGGTCTGCGCGGCGCGGGTGAGGTTGAGCGTGCTGGTGGCCCGGCTCCGCTGGCTCGGGTCGGTCGACCCGGCGGGGGAGACGGTGACGTAGCCGCCCGCGAGCGATTCGGTGGCCGTGACGTTGAGCGCCAGGGCCGCCACGTCGGGCCGTCCGATCGCCGGGTTGCCGGCCACGCCGACCTCGAGGTTCCAGCCGGCGAGCAGGGCCTGGGTGCCGCCGAGCGGGTTGAGCGACGGGACACGGGTGTCGAGGAACCGCGTGGGTGCCGACAGCGGGACGAACAGGCCGTCGGACGACGACGCCGCGGACGATCCGCTGATCGTGCCCACGACGTCGACGACGAGGTGGCCGCCGCTCTGGGTGAACACGTCGACGTCGCCGTCGGCGTCGACCGGCACGATCACCTGGTTGGCGCTGACGTGACCGAGGCCGAGCGAGTTGAGGTTGGCGGCGGTGGGCGGCGTGGGCGACGACGTGGGGTACACCGTCCAGTAGCCGGCTGCCGATCCGATCGCGGTGACGTTCAGCACCACGGCCGAGGCGCCGGCCGCCTCGGCGATGCGAACCTCGGTGATCGACTGCGGTGCCAGCACGAGGAAGTCGCGGGTGTCGAGCGCCCGCCGCGGCGCGGCGAGGGGCACGAAGCGTCCGGAGGTCGAGGGTCCGCTCAGCTCGTAGGCGCCGAGCATGTCGACCACGAGGTGGCCGCCGCTCTGGCTGAAGACGTCGACGTACCCGTCGGCCCCGACCGGCACCGTGACCAGGTTGGGCTGGGCGAGCGCGTCGCCGAGCAGCGAGGCGCGCTCGTCGATGTTGACGTTCGACGCGGTCGGGACGGGCGCGCCGTGCGGGAACACGGTCCAGAAGCCGACGGCGGCCGGACCCACGACGGTGACGTTCAGGACGACCGCTCGTGCCGTGGCGATCGAGGGCTGGCCGGGGCCGCCGGCCACCTGCAGCGACACCACGGCGCCGCCGGCGACGGCACCGCCCTGTGAGCGGGTGTCGAGCAGCCGGGTGGGGACGGCGAGGGGCACGTACCGGGTGGTGTCGCCGGGCGCGGCGAGCGCGACCCCGGTCGTCCCGACGGCGGCGGGGAGCAGGTCGTCGAAGGGTGTGGGGAGGACCGTCGCCACCGCGGCCAGGCCGACGGTGAACGCGACGAGGCCCCGGGTTCTCATCCGCGAGCGCACCCTGACGAGGGTAGCGGCGCGGTCGCGCGCGTTGCAGGCAGGTGCGGTGTGGTTCGGTGTGGTTCGCCGGATGTCAGCCGCGGCGGGGCGGCCGGATGCCCCGGAACTCCCAGTCACCACCGAGCGCGGTCGACAGGACCTCCTCGCTCTCCGTCGGCTGGGCACCCACGTCGTCGCGGATCGGGGTCGGTCCGGTGACGATCGTGTTGGTGAGTTCACCGAGGCCCTCGACCTCGACGGTCACGACGTCGCCCGGGTACACGGTGCGGCTGTTCGCGGGGGTGCCGGAGAAGATCATGTCGCCCGGCAGCAGCGTGATGTTCCGGGCGAGGTCGGCCACCAGGTAGTGCATGTCCCACGTCATCTCGCTGGTGCTGCCGTCCTGGCGGACCTCGCCGTTCACGATCGTGCGGATCCGCTTGTCGTGGAAGTCCCAGTCGGTCACGAGCGTCGGGCCGACCGGGCACAGGGTGTCGCTGCCCTTGACCCGCAGCATCGAGCCGGCGTCGGTGTCGCGGAAGTCGTGCAGGCCGTAGTCGTTGCCGATCGTGTAGCCGGCGATGTAGTCGCCGGCCTCGGCCTGGCTGACGTTGCGGCACGGCTTGCCGATGACGATCACCACCTCGCCCTCGTAGTTGAGCCACTTGCAGCGCTCAGGACGCACGACCTGGCCGCGATGGCCGTTCAGCGCCGACGTGGGCTTCTGGAAGTAGGTCGGTGCGGGCGGGAGCTTGGCCATGAACTCGGTGACGCGGCTCACGTGGTTGAGGTGCACGCACAGGATCTTCGAGGGCTCGCTCGGCGGCAGGTACACGGCGGAGGCCTCGGCGACGCGTCGGCCGTCGGGGGCGACGAGCTCGTCGCCGTCGGGGATCACGGTGGTGACGGCGCCCTCGAGGAGGATGCGACTGAAGCGTGCCATGACGAGCTCCTGCGTGCCTTGGGCCGGACCGGCCGGTGAAAAGTCGTTTGGATCCTAATGATTATGATCGGCCCCCATGACCGCCGGATTCATGTTCCCGCGCACCGCCACCGGGGCGTCGTCGTTGGTGCCCGCACCGCCGTGGCACTACAGCGGGCAGATGCTCACGATCGAGTACCGCACCGATCCGGCCGCGGTGGCCGAACTGCTGCCGGCGCCGCTCGAGCCGGCCGACGACGACCCGGGCGCGGTCGCCGTCATCTGGGCCGACTGGCAGAGTTGCCGCGACGACATGCAGGAGCTGCTCGACCCGGTGCGCAGCCAGTACATGGAGACGTTCGTGGTGGTGCGCTGCAAGTACCAGGGCCAGCACTACAGCCGCTGCGTGTACATCTGGGTCGACAAGGACTTCGCCATGGTGCGCGGCCACCATCAGGGGTATCCGAAGAAGATGGGCGAGCTGTACCTCACCCGCGCGATCCGGGTGGGCAAGGCCGGGCCGCGGCTCGAGCCCGGCGGCCGGTTCGGCGCCACGTGCGCCGCGTACGGCCGACGGCTCATCGACGCCACGTTCACCATCACGGGCACCAGCGAGACCGCCGGGTTCGTCAACGCGCTGCCGATGCTGCACCACCGCTACCTGCCGGCGATCGAGGGCGACGGCACCGACAGCCTGCACGAGCTGGTCACCATGCGCGGCTACGACGCCGAGGTGGGCCCGTGCTACTCGGGCGACGCGACGATCGCGTTCCACGAGTCGCCCGTCGAGGAACTCACGCGCATCGCCCCGATCGAGATGATCGGCGGCTTCTGGCGCGAGGTGGGCACGTCGTGGCGCGAGGGCACCACGCTCGCCCGCACCAACCTGCCGGCGATCGGGCCGGATCCGGCCTGAGCGGCCGACACGGAGGAGGGGATCCGATGGCATTCGAGTTCGACCACGGGGCGGCCGACGCCGACATCACCGACCCGGACGCATACGTGCGCGGGGTGCCGTACGCGACCTTCGAGCGGCTGCGTCGCGACGACCCGGTCAGTTGGTGGGACGAGCACGACGGCGGCAAGGGGTTCTGGGCGATCACGGGCTACGACGACCTGCTGTCGGTGAGCCGCCAGGTCGAGATCTTCTCGTCTGCCCAGGGCATCACGCTCGAGGAGATGGACCCGGAGGACTTCCGGCTCCGGCGCAACATGCTCGAGTACGACCCGCCGGAGCACACCCGCTACCGGCGCCTGGTGTCGAAGCCCTTCGCCCGACGCGAGGTGTACGCGTACGAGAACGCCATCCGGCTGCTCGCCCGCCAGGTGGTCGAGGAGGCCCTCGCCGGACCGTCGACGTTCGACTTCGTCCAGGACGTGGCGAAGCAGCTGCCGATGCGGATGCTCGGCCGGTTGCTCGGCGTGCCCGACGAGGACGGCCCGTGGCTCATCGAGCGTGGCGACGCGCTGATCGGCAACTTCGACCCGGAGATGACGACGCACCCGCTCGGGCTCACCGACACCGACGACTTCAAGCACATCCCGTTCCGCTCACCGGCCGCGCTCGACCTGTACCAGTACGCCGAGCGGGCCGCCGCCGAGCGGCGGGCACACCCGACCGACGACGTGATCAGCAAGCTGCTCGCGCCGACGATCGACGGCGAGCAGCTCACCGAGCTGGAGTTCAAGAACTTCTTCGTGCTGATGGTGAGCGCCGGCAACGACACCACGAGGTACTCGATGGCGGCGGCGATGAAGGCGCTCATCGACCATCCGGACCAGATGGCCGAGTTGCGCGACTCGATCGGCACCAACCCGTCGCTCATGGACAGCGCCGTCGAGGAGATGTTGCGCTGGGCCACCGTCACCATGCACTTCCGCCGCACCGCCACGCGCGACGTCGAGATGCACGGCAAGCAGATCAAGGCGGGCGACAAGGTCGTCATCTGGTTCGTGTCGGCCAACTACGACGGCGACCAGTTCCCCGACCCGTACCGCTTCGACATCCATCGCACGCCGAACGAGCACGTCGCCTTCGGACGGATGAGCCCGCACCTGTGCCTCGGCGCGCAGCTCGCCCGCATGGAGCTGAAGGTGTTGTTCGAAGAGCTGCTGCCGCGCATCGCCGACGCGCAGCTCGCGGGTCCGGTCGACCGGTTGCGGTCGAACTTCATCTCGGGCATGAAGCGTGTGCCCGTCACCGTGTCGCTCGCGTGACGAGTTCGCGCGGACGAAACACCCCCGGCGACCCGCCGGGGGTCGTCGTGTATCGTTGATCAAACATCCAACGGGGGAGGATCCATGAGAAGGACCACTGTCATCGCGGCGTTCGCCGCGCTGTCGCTCGTCGCCGCGGCCTGCGGCGGCGATGACGACGAGACCGGCAGCGAGAGCACCGAGGCCCCGGCGGGCACGGAGGCGTCGGGCGGCACCGACGCGCCGGCCGCCACGTCGGGCGGCGGCGGTGACTGCACGCTCGACGAGCCGCTGAAGATCGGCTACGCCGCCGACTTCGACCTCGGTGGCATCGGCGACGTGCCGGCCTCCGCGGGCGCCGGCTTCGTGATCGACACCATCAACGCCGAAGGCGGCGTCGGCGGCAAGCCGGTCGAGTACGAGGTCAAGCAGATCAGCCAGACGCCGCAGGACGTCGCCGTCGCCCAGCGCGCCGTGCAGGAACTGCTCGACGGTGGCGCCGACATCATCCTCGGCCCGCCCTTCAGCGACTACGGCCTGCCGCTGCTCGAGGTCACCAACGGGTCGGTGCCGGTGCTGTTCGTGACCAGCACCGAGATCACCCTGTCCGATCCCGATCGCGGTTCGTTCCTCGTGTCGTTCGACGACCGCGTGCAGGCCTCGGCCGCCGCCGAGTTCGCCACGAAGCAGGGATACACCAACGCCGTCACCATGTCGTCGTCGGACATCCCGTACCTCAACATCACGACGTCGTCGTTCAAGGAGGTCTTCGAGGGCGCCGGCGGCACCGTCGCGCAGGACCTGTCGTTCAACCTGGGCGACACCGACTTCTCGGCACAGGTGAACGAGATCGCCGGCCTCGACCCGCAGCCGGACGTGATCTACTCCGCGTTCTTCCTGCCGGAAGCCGGCGTGTTCCTGAAGCAGCTCCGCGAGGCCGGCGTCGAGTCGGCCGTGATCAGCGCCGACGGATTCGACGCCAGCGAGATCTGGTCGATCGGTGCCGACGCCGAGGGCGTCTACTTCACGAGCCACACGTTCCCCGGCCCGGACAACTCGGTGCAGGGCTTCCTCGACGCGTACCAGGCGGCCAAGGGCGAGGCGGTCGGCACGGTGGCCTTCGGTGCGCTCGGCGCCGACGCCGCCCAGATCGCGATCGCCGCGGTCGAGGAGGCGTGCTCCACCGACGGTGCGACGCTGATCGAGACGATCCGCAACCTGGCGGTGAAGGTCACCACGGGCGAGACCGTGTACGCCGGTGGCGGCACGCCGCAGCGCGACGTCACGATCCTGACGGTCACCAACGGCGAGCCGGCGCTGGTCGACTCGTTCTTCCCGTCGGTGGTCGCCGGCGGCTGACGGCCGTCGTCCACCACTCATCACCCGAACACCCCATCGACACCCCGAACGGACGGTCGGCGATGATCCTCGAGGTCGACGCGGTCACCACGCGCTACGGCGCGCTCACCGCGCTGCACGACGTGTCGCTCCACGTGGCGCCCGGCGAGCTGATCGCGCTCGTCGGGCCCAATGGGGCGGGGAAGACGACACTGCTGTCGTCGGTGGTGGGGCTGCTGCAACCGGCCTCCGGCCGGGTGCGGTTCGAAGGCAACGACATCACGGGTACCGACCCGGCGGCCAACGTGGCCGCCGGGTTGGCGCTCGTCCCCGAGCGACGTCGGATCTTCAAGGACCTGACCGTCGCGGAGAACCTCCGGCTCGCCGGCGCCACGGTCGCCAAGTCGCTGCGGAAGCAGCGGATGGACGAGATGTCCGAGCTGTTCCCGGTGTTGAAGGACAAGTGGGACCTCTCGGCCGGCTACCTGTCCGGCGGACAGGCGCAGCAGCTGGCCGTGGCACGTGCGCTCATGAGCTCGCCCAAACTGCTGCTGCTCGACGAGCCCTGCCTCGGGCTCTCGCCCACGATGGTCGACGTGGTGTTCGAGTTGCTCCACACGCTGCGCGAACAGGGCCGCACGATCCTGGTGGTGGAGCAGCAGGCCCAACGGGTCCTCTCGATCGCCGACCGCGGCTACGTGCTGCGCACCGGCGAGATCGTCGCGGAGGGATCCGGCCCCGACCTCGCCGGCCGCTCCGACCTGTTCGACACCTACGTCGGCAAGCCCGGTGGTGCGTCATGACCCAGTTCGTCCAGAACCTGATCGACGGTCTCGGCGCCGGCAGCACCTACGCGCTGCTCGCCGTCGGCGTCTCGATGCTGTTCGGGGTGATGCACCTCGTGAACTTCGCGCACGGCGAACTGCTCACGATCGGCGCCTACGTCATCTACGGGATGCGCAGCAACGGGATCTCGTGGTTCGCCGTCATCCCGGTGGCGATCGCGTCGGCGGTGGTGCTGTCGATGCTGATCGAGCTCGTCGCGTTCCGCCGAGTGCGCTCGGCCAGCGCGTTCACCCTGCTGCTCACTTCGTTCGCGATCGAGATCCTCTCGCACGCCGCGTGGCGCATCGGTGTGTCGAGCACGCCCCGGCGCTACGAGCCGCCGCAGATCGCGTTCAAGGTGGTCGAGCTCGGCCCGTTCAACATCGAGATCTGGGACGTGGTGAGCATCGGCGTCGCCGTGGTGTGCTTCGTCGGCACGGCGATCATGTTGCGCACCACGATGTTCGGGCTGGCGGTGCGCGCCGCGTCGGAGGACTTCGACGCCGCGCGACTGATGGGCGTGAAGGCCAACCGGGTCATCTCCGGGGCCTTCGCGTTCGCCGGCCTGCTCGCCGGCATCGCCGGCGCCATCTGGCTCGTCCGCCGCGGTCAGGCCGACCCCCGCATGGGCGCCGAGCCGTTGCTGAAGGCGGTGATCGCCGCGATCATCGGCGGGCTCGGCAGCCTGCCCGGTGCCGTGGTCGGCGGCCTGTCGCTCGGTGTCGCCGAGGTGTTCTTCCGATCATGGTTGCCGTCCGACCTGCAGGGCCTCACCGACAGCTTCGTCTTCGTCGTGATCGCCGTGCTCTTCGTCGTGCGACCGCAGGGCCTGTTCAACGTGCAGACGGCGGAGCGGGTCTGATGCCGGCCTCACGTTCGCAACTGCGCACCGTCGCGCTGCCCTCCCTCGTCGGCAACACGCTGTTCCTGGCGGTCGTGTTCGCCGTCGGACAGCTCTACGCATCATCGGGCAGCTCGGCCCGCGACCTGCTGGTCACCGACCTGCTGATCAACCTCGTGTTGGTGCTCGGCTTCCACGTCTTCATCGGCAACACCGGGGTGCTGTCGTTCGGCCACCTCGGCATCGCCAGCGTCGCGGCCTACACGATGGCGTTGCTCGCCGTGCCCTCGGCCCGGAAGTCGGTGCTGCTCCCGAACGCGCCGTGGGGCATCGCCGACATCGAGCTCAGTCCGTTCGTCGCCTCGCTCATCGGCATCGGTGTCGGCATCGTCGTCGCGCTGCTGCTCGGCCTGGTCGCGGCGCGCACGTCCGGGTTGGCGGCCACGATGATCACGCTCGCGTTCTTGTCGATCGTCCGCCAGGTGGCCGAGAACCGCAAGGACCTCACCGGCGGGGCGCAGAACCTGTCGAGCGTGCCGCGGCTCGACGGCTGGTCGTGGGCGCTGGCCGGGGCGTTCCTCGCCGTGCTGGTCGCGGTGCTGTTCCGGTCGAGCAAGATCGGTCGCCTGTCGATGGCCACGCGCGAGGACGAACTGGCTGCCGGGGCGATGGGCATCGAGGTGTTCACCCCGCGGCTCGTGGCGTTCGTGGTCAGCGGTGGCCTCGTCGCCTTCGGCGGCATCCTGCGCGTGCAGTCGCTCGGCTCGATCGGGCCCTCGCAGTTCAGCTTCGACTTCACGATCCTGATCCTCGCGATGCTCGTCGTCGGGGGCATGCGCACCGTCTCGGGGGCGATCGCCGGCACCGTGTTCATCACCGTCGGCAAGGAGGTCACGCGTTTCCTCGGCGACGGGCCGCACTTCCTCGGTTTCGACTGGCCGACCGTCGACGGACTGCCCGACCTGTTCCTCGCCGGCTCGCTGCTGGTGGTCCTGCTCACGCGGCCCGGTGGTCTGCTCGGCGAGTTCGACCTGGGCGGGTGGGTGTCGCGTCGTTTCCTGCGTCGCACCGGTCCGGCGGTCGCCCCGGTCGTCCCCGGCACCCCGGCGGACGCCGCCGTCCCGGCCACCGCCGTCCCGGCCACCG
>WBZL01005426.1_pt1 | contig 10570 bp, 9 predicted proteins | sample 5204291 | NCBI WGS metagenome assembly WBZL01 (sample SAMN12344345, study PRJNA552823) | activated sludge metagenome | biome: Activated sludge suspended growth; feature: Nitrification reactor; material: Wastewater; isolation source: activated sludge from nitrification reactor of wastewater treatment... | reverse complement strand
CCGAGCTCTGCGAGGGCGTGGCCTGCAAGGCGAGCCCGGACACGGACCGTCCCTGCGGACGGTCTGTGCCTGGCGAAGAGCCCGAGCTCTGCGAGGGCGCGGCCTGCAAGGCGAGCCCGGACACGGACCGTCCCTGCGGACGGTCTGTGCCTGGCGAAGGGCCCGAGCTCTGCGAGGGCGCGGCCTGCAAGGCGAGCCCGGACACGGACCGTCCGTAGCGGACGGTCTGTGCCTCGCGGCCTGCGGGTTGATCCCGAGGCCGCGGTCCTCCGGGCCGGCGATTGGTCATGCTATCTTTGCAATGACCAGTGACCCGCATGTCCACGCCACGCCCGCCCCGGCCGCCTCGCCAGCCCCGCGCGATCCCGCCCCGCGCCATCGCCAACGCCACGCACGCCGCGCCGGCGGCAGCCCGGCCCGCCGCGGGGCCGCGCCCGGTGCCGCCGGCCGGCGCCCTGGTGCGGCGCGGCAAGCTGCCGGCCTACGTGCAGTGCGCGGCGCTGCTGCGCCACCGCATCGAGCATGGCTCCTGGCCGCGCGGCTCGCGCCTGCCCTCGCTCGAGCAGCTCGCCGACGAGCTCGACCTGGCGGTGGTCACCGTGCGCCAGGCCGTCGCGCTGCTCGAGCGTGACGGGCTGCTCGAGCGCCGCCAGGGCGTCGGCACCTTCGTCGTCGGCGAGGCGCTTCCCCGCGACTGGCTGAGCCTGGGCACGCGCTGGGACTCGCTGCTCGCGTCGATCGGCGACCTGCGCGTCGAGGTCGTGCACGTGCGGCGCGACCATGCGGTGCCGCGGCTGCAGCCGGGCGAGGGGCAGGCGGCGGCGGGCTATCGCTTCCTGTCGCGCCTGCACAGCCGCGACGGCCAGCCCTTCTGCCTGATCCAGCTGCACCTGGCGCACGACGTGTACCAGCTCGACCCGCGCCGCTTCGACCGCGAGCTCGTGCTGCCGCTGCTGACCCGCCGGGCGCCCGAGCGCATCGTGCGCGCCTGGCAGGTCGTGCGCGTGGCCAAGGCCGATCCCGACAGCGCGGGGCAGCTCGGCATCGACGCCGGCGACCCGGTGGCGCGGGTGCGCCGCGTGGTCACCGACGCGGCTGGCACCGTGGTCTACCTGGCCGACATCACCTACCGCGCCGACTCGGTGCGCCTGGAGATCGACCTGGTCGGTGGCGGCGCCGCCGGCCCGGGCGACGTTCCGGGCGGCAGCCGGGTCCCCGATTCCCCCGCACCCGCTCCGGCCGCCGCGGCCGACGGGCCCCGCCGCACCGGCAAGACCCGAGACAGGAGACCTCCGAGATGACCCCCCCTTCACCGCTGCGACGCACCGCCCTCGGCCGGGCATCAGGGCTGGCATCCAGCCTGGTGCTGGGCCTGGCCCTTGGCCTGGCCAGCACCGCGCCGGCATGGGCCGACACGCTGACCTACGTGATCCCGTTCCCGGCCGGCGGCGAGTCGGACGTCACCGCGCGCCTGCAGGAGCCGGTGCTCAAGGCCGTGTCGGGCAAGGACGTGGTCATCCAGTACAAGGCCGGTGCCGGCGGCGCCGCCGCCTGGGCCTCGCTGAACAAGATGCCTGCCGACGGCTCCACCGTGATGGGCACCAACCTGCCGCACATCTTCCTGCAGCCGATGGAGAAGAACGTCGGCTACAAGACCGAGGACCTGGTGCACGTGGCGATCTTCCAGCTCACGCCCGATGCCATCGTGGTGCCGGCGGACAGCCCGTTCAAGACCCTGGGCGACCTGATCGCCGCGGCCAAGAAGACGCCCGGCGCGATCACGATGTCGGGCAGCGGCACCAACACCGGGCCGCACCTCAGCCACACCACCTTCGACAAGCTGGCCGGCATCAAGACCACCTACGTGCCCTTCGCCGGCACCGCGCCGTCGGTGGTGGCGATGCTGGGCAAGCAGGTCAACGCGGCGATGACCTTCACCACCGCCGCGATCCAGCAGGGCGACAAGGTGCGCATGCTGGCCGTGGCGCTGGAGAAGCGCCTCGAGACGCACCCCAACGTGCCGACCTTCAAGGAGCTCGGCTTCGACATGGTCTCGGGCGTCTACCGCGGCGTGGCGGTGCCGACGGCCACGCCCGAGGCGCAGCGCAAGGCGCTGTCGGGCTGGTTCGCCAAGGTCAACCAGGACCCGGCCTACCGCAAGAAGATGATCGACGCCGGCTACGTCGTCGTCGACGTCGACTACGAGAAGGCGCCGGCCTTCCTGGCGGCCAAGCGCAAGGAGTACGAGGCCGCGGCCCGCGCGGTCGGCCTGCTCAAGTAGTCCCGCGTGCAGCTCGACACGCTGCTCGCGGCGCTGGCGCCGCTCAACCTGCTGCTGGCCCTGCTGGGCGTGGTGGCGGGCACCGTGGTGGGCGCGCTGCCCGGCCTGACCGCGACGATGGCGGTGGCCGTGCTGGTGCCCTTCACCTTCACGATGGAGCCGGCGCCGGCGCTGATCCTGCTGGGCGCCATCTACACCGGCGCGATCTACGGCGGCGCGTATTCGGCGGTGCTGCTCAACACGCCGGGCACGCCGTCGGCGGTGGCCACCACCTTCGACGGCTTTCCGATGGCCAAGCGCGGCGACGGCGACCTGGCCATCACCCTCGCCTGCCTGGCCTCGGTGGCCGGGGGCCTGGTCGGCGCGCTCGCGCTGCTGTTGCTGGCCCCGCCGCTGGCCGAGGTGGCGCTGGCCTTCGGGCCGATCGAGTACTTCTGGCTCGCCGTGCTCGGCCTCACGCTGGTGGCCGCGCTGTCGGCGGGCGACTGGCTCAAGGGCGTGGTCGGTGCCTGCATCGGGCTGATGCTGTCGATGATCGGCTCGGCCATCGTCGGCGGCGACATCCGCTACACCGGCGACGCGACGCTGCTGATCTCGGGCATCGGCGTGGTGCCGGCGCTGATCGGGCTGTTCTGCATCCCGGTGCTGATCGACCTGGCCGCCTCGCCCGACGAGCACCTCACGCTGCACGGCAAGGTGGCCGGCTACCGGCTGCGCGAGGCGACGGCCATCGCCGCCCGCGACAAGGTCAACCTCGCGCGCAGCTCGATCATCGGCACGGTCATCGGCGTGCTGCCCGGCGCGGGCGGGTCGATCGCCGCGCTGATCGCCTACTCCGAGGCGCGCCGCGCGTCGGATGCGCCGCAGACCTTCGGCGCCGGCAACCCCTCGGGCGTGATCGCCAGCGAGTCGTCGAACAACGCCACCGTCGGCGGTGGCTTCATTCCCACGCTGGTGCTCGGCATCCCCGGCACGCCGGCCGACGCAGTGGTGCTCGGTGCGTTGCTGGTGCAGGGCGTCAAGACCGGGCCGGCGCTGTTCAGCGAGCAGAGCGCGGTGGTCTACACCTTCATGTACGGGCTGATCATCGCCACCCTGCTGATGCTGCCGGTGGGCCTGGTGCTGGGCCGCTACGCCTACCGCTCGATCATCGCGGTGCCCAAGGCGTTGCTGGTGCCGTCGATCGCGCTGCTCACGGTGATCGGCAGCTACGCCATCCACGGCAGCATCGACGACGTCGTCGTGATGTTCGGCACCGGCCTCGTCGGCTGGGTGCTCGGCCGCTTCGGCTACGCCGCGGCACCCATCGTGCTGGGGCTGATCCTGGGGCCGCTGGCCGAGCAGGGCTTCGTGCAGGCGTGGATGATCGGCTCGGCGCAGCAGAACCTGCTGGGCATGTTCTTCGGCCGGCCGATCTCGCTGGGCATCATCGCGGTGGCGCTGCTGACGCTGGGCTATCCGGCGTGGCGCCGCCGCAAGGACCGGAGGGCCCACGATGGCGCCGCCACGTGACCGGGGCGGTGCCGCGCTGGCCGCCGGGCTGGCGCTGGTGGCCGCGTGGGCGCTGTGGACCACGCGCGAGTTCTCGCTGTTCGGTTCGATCTTTCCGCGCACCGCCGGCGTGGTGCTGCTGATCGGCAGCCTGGCCGTCGTCGTGCGCGAGCTGCGCGGCCGGGACGGCGCGCCGCCGCGGCGCTGGCAGGGGGTCGGCCGCGGCGCGGCGCTGGTGGCCGTGATGGCAGCGTGGATCGGGTCGCTCGAGTGGGTCGGCTTCGCCGCCTCCAGCGGCCTGGCCTTCGTGCTGCTGGCCGCACTGAGCTTCGGCACCCGGCCGACGCTGCGCCAGGCCGTGCTGGGCGCCGTCGCGGCGGGCGTGCTGGTGCTCGGCCTGCAGCTGGTCTTCGAGCGCGTGCTCAGCGTGAAGCTGCCGGCCGGCACGCTGTGGCCGGCCCCGCGCCAGGGCCCCGCGCGGTGACCGACACGACCCTGCGCTTGCGCAGCCTGCGGGCGGTGGTGCTGCGCGCCCCGATCGACACGCCGGTGCAGACCGCCTTCGGCACCATGCACGACCGCCCGATGGTGCTGGTGCACGCGCTGGCCACCGACGGCAGCGAAGGCTGGGGCGAGGCCTGGTGCAACTTCCCGCAGCCCGGGGCCGAGCACCGCGCGCGCCTCGTCGATCGCGTGCTGGCGCCGCTGGCCTGCGCCCGGCCCTTCGAGGACCCGGAGGCGCTGTTCGACGAGCTGAGCGCGCGCACCGCGGTGCTGGCGCTGCAGAGCGGCGAGCCGGGGCCGTTCGCGCAGGCCATCGCCGGGGTCGACATCGCCGTGTGGGACCTGGTGGCGCGGCGCGCCGGCCTGCCGCTGTGGCGCGTGCTGGGCGGCCGGTCCGGCGCGGTGGCGGTCTATGCGAGTGGCCTCAATCCCAGTGCCCCCGAGGTGCTGGCCGCGCGCTGCCGCGACGAGGGCCATCGCCGCTTCAAGCTGAAGGTGGGCTTCGGCGCGGCGCGCGACCGCGCCAACCTGGAGCGCCTGCGCGAGACGCTGGGTGCCGACACCGCGCTGATGGTCGATGCCAACCAGGCCTGGACGCTGACGCAGGCGCTGGACCAGCTGCCGCTGCTCGAGCCCTTCGCCCTGGACTGGCTCGAGGAGCCGCTGCGTGCCGACCGCCCCTGGGCCGAATGGCAAGCCTTGTGCGCCGCCGGCGCGCCGCCGCTGGCCGCCGGTGAGAACCTGGCCGGCGTGGCCGCCTTCGACGCCGCGCTGGCCACCGGCGTGCTGGAGGTGCTGCAGCCCGACCTGGCCAAGTGGGGCGGGCCGAGCGGCGTGCGCCGGCTGCTGCCGCGCATCGAGGCCGCGGGCCGCCGCTGCTGCCCGCACTACCTGGGTGGCGGCATCGGGCTGCTGGCCTCGGCGCACCTGCTGACCCTGGGCCGCGGCGACGGGCTGCTGGAGGTCGACGCCAACCCCAACCCGCTGCGCACGCGGCTGGCCGGACCGCTCGCCCAGGTGCACGAGGGCCGGGTCGAGCTCGGCGACGCCCCCGGCCTGGGCATCGTGCCCGACCTGGAGATGCTGCAGCCGTGGGTGGTGGCGCACGCCTACGGCTGATGCGGCCGGGCGATGCCCGCTGCGGGTCGCCGGTCCCGCGGCGGGGCCGCGGCCTGCGGGACATCCCCGCGCTGGCCGGCCCGGTGCCGATGCCAGAATCCCCTTTCCACCTATCCATCTGCGTCCCCTGGCGCAGCCCTCCGATGGCCGACGCCGCCGCCACGCCCTCCACGAGCCTGCCCGCCGCCGCCTGCACCTCGCTGGCCGATGTGCGGCGCGAGATCGACCGCCTCGACGAGGCCATCGTCGGCCTGCTGGCCGAGCGGGGCCACTACGTGATGGCGGCGGCGCGCTTCAAGCGCAGCGTCGAGGAGGTGCATGCCCCGGCGCGTGTCGAGCAGGTCGTCGCCCACGTGCGCGAGGTGGCGCAACACCGGGGCGCGATGCCCGACGTGGTCGAGCAGACCTACCGCACGCTGATCGCGGCCTTCACGGTGGCCGAGCGCGCCGAGAAGGAGCGGCTGGGTTGATCGCGGTTGGCCGCCACGCCACCGCGGCCGGTGCCGGCGAGGTCGATGCCGCGCTGGCCTCGCTGAATCACCGGCCCGGCGTCTGGCTGGGCTGCGACGTCGAGCTGCCGGGGCTGTACCGGCGCCGCGCCCGCGTGGCGCTCGACCCGCTGGTGCTGCTGCAGCTCGATGGCACCGAGCTGCGCCTGCTGGCGCTCGACGACACCGGCCGGGCGCTGGCCGCGCGCTGGGCCCAGGGGCCATCCACGCCCGGCTGGACTGCCACCCGCGACGGCCTGCGCGCCGACGTGGCCGAGCCGGGGCGCGCGCTGGCCCTGCTGCGTGCCCTGCTGGCCTCGTTCGAGGCACCGCCGTCCGAGCTGGGCCTGTACGGCATGCTGGCCTTCGACTACTGGCGCCTGCAGGACCCGGACGGCCTGCCCGACGATGGCCGCCGGCGCGTGGTGCTGATGCTGCCGCGGCGCGTGCTGTGCATCGACGGCGATTCGGCGCAGCGGGTCGACTTCGACTTTCCGGGCTTGTCGATGGCGGGCGCGGCCACGCCGGCCGCCACGGCCATGGTGCCGCCGGCGCGCCTGGAGCGTCGCGACGACGACCACCCGCTCGGTGGCCACGCCGCGGTCGTGGCGCAGGGCGTCGAGCGCATGCGGCGCGGCGAGCTGGCCTCGCTGGTGCTGTCGCAGACCTTCCGGCGGCCGGCAGCCGATGCCGATGCGGCGGCGGCCTTCGCCCGGCTGCGCCGCGACAACCCGTATCCGGCGATGTTCTTCGTCCACGCCGGTGGCGGCGAGCGGGTGTTCGGCGCCTCGCCCGACATCCAGGTGCGCGCCGACGCCGAGTGGGTGGAGACCGCGCCGGTGTGCGGCACCTTCCGCCGCGGTGGCGATCCGCTCGACGACTACGTGCAGGCCAAGGGCCTCATGAACTCGGCGGTCGACGAGGCCTCGCTGGCCGTCTGCGCCGACTCCGACCGCAACGACAAGGCGCAGGTCTGCGTGCCCGGCAGCGTCGAGCAGGTGTCGCGGCGCCGGCTGCACTTCTTCTCGACCATCATCCACGCCATCGACCACACGCGCGGGCGCCGCCGCCCCGACGTCGATGCGCTCGACATCGTGCTGACCCACGCCACGCCGGCCACCGTCACCGGCATGCCCAAGACGGTGGCGCGACGCGTCATCGAGCAGCTCGAGCCCGGCTGGCGCGGCTGGTATGCGGGCGCCGCGGTGCGCCTGGGCGCCGACGGCGGCTGCGAGGCGCTGACGATGCTGCGCTTCGCGCGGCTCGTCGACGGCATCGCCGAGGTGCGCACCGGCGGCAGCCTGCTCGCCGACAGCGACCCGGTGCGCGAGGAGCAGGAGACCCAGCTCAAGGCCGAGACGCTGTTCCGCGTGCTGGCCGGCGGATCACCGCGCGCCCCGGTGGCGCCGGCGGCGCTGCCGTCGCCGTGCACGCTGCGCTTCGTCGACGGCGGCGACCCGCTGGCTGCCCTGATGCGCGAGGCGCTGGCGCAGGCCGGCGCCCGCTTCGACGACGGCGCGGCGCTGCGCGTGCTGGGCGACGGCCCGCTCGAGGCCTGGCAGGCGCGCATCGCCGCCGACGATGCCGCGCCGCCCACGCTGGCGCTCAACCACGCCGGCCTGGCGCTGCTGTTGCGCGACGGCGTCCGTCCCGAGCCGCTGCAGCCGCCGCAGTTCGCACGCAGCCTGGCCTGCCGCGTCGATCCCGGCTGCGCGTTGCAGGGACCGGTCGGCCAAGCCTGGCCGGACGAGTTCGAGCTCGGCATCTACACCGCGCTGCGGCTCGATGCCGACGCGCTGCCGCATGCCTGGCAACTGCTGGTGCGCGGTGCCGATGGCCGGGTGGTCGCCGCCTGGCATGCCCCGAGCCGCAGCGCCGTGCTGCTGGCCCGCCCCGACAGCGTGCTGTCGCTGCGCCACGCCGCCGGCAGCCGGCTGCTGGCCGCGCTGCTGCACATGCTGGACACCACCCGCCCGCCGCATCCGGCGGGCGACCCTTCCACGAACCCGCAGGAGAACCACCGATGACCGCATCCCCACCGCCGCAACCGACCGCCGCCGGCCTGCTGCGCCGCAGCCTCGTCGTGCTGGCTGCCACGCTGCCGCTGGCCGCGCTGGGCCAGGGCGCCTGGCCGACCAAGCCGGTGCGCATCGTCGTGCCCTACGGCCCGGGCTCGTCGCCCGACGTGCTGGTGCGCATCATGGCCGAGAAGCTGCAGCCGCGGCTCGGGCAGACCATCGTCGTCGAGAACCGCCCCGGCGCCGGCGGCAACACCGGCACCGACCATGTCGCCAAGTCGGTACCCGACGGCTACACCTTCCTGGTCAGCACCAACGGTCCGCTGGTCTACAGCACGGTGTTCAACCCCAAGCTGCCCTACGACCCCTTCAAGGACTTCGCGCCGGTCACGCTGGCCGGCCAGCAGCCCAACGTGTGCGCGGTGTCCAACAGCCTGGACGTCGACAACGTCAAGGCCTGGATCGCCAAGATGCGCCAGAACCCGGGCAAGTACAACTTCGCCTCCACCGGCGTCGGGTCGATGTCGCACCTGTCGGTCGAGATCCTCAAGCTCAAGTCGCAGTCCTACGCGGTGCACCTGCCGTACCCGTCGTCGCCGAGCGCGATGACCGCCATCGTGCAGGGCGACGTGCACTTCGCCTGCGTGCCGCCGGTGGCCGTGATGCCGCTGGCCAAGGCCGGCCGCGTGAAGGCGCTGGCCGTCACCACGCGGAAGCGCAGCACCCTGGTGCCCGAGCTGCCGACGCTGGCCGAATCGGGCTTCCCCGAGATCCAGGCCCAGGCCTGGATGGCCATCGTCGCGCCGGCCCAGACGCCCCCGGACATCATCCGCAAGATGAACCAGGAGATGGTGGCCGTGCTGCACGACCCCGAGGTCGTGCGCAAGCTGGCCGCGGCCTACATGGAGCCGGTGGGCGGCACGCCGCAGGAGCTGGCCGCCTTCATGCGCGAGGAGCGCGCGCGCTGGGCGCCGGTGATCAAGTACGCCGGCCTGAAGGTGGACTGACCCGCGCGGCGCACGCCGCGATCGCCCGTCCGGGCCGGCAGGTCCGGCGGGACCCGGGTTCTCGCACCCGTACCGGCTCCGCACCGGCACCCGCGCCGGTGACGGTGCCCGTGCCGGCCCGCCGCGCCTCGCGGCGGGCCGCCGCAGGGGTTAGGCTTGCGGCCTCACCGGCCACGCCCGACCCCATGAACGCACCGCATGCCCTGCTGCCCGCGCTGGACGAGATCCGCGCGCACGACGACGAGATGGTGGCCATCCGCCGCCGCATCCACGGCCATCCGGAGCTGGCCTACGAGGAGCACGCCACCGCCGACATCGTCGCCGAGCGGCTGCAGCGCTGGGGCTACGAGGTGCACCGCGGGCTGGGCAAGACCGGCGTCGTGGGCACCCTGCGCGCCGGCGCGGGCACCCGGCGCATCGGCCTGCGTGCCGACATGGACGCGCTGCCGATCGTCGAGACCAGTGGCAAGCCCTGGGCCAGCCAGGTGTTCGGCAAGATGCACGCCTGCGGTCACGACGGGCACACCGCGATGCTGCTGTCCGCGGCGCGCCACCTGGCGGCCACACGCCGCTTCGACGGCATCCTGCACGTGGTCTTCCAGCCTGCCGAAGAGGGCCAGGCCGGCGCGCGCGCGATGCTCGAGGACGGCTTCCTGGAGCTGTTTCCGTGCGACGCGATGTTCGGCATGCACAACCTGCCCGGCATCCCCGCAGGCCAGTTCGTCGCCGTGCCGGGCTACGCGCTGGCCAGCAGCGACACCTGCATCATCAAGATCAGCGGCACCGGCGGCCATGGCGCGATGCCGCACGTGGCGGTGGACGTCGTGCTGGCCGCCAGCAGCACCGTGGTGGCACTGCACAGCATCGTGGCGCGCAACGTCAACCCGATCCACACCGGCGTCATCACCGTCGGCGCCATCCATGCCGGCGAGGCTCCCAACGTGATGCCCGGCGAGGCCGAACTGCGCTGCACCGTGCGCGCCTTCCAGCCCGAGGTGCGCGACCTGCTGGAGCGGCGCATCGGCGAGGTGGCGCGCAGCCAGGCGGCGGTGTTCGGCGCCACGGCGTCGGTGCACTACCAGCGCCGCTACCCGATGCTGCACAACCACGCCGCCGAGACCGCGTTCTGCCGGCAGGTGATCACCGACTGGCTGGGCCCGCAGGGCATGGCCGCCAAGCAGGAACCCCTGTGCGGCGCCGAGGACTTCGCGTTCTTCCTGGAGAAGGTGCCGGGCTGCTATGTGTTCATCGGCAACGGCGAAGGCGAGGCCGGCGGCTGCATGACGCACAACGCGGCCTACGACTTCAACGACCGCGTGCTGTCCACCGGCGCCAGCTACTGGGTGCGGCTGGCCGAGAGCTGGTTGAAGGCCGGCTGAGCGGCCGGCCCGCGGCGGGCCGGGCGTCGCCCGGGAGTGCCTGACCTGCTTGTTGCGCGGATGGCCGAGCGCCGGGCCGGATGGCCGCCGCTGCAGGCGGATCCTTCTTCCAGGCCCGGCCCGCGATCCGTCTCAGTCGTTCTGGCCGCCGCCGGCCGCCGGCGAGGGGGCCGGTGGATGCCGCGGATGGTGCGGCGCCACCGCCGGCACGAAGGGCAGGCGCTTCTTGGCCTTGGTCGCGGTGGTGTTGGGGTCCACCGCGCCGCGCACGTACTGGCGCGAG
>WBZL01003239.1_pt1 | contig 10571 bp, 7 predicted proteins | sample 5204291 | NCBI WGS metagenome assembly WBZL01 (sample SAMN12344345, study PRJNA552823) | activated sludge metagenome | biome: Activated sludge suspended growth; feature: Nitrification reactor; material: Wastewater; isolation source: activated sludge from nitrification reactor of wastewater treatment... | reverse complement strand
CGCCGCGCCATCTCCCGAGGAGGTGGAGATCCGTTGCAGGCCGACCCCGGAGGCGCCGATCTGCGACTTGGCCACGGCCTTTCGATATCCGAGCCCGGCGAGTTTCGCGAGCGCCGCGGGGACCTCCGAGGGCGAATCCACGAGGAAGGTATCGAAGACGGGGAGGCCCGCCGACTCGAGATGCTGGTGCAGGAGCAGCTTGTTGTTCCCGCGGCGGCTGCCCTCCACCGACGCGACCGTTCTCTTGCCGATGGCGCGGGCGATCCCTGCAATCGTAGAATCGGTGACGAACCCGTCCACGACGTCAAACTTGTGGTCGCGCCAGTCGCGAAGCCGATCAGGAAAAGGGAACGCCCTCCCCTCGTGAAGCGCGGCACAGATGCGCTCGTAGTCGGCATGCTTAAGGACGCGCAGTTCGGGAAGTTGGAGTTTCAGGTCCTGCTCGAAATAGCGGCAGAGGTCGGGGTCCGGCTCCCGCTCCAGAACGAGCAGGTTGTTCCCACCCCGGTAGAGCAGGCACAGGATGGGGATGAGCCTTCCGCCGTAGGACTCCGGGCAGGAGATCTCCTCGGCGAGGAGGTCCGTCTCCTCGCGATTGCCGAAGAACATCGCCATGAGATTCGCGATGAACATGGCGCTGCGGCCCGTCCAGAAAGGTGGCGTATGACCGTGCGTCTGCACGACCAGCGGTCCGCCGGGAAGTGGGTCCTCAAAGCTCATGGTTGCGTGGCGTTCAAGCCCGTGGGCACGGGACGGAGAGGATCCGGGTTCGTGCCGATGGCAGGAGCTACGCTACCTCAAAGTAGTCGTCGTCCGCAATATCCGGAATGCCCACGACGAGCACCCGCATGCGGCCGCGGGCGCCGTGCACGACGCCAGGAGGGATGTGGACCAGGGAACCCTTGCGCACGGCGTGCTCCTCGCCGTCCAGCAAGACGAAGCCTTCGCCATCGAGGACGTAGTACAGCTCGGTGGAGCGCTTGTGGTAGTGGAGCTTCGCGCCATCGATGTCCACAGCATGCGCCCAAGCGGCAGGCGAGAGTTCGACATCCTCGCGACCGATGAGCCGGTCGCGCCAGCCGCAGGTGCTCCGCTCGCGGGCGGTGTGGCCTTCGTGCCGCACCAGCGCGCGTTCTGGGAGCGGAGCGCTCATGGCCGATGCCGGCTATCGCTGATCGACGGGAACGACCTTCTGGCCGTAGGCCTTGCCGACGTACTCGGACAAGGGGCGGAAGAGGCGGTTGTCGCTCCACTGCTCCAACACGTGCGCCGTCCAGCCGCTCATGCGGGAGATGGCGAAGATGGGGGTGAAGAGGTCCGTCGGGATATTGAGGCTGTGGTAGACGGTGGCGCTGTAGAAGTCCACGTTGGCATTGAGGCCCTTCTTCTCGCGCATGATCTGGGCGATGCGCTCGGACATCTGAATCCACTTGGGCTCGCCGAGCTGCTGGGTGAGCTTGATCGCCATGGCCTGGAGGTGGGGCGCGCGGGGATCGAGGACCTTGTAGACGCGATGGCCGATGCCCATGATCTTCTTCTTCTGGGCGAGGGCATCCTCGACCCAGGCATCCACCTTGTCCGGCGAGCCGATCTCCTCGAGCATGTGGATCACTCCCTCATTGGCGCCGCCGTGGAGCGGGCCCTTGAGCGCGCCGATGGCAGCGCTGATGGCGGAGTACATGTCCGACAACGTGGAGGCGACGACGCGCGCGGTAAAGGTGCTGGCGTTGAAGCCGTGCTCAGCGTGAAGGACGTAGGCCACGTCGAGGGTCTGCTCAGCCTCCTTGGTGGGCACCTGGCCGGTCATGAGGTAAAGGAAGTGGGCGGCCTCGCTGAGATCCTTGCGGATGGGCGGGAGATCCAGGCCCATGCGGGCGCGATGGAAGTAGGCCGCGATGACGCCGATCTGGGAGACGAGCTTGATGGCGGTGGCGCGCTGCTCCCCCATGTCGAGGTCGTGACGAAGCGTGTCGTAGCACCCGAGCATCGAGACCGCCGTACGCATGACGTCGATGGGCTTGGCGCTCTTGGGCGCCATCTTGAGGAAGCTGATCACGCCGTCCGGAAGCTCGCGCTCCGCGCGAAGTGCCGTGGTCAGGGCATTGAGTTCGGCACGATTCGGCAGGCGCTGGTGGAAGAGCAGATGGACCACCTCCTCGTAGCTCACCTTCCCGGCGAGTTCGTTGATGTCATAGCCACAGTAGAAGAGGATGCCCTCCGCTCCTTTGACTTCGCCCAGCCGCGTTTCCGCCGCGACCACGCCTTCGAGACCTTTGCTGACCAGTGCCATGTGGTGATTTTTGGTATTTAGATTGAAAAAACGGATCTACAGCCGGCCTGCACGCCGGTGGCAGACTGGCAGTTAATCGCGTGGTTCCGTGCGCTCAAGCGAAAATGCAGCCCGCGTGCCAGCGGGGTGTCAAAATTGACCAGACACCCCGTCGTGGCGGTGTCCGCCACCTCAGGGTGAGCCGATTGGGAGCAAACCGCGCAGGGTTGGGAGAAGCCGGCGCCCGGGGGATGACAATTCCCAAAGGCCCTTGACGGCCGCATATCATTGTGATATCATTTCAATATTGCCAACAGGCACCTATCAATGAACACGTCACAATCCGCCAGTTCCGAGCGCAGCCTTTCCACCCCGAGCGGCTGGCTCATGTTGTTTGTCGTCATCGCGCTCCTGCTCGTGGCCGCCGCGTGGTTCATTTCCAACGTGAGCACCCGCCATGCGTCCCCAGGGCAGGCGTTCGGCGCGGTGGGGATGTTCGTGATTACGATGATCCTCACCAAGGGGTTCTTCACGCTGCAGCCCAATGAGGCGTCGGTGCTCCTGCTCTTCGGCAGCTACCGTGGCACGGAGCGCAATGCGGGGTTCCACTGGACGAATCCGTTCTACACGAAGCGCAAGATCTCGCTGAGGGCGCACAACCTGAACTCCGAGAAGCTCAAAGTGAATGACAAGCGAGGCAACCCGATCGAGATCGGCGCGGTGGTGGTGTGGCGGGTGAAGGACACGGCGCAGGCGGTCTTCGACGTGGAGAACTACACGTCGTATGTGACGATCCAGAGCGAGTCGGCACTGAGGCACCTTGCGTCGTCCTTCGCCTACGATCACGGAAGCGAGGCCGAGAGCGAGGAGGTGACGCTGCGCAACGGGGGCAGCGAAGTGGCGCAGGCGCTGCAGGCGGAACTGCAGGAGCGGCTGGCCAAGGCCGGCGTGCAGGTGGAGGAGGCGCGCATCGCGCACCTGGCGTACGCGCCTGAGATCGCGCAGGCGATGCTGCGGCGCCAGCAGGCGGAGGCGGTGATCGCGGCGCGCACGAAGATCGTGCAAGGGGCGGTGAGCATGGTGGAGATGGCGCTGAGCGAACTGGCCGCGAAGCAGGTGGTGACGCTGGACGACGAACGACGGGCCTCCATGGTCAGCAACCTGCTCGTGGTGCTCTGCGGCGAAGCCGAGGCGACCCCGGTGATCAACACGGGCACGCTCTATCACTGATCCTGGAAACCCTGAAAGCATGGAAGAGCGGAAATCATTTCTCCTGCGGATCAATCCCGGTCTCTGGAAGGAGATCGAGGCGTGGGCGCAGGAGGACATGCGGAGCGTGAACGCGCAGATCGAGTTCCTGCTGAAGCAGGCGGTGGGGAAACGGAAAGGCCCCGTGGCGAACACCAATGAAGGAGGCAAGAAACGTGGTGAGGCGTGAAGCATGCGCGGCAAGGCACGACTGGCGGAAGACCTAGTGAGGAGCAGCAGGAAGCGGAGGCAACCTCACCTGCTTGAATTCCGTGTCCCGCGCGTCGCGGAATCGCAGCATGAATCCCGACAGGTCCGAAAGAGGATGGGGAAAGCGCACGGTGCTTGTCGACTGACCGTCGAGGACAAAGGAATCTGAGTGCGAGGAATGCACCACCGTGCCGTCGGACAGTTTGGCGAGCATACTCCACTGAGGCACGGGGAGTTTCTTCTCATCGGTCTGCACTGTGATGAACGCACGGTGCTCCGTATCCTCTCCTGTGCCACCGACCACGATGTTTCCGCATGCCTGTCCGCCCCGAAAATCGACGGGGAATGTTTCGGGAATCTGCCAAGTGCCAGCAGTGAGGCGGAGGCGGACGATGACAGGTTTCGCAACCTGCGCGCCGGGAAGGCGGCAGGCAATCATGGTCCAACCATCATCTCCGGCAATGTGGAACCATGTCTTGACCCCGATCTCCGTTCCTTCGGGCGTGAATAGGCTCAAGCGCACATCGCTTTCCTGATCTATCGCGGGTGCCGAGAAGAATGCGATGAGCCGGTGCACTCCTGGCAGACTCTCGCGCACATATTTTGATGAGTGTTCCATCCAGAACGCCCAGACCTCCGGGGGGATGTCTCCCCTCCCCGCTTGTGGCGCTCCATCGGACGTCCAGAGCTGCAACGAGTCCGAACCATCTTCAGGCACCCATGCCACATAGCGCAACTGGGGATCCGCCTCAAATGGCACGTCATTCTGCCACTTCTCGACCCTGCGGGGGACAAGTGGTGGTGGTGCGGCCTCGGCCTTCGCATCGTGCGCTTCCGGTCCAGAGGCAGCTCCACGGGTCTGCATGATCACCTTTCCGATGACATGTGCCCGGGGCACCGTGAATTCACCGGACTTGTTGCGCTGCACCACGAGTTCCGAATCGCCCACCCTCACCACGCGTCCGGCCCATGCCTTGTCGTCCTGCTGGTAGACGATCATGTCGCCCGCGCTGAAACTGCGTGCCTGTTTCCAGACAAGTACGCGACTTCCCTTCGGCAACTCCGGTGAAGCGCTGTCGTTCGGCAGGACATATACTTGAAGCAGGAACAAATGGACCGGCAGCGAGATGACCACGGCAAGCAAGATGCTCACGATTGCCTTGTGCCACCAGGTGCGCCCGTGCGAAGGGAGCGTGCCCGTGCGCCACCGATGGACGATCTCGACGATCGTGGCCAAACCGACGAAGCCGAAGAAACCGGCAAAGCCCCACATGCGTTCCCAACCGGGAATGGAGCCGAGAAAGCCAAGGAAGCCGAGCCAGGCGAGGCGGGCGCACCGAGCCGCCGCCGGGCTGCGCAGACCGTACATGAAGGCCTCGGGTGGCGGGACTGCCGCACTGGTGGGCACAGGAACCGGCGCGTCCGGACCGGGGGCCAACGAGTGGCGCCGGCGACCGCCGGCGATGATCCAGCCGACGGCAAACACGCTGAGGACCAAAAGAGCCAGTTCGACAACCGACAAATGCGTCCACTGGCGCAGCACCGGTCCCACCGCGAGCAGGAGCGCAAGAACCGCCAGCGGAGTCAATACGATGGCCGCCATCCACGGTGAGGCGGAGACCACAAGCGTGCCTCCCGCCGCCATCGGGACAGGCGCCAATCCCGAGGCTGCTACCACGTCCTGAATGGCGCCGATCCATTCCTGGGCGACCGACGCGGTATCGGACGCGAGCCGGAACAATCCGGTGCCGGCGAGGAAGAGAAGCTGTCGTTGCAGGCCGTTGTCATCGAAGACGAGGGAGAGGTATTCGTGTCCCGCCGGGCTGGTCCATCGGGGACCGCGCGCGGCGGCCAATTGACGCAGTGATCGAAGGGGAATGGTCGTGCGCCCGGTTCCTGACACGAAGAGGAGGCGATCGTGGTAGAGAGACAATTCCCCGGTGGCCTGATGCTTCCAGAACCCACCGGCCGGAGTGGCGAGGAACTCGGGTGTGGTGAAGTAGCCGCGAGCGGTCTTCAGCGGGGCCGACGTTGGGAGCGCGGCCTTCTCGTCGTATCCTGCCGGGCGAATGAGGTAGGCGGTGACCTTCCAGCCCTCGGGGGCTTCACGACGCAGCGTGACCGTCTCGACTGCGGCGCCGAGCCCATCGAAGCGGCTGTCGTACTTCACTTCGAGCCTGTCCGCCGACGAGGGTTCCGGTGAGGCGAACGGGCGGAGCTTGCGGGAGACGAGCCTGCCGAGCGGCTGGCGGACCTTCTCGCACTTCGCCACCCAGGCGGATTCCGTGACCGCGGCGTGAAACCTGGGAGCGGCCGCGGACCAGGTGCGGGCATAGTCGCCGCGGTCCATGATGGCCAGCCAGGACTCTGCTGCGCGTACCGCGGTGGCGTGGATGCCCGGAGCTGGGGCGTGGACGACAGTTTCGACCTGGGTCCGCAGGTCGGCGGCGGTCTGGAAGCGCAGCTCGGGTGTCCTTTCCAGGGCACGGAGGACGATCTCGTCGAGACGCACATCCACCTGGACACGCTTTGAGGGAGGCACGAGGTCGGCCTTGGGAAGTTCGCCGGTGAGCATCTCGTAGAGCACGACGCCGAGCGAGTAGATGTCGGCGCGGTGATCGACGTGCGCGGGATCGCTGGCCTGCTCAGGGGCCATGTATTGCGGGGTGCCAGCGGCCAGAGAGAGCGACCCGGGCGTACCGTCCGTGGCGGGTGGAGTTGCGAGCGGATCGCCTGCGCCGCGCCCGGCGACGATCTTCGCGATGCCGAAGTCGGCGATCTTGATGCGGCCTTCCCTGTCGAGGAGAAGGTTTTCCGGCTTGATGTCGCGGTGGACGATGCCGTGCTCATGGGCGTATTGCAGCGCCTCGCAGATGGGGGGCACCATGGCGAGCGCCTGCTCAGGCGAGAAGCGCGAGGCGTGCATGGCCTGGCGGAGGTTTACACCATCCACGAACTCCATGAGCAGGAAACAGAAGCCTCCCGCCTGACCGAAATCATAGACAGTGACGATGTTCGGGTGGCTCAGTGCTGCGAGGGCGTGGGCCTCGCGCTCGAAACGCGTGACGAAGGCGGCATCATCGGTGCGCTCGGGGGCGAGCAGCTTGAGAGCGACGAGGCGGTTGAGTGACTTCTGCCGGGCCTTGTACACGACGCCCATGCCCCCACGGCCCAGGCACTCGAGGATCTCCAACTGCGGAAAATGGGGTGCGAGTTCCTCGATCGGCGGCATTGGCGCAGATGGCACCGGCGGGCCGTCCGCGGTCTCAGCCGCAAGGTTCAGAGCCAGGAGACAACGGGGGCACAAGCCATGGGGCGCGTCGCCCGGAAGTTGTGCGCCGCATTGGGGGCAGCAGGCAGGTTGGGTGTTCATCGCTTCCCCAAGTAGTTCAGCCTTTGACTTCTCGTGTTACACTCATTTTGATTCACGCCTCGCACAACGCGGCCACGACGTGATGCATCTCAACGTCCACATCCTCGCCTTCTGCGAGCGTAGCGGCGACGTTTTCGCGGAACAATTCGCGGAAGCGCTTTCGCAGGCGGTGAACCGTGACGCGGGCGGCACCCTCTGTGGATGCGGTTCTGGCGGCCAGTTCCGCATAGGATATCCTCTCCCGGTCCATCGTGAGGCAATGCTTCATGGCCTGAAAATCGTGTGATTTGCCCGCGGCGACGAACTCCGCTTCCAAAGCGGCCATCGTCTGCTCGAGCAATGTCATGGCCCAACGCCGCTCGAAGATCGTATCGGGCGCGAGTTCCGGCTCGGTGGAGAACCTGCGCTCCGCCTCGTCAGCATCCAATGGCAAGTGCGTGATGTGCCCTCCGCGCTTCTTCGCCGTTTGTTTGTGCCATTCGTTCACGAGAAAACGCTTCATCGCAACCAGCAGGAAGGTGCGGAACCGACCGTTCTCGGGGCCGGCGGCGCGCAGCCAGGCCTTCCCCAGCAATCGTGCGAAAAACTCCTGCGTCAGATCCTGGGCATCGTGTGCCGAGTGACCGGTGCGGCGGACATAGGCGTAGAGCGGGTACCAGTAGGCGCGGCACAGCGTTTCCAAGGCTTGCTTTGATTCCTGCGCATGGTCGTGCCTGGCCGCGAGCACGATAGACCACCTCGTGGTCGCGAAAACGGGTGAGGATGCGTGTGTTGAGTTCTTTCCAGACATTCCCGGCGATTCCAATTCAGGATCCGCAGCTTGTTGTTACAGCACAATCCAGGCTGTTCTTCAAACTCATGCCAGTTAGCGGCTGCCCACAGGAGGCTTTGCCCCGCCATCTTCCACGAGTTTGAAGCGCATCCTTACTGTCTCATGGTCACTGCCGACTCCCGTGATCTGCATCAACCCCATGCCGCCCTCCCGAGTTTGGAAGAGATAGGTGACGGGGAGATTCCCAGCGAGATTCAGCGTTGCCAGCGACCTGGCAGGGAAGCTCCTGGACTGTGCGGCGGCTTGTTCCGCCGTCATCACATCCCACATGTTCGAGGATTGCACCCGGATTTTCATGCCCACGCCAATGAGCGTGGTCCGGGTGTCGTGGATGATGTCCCAGCCTTCTCGTTCGAGTCCCGCGATGTTTGCCATGACGCTTTCCCTTTCTGACCCGCCGAATCCCGCCGGCGGCGCCGTGCCGGTTTTTGCGCTATCGAGATCAAGCACATCGCTGAACTCGCGCGCGATCACCGGACCAAAATCCAGCCTCGTGATTCGGGACGTTGAAGCAGGCCCTGGCGAACCATGCGACACCAGCCGGTAGCGTATTCTCGCACCGGGGGGATTGCTGCCCGGGCCGAGGAGTTCCATGACACCCAGGGAGCCTTCTCGGGTGAGGAAGGCCAGCGCGGTCGGGCTGAGGGCTGGCGTGGCATAGAAAGTCGTTTCTGGTTTCGAACTGCGGTGTTCGCGTTCCCAGTTCTCGGGAGGGAAAATCTCCAAAACATCCGCCGGGGTGAATTCCTGCCAGCGGAGAGGTGGGTTCGGATCTCGGGACATCGAGAGGGCAACACCTTCAAACAAGCGCAGTTTCCCCTCATTGGGCATGTTGATGGCGGCGTCGGCCCCGGACTTTCGCAACCAATCCACCGCGTCGAGACCGATGTCGGCCCTGCCCTTTTGCAGTGCATCCGCCAGTGAGTCGGGCGGGGTGAGCAGCTCTCCGGACTCGAAGTCCAGCAGACATGCGGCGCCTCTGGCGGGCTCGGGCAAGAGCTTCTCGATCACCGGACCAAATCGCAGCGGCTCGACACGCAGCAAGCCCTGCAGCATCTCCCAGGCGTCTTTTCCTCTGGTGTCGCGCCCCCTGTACTGCTTCAAGCAGAAGAGCAGGAAGACACTGGACTCCGGGCCGATGCGCTGCGTCCTGCCCAAATGCAGCTCACGCATCTGCTTCACTGCCATCTCCGCCTTCTCATCATCAGGCATTACGAAGCCAAAGTGCAACCTGCCCGGGCCACGAATGCTGTTCGCTTCGCCGCCATGAGGAGTACCTGGTCCACTGGTGGCGTTCGGGAGAAGCAGCCCGTTCATGGGGGAGCCGGCCTCTGGCAAAAGGAATTCCAAACTGTTTCCCAAGTAGTCATAGCCCGGTGTGATCTGATGCAGTGGAAACCCCGGTTCCGAGATGAGATCAACCAAGACGACATGACCGTCCCGCGAGACACGGTCGATCCGCAGGCTGGCAAGGGTGTTGCCTGGATCGCTTTGGTTCGAGCTGATCAACTGCGGGTGCCACGATCCGTCACGCTCGGACGGTCCCCAGACGCGCAAGCTGACGAACGCCAGAAGGATCGCGATGGCCAGACAGGCCATGAAAACTTGCCGGCGCGACGAGTCCGAACTGTGCGCTGATGGCGCGGCCTCCAAACTGAACCACGCGAGCGCGAACACCGTGAAAATGAGCACGCCCCAGAACAACGCCGTGGCTGTGATGGCCATGACTTCGTTCACGGAGAACCCGGGTTGGGCCCTCCGCCATGCAAGCCAGACAAGCACGATGATTGCCAATGTCACACAAGCGAGGAGCAGACATCCCGCCCGCGATGGTTTCACGCCTGTGGGAGCAGCCCTGACGCTTCCGACGGGCTTCGCATGCACTGCCCGCCACACCCAACGAATCCCGAACCACCCCACCAGCATGCCAGTCACACACAACGCCACCAGCGCCAGGCCGGTCGAGTGGAAGAGCAGGATGCGACTGATCCAGGAATCTCCTTGCCTGGGGTCAATCGAACCGGCGATCACGTCGCGAATGAGCCAGATCCAGAATGTCCACGAAATGGCGAGAAAAACACCCAGAGGCAGCAGCACTGCGTCAAATACTGCAAGGCTCATCCCGCAGAGCCTGCCCGCCGATCTGCGAATGCGCGCCACTGCCACCCAGCCGAGCACCGTCGCAAGAATCGACGCCATGAGGCCCGGGAGAGGGGTTGCCAATGTGGACGCGTGGAGCCACCAAGGCACCATCGGGGAAGTCATCTCCAAACCCACCTGGCGGCGGGCCAGGGAAACCATCAGCATTGCGAAAATGGCCCAGCCGAAGAGAGCGAGGATCCAGGCGCCGAGCCCTGCGATCGCGGTGCGGCACATCCGTGGCGAAGGAAGTGGTGCTTTCGGCACGAAGCCACCGGCGACCGCCTGCACCTGCGTCCTGAAGTCCGCCGCGGTTTGATACCGCAGTTCTGGTGTGGTCTCGAGCGCGCGAAGAACGATCTCATCGAGGCGTACGTCCACCTGCAATCCGCGCATGCGCAACGACGGAGGGTCCAGTTTGTGTGCGGGAAGCTCGCCGGTGAGCATCTCGTAGAGGACGACACCGAGGGAGTAGATATCCACGCGATGGTCGGCCTTCG
>WBZL01005424.1_pt1 | contig 10572 bp, 8 predicted proteins | sample 5204291 | NCBI WGS metagenome assembly WBZL01 (sample SAMN12344345, study PRJNA552823) | activated sludge metagenome | biome: Activated sludge suspended growth; feature: Nitrification reactor; material: Wastewater; isolation source: activated sludge from nitrification reactor of wastewater treatment... | reverse complement strand
TTCGGCCGCCTACGCCGCCCGCTACGTGGCGAAGAACATCGTTGCCGCCGGCCTGGCCAGTCGTTGTCAGGTGCAGGTGTCCTATGCTATCGGCGTCGCCCAACCGACCAGCGTCTGGGTCACCACCTTCGGCACCGGCAAGGTCTCCGATGAAAAGATCGCCGCCCTGGTCAAACAGCATTTCGACTTGCGGCCGAAGGGCATCGTGCAGATGCTCGATCTGTTGCGGCCGATCTACGAGAAGACCGCCGCCTACGGCCATTTTGGCCGAGACGAGCCGGAATTCACCTGGGAGAACACCGACAAGGCGGCGGCGCTGCGCGCCGACGCCGGACTGTAAGTCAGTCCGCCACGCGGCTTCCTTGCGCGGCGCGCCGGCGCAATGCCGCCAGCGCGCCGTCGAAACGGAACGCCCTGATTTCGCGCTCCACGCTCGCCGACTGATCGCCCAACAGGGGACGCAGCAGTTCAGCATGCTCGCGCCACAGGATGGCCGCATCCATGTCATCCTGTACGAGCAGAGTTTCCAGTCGCGCCAACAGGTCAGCCGCCGAAGCGGTGTCGGCGGGCGTGGCGCCGACACCGGTCGAAGCAGCAGCCGGTCTCGTCTCCCGTGACGTTGCCACCGGCAGCGTCACGGCGAACCAGAATCGGCTACCCTCGCCCAGTACGCTGCTGACGCCGACGTCGCCACCCATCAGTTCGGCGAGCCGCTTGCACAGCGCCAATCCCAGGCCAGTGCCGCCAAACTTGCGCGTACTGGACATGTCCCCCTGCTGGAAGGGCTGGAACAACTGGGCGTGCTGTTCGGCGCTGATGCCCAGTCCCTGGTCCTCCACTTCGAAGCGCAGTTGCACGTCGCTGTCGTCGCCACCGAGCCTGACGGCGCGCAACACAATCTCGCCGCGCTCGGAAAACTTGACCGCATTGCCGACGAAGCAGCCGACCAACTGGCCGATACGGCGCGGGTCGCCATGAAGCCAGGCGGGCAGGCGGGCATCGCGTTCCAGTCGGCAGCGTATGCCTTTGCGATTTGCCGCCTTCTCTAGGGCGGCGAAGAGGCCGCCCAGCAGTTCGTCGAGGCTGAAGTCGGCACTGTCCAGGGACACTTCGCCGTCCAGGCGGGAAAAATCGAGCATCTCCTCGATCATCTCCACCAGGCGGCCGGACGCCGCCTCGATCGAATCGAGCATCTGCCGGTGCTCGGCCCGATCGGTTTCCCTGCGCAGCAAATGGGCAAAGCCGGTGATGGTATTCAATGGCGTGCGCAATTCGTGACTCATTACCGAGAGGAAGACGCTCTTGGCGCGCGACGCGGTGGCGGCCCCATCCAGCGCCTGCGCCAACGAACGGTTGCTGCTCGCCAGTTGGCCCTGGGTCGTTTCCAGCGCACCGATGGTGGCCGCGAGGGCAATCCAGCGCCGCCGCAACAATTCCAATAACCCGACACCGGCCAAGGTCACCAGCAGAAACACCGCGCCATGGATAGCGTAAGTCTGACGCTGGCCAGCCAACAGCGCAGCGACGGGTGAATAGGGCTGGCTGACGCTGATACCGCCGCGGATGTCACCAACCCGGTAACCCTGCTTCTCGTGGCACTTCATGCAGGGCTGAGTGACAAAAAGCGGCGCCATGTAGCGCAGTTGCGCACCTTCCGGCGTCGCCACGAGTTCCACGATCTCCTTGGCGCCAAGCTCAAAGGCCTCCAGGGCACGCCGCTCCCAGGGGTCGGCGCTGTTGGCTGGACGAATGGGCTTCAGGCTGGTGATATGGAATATCGTGCCACCGTTGGCGGCGGCCATTTCAGCCAGCAGCCGCGTCATGAACGCGGGATTGACCATGGTCAGCGCCTGACCGTCGGTGGTGGTCAAGTCCCGGCGCGGGTGTTCCAGATAGGGGTTGGGCCGCACCTTTGGCGACACCGGCACATAGAGACCTCCGTGGTCGGCGTTCCAGGCGCGCATGAGCACCACCATGCGGAACATGTTGCGCGCACCTTCGGTCGCCACGTCCAGCGAATGGCGCCGCAAGTCGGTGAGGTGAATCGACAGCGAACCACCCACCGCGATCACCCAGGCCAGCAAGGGCAAGAGCCACCACGCCCGACTGGTCAGCAAGAGGGGGACGGTCCTGTCCTTCACCCGAGCCGCACCGCGGCGGGCGCGGTCAGAGTATCGGTCATGGCCATGGTCCGAGCCTCAACCAGTGGGTTATGTGTCGCCGTCCCGATTCCGGTTGGCGATATCGACGAATTCGTCAAACGCGTCCAGAAAGGCGTCGGTCACATCCGGATCGAATTGTCGGCCGCGCTCGCCGGCGATGATGCGCCTTGTTTCCTCGAGAGATACCGGCTCCTTGTAGCAGCGGCGCGAGATCAGCGCATCGAAGACATCGGCGAGGGTCATGAGGCGGGCTGAAATGGGTATGGCGTCCCCGGCGAGGCCATCCGGATAACCGCCACCATCCCAGCGCTCGTGATGCCAATGGGCGATTTCCTTGGCCAGGACGAGAAAGGCAACCGGCTGCTCGGAATCCTGCTCGGCATGCTCAATGGCGTCGGAACCCAGCTTGGCGTGGGTCTTCATGATCGCCCATTCCTCCGGGTCGAGCTTGCCCGGCTTGAGCAGGATGTGATCCGGTATGCCGACCTTGCCGATATCGTGCAGAGGCGCCGACTTGGCGAGCAACTCGATATTGCGGTCGGACAAGAAATAGGAGAAGCGCGAATGCGTGCGCAGTCGCATCGCCAGGGCGCGCACATAGCGCTGGGTGCGCAGAAGATGGTTGCCGGTTTCCGGATCGCGGGTCTCCGCCAGACGCGCCAAGGCCTGAATGCTGACATCCTGGATCAGCTGGTTTTCACCCATGCGGCGCGCCACCTCCGCCTCCAGAACCTGGTTGCGATCCCGGAGCCAGTCCCGGGCCTGTTTGACATCCAGTTGGGTGCGCACGCGGGCCAGCACGATGGCCGGTCGCACGGGCTTGGTTATGTAGTCGACCGCCCCCAGGCCGAGGCCGTGTTCCTCGTCCTCAATACTGTCCATGGCGGTGACGAAGATCACCGGTATGTCAGCTGAACGCGGATCCTGGCGCAGCGCGCGCAGGGTGGCGTAACCATCCATGCTGGGCATCATGACATCGAGCAGGATCAGGTCCGGGCGCGGCTCCGAAACGGCCACTTCCAGCGCGCGTTGCCCGGAACTGGCCACCCGCACCCGATAGTGGGGCCGCAGCAACTCGCCGAGCACGACCAGATTCTCCGGTGTGTCGTCGACCAGTAGCAGGGTGGAATGCGTTGCCGCGGAACCGTCGCTCATCTCGTTAATCAGGGAGTAGGAGTTTCCATTATATCGGGCAGCAGCTTTTCCACCGTATAATCAAGCCCATTCCGAGGAGCGCTGCAAGGGCGTGCGATTCGTTGCCGTCCCCAGGCTCGGTCTTTCTGAGAACCGCGCTCGCCTAACCCGTACCGGGAAAGGTGAGCCCGAGTTCGACCCGCTCCCTCCCGGTCACAAGTTCAAGGAGCGAAAATGAACGCTGTGACTGATCTCAAGCAAGACTATGTTGTCGCCGATCTGGCGCTCGCCGACTGGGGGCGCAAGGAAATCCGCATCGCCGAAACCGAGATGCCCGGCCTGATGGCGATCCGCGAAGAGTACGCCAAGAGCCAGCCGCTCAAGGGCGCGCGCGTGACCGGCTCGCTGCACATGACCATCCAGACGGCCGTATTGATCGAGACATTGACCGCGCTCGGCGCCGAAGTACGCTGGGCTTCGTGCAACATCTTCTCGACCCAGGACCACGCCGCTGCCGCGATTGCCAAGGATGGCATCGCCGTCTTCGCCGTCAAGGGCGAAACGCTGACCGACTACTGGGACTACACGCACCGCATCTTCGAATGGCCGGACAACGGCTACTCCAACATGATCCTCGACGACGGCGGCGACGCCACGCTGCTGCTGCATCTGGGCAGCCGCGCCGAAAAGGACGCTTCCGTCATCGCCAAGCCGGGCTCGGAAGAGGAGACCATCCTCTTCGCCGCCATCCGGGCCAAGCTGGCCGTGGAGCCGACCTGGTACTCGACGCGCCTGGCCAAGATCAAGGGCGTGACCGAGGAAACCACCACCGGCGTGCATCGCCTCTACCAGATGCACGAGCGCGGCGAACTGAAGATTCCCGCCATCAACGTGAACGACTCGGTGACCAAGTCGAAGTTCGACAATCTCTACGGCTGCCGCGAGTCGCTGGTGGACGGCATCAAGCGCGCCACCGACGTGATGGTCGCCGGCAAGATCGCCCTGATCGCCGGCTACGGCGACGTCGGCAAGGGCTCGGCCCAGGCCATGCGCGCGCTGTCGGCCCAGGTGTGGGTGACCGAGATCGACCCGATCTGCGCGCTGCAGGCGGCAATGGAAGGCTACCGCGTCGTCACCATGGACTACGCCGCCGACAAGGCCGACATCTTCGTTACCGCCACCGGCAACTACCACGTCATCAACCATGACCACATGGCCAAGATGAAGGACCAGGCCATCGTCTGCAACATCGGCCACTTCGACAACGAGATCGACGTCGCTTCGATCGAGAAGTACCAGTGGGAAGAGATCAAGCCGCAGGTCGACCACGTGATCTTCCCGGACGGCAAGCGCATCATCCTGCTGGCCAAGGGCCGCCTGGTGAACCTCGGCTGCGCCACCGGCCATCCGAGCTACGTGATGTCGTCGTCGTTCGCCAACCAGACCATCGCGCAGATCGAGCTGTATACGCGCAACGCCGACTACCCGGTCGGCGTCTATACGCTGCCCAAGCATCTGGACGAAAAGGTGGCGCGCCTGCAACTGCGCAAGCTGAACGCCCAGTTGACGACGCTCACCGACCAGCAGGCCGCCTATATCGGCGTGCCCGCGGGCGGTCCGTACAAAGCCGAGCACTACCGGTACTAACGGAGGAATGCCATGGCCCGCATGTTGATCGGCTGGTTGCTCAACGCCATTGCCCTGCTCGCCGTGGCTTACCTGCTTCCCTCGATACAGGTGGCATCCTTCGGCGCGGCCCTGCTGGCGGCGCTGGTGCTCGGGCTGGTCAATACGCTGATCCGGCCGGTACTGGTGGTCCTGACGCTGCCCGTAACGCTGCTGACCCTCGGCCTGTTTCTGCTGGTGATCAACGGCCTGCTGTTCTGGCTGGTGGGCAACCTGCTCGATGGCTTCTCGGTCGGTGGTTTTTGGCCGGGTGTGTTCGGCGCCCTGCTCTACAGCCTGATCTCCTGGCTGCTGGGCAGCCTGTTGCAGCCGAGCGAATGAAGTCGTTTCATCGACGCAGTTCGCGCCCGCCGCCGCGACCGGCCATCGCCGCGGTGGCAGCCGACCATCATGGCGGCCTGCGCGCCGACCAGTTGCTGGTCGAACGTGGCCTCGCGCCATCGCGCACCGTTGCCCAGCGGTTGATAGAAGCCGGCCGGGTGTCCTGGTCCGGCGGTCCGGTGGCCAAAGCGGCGCTGGTCCTGCCGCTGTCGGCGGAATTGTCCGTGGCCGCCGACGACACCGATCGCTACGTTTCCCGGGGCGGCATCAAGCTGGCCGGCGCCCTGGCGCACACCGGGGTGGCGGTGGCTGGCCGAACCTGCCTCGATATCGGCCAGAGCACGGGGGGATTCACGGACTGCCTGCTGCAGGCCGGCGTCCGGCGCGTCGTCGGCATCGACGTCGGCCACGACCAGTTGAGCCCCAAACTGCGCGCGGACCCGCGGATCACCTGCATCGAGGGCGTCAATGCCCGCGCCCTCGGCGCCTCGCAGTTGCCAATCGACGCCTTCGACCTGATCGTCGCCGACCTCTCGTTCATTTCGCTCACCCTGGTGCTGCCGCAATTGCCGGCGCTGCTGGTGCCGACGGGCGACATGGTGCTGCTGGTTAAGCCGCAGTTCGAGGTCGGCCCGGAAAATGTCGGCAAGGGCGGCATCGTTCGCGACGCGGCGCTCTACCCGGTGGTGGCCGCCAAACTCAAGCATGTCGCGCAGGTTGCCGGCCTGCGCGTCCTCGACTATTTCGACAGCCCGATCCCCGGCACGGAGGGCAATCGGGAATTCTTCATCTGGACACGCCATGAGCCCCATTGAACTTTCGGTGGAATTCTTCCCGCCGCAGACCCCCGAAGGCGCAGACAAGCTGCGCGCCACCTGGACAACGCTGGCCTCGCTGAAACCCACCTTCTTCTCCGTCACCTTCGGCGCCGGCGGTTCCACCCAGGACCGGACTTTCGACACCGTCGCCGAGATTCGCGCCGCCGGGCTCGAGGCCGCACCGCACTTGTCCTGCGTCGGCTCGACCCGGACTCGGGTGCGGGAGATACTGCACCGCTACCGCGCCGCCGGCATCCGCCGCATCGTCGCCCTGCGCGGCGACCTGCCCTCGGGCATGGCCGAGGCCGGCGAACTGGGCCACGCCAACGAGCTGGTCGAATTCATCCGCCAAGAAACCGGTGACTGGTTCCACATCGAAGTCGCGGCCTACCCCGAATACCATCCGCAAGCCAGAACGCCGCACGACGATCTGCTCAACTTCAAGCGCAAGGCCGCGGCCGGCGCCGATTCGGCGATCACCCAGTTCTTCTTCAACGCCGACGCCTACGAGCATTTCGTTTCCGACGCGCGGGCTATCGGCGTCGGCCTGCCGATCGTCCCGGGCATCATGCCCATCGCCAGCTTCTCGAAGCTGGCCCGCTTTGCCGATAGTTGCGGCGCCGAAATTCCCCGCTGGATGCGCCGCAAGTTCGAAAGCTATGGCGACGACACGGCGTCGGTGCGCGCCTTCGGCCTCGATGTGGTGACGGAACTCTGTCGGCGCCTGATCGAGCGCGGCGCGCCGGGCCTGCATTTCTATACGCTCAACCAGGCCGGGCTGACCATGGAAGTGGCCCGACGGCTAGGTTTCTGAGTCGGGGTCGATCAGCCGCTGCGCGGCAAGTTCGACACGATCGCGGCCCGCCGCCTTGGCGCGGTAGAGTGCCGCATCGAGTCGATCGAGAAGGCTGTAGAGGCTCAACTCGGCGGGAATGAACTCGGCGACCCCGAAGCTCGCCGTAAAACGGATCCGCCGGCCGTGCAGGCGCAGATCGCACTGGGCCAGCGCGGCGCGCATGCGCTCCGCCGCCCGCAATGCCTCGGCCGCGCCGGTACCCGGCAGCAGGACCAGAAACTCTTCGCCGCCCCAGCGGCCGACCACGTCCACCTCGCGCACGGCTTCCGTGATGGTCCTGGCAAAGGTCACCAGGACGGCGTCGCCAGCCTGGTGACCATAGTTGTCGTTGATCGACTTGAAGTGATCGAGGTCGATCATGATCAGGGACACGGCCGTACCGTAGCGCAGGGCCCGTTGCACCTCGTTCTCGGCGATTTCGTCGAAGGCGCGTCGATTCGCCACCCCGGTCAGGGTATCGACGCGCGCCGCATATTCGGCCGCCTCCTTTTGCTGGCGCAATTCCTCGGTGGCCAGAACCACCTTGTGGCGCAAATCCTCCTGCGTGAAGGCGATCCGTTCCGCCATGTCGTTGATGCCCGCCGCCAGCGGCGCCAGCACCCCCGACGCGGTGGCCAGGGTGCGGGCCGACAATTCGCCGCCCTTGATGCGCGCCACGACCTCGCTGATATGCTCGATCGGACGGGTCACACCACCAGCGATCACCGTCGACAGCACCGCCGCCAGAACCAGCGCGCCGGCAGTGATCGCCAGGATGCGCCACAGCATGTCGCGGCGCTGGCTTTCCAGCGCTTCGCGAGAGAGTTCGAGGACCGCATAGCCCAGCAACTCGGCTTTCTTGCCGGTCGGCGCCAGCGCCGTCTCGGCATAGATGTCGTCAATGGTGGCGGCCGAGCGGTGGATCGGTATCACCACGATCAGCGGGTCGCCGCCGACCACCTGCTCCACACCGTCGAGTTGCGGCGTCCACACCGAAAACTCTCCCGCCGACGCGTGCAGTTGGCCGTCGTCGTCGAGCAACGCCACGCCCTTGATCTGGTTGTCGCCGCCGCGGGCGGCGCTGACCAATTGGTCAAGCGCCTGGCGATTGCCGGCGAACAGCGGAAACTCGGCCGCCGTACCCAGCTGCCTGGCCACCGCGCGACCCCGATCGCGCAAGGCCTGTTCCAGATCGGCGGTGTGCCGATCGAGAAAACCGATCAGCAGCAGAGCGACCACCATCACGGCCGGCAGGGCCGCCGCCAACAGCAGGCGCATACGGAAACCGAGTCTCATCGGCCCGCCTCCTTGCGCTTGAGCGCCTCGGTGATCGCCGCCGGATCGTCGGCCGTCACCCCGAGGGAACGCGCCACCCGGTCGTTGACCACCACCGAGAAGTCGGCGGCCAGTTGCGGCGCAGGCAAACCGCGCCCGGCCAGACTGGCGCGCGCGGCGATGGCGGCCTGACTGGCCGCCTGGCTCGGCGAGACATGGAGGGCCATCGCGGCACCCGCTTTGACGTAACCGGCGGAAAACGCGACCATCGGCACGCGCTGGCGATAGGTGGTAATGAGTATGTTCTGCAGCGAACCGGCGTTGAAGACCTTGTTGTCCGGCAGGGCCAGCAAGACGTCGGTTTCGGCGAGCAGCGACTTCAGCGCCGGATAGATTTCCTCGCTGTCGCCACCCACTTCGCCCGTGACCAGCCGCAAGCCGCGCGCCGTAGCTTCCTTGACCAGAACCGGTGCCAACGCCGCCGACTCGGGGCCGAGCAGCACACCGACCCGCTTTCGCTCGGGCATGGCCAGCCGCAGCAAGTCGAGATAGCGGGCAACCGGCTGATCGAGAAACACCGCCGATATGCCGGTACGGGCTTTCGGCACCAAGGCCTCATAGCTGGTCCGGGGCAGCAGCGCGGCCAGAATCGGTACCCGCGCCAGACTGGCATCGCGCAGTGCGTGGTCGAGCACGTTGCGCAAAGCGACCGCGCCCAAAGTGACAATCAACTGGGGCGGCTTGGCAGTCGCGCTTTGGAAGTCCTGCCAGGGCCCGACCTTCAATTCACCGCCGCGCGGCAGCTGGCTGAGCTCGCCGCGCAGCGTCGTCGCCGCCTCGACATAGGGCCCGCCGGATTCCGAGAGCACCACCCAGACGCCGGCGGGATCCTCCGCGCGGACCAAACCGGCCGGAAGCCCTGCCGTCGCGGCGAACAGCAGGAAGTGGCGACGCGACGTCGGCAGATCAATACTCCAGGCGCAAGGTGGCGAAGGCGCGGCTGCCGACCACCATCGGCGGATAACTGCGCTGCACGTAGTCGAGGTGGCTACCGGCCACCGCCCGCACGGTCAGCGCCGCCTCCGCACGCGTGCCGCCGATCTGGAACCGCCGACCGACGCGCAGGTCGGTCTGCCGATAGGCGGGAATGATGTCGGAAGCGCGCACGTAGAAGTACTTGGCCATCTCGGTGTGAATCACGGTCAGCTCATAGTCGTCCGGCAGCCGCTGGAACCAGGCCAGCGTGGAAAAATGGCGTGGCGCGAGACCCGCGTCCTGCGGCGAGGTGCTGCTGGCGTCGGGGATCAGGCGGAGTTCGGTGTGGTTGAACAGGAGCTGCGTGCCGGCCACCGGTTGCCAGCGCAATTGCGTCTCCCAGCCGCGCTGGACGCTGGGATCCTTGTTCACCAGGTCGTTGGCGCAGGTCGGGCACGGCTTCTGGTAGGCCAGCAGGTCGCGGACCTTTTCTTCGAAGATGCGCACATCGACACTCAGGCCCAGGCGGCGAAACTCGCCGAGGTAGCCTAGTTCGGTGGCGTAGACCCGCTCGGGCCGCGCATTGCCCAGGGCTAGGACGACCGGCGTGGCCCCCGAACGCCAGTCGGCGCGCAGCTCGAACAGGGTTGGCTGTTTGTCCGCCGACGTCTTGCCCGCGCGCAGGGTATGGCCCGGCAGCAGGTGGTAGTTGACCACCAGCCGCGGCGACGCGTTGCCCCCGGTAATACTGTGGCGCTCGAACAGGCCGCCGGCATTGACCACCCAGTCGGGATGCGGCTTCCACTCGACATTGCCGAAGACACGCCACAGATCCAGTCGCTCCCTGAGCCGGTCGGGGAACAGATCGCGCGACTCGACTTGCTCGTGGCGATACTGTCCGCCCCAGACCAGACGCCAGTCGCCGCCGAGGGCCAGGCCGTGCTCCGCTTCCAGTTCGGCGCGCCGGGCCATGCCATCGGCCCGCAACATGGGATAGAAGTTGCCGTAGCGTTCCTCGTCGATGGTGCCGCTGACCTTGACCTGATCGGTGGCGTTGAGGCCACGCGTCCATTGCAGGCGGGCATAGCCGTTCCGCCAGGATTCGTCGTGCCAGGTAGCGGGGGCGTTGCCGGCGTTCCAGCGCGACTCGGCATGGCCGGCCGTGACGGTCAGCTCATCCACTCCGGTGGGCTGCAGATCGGCGCGAAAATGAACCTGGCCAAGACGATTGTTGTCGGCGAGATTGTCGAAACCCCGATCCGCCCGGCTGGCCGCCGTGAGGCGAAACTGGGCACGCTCGCCACCCCAGCCGACGCGCGCCGTGCCATCCTTGACGCCGGCCTCGCCGACATTCAGCGCCACCAGG
>WBZL01005423.1_pt1 | contig 10574 bp, 1 predicted proteins | sample 5204291 | NCBI WGS metagenome assembly WBZL01 (sample SAMN12344345, study PRJNA552823) | activated sludge metagenome | biome: Activated sludge suspended growth; feature: Nitrification reactor; material: Wastewater; isolation source: activated sludge from nitrification reactor of wastewater treatment... | reverse complement strand
GCCGAGCCGGCGGCCAAGAGCGCGTCCAGGCGCGGGAGCGGGCCGCGGAGGGCGACCTCGCCCAGCAGCTGCTGGAGCGCGGGCAAGAGCACGCGGCGCGCGAACTCGGGGGCGTGCCGAAAGCCGATCTCGCGGGCGAGGCGTCGCTCGCCGCGGCGGTAGGCCTCGGCGAGCGCGGCGAAGCCCAGCGCCTCCTCGTCGTGCCCGGCGTGGGCGATCACGACCTCGGCGAGCTCGAGGACCTCGTCCCAGCGGGCCTGCGCGAACGACAGCGGCAAGAGGGCCACGCGAGGGCCGGCGCTGCGCGGTGCGATCTCGGCGGCCCGCAGCAGCAGCCGTCGCGCGAGCTGGTTGGCGTCGGCGCCCTCGAGCGCCTCGGGGCGGCGCAGGTAGGTCACGGCCGCGCGCGTGAGCCACTCGGCCTGCTCGTCGTCCTCGAGCGCGGTGCGGGCGAGCTCCTCGAGCAGCACCGCGGCGGCGGGCCAGTCCTCGTCGCGCTCGGCGAGCTCGGCGTGCAGCCGCAGGAGCTCGTGGTGCTCGGGGGCCACGCGGCGGGCGGCCTCGCAGGTGCGCCGTGCGGAGGCGTCGTCGCCCTCGGCGTGCTGGAGGCGCGCGAGCTCGAGGCCCAGCTCACCGGCGCGTGCGTCGTTGCGGCCGAGCGCGAGCTCGACCCACGCCTCGAGCACGCGGCGGCGCTCCTGCGGATCGCCGCGCTCGGCGAGCAGCCCGGCGAGCCGGGAGAGGGCCTCGAAGCGGACGTCCTCGGGCACCGGCGGCTCGGCGAGCGGGCGCAGCAGCAGCAGCGCGAGCGCCTCGTCGCCTCGCGTGCTGGCGAGCTCCCCGAGCTGCAGGCGCAGCGCCGGGAAGTCGGTCGACACGGTGCCGAGCGCCCGCTGGATCGCGCCGGCCGTGACGGGATCGGTGGTCTCGTGCGCGAGCTCGCCGAGCAGGCGGGTGGCGGGCTCGTGGTTGGGCTCGAGCGCGAGCGCCCGGCCCAGGAGCGAGGCCGCGCGCGTGGGCTGTCGCTGGCCTCGCCACGCGTAGCCGGCGGCCTCGACGAGCACGCTGGCCGCCCGCGCCGGATCGTCGCCGCTGGCGCGGGAGGCGAGCCGCTCGTAGAGCTGCACCACGGGGCCGTAGTCGCCGCGGGCGGTGAAGAGGTCGCGCAGCAGCGCGCTCGTGCTGCCGGCCTCGGCGTCGCCCTCGTCGAGCTGCTCGGCGAGCTCGAGCTGCTCGCGGAGGGCTCGCTCGACGAGCGCGGGGTCGTCGAGCGCGCGGCCGATGTCGTGCAGCCGCGCCAGGAGGCGCGCGCGCTCCTGCGGGGCGGGCCGTGGCTCGGCCTCGAGCTCGGCCAGCACGCTCGCGCTCGCCTCGGTGAGGCTCGCGGTGTCACCCGAGCCCAGCCGCTCGAGCGTGCGGGTGGCGGTGGCCGTGGCGTCGGCGGGGGCGTCGGCCAGCGCGAGCACGCGTCGCGACGCGGCCTCGGCGGCCTCGCGGTCGCCGTCGTCGAGGCGCAGCTCGGCCGCCAGCAGCCACAGGCGCGCACGCGCGGCGTCGTCGAGCTCGTTGTCGGCGGCGGCGATCGCCTCGAAGCGCGCCGCTCCGCTGCGCGGGCTGGGGATGCGGCGCGCGAGCGCGCTGGTGGCGTGGGCGACCACGGCGTCGTTGGCCGCCTGCTGGAGCGCGCTCTCGATGTTGCGCATCGCGCTCTCGGCATCGCCCAGGTGATCGAGGTAGGTGGCCGCCAGCTCGAGGTGCACGCCGGCGCGCTGGGGCCCCGGCGGCAGGTCGCGGATGGCCAGGTAGTGCATGTGCGCGACGATGGACCACTCGCGGCGGGCGGTCGCCAGCGCGAGCAGGGCCTGGCGCGCCGCGGCGTGGCGAGGGTTGGCCCCCAGCGCCTCGAGCAGCAGGCCGCGCGCGCGCTCGCCCTGAGGGCCGTGCGGCACCACCTCGTAGATGGGCTGGAGCAGCAGCGCGCGGCGGTGGGCGACCTCGGCGAGCATGGTGCCGGGCAGGGGCAGCGCGGCGAGCTGGTCGAGCACGGCCGACAGCTCGCTGGTCCGGCCGCTGCGCTCGTAGAGCCGCGACAGCTCGAGCAGCGCGCGCGGGGAGTCGGGCTGGCGCTCGAGCGCACGCCGCAGCACGGCCTCGGCCTCGTCGAGCCGCGACAGCTCCATGAGGGTCTTGGCCGCGAGCGCGGCCGCGTCGGCGATGCGCCCGAGGGGCAGGCCGGGGTGCGTGGCGGCGGCCACGAGGGCGAGCGCGGCCTGCTCGGGGCGCCCGCGGCGGGTGAGCAGGCGGCCGAGGCCCTCGTGCGCGGTCGCGAGCCCGTCGTCGAGCGCGAGCGCCTCGCGGTAGCGGGCCTCGGCCTCGTCCTCGTGGGCCTCGTGCGGGGCGAGCAGGTCGGCGAGCAGCACCAGCAGCGCCGGACGGCGCGAGCGCGGCAGGCCGGGCAGCCGCCGCAGCAGCCGGTCGCGCACGTTGTCGACCGAGTCCACCGCCGACAGCAGCACGCGAGCACGCGCCCCCGCCGAGGCGTGGGTCTCGGGGTCGGCGAGGAACGCGTCGAGGTAGTGTGGGGCGGCGTCGTGGGGCCGCGCCAGCGGGCCATCGAGCAGCTCGGCGATGTGTAGATCGACCGCGGCCCGCCGCTCGCCGAGCTCGCCCAGCGCCTGGGCGCGCAGCTGCAGCACGCGCACGAGATCGTCGAGGCGCCCGCCCCGTCGGTACCAGCGGGCGAGCGTGGAGAGGCCCTCGTCGGGCAGCGCCCGCCACCGCTCGAGCCGCTCGTAGATCGCTGCCGCACGGGCCTCGTCGTCGAGGCCGTCGCGAGCCAGCCGGGCCAGGCGGCGCAGCAGGGCCAGGCGCGGGGGGGGCGGGGGCGGCAGCTCGCGTGCGGCCGTGGGGGCGAGCTCGGGGCCGAGCTCGTGGGTGAGCCACTCCGCGAGCTCGACGATGCGGCCCTGGTGCTCGAGCTCCTCGGCGAGGGACTCGCGCAGCTCGTCGGCGAGGGCGCGCTCCTTGGGCTCGTCGCCCAGCTCCTCGAGCGCCAGCCGCAGCGCGTGCTCGGCACGCGGGCGGTCGTGCAGGCCGTCGCGCTGGATGGCCGCGATCTCGGCCAGCAGGCGCGCGCGGGCCAGGCCGTGGCGACGGGGCAGCTCGGCCTCGCGCAGCTCCACCAGCTCGGTGAAGCGGCCGTGCTCGCGGTAGAGCGTGGCGAGCAGCTCCACGCTCTCGTGGCGATCGGGGGCCTCGGCGGCCACGGCCGCGAGGTCCTCCAGCGCCTCGCGGGAGCGCCCGAGCGGCTCGATGAGCAGGCGCGCGCGCTCTTCGAGCGCCTCGATGCGCGCCTGCCCGCTCTGGCGGGTGGCCACGGCGGCCAGCAGCACCACGCGCCGGCCGGGATCGTCGGTTCGCTCGCGCAGCTCGGCGAGCTCGACCAGTCGCCCGCGCGCCTTGAGATCCTCGGGCAGCCGCTGCACCACGCGCTCGAGCAGCGCGCACGCGCGCTCGGGCTGGCCCTGGGCGATCGCAGCGTCGGCGGCCCGGTGGGCCAGCGCCGCGAACGCGGCGTCGCCCATGCGCACGTGCTCGAGCACGCGCTCGGTCAGCTCGACCGCCCGCAGCAGATCGGTCTGTGCGTAGTGGTGATCGAGCAGGGGCAGCAGCAGATCGGGGTCGGTGGGCGCGAGCGCGAGCGCGGCCTCGAGGTACCCCACCGCTGCCGTCGGATCGGCGAGCACCTCCGAGGTGACGTGCGCGAGGTGCTTCCACGTCGCCACGCGCTCGGCGAGCTCGGTGCACGCGTCTGCGCGCGCCCGCAGCAGCCGCAGCACCTCGGCCCAGCTCTGGCGGGCCTCGAGCGCACGCACCAGGCGCTTGAGCACGGGCCCGTCGGCGAGCGCGGCCTCGGCCCGCGCCGCGAGCAGCTCGGTCGCGGCGCGGCGATCGAGGGGCTCGGCCATCCCGACGAAGAGCTCCGCGCGGGCGGCTCCCGAAAGTGCGTGCCGATCGGCGATGGCGTCGAGGTGGGCGGCGTGCTCGGCCACGACGGCCTGCGGCGCGCCCTGGCGCTGGGCCAGGTGCCGCGCCAGCGCCCGGTGCAGGTGGGGCGAGCTGGGGTGCCGCGCGAGCGCGTCGTCGAGCAGGCGATCCACGCCGTCGTCGAGGGTGAGCCCCGCGTGGCGGGCATCGCCGGCGAGCGCTGCCAGGTCGGCGATCGTGGCGTCGTCGGCCGTGGCGGTCACCTGCGCCACGAGGCCGGGCCACGCCGCCTCGGCGGCGGCCTTCGCCCCCACGCGCAGCGCCGCACGCATCGCACGCAGCGGCAGCGACGGCACGCCGAGCGGCATCGCGAGCGCGAGCGCGTGCTCGACCAGGCGCTGCGCGACCGCGTGCTCGGCCTCGCCGGCCTGCTCGAGCAGGTGCTCCACGAGCGGCTCGCCCTCGCCCCACAGGCGCGCGAGCCGGCGCAGCAGCCCCGCGCTGGGCGGGGCGCCGCGCAGGCGCTCGTCGAGCCGACGGCGCTCCTGCTCCACGAGCCCGAGCGCGTGCACGGCCCAGTCGCGCAGCTCGAGCAGCTCCTCGTCGTCTCCGATCTCGAGCGACACGTGCTCGAGCGCGCGGTGGGCCCGCGCCGCGTCACCGACCTCGGAGGCCGACAGCGCCAGCTCGCTCGCGAGCCGGTCGCGATCGGTGCCGGACACCATGCCCTCCACCGCCGTGCCGAGGGCCGCGAGGTAGGGCTCGAGCGTGCCGAGGGCCGGGCCGAGCTGCTTGAGCGTGGAGAGCAGCAGCTCGTCGCGGGGGTGCGTGGCGAGGCCGCCCTCCACCACGCGCCGCGCGGCCTCGGCCTCGCCCAGGCGCTCGGCCAGCAGGAGCGCCTCGGCGCGCAGCTCCTTGGCCGACGTCTCGGGGCCGAGCCCCAGCCGCAGCTGCTCGTACGCGGCGGCGGCCTGCCGCGCGTCGTCGACCGTGGTGGACAGCGACAGCCACGTCCGCGCGGCGTCGATGTGCTCGTCGCTGCCCGGGGCCGCCGAGCGAGCGGCCGCGGCGGCGTGCCCCATGCCCTCGCGCGAGCGGCCGAGCTGCCCCAGCTGCCGCGCGAGCTCGAGCTCGGCGGCGGCCCGCGAGGCGTCGTCGTGCGCGTGGGTGACCAGGCTCCGGAGCGCCCTCAGGCGCGTGGTGGTGTCGCCGAGCATCCGCGTGGCCTCGGCGAGCAGCGCATAGGCCTCGCGGGGGACCCCGCGCTGGCCGAGCAGCGGCGACAGCCGATCGCGGGCGGCCTCGGGCTGGCCGGTGGTCAGCTCGTGGCGGGCCAGCACCACGCATGGCTCGATGCGGCGCGGATCACCCGGGGGCAGCCGCTCGAGGGCACGCTGCAGCAGCGAGTGGGCCCGGGCGTCGTTGCCCGCGTGCGCGGCACGGGAGCCCACCACCAGCAGCGCGGCCACGTCGTCGGCGTCGAGCGCCAGCAGCTGCTCGTAGAGCGCCACCAGCTCGGGGTCGTCGGCGTGCTCGACCCCGGCGCGCCGGCGCCGGGCCACGAGCTCGCGCACGGCACGAGCCCGCTCGCCGCTCGCCACCCTGGGGTGCTGGGCCACGCGTCGCAGCGAGGCCTCGACGAGGGCGTCGTCGCGGGCCACCCGGGCGGCGTGCTCGACCGCCAGCGCGAGCCCGCCGTCGTCCGGGGCGAGCTCGGTCGCTTCACGGGCGAGCGCGAGCGCCTCGCGGGGGTCGGCGTGGCGGGCTGCGATCGCCAGCCACCGCGCCCGCTCGCCGCCGCCGTGCAGATCGGCGAGGCCGCGGGCGATGGCCGACGCCTCGCGGTGATCCCCCGCCGCTTCGAGCGACTCGAACAGCGCGCGCGCCAGCGCCGGCTCGGCGGCGAGCCCCAGCGCCGACACGGCGGGCCGCAAGAGCCGTGCGGCCTCGCCCGCTCGCCCCGCGCGCGCCAGCACCACGCCCAGCGCCCCGCGGGTGTGCTCGGCCGAGCCGGGCAGGCCTAGGCGAGGATCCGACAGCGGCGCCGCGTCGAGCGGCAGCCGCCCGGGCACCGCGGCGATCGCCTCGGCCGCCTCGACGTAGCGACCGGCGCGTGCGAGCACCCAGGCGTGCGCGAGCACCAGCGCCACGTCGCCGCCCCGCAGCGCCCGGGCCCGCGCGAGCGCGGCCTCGGCGGCCACGAGCCGAGCGTGCGGGGTGGTCGGGGGCGCGTCGGGCCAGGCGGGGGCCGGGGGCTCGAGCGCGAGCCTTCGCAGCGCTTCCTCCACCCGGGCCGTGGCCTCGCCCTCGGCGTCGCCTCGGGCGGCGCACGCCTCGGCCAGCGCCATCCAGGGCTCGGCATCGTCTGCGGGGGCCAGCGCGGCCAGCTCGCGCAGCGCGGGGCGTGGATCCTCGAGCCGCGGCAGCGCGGCCTCGAGATCGGCGCGTCGCGGTCCCTCGGCCCGGCGCGCGCGCGCGCGGGCCAGGAGCGCCCGCCCGCTGCGAGGCCCCGCGTCGATGTCGGCCAGGCGATCGACCAGCGGATCGCGGACCGACAGCGGCGCGATGCCGATCGCCAGCTCGAGCAGCTCGGCCTCGATCGCCGGCGGGGCGTGGCCGAGCAAGGGCTGCAGGTTGGCCCACGCCCGCCGCGGCTCGCCGCCCTCCACCAGCAGCCGTGCCTGCTCGATCCGCAGCCGTGCTCGATCCTCGGCGTCGGTGCTGTCGTCGGCGAGCTTGCCCAGCACCAGCGCCGCCTCCTGGGGCCGCCCAGCGTGCTGCTCGAGGCCCGACAGCGCGAGCGCGGGCTCGCGGGCCTCGGGGTGCGCCCGCACGATCGCCCGCAGCTCCGCGCGCGCCAGCTCGCGGCTGACCGGATCGCCGCGCCGTAGCAGCGCCTGGGCCAGCGCGTGCCGAAGCTCGAGCTCCAGCGGCGCAGGGGCGTGGGGCAGGGCGGCGCGCACCAGCTCGATCTCGAGCGCCAGATCGCCGGCGGCGCGGGCCGAGCCGAGCGCCTGATCCACGAGCGCTCGATCGTCGGGGGCGGTGCGCACCGCCAGCCGCCACAGCGCGGCCGCCTCGTGGTGGTGCCCGCGGTGCTCGAGCGCGGCGGCGACCCCCGCTCGCAGGTCGGCCTGCGTGGTCGCGCGATCGGTGAGCGCCAGCGCCGGCTCGAGCGCGGCGAGGGCCGCCGCGGGGCCCTTGGTGGCGAGGGCCCGCGCCAGGGCGGCGCGCGCGGGCAGCTCGAGCGTGCGCAGCTCCGATCCGTGCGCCTGCCCGGCGCAGCGCTCGAGCAGCGGCTCGAGCAGCGCCACCGCCGACTCGGCGTCGTCGAGCGCGTCGATCGACACGCACGCGAGCGCGAGCTCGAGCCGGCCCCGACGGAGCGGTGGGTTGGGCATCCGGCACTCGGCGGCGAGCCGCTTGGCCAGCCCCCGGTGGTTGCCCGCGCGGCCCAGCGCGACCACCAGCGCCCGCGTGCCGGCGGCGTCCCGCGGGCGGGCGTGCAGCCACGCCTGCAGCGCGCGCAGGGCCTGCGGCGGATCGTGGTGCCGCGCCAGGTGGGCCAGCCAGCGCAGCGCCGCGAGCCGCAGCGGGTGCTCGGCGGGTGCATCCTCGACGAGGCGCTCGAGCTCGGAGCGGGCCGCCAGCCGCTCGCCCGCCGCGAGCGATGCGTGGACGCGTGCCAGCCGCTCGGTCGTGCGATCGGGCTCGAGCGCGGCGCGCGGGGGGATCGGGTCGGCCACCGGCCCCTCGCCGCGTCGCCCCAGCGTCAGCTCGACGCGCCCCGGGTCGAGCGCGAGCCCCTGGAGGTGCAGCCCGCCCATGTCGGGCACCCGCCAGCCCGCCTCGACGAACGGTCGCAGCAGCGCCTGGCGGGCGGGGTCGATCACCAGCGCATCGTCGTCGCGGGGAGCGGCGCGCAGGCTCGTGGTGATCGCCCGCCACACGCCGAGCGGCTCGGGTGCTCCTTCTCCCAGCGACCACGCGCGCCGCGGCTGGACCACGATCGTGCGCCCCACCGGCAGCACCTCCAGCGCCAGCACCAGCCACGCGCGCCGCCCGCTGCGAACGCCCGAGAGCACGAGGCAAGGGCCGTGCGTGGCGTGGGGCGTGGCGTGCTCGAGCGGGGCGGCGAGCTCGAGCTCCGCCTCGTCCACGCGCAGGCCGGCCAGCTCACGGCCCCGCAGGCGTGCGACCGCCCACGAGGCGATCGCGTGGCCGTCCACCTCGACCCGCAGCTGCCGGGCCCGGCTGCGTCGCCGGCGGAACGCCGCCGCGCCCTGGGTGCGCAGGGGGAACACCACGTCGGGCACCTCGGCCTCGAGCTCGAGCAGCCGCACGCCGGGCTGGAGCGTGCGTCGCTCGAGACGCAGCAGCGCCTGGCGCTCGCGCAGCAGCAGTGAGAAGCCGAGCACGTTGCCGATCGCGGGCCGTCCGCCCGCGCGAGGGGGATGCTCGTCCGCCATGCCGTCCGTGGCTCCCCGAGGATAGCGCAGCGCCGCGCCGCGCGATCCCGTGGTCGATCGTCGCCCGAGCTACCGCAGGCGCATCGTCAGCAGCCCGCCTCCGCCGCCCACGCGGTCGCAGATCGAGAAGGGCTTCTTGGCCGGGTCGGCCTCCGGCTCCGAGCCGTCCTCGCCGGTGGTGTCGTAGGTGGTGAGCCGCTTGACGGTCTCCTCGGACACCTTCACGTCGCCGCGCCCCTTGGCGTCGAGGCAGCGCCGGTTGGCCCACGCCCCGAGCACGCGGCCGGCCTGCTGGCGCTGGAGGCGGTCGTAGAGCGCGCGCCGCTGCTCGGCGAATTGCTCGTCGGAGGCCTGCTGCTTGCTCTCCACCCCGGCCAGCAGGATCGCGCCGGGCACCTCGTAGATGCCGTCGAGCAGCTCGGCGTCGCCCTCGTGCGCCCACGCGTCGTCGGCGAGCTGCGGCACCATGTCGAGGCCGGGGATCTTCTGCCCCTTGGCGAACGGCCCGGTGGAGCGCAGCTCGGCCTTGGGGCGCACGAGGCCCGCGGCGGTGTCGACCGGTCGGACGGCGCCCTCGGGCGGCGCGCCCTCGACCGCCAGGTCCTCGATGCGCTTGCCCCCGAACAACGTGGTCTCGCCGAGCGCCCCGGGCTGCGAGAACACGTCGGCCAGCGCCGTGCCGCCCGCCACCGCGTTGCCGTCCTCCTCGGCGGCGCGCCGGGCCAGGTCGCGGCCCAGCTGCTCGCGCACGCCCTCCTCGGCCAGCTCCCGCAGCGCATCCGGCTTGGGCACGTCGCCCTCGCGCCGCCCCGCCACGCGCAGGAGCCACAGCGAGCCCTCCACCGCGAGCACCTCGGAGACGCCGTCGGTCGGCACCCCCGGCACGGCCTTGCGCACCGCCTCGGGCAGGTCGGACGCCGCCTGGCTCTCCTCGTCGATCCAGCCGTAGTCGCCGCCGCGGCTGGCGGTGTCGTGCCGCGAGCGGGCGCGCGCCACCGCGGGCATCGCCTCGGTGCCCGCCACGAGGGCCGCGCGCGCGGCTTCGAGCGCCGCCCGATCCTCCGGGGTGTCGGCCACCTGCACCAGCTGCAGCCGGGCCTGCTTGGGCAGCGCCGTGAAGCGGCTCTTCTGTGACTCGTAGCGCTGCTCGAGCTCGGTCGCGTGCTCGGTCACGTAGGCATCGAGCTGCGCCGGCGTGGGATCGGCCAGGTCGGCGAACGCCGCGAGCTCGTAGCGCGCATAGCGGAGCGACAGCGTGTTGGCCTCGCGCTCGTACGCGCGGCGCAGCTCGGGCTCGGGCACCACCACGCTGGCCGACACCAGGTCGCGCAGGGCCTGCGCCAAGAGCTCCTCGCTCTGCTGCTCGAGGTAGGCCGGCTCGGGCAGCCGCATGGGCCCCAGCCAGTTCTTCTTGAAGATCTCGTAGTTGAAGCGCTCCTCCGGCCCCAGCCACTCGAGGCGGTGGCCGAACAGCAGCACCTGCCCCTCGAGCACCACGTCCTCGGCCTCGGTCTTGGTCGCGGCCAGGCCCATCTTGCGGGCCTCGTGGGCCAGGAGGATCCGCTCGACCATTCCGTCGATGATCTCCTCGTTGACCCCCACGAGCTCCCGCATCTTGGGCTCCTTGGGCACCAGGCCGAAGCGCGAGGCCAGGGTGATCTGGAAGTTGAAGTCCTCGTTGCGGATCTCCTCGCCGTGCACCTTGGCCAGGCTCCCGGGCGCGACGCTCAGGCTGTCGCTGGGCAGGCCGAACTGCAGGCCGAAGATGAGCGCGATGCCACCCAGGATGATCCACGAGAGGAAGCTCGTGGAGCGGCGGCGAATGAACTCGAGCATGGGGCCGGGACCTTAGCGTTGGCCTTGGCCGACATCAATCACGGGTCCCGCGCCCACCGCCCGTGGGTGGACCCTGCCGTACCGGGGCTGCGCGAGCCTGGACGACGAATCTGCGCATCATGCGCGAAGGCCTTCATCTTGGATGCCCGGGCGGGAAGCTCGGGTCTGGCTCCAGCGTACCGGCCGGCACCACGCTTGCCCGCCGCACGGTCGGCGTGTATGTGTGAGCGGCTACGGCCCCCAGCACACGCGGGGGCCCACGCGCGCCTCCGCCCTCCCGTC
>WBZL01005421.1_pt1 | contig 10575 bp, 10 predicted proteins | sample 5204291 | NCBI WGS metagenome assembly WBZL01 (sample SAMN12344345, study PRJNA552823) | activated sludge metagenome | biome: Activated sludge suspended growth; feature: Nitrification reactor; material: Wastewater; isolation source: activated sludge from nitrification reactor of wastewater... | reverse complement strand
GGAACGGGTTTTTTCAGGCGTGCAGCCGACGGGCAATCTGCACCTCGGCAACTATCTCGGCGCCATCGTCAACTTCGTGAAGCTGCAGGACACCCATAACTGCATCTATTGCGTCGTCGACATGCACGCGATCACGCAAGGCGTCGAGGTTTGGGGCGGACCGGCCGAACTGGCACGCAATACCCGCGAGGTCACTGCGGCCTTCATCGCGGCCGGCATCGACCCGAAGAAGCACATCGTGTTCAACCAGAGTCAGGTCGCCGGCCACGCCGAGCTTGCCTGGATCTTCAACTGCGTCGCACGCGTCGGCTGGCTGAGCCGCATGACGCAGTTCAAGGAGAAGGCCGGCAAGGACCGCGAGAACGCTTCGGTCGGCCTCTACGACTACCCCGTGCTGATGGCGGCGGACATTCTGCTGTACCGCGCCACGCATGTACCCGTGGGCGAGGACCAGAAGCAGCATCTGGAACTTACGCGCGACATTGCCCAGAAGTTCAACAACGATTTCGGCGACTCGATCCGCAGCCACGGATTCAGCGACGGGCTGTTCTTCCCGCTGGCGGAACCGTTGATCACGGGGCCGGCGACACGGGTGATGAGCCTGCGCGACGGCACCAAGAAGATGTCGAAGTCGGAGGCCTCGGACAATTCGCGCATCAACCTCACCGACGACGCCGACCTGATCGCCCAGAAGATCCGCAAGGCGAAGACCGACCCGGAGCCGCTGCCGACCGAGGAGAAAGGCCTCGAGCCGCGTCCGGAGGCCGACAATCTCGTCGGCATCTACGCAGCGCTCGCCGGCGTCTCCAAGCAGGCGGTGCTGAAGGGTTTCGGCGGCGGACAGTTCTCCGGCTTCAAGAACGCACTGGTCGAACTCTGCGTCGAAAAATTGTCGCCGATCGCGGCTGAAATGAAGCGCCTGGTCGCCGACCCCGGTCATGTCGATTCCATTCTGATCGACGGCGCCAGCCGGGCACGCACAATCGCCGACGAAACCATGCGCAAGACCAAGGACATCGTCGGCTTCATCCACCGGAGCTAGTCGACAAGTCTGGCTTCGGAACCCCACGCTCCCCCTACCCAAAGGCGTGGCGGGTGTGGCAGCATGTATCGGTTGGCAGCACCGGGACATGCATGACCAGTCAGCGACACGCTTACGAATCGGGTCACAAGCCAAAATGCCTTGTCATTGTTGACGATACCGCGGAATGGGACCGCGCCGTCTACTATGCCGCGCGCTGGGCGATGCGGGTCGGCGGCAGCGTGGTGATGCTGCGGGTGATCGAGACGGAAGACCAGAACCAGCAATGGCTCGGGGTCGCCGAGGTGATGCGCGCGGAAGCCCATGAAGCCGCCAATGAGGCGCTCGACCGCGCTTCCGGCCGTGCCAATGGCGTTGCCGCCATCACGCCGGAGCGGGTGATTCGCGAGGGCGATCCCGGCGAGCAGATACTCGACGTCATCGACAAGGATCCCGACATCGCCATGCTGGTGCTGGCCGCCAATCCGGGCCCCGAAGGCCCGGGGCCGATCATATCGACCATGGCCAAGACGGTCGGCTCCTTCCCGATTCCCCTGGTGATTGTTTCGGGTGGGCTCACGGATGCAGAAATCGACGGTCTCTCATAGCCGGGTCTCGTCTTAAGCCCTTGATGCAGCGCAGGAACGGCTGGTCTGCGCCCCTTGACCGTGCGCTGCGCCACGCCATCTGCTAAGGAGACCTTACGCGCCGGCCTTGAACCGGCGACGCCGGAGAAAGCCATGTTCATTCAGACCGAAGCCACGCCTAATCCCGCCACGCTCAAGTTCATCCCGGGCCGAATTGTGCTCGATTCCGGCCCGATGGAGTTCAGCCGCGATTCCGCCAGCCGCTCGCCGCTTGCCGCGCGCCTGTTCGAGGTGCCGGGCGTCACAGGCGTATTCTTCGGCTACGATTTCGTCACCGTGACCAAGGCGGACAGCGACTGGCAGCACCTGAAACCCGCCATCCTCGGCGCGATCATGGAACACTATATGTCCGGCGCGCCCCTGCTCGCCGACGGCGCTGCCGCCAGCGACGACGAGGCGGACGAGGCCGATGAATTCTTCGACGAGGGAGACGCCGACACCGTCGCGCAGATCAAGGATTTGATCGAAACGCGCGTGCGGCCTGCGGTCGCCAATGACGGCGGCGACATCACCTTCCGCGGCTTCAAGGACGGCATCGTCTATCTCAACATGAAGGGCGCGTGCGCCGGCTGCCCCTCCTCGACCGCGACGCTGCAGCACGGCATTCAGAACCTGCTCCGTCACTTCGTACCCGACGTGGTCGAAGTCCGGCCGATGTGAGAGGGGCGAATGGCGGTCAAGGAGTGGCGAGCAAGAAATAGCGCGAATATCCCGTTCGCCATTCGCCGCTCACCATTCGCCGCCACATGCTGATCCTCGCTATCGATACCGCGCTCGATGCCTGCGCTGCGGCAGTCCTCGACACCGACAGCGGCCGCGTGATCGCGCAGGAATCGCAGGCGATGAAGCGCGGCCATGCCGAAGCGCTGATGCCGCTGGTCGCACGGGTGATGAAGCAATCCGGCATCGCCTTCGATGCGCTCGACCGGATTGCGGCAACTACGGGTCCCGGCAGTTTCACCGGCCTGCGCGTCGGCCTCTCCGCCGCGCGTGGAATTGCGCTGGCCGCCGCCAGGCCCGCGGTCGGCGTCACTACGCTTGCCGCCTACGCCGCGCCACATGTCAGCGAACATGGCGGACATCCGATCATTTCGGCAATCGATGCGCGGCACGACCATGTCTATCTGCAGGTCGTGACCGGCCAGGGCGAGTTGCTGGTGGCGCCGCGCGTCGCGCCCGTCGCCGAAGCGCTGGCCGCCTCGCGCTTCGGCGCTCCGCATCTGGTCGGCAACGCCGCCGAACTGCTGGCCGAGCGCTGGCCGAAGGATGCGCCGGCTCCGGTCGACGTCACCCAACAGGCCGCGCCCGACATCGTCTGGGTCGCCTGGCTTGCTGCCGCCGCCGATCCCGCCATCGCGTCCGCTCGCCCGCTCTATCTGCGGGCGCCGGATGCCAAACCACCCGCCGAGCGATTGCCGCGCGCTGCAGAAACGCAAACCGCATGATGGGCTGGCTGTCGGACTGGTGGGGCGGCGGCAGCGCCGTCGTCGAGCCCGCGACGCAGCGCGATGCGCCGCGGCTGGCGGAACTTCATGGCGCGTCATTTCACCGCGGCTGGGGCGAAGGCGAGTTCGATGCGATGCTGCGCGAACGCAACACGCTGGTGCATCGCCTGCGGCTCGGCCGCAAGGTGGTCGGCTTTGCCGTGTCGCGCATGGCCGCCGACGAAGCAGAAATCTTGTCGATCGCGGTGGACGAGCAGCATCGCGGCCGCGGCCTCTCCCGCAACCTGCTGATGACGCATCTCGGCCACCTGGCCGGGAGGGGCGTCAGAAAAATATTTCTCGAGGTCGAGGAAAATAACGTACCGGCGCGGAGATTATACGAACGTACGGGATTTGCCGTCGTCGGCCGCCGCGAAAGATACTATCAGCAGGCCGGCGGGGAACAGCTGAATGCGCTTCTGATGCGGCGCGACTTGTCGTAAGCTCTCTTCGATGGCAAACCACCGCCGTCTTCGTTCAGGGCAAAACCATGACCGCACTGAAATCCTCTTCCGCACCGTCTCCGTCGGGCAAGGCTTCCGGCATCGAGGCGCGCTGCGCCGCCACCGGCATGCGCATGACGGAGCAGCGCCGCGTGATCGCACGCGTGCTGGCGGAAGCGGAGGATCATCCCGACGTCGAGGAACTGTATCGTCGCTGCGTGGCGGTCGACGACAAGATCTCGATCTCCACGGTGTATCGCACCGTCAAGCTGTTCGAGGATGCCGGGATCATCGAGCGCCACGATTTCCGCGAGGGCCGCGCCCGCTACGAGCAGATGCGCGACAGCCATCACGACCACCTGATCAATCTGCGCGACGGCAAGGTGATCGAGTTCACCTCGGAGGAGATCGAGAAGCTGCAGGCCGAGATCGCCCGCAAGCTCGGCTACAGGCTGGTCGATCACCGGCTGGAGCTCTATTGCGTTCCGCTCGACGACGACAAGGCCTGAACAAGGCGTTTTCAAGCGAAGTGGCCACCGGTTCGCGTGAAGAAAACGCGTCAATGAACAAAGTGCCTTCAACGACGTGAGCTTCGACCTCATCATCTTCGACTGCGACGGCGTGCTGGTCGACAGCGAAGTCATCTCATGCCGCGCGCATGCCGAGACGCTGACGCGCCACGGCTATCCGATCAGCGAGGAGAAGGTGCTCGAGCGATTTCTCGGCGTATCCGACCGCGAGGCGCGTCAAATCATCGAACGCGAGACCGGCCGCGAGCTGCCGGACGATTTCGAAGCGCAAATCAAGGAAGCCACGCTGAAGTTCTATGCCGGCGATCTCAGAGCGATTGCCGGCGTCGCCGCGGCGATCGACGCCATCGACCTGCCGAAATGCGTGGCCTCCAGCGGCACGCCGGAGAAGATCCGCCATGGCCTGGAATGCACCGGGCTCTACCACCGGCTCTCGCCATATATTTTCTCCGCCAGCGAGGTCAGGCGCGGCAAGCCCGCGCCGGACCTGTTTCTGCATGCAGCAAATCGCATGCGCGCAGCCCCCGGCCGCTGCCTCGTCGTGGAGGACAGCATTCCCGGCGTCACCGGCGCGGTCGCCGCAGGTATGAGCGTGCTGGGCTTCCATGGCGGCAGCCACTGCCTCCAGGGCCATGCCGACAAGCTGCGCGACGCAGGGGTCACGGTGGTTTTCGACGACATGCGGGAATTGCCGGATTTGGTCCGGAAGGCCGCGCAAAAAACCGGTCCGATCGCTGGATTTTGAGCCGGTTAGGCTATATTTGAGCCCTGTGCCAGAATGGCGCCGCAACTCCCCGATCCAGGTCCCATGACTTCGCCGCGCAAGCTGCACATCAAATCCTATGGCTGCCAGATGAACGTCTACGATGCGCAACGCATGGTGGACACGCTGGCGCCCGAGGGCTTTGTCGAAACGGCGAACGCAGAAGACGCCGACCTCGTCATCCTCAACACCTGCCACATCCGCGAGAAGGCATCCGAGAAGGTCTATTCCGAACTCGGGCGGCTGCGCGCGATGAAGGACGAGGCCGCCCGCAACGGCCGGGAGCTCAACATTGCGGTCGCCGGCTGTGTCGCGCAGGCCGAGGGTGAGGAGATCGTCCGCCGCGCGCCCGTGGTCGACATCGTGGTCGGACCGCAGAGCTATCATCACCTTCCGCAACTGCTTGATCGCGCCAAACGCGACGGTCGCGCGCTGGAGACGGAATTTCCGGTCGAAGACAAGTTCGGCTTCCTGCCTCAGCCCAAGCCGGACGCGATCCGCGCGCGCGGCATTTCGGCTTTCGTCACCGTGCAGGAAGGTTGCGACAAGTTCTGCACCTTCTGCGTGGTCCCCTATACGCGCGGCGCCGAGGTTTCGCGGCCGGTCGCAAAAATCGTCGACGACGTGGAGCGGCTCGCCGACAACGGCGTGCGCGAGATCACGCTGATCGGACAGAACGTCAACGCCTATCACGGCGAAGGGCCGAACGGGCGAAGCTGGCCTCTCGGCAAGCTGCTCGATCGGCTGGCCGAAGTTCCCGGCGTGTTGCGCCTGCGTTATTCGACCAGCCATCCGCTAGACGTCGAGGAGTCGCTGATCGAGGCGCATCGCGACAACCCCGCGCTGATGCCGTTCGTGCATCTGCCGGTGCAGTCCGGCTCCGACCGGATTCTGGCCGCCATGAACCGCAGGCATACCGCCGCCGAATATCTTGACGTCATCGAGCGTTTCCGGCGCGTGCGTCAAGACATTGCATTTTCATCGGATTTTATCGTCGGCTTTCCCGGGGAAAGCGAACAGGACTTCGCCGCCACCCTCGCACTTGTCACGCAAATCGGTTACGCTGCAGCCTATTCGTTCAAATATTCACCGCGGCCAGGAACGCCGGCGGCGGAGATGCAGGAGACGGTGTCACAGGCCGAAATGGACGAGCGATTGGAGCGCCTCCAGCACTTGATCGACAGCCAGCAATCGGCCTTCAATCTGGCTGCCATCGGCACGACCGTCGATGTGTTGTTCGAGCGACCCGCGCGCAAGGAAGGCCAGATCGTCGGCCGCACGGCCTATCTGCAGCCCGCCCATGTGATGGCCTCGCCCGACATCATCGGCAAGATCCTTCCCGTACATGTCGAGAGCCTGGAGCGCTACAGCCTGCTCGGCCATCTCGCCGGGCCGGCATTTGCGGCGCAGCCCGCCGAATCCCGCATGACCACCGGAGCCTGAGCCCTTGGCAAAAAGCGCATCGGATTCGCCCTCGCTCGTTCCCAGCCGCAAAATCGACCGCGACATGCAAGTTCCGCCGGAGACCCAGGTCGTCATCGACTTCGACGAGAACCGCGCCGTTTCCGCCCTCGTCGGTCCTTACGGCCAGAATCTCGCGCTGATCGAGCGACGGCTCGGCGTGGTCGTCGACTCCCGCGGCAACCACATCACCATCGCAGGCAGCCGCGACGGCTGCGATGCCGCGCGCCGCGTGCTCGAGACATTGTATGGCCAGGCCAATCAGGGACACGATCTCTCGCAGGGCGACGTCGAGGGCGCGATCCGCGCGGTGATCGCACAGGGCTCGCTGTTCGAATACGACGCCAAGACTGCGAAGTCGCAATTCGAGACCATCAACCTGCGCAAACGCCCGGTACGCGCGCGCACCGCCGCACAGGATTCCTACATCCGCGCGCTCAAGCGCCACGAGCTGGTGTTCGGCGTGGGGCCGGCCGGCACCGGCAAGACCTGGCTCGCCGTCGCCTATGCCGCTCAACTGTTCGAGCGCAAGGAAGTCGATCGCATCATCCTGACGCGGCCGGCCGTGGAGGCGGGCGAGCGGCTCGGCTTCCTGCCGGGCGATTTGCGCGAGAAGGTCGATCCCTATCTGCGCCCGATCTACGATGCGCTCTACGACCTGATGGATGCGCGCATCGTCGAGCGCGCCCTGCAGGGCGGCGAGATCGAGATCGCACCGCTCGCCTTCATGCGCGGACGCACGCTGACCAATGCCGTGATCATCCTCGACGAGGCGCAGAACACCACATCGATGCAGATGAAGATGTTCCTGACCCGCCTCGGCGAAAACAGCCGCATGATCGTCACCGGCGATCCTTCGCAGATCGATTTGCCGAACGGGCAGGCCTCCGGCCTTGCGGAAGCCTGCCGGTTGCTCGACGGAGTCGAAGGCATCTCGCAGGTGAAGTTCACGGCCGAGGACGTCATCCGGCACGAGCTGGTGGCGCGGATCGTTGCGGCCTATGAGGGATTGCCGGCACGGCCTGCAACCGGCAAGCCTTGACCAGACAAACTGTCGCCGGAAAGCTGAGGCAATCGGCTTCCGGCCGCCTCCCACATTCGAGCGCGATGGCACGTTCCGCCCTTCCCCAGACCGAAGTTCTCGTCACCGCCGAATGCTGGCAGGCCGAGCCGGAGGCCGAAGCCGTGATCCATCGCGCCATCGAGGCCGCAGCCGAGATCGCCGACGCCGATACCGATGATGCCGAGCTTGCGGTCATGCTGACCGACGATACCGGCATCCGCACGCTGAACGGCAACTGGCGCGGCATCGACAAGCCGACCAACGTGCTGTCGTTCCCGGCGCTGCAGCCGGTCGGCGACGTCTCCGACGACATGCCGCGCATGCTCGGCGATATCGCGATCGCCTACGAGACGACGCGGCGGGAAGCCGACGAGGAGGACAAGCCGTTCGACCATCATTTGAGTCACCTCGCAGTGCATGGCTTCCTGCATCTGGTCGGCTACGATCACGAGAAGGACGACGACGCCGAGGCGATGGAGGCGCTGGAACGCGAGATCCTCGCCCGGCTCGGCATTCCCGATCCCTATGCGGGAAGCGGGAGCGGATGAACTGAAATGCCGGACGCCGAACCCAGCACAGAGAAGAACAAGGAGGGCCAGCGCAACCCCGGCAACCTGCCGGCCGTGGTGCAGGAGGGCGAGGTGTTGCGCCCGGCCCCGGAGAGCTGGCTCTCGCGCGCGATCCGGACATTGTTCGGCTGGAAGGCCGGCTCGGTGCGGGAAGATCTCAGGGTGGTGCTCGACGCCACCACGCCGGGGGACGTCGGCTTTTCCGTCATCGAGCGCACCATGCTGCGCAACATACTGTCGCTGCACGAGCGGCGGATCGACGACGTGATGGTGCATCGCGCCGACATCGTCGCGGTCAAGCGCGACATCCCGCTCGGTGAACTGCTGAGCCTGTTCGAGAGCGCGTCGCATTCGCGGCTCGTGGTCTATAACGAGACGCTGGACGATCCCGAAGGCATGGTGCACATCCGCGACCTGCTCGCCTTCATGACCGCAAGAGCCCGTGTCGGCGAGCCCCCCAAGACACGGCGCAAGAAGCCGTTCCCGGCAGGGCTCGATCTGCGCGCGGTCGATCTGGCGATGCCGCTGGCGGAAGCCAACATCACGCGAAAACTGCTCTATGTGCCGCCGTCGATGCGGGCGATCGACCTGCTCGCGCAGATGCAGGCCTCGCGCATCCATCTCGCGCTGGTGGTCGACGAGTATGGCGGGACCGACGGCCTGGTATCGATCGAGGACATCGTCGAGCAGATCGTGGGCGAAATCGACGACGAGCACGACAGCGACGAACCGCCGGCAATCGTGCGTCAGGCCGACAATTCCTTCATTGCGGATGCGCGCGCGAGCCTCGACGACGTCCGCAAGGTGATCGGCGAGGAGTTCGTCACCGGCGAGGCAGGCGAGGAAGTCGAGACGCTGGGCGGCTATCTCGTTTCCCATGTCGGCCGATTGCCGGTGCGCGGCGAGCTGATCTCCGGCCCCGGCAATTTCGAGGTCGAGGTGCTCGATGCCGATCCGCGCCGCGTCAAGCGGCTGCGGATCGCTCAGCGCAAGGAGCGCGCAGTGCCGCGCACTCCCCCGCGCGAACGAAGCCGGCGCGACTTGGCCTCCGACCAGGCCCAGCCTTCCGACAACGAGACGCCGCCAACCTCCGGCGACGGAGCCGCGTCGCCGTGAAGATCAGCGACAAGCTCCGCGCCGCCGCTCTCTCGATCATCCTTGCCTGGGGATGGAGACGCGCCGGTATCGCATTCGCAGCCGGCGTCCTGTCGGCGCTCGCCATGGCGCCGTTCAATGCGTGGCCGATTTTGTTCGTCACATTTCCCGTCCTGGTCTGGCTGATCGACGGAGCGGCTGCAGGCAAACGGAACGGCGTCCCGGCGGCGGCCTGGTCCGGCTTCTGTTTTGGGTTCGGCTATTTTGTGCCGGGCCTGTACTGGATCGGCTACGCTTTCTTCGTCGACGCGCCGACCTTCGCGTGGCTGTCGCCCCTGGCGGTGCTGGGGCTGCCTGCCTATCTCGCGCTCTACCCTGCCCTCGGCTTTGCACTGGCGCGGCTGCTGTGGACGCGGGATTCCTCGCGGATCCTCGCGCTCGCCGTTGCGTTGACGGTAAGCGAATGGCTGCGCGGCCACCTGCTGACGGGCTTTCCCTGGAACACCTATGGCTATGCGCTGTCCGAGCCGCTGGCGCTGGCCCAGCTTGCCTCCGTGGTGGGGCTGTGGGGCATGACGTTCCTGGCCGTTGCGATCTTCGCCAGCCCCGCGGTGCTGATCGACGGCAGGTCGCGCGGGCGCAGGCCATGGATCGCGCCGACCGCGGCGCTCGCAACTCTCCTGGCGATGGGAGTCTTCGGCGCGGTCCGGCTTTCGCTGCAGCCGACCGAGATGGTGCCGCACGTCAGGCTGCGCATCATGCAGCCGAACCTGCAGCAGGACGTCAAATTCAATTACTCTGCCAAGCAGGATGTGATGCAGAAGTACCTGGCCCTGTCGGATCGCGCCTCGGGGCCGCAGTCGACCGGCGTGCGCGACGCCAGCATCCTGATCTGGCCCGAATCAGCATTTCCCTTCTTCCTGACGCGCGAGGCGGACGCGATGGCGCAGATCGCCGACCTCCTGCCCAAGGGCACGGTGCTGATCACCGGCGCAGTGCGCGTACCCGCCGATGCCGCAGCAGGCAGGCCGGTCACACGGGCGTATAATTCAATCTATGTTATCGATCACGACGGCAGCGTGCTGTCGGTTTATGACAAAACGCACCTGGTCCCGTTCGGCGAATACCTGCCATTCCAAAACTGGATGGAAAGGCTCGGCTTCAGCCAACTCACCAAAGTTCAAGGCGGCTACATTGCCGGCGAGCGCCGTCGGCCACTCGACATTCCGAACGCGCCGCGCGCGCTGCCGCTGATTTGTTATGAAGCGATTTTCCCCGGAAAATTAGCTGATAACGGCGATCGCGCCGGCTGGATCGTTAACCTGACAAACGACGGCTGGTTCGGAATTTCGACCGGCCCATATCAGCATCTGCAGCAAGCGCGACTCCGCGCGATCGAGGAAGGACTGCCGGTCGTGCGGGCCGCCAATACCGGGGTGTCCGCAGTGATCGATCCGGTGGGACGAATGATCGCACGGCTAGACCTCGGCATTGAAGGT
>WBZL01005418.1_pt1 | contig 10577 bp, 7 predicted proteins | sample 5204291 | NCBI WGS metagenome assembly WBZL01 (sample SAMN12344345, study PRJNA552823) | activated sludge metagenome | biome: Activated sludge suspended growth; feature: Nitrification reactor; material: Wastewater; isolation source: activated sludge from nitrification reactor of wastewater treatment... | reverse complement strand
GAGGCGACGACGCCGGCGGGCGGCCGCGACCCCGTCGGGGTTGAGCACGGCGCTCACCACGACACCGAGGCCGGCGATCAGCGGCTGGTAGCGGCCCAGCTCGAACCAGCGCTCGAGGGCGGTGAAACCGGGTGGCACTTCGTCGGCTCTCGGGACCACCAGGACTCGTTGCACGTCGTTCATGCCCTGCAACATCGCCAGGATCCGGTCCACTCGCGAGCGGTCCAGCTCGGCGAACGGGTCATCCAGCAGCAGGATGGGATGCACGCGCAACTCGGCACACAGCGTCTCCCATTCGAGCAGACGGAGCGCGAGGGCGATCGTCCGTTGCTGGCCTGCGCTCGCAAAGCCGCGCACGGAACGTCCACCGTGCGTCAGGCGCAGGTCGTCCCGGTGCGGGCCGACCTGGGTGCTGCCCCGGCGGACGTCGTCCTCGCGCCCGCGCGCGAGCGCCTCGCGCAGGAAGCCGGTGAGGTCGTCCGGGGAGGCCTCGATGGCATCGCCATGGCCGGTGTGGTGCCGCATCGTCTGGGGCACCTCCTCGCCGATCGCTGCACAGTACCGCGCGAAGGGCAGGCTCCACGTGGCGACCCAGGCGCGGCGTGCGGACCATAGGATGGCGCCCGCGGCGGCGAGTGGGCCATCCCAGGCGGCGACCTCGGCGACGCGCCCGACCGCATCCCCGCCGCGCAGCACCGCGTTCCGCTGCGCGAGTGCGGCGCGGTACCGCTGCAACGCCGTGAGGTATTGCGGCGACGTGGCGGCGAGGAGTGCGTCGAGGTATTGGCGACGATCCCGCGGGGGGCCGTGCACCAGGTCCGCGTCGCGGGGCGACACCACCACCGAGGGGATCGCCGCGTAGGCGTCGACCAGCCGGGTTACGACGGTGCCGTCGCACGTGACCTTCTTGCGGCCGCTGGCCCGTTCGGCGCCGATGCCTAACGTGTGGCAGCGCGCCCCGTCCGCGTCGAGGGCCAGGTGGAAGGCGGGAGCGCCGAAGTGGACCGCGTCCCGGTCGGCCGCCCCGCGCATCGCGCGGAGGGCATGTCCGTAGTGGATCGCCTCCAGCACGTTGGTCTTCCCGTGCCCGTTGGCCCCGACCAGGACGGCCCCATCCGCCGGCCACGGCAGATCCGCCGCCGCGAGGTTGCGGAAGTCCCGGATGCGCAGGTGGCGCAGCCGGACCGCGACGGCGGCCGTCACGGCGGCCCCCCGAGCGTCACCGCCTAACGACCCGTGAAGGCCGCGGGGCGCTTCTCGAGGAAGGCGGTCGTCCCCTCGCGCATGTCCTCGGTGCCGGAGAGGATGGCGAAGTGGTTGGCCTCGAGGTTCATCCCGTCGTCGATCGGCGCGTCGTAGCCGTATTCCACCGCCTCGATGCACATCGCGACCGCGAGGGGGCCATTGGCCATGATCTGGCGCAAGAGGCCATCGGCGGTCGCGAGCAGCTCGCCGCCGGGCACTACCCGATTCACCAGGCCGATGCGCAGCGCCTCGGTCGCATCGATCATCTCCCCCGTCAGGAGCAATTGCAGCGCGCGCCCCTTGCCCACGAGGCGCGGCAGTCGCTGCGTGCCGCCGTACCCGGGACAGATGCCGAGCTTCACTTCCGGCTGCCCGAACTTCGCGAACTCGGACGCGATGCGGAAATGGCACGCCATCGCCAGCTCGCAGCCGCCGCCGAGGGCGAAGCCGTTGACCGCAGCAATGACCGGCTTCCGTGAACGCTCGAACATCGAGAAGATCCGCTGCCCCCGCAGCGCGCGCGCCTTCGCACCGACCGGGGTCTGCGTCGAGAGCTCGGAGATGTCGGCCCCCGCGATGAAGGCCTTTCCGGCTCCCGTGACGATGAGCCCGCCGATGTCGTCCCGGGTCGACACCTCGACGATCGCCTGCTCGAGTTCGCCGATGGTGGCGGCGTTGAGCGCGTTGAGCTTGTCTGGACGGTTGACCGTCAGGGTGGCGACACGGTCCGCGACGGTGAACGTACAGTTGGTATACATAAGAGGCGTGTGGCAGGGGGACGGGGAATCTATCTTGCGACCTGCGCCCCGCGCCTGCGACCTGCGACCCCCGCCTGCGACCCGTGCCGAACCCCATCGAAGCTGTCCGCTGGAATGACGCGACCGACGCCGTCCGCATCATCGACCAGCGGCATCTGCCGGCACGGTACGAAGAGCGGGAGCTGCGGACACTGGACGAAGTCGTGGAGGCGATCCAGACCCTGAGCGTGCGCGGAGCGCCAGCGATCGGGATCTGCGGCGCCATCGGACTCGCCGTCGTGACGCAACGCCAGGTGCCGGACGGCCCCGACTTCGCCGCGCGCTTTCACCAGGTCGCCCGCACGATCCGAGAGGCACGGCCAACAGCCGTCAACCTGGCCTGGGCCGTTGATCGGCTCCTCGCCCGCGTCGCCGGCATCGCCGATCGGTCGTCGCTGCTCGCGGCGCTGCGCGACGAGGCCACGCGCATCCTGGACGAAGACCGCACCATGTGCCGCGCCATTGGCGACCACGGGGCCACCCTGGTGGGCGATGGCGTCAGGGTCCTCACCCACTGCAACGCCGGGGCACTTGCCACCGGGGGGATGGGGACCGCACTCGCCCCGGTGTATGTCGCGCATGCGGCCGGGCGTCAGGTGGCCGTCTTCGCGGACGAGACCCGTCCGCTCCTGCAGGGCAGTCGCCTCACGGCATGGGAGCTGAGCCGTGCCGGGATCCCGGTCACGGTGATTGCCGACAACATGGCGGCCAGCGTCATGCGCAGTGGCCAGGTGGACCTCTGCATCGTCGGCGCGGACCGCATCGCGGCCAACGGCGACGTGGCGAACAAGATCGGCACCTACGGGGTCGCGGTCCTCGCGCGGCATCACGGGATTCCCTTCTATGTTGCGGCACCCACCTCGACGATCGATCCCGCGACGGCCACGGGGGCCGACATCGTCATCGAGCAGCGCGCGCCTGACGAAGTGGCCATGCCTTTTGGGGTGCGGACCGCGCCGGAGTCTGCGGCGATCCACAATCCGGCCTTCGATGTGACCCCCGCGGAGTTCGTCACGGCGATCATCACCGATCGCGGCATCTTCCGCGGACCGTACCGCTTCTAGGAGCCGCCTTGCGGCCCGGGCGGGCGGGGCGCCGATTTCCCCCGTCTCTTCGCCGGCCATCATGCGACACGTCCTCGCGATCGACCAGGGAACCACCGGAACCACCTGTCTCGTCGTGCGCTCGGACGGCCACGTCGTGGGTCGCGCCTACCGGGAGATCACGCAGTACTATCCGCAGCCCGGGTGGGTCGAACATGATCCCCTGGAGATCTTCGAACGCACGCGCGAGGCGGCGCGGGAGGCGATCGCCGCCGCCGGGGTCGTCCCCGACGCCCTCGGGATCACCAACCAGCGCGAAACAGCCGTCGTGTGGGACCGGGCGTCAGGACGCCCCGTGCATCGCGCCATCGTCTGGCAGGACCGGCGGACCGCCCCGCGGTGCGCGGAGCTCGCCCCGCGCGCGGCGGAGATCATGCGGGCCACCGGGCTCGTCGTCGACGCGTACTTCACCGCCAGCAAGCTCGAGTGGATTCTGCGCGAGACGCCGCAGCTGGCCGTGCGCGCCGCCTCGGGAGACCTCGCCGCCGGCACTATCGACACGTGGCTCATCTGGTGCCTGACAAACGGCGCCGTACACGCCACCGACCCGACCAACGCATCGCGGACGATGCTGTACGACATCGACGCCCACGCGTGGAGCGCGTCGCTATGCACCACCTTCGGGATCCCGCGCGCCATGCTCCCGGAGGTCCGCCCGTCCTCCGGCGACTTCGGCGTCACGCACCCGTCGCACCTGGGGACCGCCATCCCCATTCGCGGCGCCGTCGGCGACCAGCAATCGGCCCTCTACGGTCAGGGGTGCTGGGCGGCCGGGGAAGGGAAGAACACCTATGGCACCGGGGCGTTCCTGCTCTTCAACGCCGGCCCGGTCCGTCCCGCATCGGGGGGTGGGCTGCTCACCACGATCGCGTGTGACGCCATGGGGCAGCCGTGTTATGCCGTCGAGGCCGCGATCTTCATCGCCGGTGCTGCCATCCAGTGGCTCAGGGACGGGCTCGGCATCATCAACGCAGCGGCGGAGACGGAGGCCCTCGCGGCGAGCATCCCGTCCACCGACGGGGTGGCATTCGTTCCCGCGCTGGTCGGGCTTGCGGCGCCCTGGTGGGAACCCGAGGCGCGCGGGACCATCGTCGGCATCACGCGCGGCACCACGCGGGCGCACCTGGCCCGCGCGGCCCTCGAGGCCATGGCCTGGTCGACCGCCGACGTCGTCGACGCCGTCCGGACGCATGCGGGGGTGCAGGTCGACCGACTCCGGGTGGACGGGGGAGCGGCCGCCAACGGGTGGCTCATGCAGTTCCAGTCCGATGTGCTCGGCATTCCCGTGGAACGCCCGGCGATGCTGGAGACAACGGCGTTAGGCGCCGCCGGGCTCGCCGGCATCGCGTCAGGGGTCTGGCGAACCCCGGACGACTTCCGGTCGGCGACCGCGGTGACCCGCTTCACTCCGGCCGGCGATCCGGCCGCGATCGGGCGCGAGCGGGAGGCCTGGCACCGGGCCGTCCGGGCGGCGTTAGGGTGGGCCCGGGACCCCGGCATGGCGGCGGGGTAGTGGCGGCGTCCGTCGCGACGTGCCATCATTGGCGCATGTCCGACCTCCCCGAGCCACGCGCCGAACGCAAGAACGTCCTTCTCCGCATGCTCATCAACGAGATGCTGGATCAGGTGCGGGAGGTGCAGCGTCACGCCGCCGGTCCGTGGGATCCCTCCGAGCGCGCGCGCGCCGAGGAGACCCTCGAGCGGGTCATGGTCCAGGTGCGGGCCGAGGCACTGCGGCGCTCCGCCGACTGACGGCGACGTTCCACCAATGAGCGCTGGCACCCTCGCGACCTGGATCGCGATGGCCTTCGCATGTGCCGCGGCCTGGGGCGGGTGGCGTGGGACCCCCGAGTTCGCGCGGCGCGCCCTGGCGATGTGTGGCCTCTTTGCCGGGGTCGCGACCATCTGGCTCGCCAGGTCGCTCTGGGCCGGAGACCTCGCCGTGGGGTACGTCGTGCGGCATACGATCCTCGCGGACGTGCCGCTGGCCCGGGTCGTCGCCCTGCTGGCTGAGCCATCGGGGGCCGCCCTGTTCGCGGCAGCCGGGCTGTCCCTTGCGGCGACGATCGTGCGCGGAGAGGTCGCCGGCGTGATCGGGGCGCTCGCCGCGATCATGCTCGCCGCGCCCGTGAGCGGCGCGCCACTCGCCTTGTTGCCCTTCCTGCCAGCGGATGGCGCGTCGACGACCCCGTTTTTCGCCCACCCGCTCGCGCTGGCGGGTGGGGTCGCGATGCTGCTGCATGTGGTCGCGGCCTGCCTCGCGCTGGCGCATGCGGTCGCCCCGCGAGGGAACCCGTCGGCGGTGACCCCGTGGCTCCTCGCGGCCGTGGCCGGCGCAAGCGCGCATGCGCTCGCGTGGATGGCCGCGTCCGTAGCGTCAGGGGCCAACGACGAACTGCAGGTCCTGCTCGCCCGCGACGGCGGGTGGCTCACCTCCGTTCTCGTCACGGCGCTCGCCCTGCGGATCACGGTGCATGGCGGGGCGTCGCGTGCCGCCGCCGCACTCGCTGCGCTGGCGGCGGTCCTCGCCGCCCTCGCCACGCTCCTCACCCCCGAGGCGATCCCCCGCCTGGCCTGGCCGGCGTCCGTGGTGCTGGTGATGGCCATGGCGGTCCTCACACGCGCGGTCTGGCTCGGGTTTCCGTTCGCCCCCACGTCGTGGCGGGGCCGCATCGCCCGGATCGGCGTCGTCTTCGTGCTCGCCTGCACCGCGCTCCTGGTGCTGGTCCCGGCGACTCCGGGGGCACCCGCCGTGCGCTTCGCCCGCTCGCTCGGGATGGTGACGGTGTTCAGCTGGTCCCTCCTGCCACGGCAACGCGCGGTGGTCGCGGCCGTTGCGGTCGCGCTCGCCGGCGGGCTCCTGCTCCCGTGGGGACGGGGGACGCCCTTTGTCCCGTTCCTCGTCGGCGGGATGTCGGCTGTCGTGGGGACCGTCCTCGCCCTGCGCGATGGCCGCACGTTGCGCGCGATGCTCACCAGCGCGCTGGCCGCTGGCTCCCTCGCTGCCGGTCTCGGCAGCGTCGGCACCCGGCGCGTCGTTGAGCTGGCACCGGGTGGGGTGCACGCGGCTGGGGGAGGGACCATCGCGCACCAGGGGGTATCGACCTGGGCGGAGGGGAACACCACCGTGCTGGCGGTGGCGCTCGAGCGCACCCCCGGCGCGATCTTCCGCCGCGCCGAACAGCGCGAGTTCGCCGACGCACGCGGGGCGATTCTTTCCCCCGTGTGGCGGCTTCCGGCGACCTTCGTGACGCCGACCCGTCACGACGCGGTCTGGCTTGACGACGTGCACGGTGCCGATGTGGCCCGCGTGCAGGTCGCGTCGGTGCCGGGGCAGTGGCTCTGGGTCGTCGCCCTCCTCGCCGTCGCCCTCGCCTGGGCTGCAGGACCTAGCGCTCCAGTGCCTCCAGCCGGCGGCGGGCCAGCGCGAGCGGAATAAAGGTCGCCAGCAGGCAGAGCAGGGCCGTGCCCCCGAAGCCGAGGAGCAGCCCCATGCGTTCCGGCTCCTCGCCCGCCGTCCGCGCGTAGAGCCACGCGTACACCGGTCGTGCCTCGATCGCGATCACCGCGCCGATCAGGCAGACCGACGACATCATGAACATCAGGCCGCCGAACGAGGTCGGGATCTGGGCCGCGTTCTCCGTCTCGAAGCGCGGATACAGCGTGCCGAACCCCACCGCGAGTGCGGCAATCGCAAACGTCATCAGCGTGATCGTGCCCACTGAGACGACGAACATGAACGTGCTCACCTGCAGCAACGTGTTGGTCACGCCGACGATCGCCAGCGCCAGCAGCAGGAGCGGCATCGTCCCGACCCAGTACTTGGACCACAGCAGGTCGTGCATCCCCATCGGGCTGGACCGCACCAGCCACCAGGAGCGCCCCTCGAGGCTCACGCCGGGAAAGAGGAACCGGGCCGCGATCGACGCCAGCACGAACCCCGCGAGCGCCAGGTTCAGGAACGGGATCAGGTTCACGATGAAGAAGGTGATCCCGTCCCCCGTCAGCGGCAGGAACTTGATGTTCACCACGTAGACCACGAGCAGCACGCCCAGCAGGATGAGCTGCGACCACTGCGTCGTGTCACGGAAGAAGACACGCACCTCCTTGGCCACCAGCTCGCGACGGCGCACACCAAAGGGCCAGAGCTGCGCGAAGCGCGACGGACCCGACGCGGTCGGGCGCGTCCCCAGCGTGGCTCCCTCCTGCGCCTTGCTGAACCCCACCGCGTACAACCGGCGGTGCAGGAGGGCGCCGAGGACCACGAGGGCGGCGGCCGTCGACCAGAGCAGGTACAACGCGAGGGGATCCACGTCGTACGTCAGCCACCCCATCACCGCGCGCTGCAACCACTCGCTAGGCAGCATCGGCGAGGTCGGCCCCCGCAGGATGGCAATGAACTCCACCAGGGAACGGAACCCTTCGGGTCGCGCCAGCTTCTCGGGCCGGAGCAGCCGGAAGAGCACCACCACGCCCGCCCCTGCGAGCACCGTGATCACACTCAGGATGTCCCGCGTGCGCCGCGCCGGGAACACGTTGACCAGGAGCAGCGTCACGGCGGTGCCGATCGCGGATGGAATCACGAGGAACGGCACGAGCCCGCCGAGAACCACCGCGACGTACCCGATCCCGCCGTCGTACACCAGGCCATAGGCCGCGAAGATCGGCACGGAGAGCAGCAGCACCATCCAGCTGGAGTGCACCGTGGTCTCGAGCAACTTGGCCCCGTAGAGCCGCAGCCAGTCTACCGGGGCGCTCACCAGCATGTCGAGATCCCGGGCGAGGAAGAAGCTCGAGAGCGCCGTGATGACGTTCGAGAGCAGCAGGATCGAGGAGAACGCGAGCAGCAGGATCCCGAGGAGCTTCCCCGCGAGCAGTGGGCCGATCTCGGGGACACCCTTGAAGTAGCCGAGGACGCGGTACGTCGCGCCGAAAGCAAAGCTCCAGAAGAGGAGCCCAACCACGGTGAGCAGCGCGTACCGCGCCACGCGCCCCTTCTCACCTTGCGCGGCGCGGGCGCGGGCGGTCATCCATTTCGGGGAGAGCAGGTGCCACAACCCCACCTCGCGGGCGCCGCCGCGTGGTGGCACGATCAACCCGCCGGAAGGGGTGTAACCCGGGCCCCGCGAGCCCTGCGCGTCGTGTGCCCCCGAGAGCATGCGATGACGCGCCACGAGACCGGGATCAGGGCCCACGGGAAGTGAGGAGGCCATCTCAGCGCGCCCCCGGTGCCGCATCACGAAAAGGCTCAACCATCGAGCACCCCGACGAGTTCGCGTGCCACGTTGTCCCCGGTCAGGCGCAGGAAGATGTCTTCCAGCCCCTCGTCCCCGCGCTCGGCGTTGGCCTTGAGCTCCGCCATGGTCCCCGCGGCCCGGATCGTCCCGCGCTGGATGATCGCGATGCGGTCGCACATCCCCTCGGCCACTTCCAGGGTATGCGTCGACATCATGATCGTGTGCCCGCGCCGGGTGTATTCGCGAAAGAGGTCCTTGAGCGTCTTCGCCGCCTTGGGATCGAGCCCGACCATCGGCTCGTCCACCACGATCACCTCGGGGCGGTGCACGAACGCGCTGGAGATGATCAGCTTCTGCCGCATGCCGTGGCTGTACGACTCGACGAGCTCGTCCCGCCACTCGGTCAGGTCGAATGCCTCCAGCAGTTCGGTGCATCGACGCTCGACCGCCGGGCCTTCCTGTGTGTACAGTCCGGCCACGAAGCGCAGGAACTCGATCCCGGTGAGCTTCTCGTAGATGAACGGCCGGTCCGGAATGAAGCCAAGCCGCGACTTGGCGCCGACGGGATCGGCCGCGATATCGATCCCGGCGACCCTGATGGTGCCTGCAGTCGGACGGAGGATACCGGCGACCATCCGCATGGTCGTGGTCTTTCCCGCCCCGTTCGGGCCGAGGAAGCCGAACAGCTCCCCCTTCGGCACGACGAGGTCGAGGCGATCGACGGCGGTGAAGGTGCCGTACCGTTTCGTGAGCTGGGAGATCTCGATCATGGGGTGGTGCGGTCGAGGATGATGGCGGGGGACCGATCGAGCAGGCGTTCGAGCTCGGGGAGCAGCGCCGTGCTGCCAGGCATCAGGTGCACATGGGAGGCATCGGCCGGGAGCGTGCCGCGCTGCACATCCACCGGGACCCACGCGCCCCGGAGCCACCCCTCGGCCCAGGCCTGCGGCACCGCGCCCTGTGCATGCACGCGCACACCGAGGACGACGCGGGCGGGAATCCCGCTGGCGCGCGCCATCGCCACCCAGGCATTGACGCGATGCGCCCCCTGTCCGGCCCGGGAGCGCAGCGCGGCGGCCGCACTCGGCGGCGTCGGGGTCGGGTCCAGCTGGATGGAATCGGCGACCCAACGCGCCAGCAGCCGCGACACGGTCACCGGATCCGGCTCGCGACCCCGCAGGCGACGCGCCGTGGTCGCCACGACCGGCGACTCCGTTTCGATGAAGGGCTCGACCTGCAATTCGCGCACGAAGCGCGTGCGGTGGTCGCGGTGCGGGGGCACCCAGTACCCGTTCGGCGTCTCCGGCAATGTCACCCGCGCGACCCGCACGGTGTCGCCGGCGACTTGCTGCCAGGTGTTGGTCAGCTGCAGTCGCTCACTGGTGAGGCCGGGAAGGCGCAGCACGACACCATCGAGCAACGGCGTGTCGGCCGCAGGCTCTGCGGTCACGACCTCGCTTCTGCTGGCGCCGCTGCGCCAGTTCTCGAAGGCGACCTCATACGCGGTGCGTCGCTCGCGGCCGCGCCACCCGCCATCCGACGCCACCAGCTGGCCCATCTCATCGACCCAGGCGTCGATGCCGTTGCCGCCCGCCTCCACGACATGCCAGGCATTGACCGTATCGGCATGCACCCCGCGCCACCGACCCGCCCCGGCGTCCAGGCCAGCCGAGTCGACCACGATCCAGGTGCTTTCTGCACGCACGCGGACCTCTACCCGTCGAACGGCAAGTCGCGACGGATCGAAGACATCCCACGTATGGCGATCGCCGCGCGATGGCGGTTCGCCGAGTGCCGTCACCATTGGCACGAGCGACGGGAGGAGGAGCGGCGGGCGAAAGGTCAGGCGCGTGGTATCGCTGGTGTTGCCTTCGCGACGGACCACCCGAAGCACGGAGTCGTCGATGACCGTTGCCGTCGCATGGCGTGTCCCCGACCGAACCGCGACGTCGCGAAGGACGAGCGCACGGGACGTACGCGCGATCACCTGCGTCACATGCCGACGGTCACTCGCCGTCGAATCGTCGGTGACGGCGTAGTCGGTGAATTGCAGGCCGTCAGGCACGGTGTCGGTGGTGAACGAGGAGAACCCCACGTGTCGTCCCGCGCGCTCCACGGCGTAATACCTCGCGACCGGAGACACCCGGATCGCGACCTCGGCCAGCCGCTCGACCTCCGTGCGCGACAACTCGCGC
>WBZL01005417.1_pt1 | contig 10577 bp, 7 predicted proteins | sample 5204291 | NCBI WGS metagenome assembly WBZL01 (sample SAMN12344345, study PRJNA552823) | activated sludge metagenome | biome: Activated sludge suspended growth; feature: Nitrification reactor; material: Wastewater; isolation source: activated sludge from nitrification reactor of wastewater treatment... | reverse complement strand
CACGTGTTCCCCGCGCTCGCTGTCGCCGACTCGCTGACGCGCATGGCGGACGTCGACGTCGTCTTCGTCGGTACCGAACGCGTTGGGCACCAGGCCGGACAGTTCGGCCGGGCTGCCGCGCAGGTCGAAGGCCGCCGAATCGAGCGCCACCACGCAGGCGATGGGGTCGGGTGCGACCCCCGCGGCCTCCAGCAGGGCCGGGTCGGTGACGACGATCGACACGAGATGGCCACCTGCGGAGTGGCCCATCAGCGCGATGCGCGACGTGTCGAGGCCGTGGGCCGCACCGTCGCGGATGATCCAGGCGATGGCGGCGGCCACGTCGTTGCCGTGATCGGGCCACATGACCTCGGCGCCCGGCTCGGACAGGCGGTAGTTCACCGCCACGAGGGCGACACCCATTTCGGCGGCGAACGCGGCCTTCAGCGGCGCGGTGTGTTGCTTGTCGCCGCGCCGCCAGCCACCGCCGTGCACCCACACCAGCACCGGCGCCGGCCCACACCCCGCGGGAAGGTAGATGTCGAGGCTGGTGAGGTTCGGGTCGACCCCGTCGATCGTCCGGTAGGCCACCTCCTCCGGCTCGCTCGGGGCGGCGCGGCACTCCTCGCCGGCCGCGGGCGCCGGATCGGTGACGCTGGGCAAGCTGGTCGGGCCCGATCCTGTGGCCGGAGCGGCGGTTCGCTCCGGCGAGGAACAGGCGGCGAGGAGCAGCGCGACGGTGAGCGCCGCGTAGCGGGTGGAGTGGCGCGGAACGACCATGCGTCGATGGTCGCGCCCGGTTGTGAGGAAAGCGTGTGCCGTGATGTGGCCTACACCGTGCGGCCGAGGAAGCTGAGGAACTCGGTCTGCAGATCGGCACCGGTGACGTCGATGCGCGGGCCGAACACGCCGGGGATGCGGATCATCGCGTCCATCGGCTTGAGGCCGCTGTACGCGCCGGCGACCGACTCGGCGTCGAGCTGTTCGTCGCCGCCCACCGCGCGGGCGAGATCCCACGTGTGCACGAGCACATCGGTGGCGACCAGGCGTCCGAGCAGCTGGCCCGCGGGCATCTTGCCCATCGGGCCGGGCAGCGCCATGTTGAGGTCGGCGGTGGGCAGGGTGCCCAGCAGCAGATCGCGGATCTCGTTCCAGGCGGTCACGATGTCGTCGTCCTCGGCGATCTCGCGCGGTTCGCTCCCCGCGAACGCCGCGCCGACGCCTGCCAGGTTGTTGGCCACGTGCAGCACCACGTCGCGCGCGGTCCAGCCCTCGCATGGTGAGGAATTACCCCACGAATCGGCAGGGGCAGCCTGCACCCTGCGGTCGAAGGCTTGCACGATGGAGGTCACGCGGTCGATCACTTCTTGGCTCATGGCTGCCGAACGTACACCACTAGCGTGGCGGCCCGAGGAGGGTGCATGGCCGGTTCGATGGCGATCGAGGTACGCAAGGTGGTGTCGGTGGTGGAGACCACCCGCCGTGAAATGGGGCGTGAGGTGAGCGGTCTGCGCCGCAAGGTGGCGACGGCCGTGGTGTTCACGAATCCGCTGGCCGGCCAATTCGTCGAGGATCTCACCGAGCTGGTCGCGCTGGGCGCCGACCTCGGCCAGGTGCTGGTGACCGAGGCGTTGGCCGCGCTCGGCTGCCCCGCCGACGAGGTGTCGGCCTACGGCAAGGCCGCGGTCGTGGGCACCTCCGGTGAGATCGAGCACGCCGCCGCGCTGATCCACCCGAAGTTCGGTGCGCCGATCCGCGCCGCGCTCGGGCGTGGCCCGGCGATCATCCCTTCCACCAAGCTGATGGGCGGGCCGGGCACGCGGATCGTGGCACCGCTCACCAACTGCAACGACATCTGGGTGTTCGACGAGATGGACGCGATCGCGATCTCCGTCGACGACGCGCCCCGGCCGGATGAGATCATGGCCGTGCTCGCGCTCGGTGTCGGCGGTCGTCCCCTGCACCGGATCGGGGCGCCGGCATGAGCTTCAAGGCGATCATCCTGCTGGCTCGCCGCGACGACCTCTCGCCGGACGAGTTCCGTTCGTGGTGGCTGAACGACCACGCCCCGCTGGCCGCGCAACTGCCCAACGTGCGCCGCATCGTCTTCAACGCGTGCGCCGACACCGACGACTACGACGGCATCTCCGAGCTGTGGTTCGACTCGCGGGCCGACTTCGAGGCCGCGTACGAGACCGAGCTGGGCAAGAGCGTCGCCGCCGACTCGATGGCCCACGTGCGCGCCCGCACCCGCTTGTTCGTGGAGGAGCACCCGGTCGTCTGACGGCCTCATCGCGCCGGCTGGTTGCCGGTGGGGCCAGTAGCGTGACGCCACCGGCCCGGGTGGCGGAACTGGCAGACGCGGGGGGCTTAAACCCCCCTGGAGGAGACTCCGTGTGGGTTCGAACCCCACCCCGGGCACATGCTCTGAGCAGGTATAACTCGAAACGAGGCCATCGGATGTCCCGTCCGAAAGGGCCCCATGTACACAGAATGTGCACAAACTGCTACGGTTACCCCATGGCAGGGGGGTCCGTCTACAAGCGGAGCGGCACCTGGGCCTTCCGCGTCGACGCTGGCTTCCACCCCGAGACCGGCAAGCGACGCCAGGTCCTCCGCCAAGGCTTCGCCACGAAGAAGGAGGCGCAGCTCGCGCTCGCCGATCTGATCCAAGCCGCCGAGAAGAACGCCGTGGTCGCCAAGTCGACGATGCGCCTCGGCGAATACCTCGAGGAGTGGCTCGGCAACCAGCGCAGCCGTCTGCGCGAGACGACGCTGCGCAGCTACGAGATCGCAGTGCAGCGCATCAAGAAGCGCCTCGGCCGCATCCAACTCCAGGCGCTCACGCCGATGCAGATCGAGAAGTTCTACAACGACCTGCTGGCCGACGAGTCGAACGGCGGGAGCGGGCTGGCCCCCAAGACCGTGAAGAACACGCACGTCGTCCTGCGCAAGGCGCTCGCCGACGCCGAGCGGTTGGGTCTCGTCCCCCGCAACGCCGCGTCTGCCGCTCGCGCCCCGACAGTGCGCCGGCCCGAGTTCGAGACCTGGTCGTCCGACGACCTGAAGGCCTTCTTCGAGTCGATCAAGGACAACCGCCTTCGCGCCGCGTTCGTCGTGCTGGCGACGACCGGGATGCGCCGCGGCGAGGTGCTCGGAATGCGCTGGCGCGACCTCGATCTCGACGCCGCCCAGTTGGCGATTGTGCAGACGCTCACCACCGTCAAGTGGGAACCGATCATCACGCAGACCAAGACACAGCGCAGCCGGCGAACCATCTACCTTGACACGTTCACCGTCGATGCACTGCGGGACCATCGGCGCCGACAGCGCGAGGAGCAGATCGCTGCCGGTCCGGCATGGGACAAGTCGAACGACTTGGTGTTCCGGGACGAACTCGGCCGGCTCGTGCATCCCGACTGGTTCTCGAGAGAGTTCAACCTTCTCGTCCAGATCGCCGGCCTGCCGCGCATCCGCCTGCACGACCTTCGCCACACCTACGCCACCCTGGCGTTGAAGACTGGCGTGCATCCGAAGATCGTCTCCGAGCGGCTCGGCCACGCGACGGTTGGCATCACGCTCGACCTGTACTCGCACGTCACGCCGGGGATCGCCCGCGACGCGGCGCAGGCCGTCGCGTCGACGATCTTCGAGTAGCGCAGCGGATCAGCGTGCGTTCGGCGCGTCGGCGCTGTCCAACAGCCGGTCGAGCACTGCCGACGGGATCACGATGCGTCGACGAAATCGCAGCGACGGAAGCGATCCGTTCCGGACGCACTCATACGCCGTCGACCGGGATATTCCGAGCCGCTGAGCCGCTTCCTCGACCGAAAGGGTTTGCGGCGCGGCGGGTCCCGACCGTGCGCCGCCTGCGGCTGTCGATGCGGATGGGTGTTGGGCGTCCCGGGTGAGATTCATTCCGCCACGGTGGCTGCGGGATGTCCCGGATTGCCTCCCGAGCTGGGACGATCACGACCTTCGAGAGAGTCAGTACCCATCAACGAGCTAGAGGTCCAGGTAGTCGACGTGGGGCGCGAACTCGGAGAGGTAGTCGAACTGTACGAGTCGGACGGGTTCGGAAAGCTTGGTCGCAAGGACTGAACGCACGCGTCGGCGGTGCTCGCGGGTCGGATTCACGATCAGTACGCGTTTGAGGTTCTTGTTCCCGGCCAGCGCGATGCGGAACAGCGCGTCCACGTGCAGGTCGGTCGGCGTGAACGAGAACCCGACGAAGGCGATGACGTGAGCCCGGCGCAGGGCGAGTTCCGCGTTCGCCCAGAGGTTCTCGAAAGCTGGCTTCTCACGGATCCGCTTGACGTTCTCCGGCGGGATGATCCCGTAGTCCTTCGAGCCGGTCTGCTTGTACGGCTTCTGGCGAAGCCTGATCTCGTCCGTTCCGTTGGCGGGAAGTGTGAACCAGTTCAGAGATCCGTGCAGCTTGAGGAGATTGATCGACTTGTTGATCTCGTTCGGGGTGGGCGTCGCATCCCAGTGCTCGTGACCCCGAACCCGGGCAGGGTTGGGGAAGCCATACCCGTATCGGGCGCTCCACTTCTCAGCACCGCACCGCCGCAGGGAGTCGTCGATGACGCAGTCGTAGTTGAAGCTGATGATGGTGTCCCTCGGTTCGAGCTTCGTGACGATCGCATCGTGGAAGCTGCACGGCGTACGAACTGCGAGGGACGTCTTCTTCGAAACGTCTGCAGACTCCTCCAGCACGGCGGAAAGCGCGTCGAGGAGCCTGCGCCTCATCGCCTCAAGTCGGTCCTTCGTGTACTTGGGATGCTGAGTGCGCGAGAGATCGGCCATGACTCGCATCGACTCGAGATGGGTGAAGTACCCCTCTAGCGTGAGGTCGAAGTTGGGTCCGTACAGCTCGAGTACGTCGTTCAGAACCCCGTTGATCTCAGCCTGGTGCTTCTGAGCACTGATTCTCTGCAACTGCGTGAAGAAGTCGGTGTTGAGGGGCGGAAGGCACTCCATTTTCTTCAGGTCGACGAACTCCGCGCCGCGAGTTGCTCCAGCTCCGAGCACGATGACGCGCTTTCCCGGCGACCATTGGGCCATGTGAACAACGTAGGGCAGCGAAGGGCGTATCCCGAGAGATCGTCGATCGGGCACTATCAGGCCGGGTCGGCGGCCAACCCCGCAACACCCCTTCCGTAGAGTGGCCGACGTGGATGACCTCGTCATCGTTAGGTCCGACCCGCCGGACGCGCAGTGGCTGGAAGATCGCGTTGTGAACCTCGTTCGCCTGCTCGCGGGTGTCGTGTCGCGCCTCCGGGAAGTGGAGACAGATGCAGGCCCTGGCGTTCGCGAGATCGTGGTGAGCGACGACCTCGCCAGCACGGTGCGCAAACTGCAGGGCGAGGTAGTCGGTGACGAGGCCTTGAGCGAGTTCGACACCAGTCGGCTGGGTGGGGTGGTCGTCGGGAAGACCATGTTCCGCAGCGAGGACTTCTCCGAGGCTGTTGTCGTCATGGACTCGGCCGTCTTCCGATCGGACGATGTGGTCTCGCAAGTCGGCCAGATCTTCCTGCTCGGCCATGAGCTTGCGCACGCGCTCATCGGCCAACTGCGGCGTGCCGACGGCAGTCCACCGATGTCGCCAAGCTTCCTGCCGTGGGAGACCGCTCGTTGGCTGACGCGGTACGCGCTGGAGGAGTACAAGGCGGACCGCATTGCGCAGGTTCTGCTCGGCGCGATAGGCACCGCGACGGTGGACGGCGTGGTCCGACCGCTGCGGTCGACCGACTTCAAAATCGGCGAACGCCAGTGGGTCCTCGCTGCCGGCGACTCTGTCGCGTCGATCGCAAGGGCGGTCCACTCGTACCGATGTCGTGAGATCGATCTCACGACCATGTGGAGCACGGTTGAGCCCATGGCGTCGGACCTGCTGATCACGCTCGCCCATGCTCAAGCGGAAGCCGATGAGGTCGACGACGGCGCCGACGGCCCAATCGTCACGGAAGTCATTAGCGCGGAGGCTCCTCCGCTGCACCGACTCTGGTATCAGTTCGCAGGTCTCGCCCGTGAGTGGCGAGTGCTTCAGCCCGTCGCCACCTTCCGCGAGCACGAGGCCGGCATCCTTGACCGGGGTCGGGACGCACTCCTCGAGTTCTGGGAAGACCTGGGGCTGACATTCCGACCTGAGGGGGAGTCGTTCTATCTGTCGGTCGCTGCGCCGCACCTTGCATGGCGGCCCGTCGATCGGTAGGTGCGAGTCAGCGGCGCGTATCAGTAGGTCGTTGTCCGGGCGGAATTGGCCTCCGGTTGTGCGCCTCGCGCGTATCGACCTTCACCCGACTGAGCCAGGCACGGGGAGGACAGGCGCCTGAATATCAGTAGTCGATCGACCTTCGTCGGTTCGGAGCGCAATGCGCGTGAGGTGGTCTGCTAGCCCGTCCAACCGAGCTTCATCCAGGCTGCCAGCGGCGCTAAGGCGCACGAGTTCGTCCACCAGCCACTCGGGTGGGGAGGTAAGGACGTCGTAGCGGAGGGTTGCCATGCGCCGGCCGCTGGGGCTGTCGGTCGCGTAGGTCGCCATTGCCGAGTCGACGGCTCGCTCCGCTCGGGCCGACCGGAGCTCCGTGCGGCACTCGGTGATCTCCTGAAGGACCGCTCGGCGCTCCTCGGCGTCGTTCGCCGCGTCGAGGAAGTGCTGGAGCCGCGCCAGCCGGTGCTCGATCCGGTGCACCGGATCCGATTGCAGTCGGGTTCGCTGGATCTCGGCGAGGGATCGTTCCTCGCGCTGTTCCGGCGGGACCGCCATCGCCCTGAGTTGACCGAGGACGTCCTGGACCTGCTGGGGCAGTGCCCGTGGCCAGTGGGCAAACGCCGGTTGAGAAGCCAGGACGAGGTTGACCTGCTCCAGTTCGATGAGGTGCGGCCAGTTGGCGATGATCCAGTCCCGCCGGGCGTCCTGCGCCTGCATCGCTGCCACCAGGTACTCGTGGAGCTCACCCGGGTCGAGTTGCGAGTGGGCGAGGCGATCGATCAGCGCTCGCTGGTCCGCCGGCGCGCCCGCCAGAAGCTGCTCGAGTTCCTCCCGCCGGTCGACGAGCTGCCTGGCGGTCAGCGGCGGCACGACCGGACCGGCGGCACCTGGGTCGTGATCCTCCATCCAGCAGCGGTCTTCCAGAACGGCGAGCATCTGGCGACGCCACTCGGCCGCTTCCTGCGTCGACTCCGGCTCACGTCCGAGGCCGGGGACGTCCTCGGAGAGCTGGTGACGAAGGCGGAACGTGGCCATGCGCTCGACTGCAGCGTCCCAGACCTGGGAGCCAACGGCGTCGACTGGGCGCCGCCCGAGCCAGCTGGTCAGCCAGTCGGGTGGCTGCGACCGCAGTGTGTGGGCTGCGCGCTCCTCGGCGAGCTGCACGGCCCGGGCGTACAGGGCGGCATCTCCGGGGAGCAGCCCGTGCGACGCCAGCGCCGCGGTCCAGGCGGCTTCCGCATCCTCCGCCTCCACCCGCAACCCGCCAAGCATGCGGCAAGCCTCTGCCGATACGGGGGCCTTGCTCGGATGGTCGATCACGACAAGTTCCGACCAGGACATGGTGCGCATTGCGGACCGGCCGGCAGCGTTCTCGAAATACACGGTGCAGGAGCCGTCCCGGTCCGAGAGGGAGAGCACGTGGCCGACGTTGTCCCGATCGATGGCACGAACGCGCCGGCCGACGGCAAGGACGTCCCGGGTCGCCGTCGCTCGCTCGAGTGTCGCGCGGAGTTCGGTCGGATCCTGCAGGTCGAGTGAGCGCTCCACCTCGCGAGCGACTCGTGCGCGCTGACGCAACTCGACGTACGGGATGTCGGCGGCGAGCTGGGCTGCCCGCCGGGCCATCGGGTCATCGGTCGAGACGAAGGTCTTGGCCGCACTCGTCTGAAGCTTGCTCAGTAGTTCGGCCTCGGCATCGCGGTCGACCTCTGTCGGAAGCGGGATGCCAGCTGCGTGGCGCTCCTCGACGGCCGCGGCTTGTTCGGCTGTCGCATAGAGGTGAGCACTCATCCGGGCACGGGACATCGCGACGTAGGCGCCTTCGCGGTACAGCCCGGCGGGGCCGACGACGATCACTCGGTCGCAGGTGATGCCCTGCGCCTTGTGGACCGTGAGCGCGTAGCCGTGATCGACCCATCCGTTGTCGAGGTAGTGGCGGTCGAGTCGGACGCGGGTGCCATCGGGACGTTGGATTGTCATGGAGTTGTGGGTGAGGTCGACCACGACGCCACGCATGCCGTTGTTCACCTCGAACGGTGTACCTGACTCCGTGGTCTGCCCCCGGTGGTTCTTGAGGAGCACGATCTCGTCGCCCACGACGAACGGGCGGTCGGCGAAGGCGATCTGGCTGCTGAGACCGATTTGACCAAGCTCCGCCAGTCGCTCCCGGGCCAGCTGGTTGAGCAGGCGCGACTCGGCACGGGTGCCGGCCAGCAGAAGCGTTTCGCCATCGCGCCGTGCAGCCACCCAGTCCGCAACGGCAATCGCATGTACATCCGCCGCCGTGTCGGCGACGATCACTCGGCCGTGGTCTCGGTAGGCGGCGAAGGCAGTCGGGACGTCCCCGTTGCGCAGGTGGTCGAGGGCGGCCTGCTCCCAGGGCTCCTGCTGCCGCCGGTTGACCCGGAGCTCTGCGGCTCGGTCGCCGAGAAGATCGATGGCCGCCCGGAACGTCCCGCCAGCTGCGACCTCGGGGAGCTGATGGTGGTCACCAACGAGGATGACTTTGGCCCGGGCAGCCGTTGCTTGATCGATCACTTGGGCGAGGTCGCGGGTGCCTGCCATGCCGGCTTCGTCGATGACGATCACGGTTCGACCGTCGACGGAGCGTTGTTCGACGAGGTGCCGAGCGATGGTCGTCGCGTCGATCCCGGCTCCGGCCTCGAGCTCTCGTGCGGCGCGCGCCGACGGAGCGAGACCGATGACGGCCCAGCCCGCCTTCTCGTAGGCGGTTCGAACGGCGCCGAGCGTGTGGGTCTTGCCCGTGCCGGCTCGACCGACCAGGAGAGCGACGCCGTCGCCCGCCGTCGACAACGCGATAGCGGCGTCCCGCTGGTCGTCGCCGAGGAATGCGAGCTCTGCGATCGCTTCGACCACCTCGCGATCCAGCGCACCAACATCGGCACCCATGCCGGCTCGAAGGTGGTCGAGGAGTTGCTCCTCGATCCGAAGGAGTGACCGGGCCGTATAGCGGCGCTCGCGATCATCGGGGAACGGCCCCGACGGGATGTCGATGCACGAGCTGGGCGATGGCGGCGAGGCCACTGCGACGACCAGCTCCGAGGCAAGGCATCGCTGCACGACGGCGTCGACCGCCGCTGACGACGCACCTGCGGGCATCGCCGACGCAACAGCCGAAGTGAGGTCGAAACGGGTGAACGTCGCGTCCGTCGCCGTCACCCGAGTGGCGAGCAACCACTCCAGCCACTCGTCGAACGTCACCGAGCGGGTCACGATCGAGAGCCGACCGGCAGCCCAGCTCGCCTCGCGAACCACCCATGTCTCATCAATCGGGACGTTCGTGGGAGCCGGCCGGTCTCCGAGCAGCCGATCGAGCTCCTCTGGCGCCCAACCCAGCTGGGTCGCGCGACGACGCCAGGCGGCTTCGATGGTGTCGACGTCGGCTGGCACCTGCTTCCTCGTCCGGGTCGCCAAGAGTGCGGTCGTGGCCGCAGCTGCGCCTTCCTGGCCTGCGCCGTCGAGCCATTCGGCGATCTGTTCGTGACGGGTGGAGAACCCTCGAAGCACTCGTGCTGGGATGCCGGCGATGTCTGCTGTGTCCCGGTGGGTCGGCCCCCACTCGACGCCGAGCCGCGCGGTGAGCTCTCGCCTCATCGCTGCTTGGAACACGACGCCGGCTGTCCGTTGTGCCCGGTAGAGCGCAGTGCCATCGAGTGCTGACCAGCGCCCGTCGATCCCGCGGGCCACGTTGGCCACCAGGACGTGCCAGTGCAGGTGTGGGTCGCCGGCGCGGGACGTTCGGTGGCGGAACTGTGCCGCGACGAACCCGTCGGCTGCCATTCGTCGGGTGCCGAACTGCACACCCTCCCGTTCGGCCATCGCCCGGTTGTTCGTGCCACGGCGGACGAAGCACGCCTCGCGCTCCAGCCATGCCAGCGCCTCGGCGAGCGCCGCCTCACACCCCTCGACGACCGCCTGTTGCACGAGGGGGTCGCCCAGCGCGTAGACGACCGACACGGACTTCGGAACGGAGAACGTCAGGTCGAACCCGGGGACTCGACGGGGTCGGGTGGTCAGTCGGTCGCCGTTTGGCGTCAGTGCCGTGCCCGGAGCAAGCCCGGCGAGCACGGCGCGCAGATCGTCCGGGGCCACGTCGCCCGCCAGCCCGAGTGCCGCGCTCGACGCTCCGGTCCATCGACCGATGGCCTCGCCGGCGCCGGTGTAGTACTCGTCGAGCCCCGAGGCGACCTGCGCGAGGTAGTACGCCTCGACACCCACGCGGAGCTTCCACAGCGACAACATCGCATCGGGTCATGCCTCCCGGGTACGGGACGCGTCACGCGTGCGGGCACCTTTGGTGCAGATGTGCAGAAGTCGATGAGCTGCGAAGTCCTGAGGGGCGCGGGAGAAGGCCCCGGAC